>Ga0208822_1002329_pt1 | contig 12166 bp, 17 predicted proteins | sample AD_STIC08_MetaG_FD_184435 | JGI IMG/M metagenome (GOLD analysis project Ga0208822, IMG submission 184435) | Active sludge microbial communities of municipal wastewater-treating anaerobic digesters from USA - AD_STIC08_MetaG (SPAdes) (version 2) | ecosystem: Engineered > Bioreactor > Anaerobic >...
AAAACCGAAATCAGCGACGGCACAATTTTGCCATCAACAATCGCCTTGGTAATTGTCCCGTCAAAATCCATCCGCACATGCAATTTATCAATCCCGCCGGCAACAATCGCTTTTAATTTTTCATCAAATTTTTCTTGGTTTTGAATAATAATATTTTCCATAAAATTAAAAAATCAATTTCGTTTGCATATTTCAAATAAAATATTTTCCATCCAATCAACGATCATCCGCGCGGCAATCTCTTCCTTACCCAAATAGGTGTGGTCGGCGCCATTGATGACGAATGTTTTTGATCTTGGGTTTTTCAAATGCGGCGCGATGATTTCCAAATCTTTCTGCGCCGAATATATTAAGGTATTCTCGTTCTCTCCATAAAAGGCCAACGCCGGAACTTTGATGTTTTCCAGCTTGCCGAAATCGCCATCGTCAAAAATCGGAAAAATATCAGCCTCTTTCCCGCTCATCTCATTAACAAAAGTCTTGGCCGAGATATAATACCAGCCACGAATTTTATCGGGCAAAAGATCTTCCCCTCTTCCCGACCGAATCATTTCTTTTGCCAATACCAAGTTTTGTGCAAACGCCTCAGGTTGATATTTGCGCAACAACCCCGGCGCGTCCGCCGGCGACATTAACACCATGGCCGCAATTTCCGGCCAAGACTCTTTACTCAAAAAATAGACCAGCTTGGCCGCGCCCTGGCTGTGTCCCTGCAAAATTATTTTTTTGAATCCTTTATTTTTTAAAAATTCAACCCATGTGGCGATGTCCGAAACACATTCCTCAAAAATATCAAACGCTTGGCCCATCCTGACGATTTTCTCGGTTTTGCCAACCCGAAAATCGGCGATATGATCATGCCCGCGCGTGTTCACCGACAAGAGCGCCAAGCCGGCATTTGTGTAATTTTCAACCATGGCGTCCAAAAACCCGTTGGCGTAAAAATTGCCGGCGCGTCCCGCAATATGCAAAACCGCGGCGCGTGCCTCCCCTTCCGGCGCAAACAGCAATCCGTCCAGCCGTAATTCATCTTTGGTATTAACCCGGCAAAATGTAGTTTTCATGATTTTATAATTTGATCCAATATCTCCTGGTGGTATCTTTTTCGTTTTCAACCTTAACCCTGTTTTTTAATTTTCCTCCGTTTTTTTCAATGGCTTTCCATGAAGCGACATTATTATCAAAAGCGGTAACCAATATTTTTTCAATCCCTAACTTTTCAAACCTTTTTAACGACAATTGCAATATTTTATTGGCATATCCGCACCCCCTCTTTGACGGCTTGACTTCATAACCGATATGTCCGCCCACTTTTAACAAGAACGAGTTTAATTTGTGCCGGATGCTCGCAATTCCAACAATTTCATCGCCGTCAACCAGCCAGAGCAAATCATACGGCACCCAGCCTTTCGGCAAATTTTTGTCTTGCGAATGCAACCGCGCATTGCGGATTATCCCATCCAAATCATCCGGATTGCCCAAAACTTCCCACAACTTGATCGTTTTGGAATCTTTGCGAAACTCTTCCACTGCCTCGCGCCAACTTTTTTCATATTTCTTTGTCGGCTTCACCAATCTCAACATAATTTTTTATAAATTTCGTAATTTTCATTATCAAAACAAACAAAAATTATTTGGTCAAAACTATCTGAGTTGACAGCGCAAAATTCTTTGACTGCCGCGAGAGCAATTTTGGCCGCTTCATTTTTAGGATAACCGTAAGCGCCCGTCGATATTGCCGGAAACGCGATTGTCCGAATATTATTATCTTGCGCAAGTCCCAAGCAATTTTTGTAACAATTTGCCAGCAGTTTGAATGCTTTATCGTCTTCTTCCTTGCCATAAACCGGGCCCGCCGTATGAATAACATATTTTGCCGGCAGATTATAGCCCTTGGTAATTTTGGCTTCACCGGTTTTGCAACCGCCAAATTTTTTGCATTCTTCCAACAATTCCGGCCCGGCCGCACGATGAATCGCCAAATCCACCCCGCCGCCGCCGGACATTTTTTCATCGGTGGCATTAACAATCGCCTCCACCTCCAATTTTGTTATATCCCCTTTTACAGCTTTAATTTCCATAGTTATTTACAATAAAAACTCGGGATAATTATCGCGATTGATGGTTTTGAATTCAGAATTCGGATAAGCTTCCAAAAATTTTACTGGCGCTTTGATGGCTTCCTTGCTGAATTTAAATTCATAGGCAAAAAGCTTACCTTCCCTTTCTTCAATATAATCAATCTCTTTTTGATCGTAAGTGCGCCAAAAATAATTATTGGAAAAAACATCCCGATAATGATTGCGTTTCATCCGTTCAAGTACGCAAAAATTTTCCCACAAAAATCCGGCATCGTTTCTAATTTCCAAAGGATTAAAATTATTGATCAAATTATTGCGAATGCCTAAATCATAAAAATAAATTTTCACCGATTTGGTGATTTCGTGGCGCAAATTGCGGCCGAAAGAATTCAACCGGAAAATTATGAAACATTGTTCAAGGATATTAACATATTTTTCAACCGTTAAACGATTGATATTCAGCCGATTGGCCAACTCGCTAAAAGATACTTCATTCCCCAATTGCAACGCGAGTAATTGCAAAAGCTTTGCCACAACGCTTGATTTTTTAATACCTTCAAAATTCAAAACATCTTTGAACAGATAGCTGCTGGCAATCTCATTCAACCGCTTGAACGCCACGTCTTCAGGCGCGATAAAAACTTCGGGGTAAACTCCATAGCGCAAAATTTTTTCCAACCTGGCATTAATCCGGGCGACTCCGCCATTTTTGATTTCAGAAAGCGAAAACGGATAAAGATCAAACACGATTTTGCGGCCGGTGAGCGGTTCGTTAATCTTGTTGGCCAGATCAAACGACGACGAACCCGTGGCCAAAATTTGCGTTTCCGGATAAGCATCAATAAAAACTTTCAAAATTAAACCGATATTTTTAATTCGTTGCGCCTCGTCTAAAACGATTAATTTGGCGTTTCCCAAATAATCCTTGATCATTTTTGGTTCGGGCTTGGCAAGCGCCTCTTGGACACTCAGGACCTCACAATTAAAATAACTGCCCTGATCTTTGTATTTTGCCAAAATTTCTTTGGCCAAAGTGGTTTTGCCCACTCGCCGCGCGCCGTAGATAATAATGATCTTGCCTTGGAATAATTCTTTTTCAATTTTTTCCTGAATTTCTCGTTTTATCATAGATTTAGGTTAAAATATCAAAATTTATATAAATTTTGATATTACAATATCATTATTTGGCAAAATTCTGACATTGTCAACCCGCCTGTTCCAATTTATCAATAATCCTTTATTTTATCAAGATAATTTTGGCACGCAGATTGAATGTATTTTTTATCGTTTTCATTCACCAAGCGCGCAACTTTCCCGGGTAATCCCATAACCACGCTGCCGCCTTCAATTTTGGAATTCGGGACTACCACGCTGCCCGCCGCAACGATGGACCAATCGCCAATTTCAACACCATCCAAAATAACACTGCTGATGCCAATCAAAACATTATTGCCAATCTTTGCACCGTGAATTACCGCATTATGGCCAATCGTAACATTTTTGCCAATACTAACGGCGCCATGGATAATCGCGCCATCTTGAACATTGGAATTATCGCCAATTATGATTTTACCTTCATCCCCTCTTATTGAAGCAAACGCCCACACACTCACATTCTCTCCCAAATCAACATCGCCCTCCACATTTGATTTTTCATGCAAAAATTGTTTTGCCATATTTTAAAGAATTGAATCTCTTAATTTTGCCATTGCAAATAATCATTAATGATTTGCCTGAAGTTAAAACCGATGTTCAAGTTTTGCAATTCCGCAGGCGCAAAAAATCGCATGGCCGCGCCTTCGCCAAGATTCAAATTTTCCAATTCCACCGGCTCAGCCAGAATGTAAATCATTTGCTTGATGCCGCGGTCAATATATTCGGCGAAAAATCCCGCGCACCCGATTTCAAAACCGAGTTCCTCTTTGATTTCCCGCGCCAGCGCGTTTTCCGGCGTTTCGCCGTCTTTAACTCCCCCGCCGAACAAAACCCATTTGCCGATCTCCGGATCTTCGTCGCGCAACTGCAACAACAATTCTTTCTTCTTATTTTCAACAATCAAACAAACTTTTGTTTTTGCCATAAAATATATAAATCAAAACTTTATGCAAAATTGCAAAATTTCATAAAGTCTCATTGCTGTCAAACTTCATCTCATCCAAACGGACAAATTTGAATTTTTCTTTTAACTTTTCAATAATTTCCGGCAAGGCCGCAAACATTTCCGCCGGCCGCGTTTTTTGCTCCTCTTCTTTGCGGCTTCCGTGATCATAAATCAACATAAAAACCATTTACGGACATTCTCACATTCTTGAGAATGTTGGAATGTCCGTAAATTCAATATTCTCCCGATCGCATTTATTTTTCAAACCATTCACCGCCGACGACACCGCCCTCGTTCTTGGCTTCCTGAAACGCCGCCTTCAACTCTTCCAACGACAAATCCCGACCTTGTTCCTGCGCGGCCTTCATTGCCCGGCAAATCGGGCAATCGTCAAAAAACATTTTGCCGTTTTTATTTTCCATATTTTTATTTTTAATTCATCCGCCGGATTACTCCAAGACATTCCAACAGTTAAATAAACCGCCTCGGGGGCAGAGCCCGAGGGTATTCTGGTAGATAAATAAAAACGGATATGGCATCCGTTTTTATTTTTAAAATTTCAAACTACGCATCGCCTTCGTCATCGCCGTCCTTTTTTTCTTCTTCGTCGTCAAATTTAAACATTGTTTTGCAAAATTCAACCCTAGAAATTGAATCTTGCGGTTAATCAGTTTGTTATCACTGACAGACCTTTATGGCCTGATTTTAACTTTTTTGCCGCCGAAGTGTCAAGGATTTTACCGCCTATTTCCCCCGGATAAATTCACGGATGCGATCCTGAAAGCGATAATAGAGATAACCGGTGAACAGCAACACGCATCCCATAATGATGAAAGAAAAGAAACGGTAAAGGTCTCCCAAGTTGGCGGTATCCACCAAAAAAACTTTTGCGATTACGATTATAAACAAACAGATTGCCGAAAACCGTTCATAAATCGCTTTTTTGGCGATTCCCCAAACCATCAGCACCGCACCGTAGACCATCCAAGCGGCGGATAGCAATACGTTTTTCAAATTTTCAATTTCCCGCAACGCGGTTTTCGCCGCCCCGATTTTTGCCAAATTGCAAGCGCTGATAATTTCGGCGCTGGCAACCCACAGAATGAGAATGTGAAAATAAACAAACAGCGCCGGACGGAAAAGCCGATATTCATCCGCGGAAATTTTCTCTTTGTTGCCGATCAGCATTGAAAGAAACGCCCTTCCCAGCAGTGCCGAAGCGGCAAACGCCATCACCCGGGCATTAAATATCGGATTGTGGCCAATTAAAACGACGGAGGTCTCAAAAAACAACAAACGAAAGAACGCAATGCCAAAAGCAAAATATGCGACCGGACGCAAAATTCCGGCGGATACCTTAAACGACAGCCACGCGAACAACAAGCCGGCGGCGCTCCAAAAAATCGGATACCAATAGCCGGCAAAAAAATCACCGATTTCAAGACTGCCCCCAAACAAAAACATTCCGGCGGCGGACAGCGTTAAAATTGAAAAAACGGATTTTTCATTTTCGTTGGCCGATTGCCGATAACGGCGGTACAGATACGCCGCGCCGGCCGCGGCGATAAAAAACGCCGCGTAAGCAAAAAAACGATCATTCACAATCGGGCGCGCGGTTAACGGCAACGACTCCATAAAAAACAACGTCTTAAAAAGTGTCAGCATCAATAAGCCGTTGCCCATTAAACGATATGCCCCAAAGTTCATTTTAAATCCGGAACTGATGAAAACCAGCGCCTCGGCGGCCCAGCCGACAACAATCCATTCGCCGTCAAATTGAATGGGCACGGCAATTGACAGCAAAACAAATCCGGCGCTCATCAGAAAATGACGGAAAAGCAACGATTGCAAACGCGCTCTGCCCGCCATCACCGCCAGCAAGCAATACAAAATTCCCAAACCGGCGACGAAAGGTCCTGATAATTGCGGGTACAGCGAATCAATCACGGGATAAGCGGCATGGAAATAAAGCAAGGGCGCCAAAATTACGACCAGCAAGTCCCAGGCGTTCTCTCCGGCTTTTTTGACGTAGTGTTGGATAAAAGAAATTGCGAGGAAAATGGCAAAAAACAAGCTGGCATAAGCAAGCGCCGGAAAAAATTGATCCGCCGTGTAGAAATTCAAGTACCAATAGCCGTAAGCAAGCGCCGTTCCGATAATTCCGGTCAAGGAAAGCGGCGCCCACAATTTGCAGAAAGCTGTTAAAAATATCGCCAGATTCAGCAATGCGATATACAAAAACGGAATATGGGGACTTCCCGCGCCGTTATCAATCAAAAGCGGCGTCAAAAAGCCGCCGACCTGCGCGAAAATCGCCAAACTCATTGAATTCTGCCTCAAAGAAAGCAATATCCCCGCGGCCGTAACCCCGATCATGGAAAGAAACGCCGCCGGCTGGACGATTAGCTGGTAAAAACTGAAAGCCGCGTAAAAAGAAACATACAAAACCCCCAATCCGCCGCCGGTAAGCGCCTGACCGTAATTCGGATACTTTTTGCGCGTCAATTCGCCCACCGCCAAAAGGATCGCGCCCGCAATCACTCCCAGCGCCACGCGCCCCCATTCATTGATCAAATCATTTTCAAACGCGTAACGCAGAAAAAACCCGGCGGCGCAAATAATCGCCACCACGCCCACGCCGGTGAAAAATTTGCTTCCCAATTTGAACTCAAAACTTCCGGAATCCTCTTTTTTGGACACCGGCAAGGGGGAAGAAGAGTCGGAGAGCGCAACCGGCGTCTCTTTTTCAATTTGTGCCGGCATTTCGGTAATAGCAACTTGATCCGTCTTTCTTCTTGCGGCGTCAAAACGCGCCCTCAAAGAGTCAATCTCTTCTCTAATCCCTCAATCTGGTTTTTTAAATGTAGCGCAACAAGCAAAAATAACAAAAGAAAAATAAACTCCATCATAAATTATGTGTTTTACTTAAAATTTTAAAAAATCATCTGTGACCCCCGGCGAACCCCCGCCAAAGCCAAAAGCAGTTTCATTTGATAATATTGTCTTTTAATTTCTTAGCCTCGTCGACAAAATAATTTTGCCAATCCTTGGCGACAATCTTTTTTTTCATAATCGGATAATCTTTCACTTCAACGGCACGCAAAAACTGGCTCCCCAACTGCAACAAATCAATATGAGTGTCAAATTTGATTCTGGCTTTTTTGGCCAGATCGCCAACGGCAAAACCAAATTCGCCATGCAAGCAATAAACATCAATGAAATCGCGCGCCCGGGGATTTTGGTAAATCGTAAAAATTTTATTGACCGCAATATCAAGCGCGCCATCAATTCGCAGATCGCCGATTTCGGTTTTCGGTTGGATCTCGGTAAATGGAAAATATGTAAATTCGGCTTTCACGATATCACCAGCAAAGTCAACAAAGAACAAATTACGGTTGAAACTTTGCTGATAATCAATCTTTCCAAAACCGATAATCTTTTTGTTTTTTTTAAAAAAAACGCTAACTGCTTGAACATCAAATTCATTTTCGGAAAAAAAATCCAAATCCTCAGATAAACGATGATGCAAATAGAATTCGGCCAGCGCCGTACCGCCGGTAAGGTAAAAGCGATGACAAATTTCTTTGTCATTGGCAATAATTTCAAGAAGCCTTGTCTGATTTGGGCTCAAAATGGTTCTTGCCATAATCAATTGTCATTATCTTGCTACTCCCTGATTCCCAAAAGCATCGCCAAATATTTTTTTTTGCGCGGATCAATCCGCAATTTGGGCCAGTATTTTTTCAATTCGCGGCCATCCAATTTTTGTCCGTCTAACCCAAAATTAACCATTTGCTCCAACCGCCAAACAGCGTATTTCCCCTTGTCTTTTTTTAATTCTTTAATATCAATTGACCAATTTTTCATAAATAGCAATAAAGATTATACTAGGCAAAATCAGTCCATTTTAATTATTCTGTCAAAATCAATCATTAGACCTACTGCGTAAATATTTCCTACTGCAATTTCCATATTTCGGCTACGCCGAATTCGTCAATTGTCGGCATATTTAAGCCAATATGCCTCCTCACTCCTCATTCGGCTCGCGCGAAATCTGAAAATTTCGTCGCGTAAATATTTACGCAGTAGGTCTAATTTTTAATTTATAATTTTTAATTTAAAAACAATTTTTAATTTAAAAATTTTAAAATTGAATTTTGTTTAAAAATTTCAAATTTCAAATTAAAAATTTTCTTTTATTATATCACAAGACCCGCCTATTCCAATGATTGCCCAATGATGTCAAATGATTGACGAGAGTCGTTTTTAATGCTAATATGCGCCTATAATCCAAGCCATCTCCCGGCCGAAAAATGCGGACGGGACCCGTTAACAGATGGCCGGAAAATAAATATGATGAAGCACTACGAATACACTTATCTGACGCGGCAGGATATGTCCGAGGACGACGCCAAAAATTTGCAGGACAAGATCGGATCGTTTGTCACCGGCAAGGGCGGCGCAATCGTTGACGCGCCCAAAGCCCGCAAACGGCGGCTGGCCTACGCGATCAAAAAGCAAAACGCCGCGTATTTGAACACGATTTTGTTTTCTTTTGACCCCCAAAATCTGGCGGATCTCAAAAAGGACATCGCCGGCGAAGTTGAAATTATGCGGGGATTGATCTTGGCTTACGATCCCAAGAAAATGGAAAAGGAAGTCCGCCGCGGCCGCCCGGCGATTGCCGCCGCGGAAGCGCCGGCCGAGACGAAGCCGAAATCGGAAAAAACTTCTCCGAAAGAAAAAATGCCCGCCGAAGAGAGTGAAGAAAACAAAAAAGACGCGCCGGCAGAACCCGCGCCGGCCGCCGCGGAAGCGCCGGACAAGCCGAAGCGCCGGACAAAGATCAAGGCCGAATTGCGCGACATTGAAGAAAAGCTGGACGAAATCCTAAAATAATTCAGCAAAACCAAATGTCAAAATCCAAATGTCAAATAAAATCCTAAATCCAAATATCAAAAGGAAATACGAATTTCTTTTGAACTTTGGACTTTGACCTTAATTTGACATTTGAGCTTTTGATTTTGGATTTAAATTCTAATGAATTTGAATAAGGTATTCTTAATCGGCAGGTTGACGCGCGATCCGGAAATCCGGGTGATGCCCAGCGGCCAGCAAGTGGCCAATTTCGGCATGGCAACCGACAGTTTTTACACCGACAAGAATTCCGGCCAGCGCCAGCAAAAAACGGAATTTCACAACATCGTGATGTTCGCGCGATTGGCGGAAATCGCCGGCCAGTATCTGAAAAAAGGATCGCTGATAATGATTGAGGGCCGCTTGCAGACGCGCGACTGGACCGATCAGGCGGGCAACAAGCGCTACCGCACCGAAATCATCGCCGAAAATATGCAAATGGGGCCGCGGCAAGACGGCGGCGGCGGGCAATCATCGGCCGAAAATTACGCGGTGCCGGCCGCCGCAAAAGTTTCGGAGGACCGGCCGGCGGTAAAGTCCGCCAAGCCCGCTCCCGCCGGAAGCGCCGAGCCGGAAATCCCCATCATTGAGGAAGACGGCGACATTAACGTGAAAGACATCCCCTTCTAAAAAATTTAAAATTGAAAAATCAAAAATCAAAATTACATTTTAAAATGTAAAATGGGCAAATTTTAAAATTTAACAATTTTTAATTTTGCATTGTCGTTTTTCATTTTGATTTTTACGTTTTGATTTTGGAAAAATATGGCTTGCTATTTCTGTCAAAAAAACATCCAAACGATTGATTTTAAGGACACCGAGATTCTCCGTCATTTCACTTCCGGAACCGGTAAAATCCGTCCCAAAAAGAAAACCGGCGCTTGCGCCACGCACCAGCGCCAGATCGCGCAAGCGGTCAAGCGCGCCCGCTTTTTGGCCCTGATGCCGTAGGGAATCGCAAAAAATTGACGATCAACAAAAAATCCGCCGGAAGCGGATTTTTTGTTGATTGATGAATGATTATCAATGATCAATGATAAGTGATAAGTGATTATTTATTATTTATTAATGATCAAGGATTACTCTTTGGAGTCGTCAAAAGTGGCGTCAATCTTCACCTTCAGTTCGGATTTTATCTTTTCCAGAATTTCGGAATTTTCGCGCAAAAATTGTTTTGACTGCTCCATTCCCACGCCCAGTTTTTGCTCGCCAAACATTATCGTTGAGCCGGATTTTTTGATCACTTCCAGGCTCAACCCCGTGTTGATCACATCGGAAAATTGGGAAATACCCTCGTTGTAATAGATGTCGTATTCCACCACCTTAAACGGCGGCGCGACTTTGTTTTTCACGATTTTGGCCTTCACGCGGTTGCCGATGATCTCTTCGCCGTGCTTCAACTGCCCGATGCGCTTCAACTCAATCCGCACCGAGGCGTAGAATTTCAACGCCATACCGCCGGGCGTGGTTTCGGGATTGCCCCACATCACGCCGATCTTCATCCGCGTTTGGTTGATGAAGACCACGATGGTGTTGGTTTTAGCCGCCACCGCGGAAAATTTGCGCAAAGCCGACGACATCAGCCGCGCCTGCAAACCGATTTGCTGGTCGCCCACTTCGCCGTCAATTTCCGCGCGGGGAGTAAGCGCCGCCACCGAATCCACCACGATAATGTCCACTTGCCCCGACTTCATCAAGGTTTCCACAATTTGCAGGGCCTGTTCGCCCGAATCCGGCTGGGAGATCAAAAGATTGTCCACGTTGACGCCGATGCGTTTGGCATACATCGGATCCAGCGCGTGTTCGGCGTCCACAAACGCGGCCGTGCCGCCTTTTCTCTGGGCTTCGGCCAAAATATGTAGCGACAGCGTGGTTTTACCCGCGGATTCGCCGCCGTAGATCTCCACAATCCGGCCGCGCGGAATTCCGCCCACGCCCAGCGCCATATCCAGCGAAATACAGCCGGTGGGAATCACGTCCACATCCACCGCCTTGACGTCTTTTAACGTCATAATCGCTCCCTCGCCGAATTTTTCGCGGATTTCGTCCAGCGCCGCCTGCAATCCTTTGTTTTCTTTATCTTTGTCGGCCTTAACTTTTTGCCCCTCGCTTATTTTTGTTTTTTTCATTGGTTTTTGTATTCAAAAGGTCGTTCCTTGCTGTAATCGGCAAGGTGCGACCTTAATAAACTGCATTTGTATTATTGATTATACCGATTATTCGCTTATCCACCAATCTTGACAAAATATTTTTTTTATTACAAACACAAAACAAGCAAGCATTCAGTTTTATCCGATAATTCCTGCGAATTATTTTATAAATATAAACACAGATAGCAAAAACGGGCGATGCCCGTTTTTAAATTGGAAATTATTTGTTTTTGCAGAGAATTTTGCAATGCTCCATATCTTGCTCAATTTTGGCAATCCGCTTTATTAAATCCGCCAGGGTTTCTTTATCCGCCTTCTTTTCATCCAATCGCTTCAGCTCTGTCTTAATTTCTGTAAGCTCACCCTCAATCCGACCCAGATATTCAAGCACAGTTTTATAACTGCTACGCATATCTTTTTCAAAGAAATCAATCTTAACATCCATTGAATCCAGCCTATTCTCCATTGAATCCATCTTTCTTTCAATCGTGTCAAATCTTTTATCAACATCGGCAAATCCGCGCTCCATTCTTTCGCCCAGCATCAAATTGCCTTCGGCAACAAGCTGTATTTTATCTTCAAGATTTTCCACCAAAACCATCAACCGCTCTTCATAAGACGAATCGGATTTTAAATTTGGCTTTGTTGTTTTTTTGACCATAATCTTAAATCTTTATAATCCGATTTTAACATAAATATGATTTTAAAGGCAAACACAAATGAAGTTTGGCAAGGTCGCACTCCTGCTTCGCTACGCTGCGCAGGGAAACGACATCAAATACAAATTACCAATTACTGAAAGTTTAGTCGTAACCGCTCAAACTTTCTGCCAGCCGTCGTCGCCTTGCCCGCCCTCAACCTCGTTGACATCGCCCGACATCCCGCCGGGAACATCCCCCGGAGAATCAATCACCGAC
>Ga0208822_1002382_pt1 | contig 12040 bp, 11 predicted proteins | sample AD_STIC08_MetaG_FD_184435 | JGI IMG/M metagenome (GOLD analysis project Ga0208822, IMG submission 184435) | Active sludge microbial communities of municipal wastewater-treating anaerobic digesters from USA - AD_STIC08_MetaG (SPAdes) (version 2) | ecosystem: Engineered > Bioreactor > Anaerobic >...
CTGCTCGACATCGGCGGCGGTCCGGGGTCATACGCGCAGGCATTTCTCGATGCCGCACCGGGCATGACCGCCACCATATTTGACCTCCCCCCGGTAATCAATATTGCCCGGCGGCGTCTTGAAGCTGCCGGGCTGCTCGGCCGAGTCAATCTGGTTGCCGGTGATTTTTACAAAGATGAACTTCCGGCTGGACATGACCTGGCGCTGCTCTCTGCCATTATCCATCAAAATAGCCCGGAGCAGAATATGGAACTGTATCGAAAGATCTTCCGGGCCCTTCTCCCGGGGGGGCGGCTGGTGATCCGTGACAATATCATGAATGCTGATCATACGCATCCTCTCAGCGGGGCCTTGTTTGCGGTGAATATGCTTGTGGTGACAGAAGGAGGCGGCACCTATTCATTTGATGAAATCAGATCATCACTCGAATCAGCCGGATTTATTAAGGTCAACCTGATACAGCCCGATGAGCAGATGAATGGACTGGTGGAGGGATTCAAGCCTTGATGGCGCGTCCCTCCCCTCCTGGGGGGAATCAGGATCCCATGATAAAAACATGAGGCGGGGTCCTGCAACCCCGCCTCTTCCGCGTTTTATGATGCAGGTGAGACGGGACCTAAACTACTGGACACTTCTGTATCTTTGCTGAAGTTCACGGTCTGGTATGGAACAGGAGTGTAATCTTCCTGTCTTCCAGTTCATAAAACGTATTACCTATTCCTGCCTTTGCCCTGGCCGGCCCCGCGCCCCTTGCCTTTACAGAATTCCTCCAGTGTCAGGAATCCGTCTTTGTTGGCGTCCCGGTGTTTGAAAATTTCATCCGCATTGCCTCCGGGGTGCTTGACGGCCTTGAATTCCTGCATACTGACTTTCCCGTCTTTATCTGTATCCATGGCTTTAAAGTTTTCCTGACATCTCAGATATGGTCTTTCATTCTTCTGGGCAAAGACAGCATTCGAACTGATGAACATCACCGCTGATAAGAGAATTATAAGAGACGTTTTAAGCTTGTTCATAAATCTTGCTCCTTTTTTTAATACAAATCTTTGATTTGTTGATCCTTTAAACTATGGGTGTAAGACCCCGGATTTATGGAATGGTTCCAAAAATTTATTTTTTCCCCGGATAAATCCTGAAGACTGGTCCGGCCGGCGGACGAGGGAGACACTATGGGTAATTGCAGCCGGGAGTTCATATTGATGTTAAATTGAGGATATTCCCCCCTGTTCATTTAATCATGAGGAGGCGCGGCGGATTGCGCAGGGGGACATAGAGCGTGCCGTCCGGGCCGAGGGCCAGGTTGCCATGGACATAACCTGCCAGTGTGTAGCTGAACAGAAGGCTTCCATCGCTGTTTAGCCCCAGGAGCGTTCCTGTTTCGCCTTCTGCAAAGGGAAAGGGTTCGTTCGCTATATAAACCCCATCATAAGCATCAATTAAGGGTGAGGAATAAAATCCCTTGGGAATTGTGCCCGCCGGCGGATATTGCCACAGCAGTGCGGCATGGTCATCCAGGTCCTTGAGTGCATAGACAACGCCATAGCGCTGGGCCGGATCGGTAAGATGGCGGTTCTGGGTGGCGACGATGATGGTACCGTCCGAACGGAGCGCGGGGCTGGCCGCGATGGTGTTCTCGGGCAGATCGTATTCCCAGCGCTTCACTCCCTCCGCCGTGAGTGAGAAGAGCTTTGCCCCGCCCGCATAGTTATAGTCGCTCGCCCCGATATAGATGACGCCGGAGGGGGATATGACCGGCGACGCCCAGAGGGAATAGTCCAGCGGGGGATCCCCTTCCGCGGGAAAGACCCAGCGGCGCTTTCCGTCAGGACCGATGGCGAAGACCCGTCCCTCTGTCGGTACATAGTGGTCACCTGACAGCTCCGTGTGCATGAGGCCCATGATGCAGGAGCCGTCGGATCCCAGGACCGGTGACCCCCATCCCACCATGGGCTGACCGCCGGAGGCCGGATCGTTCCGTGGATTGAATACCCACCGCCGCCAGCCGATCCGCGCGTCCAGGGCGTAGAGCTTCGAGTACCAGGGTGTGGCCGTTGTTTTAAAGTAATCAATCGACGGGCAGGCGATGGCGACCGCATCGGCGACCGGGCCGGGCCCGTACACGTCGGCAAAGTGGCTGAGGAAGTAGAGGGTATTGCCGGGTCCCGGGAGGGGCGAGGGGATCATCTGCTCGTTGTCGTCCGTGGGCGCGGCCGGATTAAAGGGATCATCCGAGGCAGTGTCCCAGAGCAGGCGGCCGCCGGCGCTCACGCGGTACATGTGTCCGTCGTCCTTCCCGAACACGATGCTGCCGTCGTCGAGGAGAAGGGGGGCGCACTCAATGGCCGTGGCCATGACGCTTCCGCGCCGGGAATCGAAGGGGAAACCAGCCAGTGTCGCGCCGGAGAAATCGATCCCAAGGAGCAGGCCGGAGGCGCCCTCTGTCGGATCGGCCAGGGCGTCGCACAATGCCGTAATATTCCCGGAGCGGATCGATCCGATGTACGCGTTGGATCCGGCATCCAGCGCCGGGGACCCGAAGATGCCGTAGCAGCAGAGGTCGGCTTCATTCGCAGATGACACGCTCGCGGGACCGTTGTAGGGGGAGCGGTCGGTATGGGAGGGATCGTGCTGCCACATCGGCCAGGGGGCGTCTTCAGCAAGGCGGACGTCGTCAATGAACAAGGGCAGGTATGGCAGCCAGTTTTCTCTACCCTTGCTGCAGCCGCTGCAACCGGTTAGGAAGGCGAATAACAAAAAGCCGGTTATAATCAACAATGATTTCCAACGGATTACTTTTTTATATCTCAAAAAAAATATTGGCATAATATTCCTGTGGCAATCCCGATGAATAGTTCAACCACCAAATTGTTTTTCTTGCCCGGCCGCATAAAACAATAGCAATTGATAATGCATTTAGAAGAATCATTTGTCAATGGTAATATTGGTCGAAGAAGATAAGGGAAGATGACACAGTTCATAATCCCCGGAATGATAAACAGAGGCGGGGTCGCTTAACCCCGCCTCTGTGTGTGCCATTCCGGAGGCAATATGGAACTTAAACTAGTGGAAACTTCGTTACCTTATGTAATAATCTGGTATAGAATGTTGTCTTGATGAAAAGTGAGCAAAAGATACAATCAATCCGAGTGCATAATCCTTTGTAATTTATGTACAACGATTTGCAATCATTTATGAAGTGTTTCTATATATTAGTTTTGATATTTGAATAGTAATTTGGCGTTCATATATTTTTCATCATCGTCGCTTTGAATTGCGTAGTCTTCACAACGTGTCGGTTGATTCCAATAAAAATGAAATTGGCGGATATTTTATTGCTGTATTCACTTGACGTTTGTACTGTAATTTATTAATATTAAGAATCATTATTAATATGAAAACCGTGCGTCGCAGGAGCAGACAGCGGGAAAGGATTTATGAATTCATACGATCCCGTATGGATCATCCGACCGCGCATCTTGTTTACGAAGCCCTGAAAAGGGAAATGCCCTCCCTCAGCCTCGGCAACGTGTACCGCAACATCACAATACTTGTCGAGGAGGGACGCATAACCCGCAGGGATTTCGGCGACGGGATTGAGCATTATGACGCAATACCGGGATTGCATTATCATTTTATTTGCGATACGTGTAAAACTGTTACCGATTTCCCCATGCCGCTTCAGGATTTGATAACCAAAAAAGCCCGTGAATTGACAAGACATTGTATATCGGGCCATACCATACAGTTTTTCGGTACCTGCGATAAGTGTAGAAAAAGAAAAAAAAGGTAATACAGCAAGACCGGATTGTCTGAATGTTTCTTCCTGTTTTTTTTATAATGAAGATCGGTAAATTAATTTTAAGGAGGACTATTATGAGTGATACAAAGAAAGATATCAAAACCACCTCAAGCCGCGGCACGTCGAACCGTGACTGGTGGCCGAACCAGCTGAGACTCGAAATATTGCGCCAGCATTCCGCCAAGTCCAATCCGATGGATCCCGGCTTCAATTACGCGGAGGAATTCAGAAAGCTTGACCTGAAAGCGCTGAAAAAGGACCTTGTCAAACTCATGACCGACTCGCAGGAATGGTGGCCCGCTGACTGGGGCCATTACGGCGGTCTCATGATACGGATGGCCTGGCACAGCGCCGGTACCTACCGCATGGGCGACGGACGCGGGGGAGCGGGCCGCGGAAACCAGCGCTTCGCGCCCCTCAACAGCTGGCCGGATAACGTCAACCTGGACAAGGCGCGGCGACTCCTCTGGCCCGTTAAGAAGAAATACGGGAACAAGATATCCTGGGCCGACCTCATGATCCTGGCCGGCAACGTTGCCCTGGAATCGATGGGCTTCAAGACCTTCGGCTTTGCCGGCGGCCGCGAGGACATATGGGAGCCAGAGGAAGACGTGTACTGGGGCTCGGAAGATGAATGGCTGGCCACGAGCGATAAGCCCGGGGGCCGGTACAGCGGCGACCGCGACCTGGAAAACCCTCTCGCCGCGGTGCAGATGGGCCTTATCTACGTGAACCCGGAAGGACCGGACGGCAACCCCGATCCGGTCGCCTCCGGCCGTGACGTCCGGGAGACCTTCGCGCGAATGGCCATGAACGATGAAGAGACCGTCGCTCTCGTCGCCGGCGGACATACTTTCGGCAAGGCCCACGGCGCGGGAGACCCGAAGCATGTGGGTCCGGAACCGGAAGGCGCTCCGATCGAGGAACAGGGCCTGGGCTGGAAGAGCAGTTACAAGAGCGGTAAGGGCGGCGATACCATTTCGAGCGGCATTGAAGGCGCCTGGAAGCCGAACCCGACCAGATGGGACATGGGATATTTGAAAGTGCTGTTCAAATACGACTGGGAGCTGGTCAAGAGCCCGGCGGGCGCCCATCAGTGGCTGGCCAAGAACGTTGACGACGAGGACATGGTCGTCGATGCCCATGACCCGTCAAAAAAACTCCGGCCCATGATGACCACCGCCGACCTATCCCTGAAGTTCGACCCCGCGTACGAAAAAATCGCGCGCCGCTTTCTGGAGAACCCGGACGAATTCGCCGACGCCTTCGCCCGGGCCTGGTTCAAGCTGACCCACCGTGACATGGGCCCGCGCTCGCGCTATCTCGGGCCGGAGGTCCCGGCGGAAGAGCTTATCTGGCAGGACCCGATCCCGGCGGTCAATCACAAGCTGGTCGATGAAAAGGACATCGCTTCTCTCAAGGCAACTATCCTGGCGTCCGGCCTGTCGGTATCGGAGCTGATTTCGACCGCCTGGGCGTCGGCGTCCACCTTCCGAGGATCCGATAAGCGCGGCGGCGCCAACGGTGCCCGCATCCGCCTGGCCCCGCAGAAGGATTGGGAAGTCAACCAGCCGACCCAACTGGCGAAGGTGCTCAAGGCCCTTGAGAAAATCCAGGCTGACTTTAACAAGGCGCAGTCGGGCGGGAAAAAGGTGTCCCTCGCGGACCTGATCGTCCTCGGCGGGTGCGCGGGCGTGGAGAAGGCCGCGAAGAACGCCGGTCACGAGGTGACGGTCCCCTTCGCGCCGGGACGCATGGACGCCTCTGAGGAACAGACTGATGCGGCCTCATTTGCAGTACTCGAGCCGAAAGCCGACGGTTTCCGCAATTATCAGAAGACCAGATACGCCGTATCGGCCGAAGAGCTCCTGGTTGACAGGGCGCAGCTCCTGACGCTCACCGCGCCGGAGATGACGGTGCTCGTAGGCGGCATGCGGGTCCTGAACACAAACGTCGGAGGGACCAGGCACGGCGTCTTCACGAAACGCCCGGAAGCGCTCACCAATGACTTCTTCGTGAACCTCCTCGACATGGGCACGGAGTGGAGGCCGGCCGCGGAGGACGGCGTATACGAAGGCCGCGACCGGAAGACGGGCGAGCTCAAGTGGACCGGAACCCGCGTGGACCTGATCTTCGGTTCGAACTCCCAGCTCAGGGCCCTGGCGGAAGTCTATGCCTGCGATGATTCACAGAAGAAGTTTGTGCATGATTTTACCGCCGCGTGGAACAAGGTGATGAACCTTGACCGCTTCGACCTTGCCTGATCACGGCATAAGGCTGTCCGATTGATCCGGTCGGGGAGGCGCGGTGTCGTCTGACAGCGGATCTAAGACGGCCGCCTGTCAGGGGCGTTGAACGGAATGAAAGAATAATGCCTGACGAAAAGATGGAAGAAGCAAGATGTAAGGCGGGGGCGTGAAATCCCCGCTTTTTTTATTCTTCGGGCGGGACGGGAATTCAACTGCCGGACAGTGATTCGTTTGATGTCATGATCTGGCGCAGGAAAGCGGCTTGAAAAATCCAAGATTATACTATTTTGCAGGTTTTTCATCCCATTCAAGAGGTTTTATCTATATAAATCTTCTATAATCCTTGCCTGATCCACTCCCGGTTATTTTATTGTTTACGTTATATGATCGTCGGGTCTAATAATCCCTATGATTATATAATGAATATTGCATGAAAAGATGAGGTTGTATCGCCATGTCGAATGAATTGTTCGCAATAATGGTCATAATCTTCATGATACTTCTCAATGGCCTGTTCTCCATGTCTGAAATGGCGGTGGTATCGTCACGGAAGCAGAGGTTAAAAACCAAAGCTGATGAGGGACACGCCTCGTTCAGGGCCGTGCTGGGCCTTGTTGAATCGCCCACCGCGTTTCTGTCAACGATCCAGATCGGGATAACGCTGATCGGCATTCTGGCCGGCGCGTACGGCGAAGAGACAATCGCCGAGAGCCTCAAGCTGTATTTCCATTCGGTGCCGGTGATAGCGGATTACAGCAATGCCCTCAGTACCGGTATCGTCGTCATTATAATTACGTTCATTACCATACTGTTCGGAGAACTCATTCCCAAGCGGGTGGCATTGAGCAGCCCTGAGCGGATTGCCGCCCTTGTTGTGTATCCCATGAAAATACTCTCCATCGTTTTCATGCCCCTGGTCCGTCTTTTTACCGTGATTACCAACCTGGTGATGAAAATCATCGGGGCGAAAAAAGCCGGTAAAGAGGAGCCGCCTGTTACAGAGGAAGAGATTAAGCTGCTCATCAAGGAAGGGGAAGCCTTCGGCCTTATAAAAAAACAGCAGGTTGAAATGGTCGAGGGAGTCATCGATCTTCATGAAAACAGGATCGCTTCAATTATGAGTCCGAGGCCGGACATTAAATATATCGAGATAACGGAAACGGCAAAAAAGATCAAGGACAGGATTATTGAGCTCGGGGATTATCCGTACCTTCCGGTATGCAGGAACGGCCTCGACCATATCGTCGGGGTGATAAAAACGAGGGACGTGTTAAGGAAGATCATCAGGGGTGAATACAAATCCCTGACGCGGCATATTGAAAAGCCCGTGTACGCGCCTGAAAGCATAAGCCCTCTCAAGGTGCTTGAGCTCTTTAAGGCGAATAAGTCCCATGTGGCTTTCGTTATCGATGAATACGGCGGCGTGACCGGCCTGGTAACGCTCCATGACGTTATCGAGGAAATAGTGGGCGAGGTGCCCGAGGTTTCCGAAGAGCAGAACCCGAAAATCACCCGGCGCAGAGACGGCAGTCATCTCGTTGATGGAATGATTTCAGTGGATGATTTCATGGGGCACTTCAAGGTGGATATCGCCGGAGAGGGGACTTACAATACCCTGGCCGGATTTATCATGGAGCGGATCGGCAGGATTCCCAAAACTGGGGAAACCCTAAAACATGGGGATTCCTTATTCGAGATTGTCGATATGGACGGCAACAGGATCGACAAGGTATTGGTGAAGAAGGTCAGGTAGCCGCCGTAGTCTTGGAGTAGTCTTGAGTATTATCGGTCATTACGTCCTGTTTTACGGCATTACTTTTTTTCCCTGAATTATTCAGGTTCATAAATATCTCTGCAGTGTGGATATGAAAAGGCGGGGCCACTCAACTCCGCCTTTTTTGCGTTCTGGCATGCAGGCAATTAGGGACGATTTTCAAACCCGGTGATTGATGGTATCGTGCTTGAAATAATGATCTGGGTTGCAGGAAGTAAATTAAACTTGTAAAAAATAATGCTCTAAAAATTAATTTTATGGTGCAATTAGTTTCAATTTTGAGTGTTTTGCAATAATATCAAAATCCCGGTCCCTGTGGAGCAGCGGCAGACCGTTCTTGATCGCCGCATACGCTATCAGGCAATCCATGCTTTTCCTGATCGTGATCCCTTTTTTCTTGAGGGAGCGGTACAGGTCAGATGCTCCGATGGCGTCCGACACGGGATCTTCCATGACAAAATTATACGACAGGAGAATATCCTTCACCTCGGCATGGTCGTGGTCTGACCGGAACCCCTGCAGGATTTCCATGAGTATTATTGAATGCAAGAATATGGTTTTGCCGGATTCTATGGAGCCAGCAAGATATTCACTTTGTTTGTTTTGTACTCCATTGAAAAAATCTATCCATACTGATGTATCAACGATCAATCGATTTACCTCATGGCCCTCATTTGATCCAAATCGCCTTCCCACCTGGCCTTGCCGCGAAAACGCAGGATGCTTTTTTGCTTGCTCAAGCGCACCAGCTCACTCAGGGCCACATGCACCACTTCCTTCTTCGATTTCAGCTTTGTTGCCGCCATGGCGTCATGCATAAGCTTGTCATCTATGTCGATGTTGGTTCTCATAACAATCTCCTTATACACAAAAATAATAATATTTATACACATTGTCAAATGCTTTTTTCAATATTAATGATGGACATTAAAGCTATGTTTTTCCGAATCGAAGGATTGTAGTTCGAAAGATTAATTGAGGGATCAGGGACGATTTTCGAACTCTTTAATTGATGAGATTTTGCTGGAATTTATGATATGGGAGGTTGAAAACTCAGTTTAGATTAATAATACAATCATAGATTAAAAAAATATTTGACTAATATGCACAAAATGTGCATATTGATGCATATGAGAACAACAATAAATATTGACGAATCATTAATCAAGAAGGCTTCAGCCCTCACCGGGATAGAGGAAAAAACCACTCTTGTCCGCCTTGGCCTCGAAGCCCTTGTCAAGAGAGAGAACAGCAGGCGTCTTGCGAAGCTTGGCGGGACAGAGAAGTCATTGACTCCGGTGCCGAGAAGAAGGAATAAATTCTAACTCTATGGTTCTCGTTGATACATCAGTATGGATAGAACACTTCAGAAAGGGCCTTCCCCGGTTGGCAGAACTGCTGAACAATTCCGATGTGGCAATTCATCCTTATATAATCGGGGAACTTGCATGCGGGACTCTCAATAATCGTGAAGAGATTCTGGATCTGTTGCAAACACTTGATTCGATACCTGAAATAAGCCTCCAGGAATTATTACGTTTTATTGAGATGAAAAAACTCCAGGGAAAGGGAATCGGATTCGTAGACATCAATCTTCTCGCCTCATCGTTGCTATCGGATTGCATGTTATGGACCAATGATAGAAAGTTGCATTTCATAGCGCAAAAGATGGGTATAGCACATCAAGTATAAATACAAAAGGTTAGAGGGTAAATAATAAAGGCGAGGTCGTGCAACCCCGCCTTTTTCGCGTTCTAGCATGCAGGTGAGACGGGACTTAAACTATTGGACATTTCTCTGCTGAATGCCATAATTTGGTATAGGAAGGCGGCATGATGCTCAAAAAACACTTTTCATTACTCGTTCAATTCATCGAAGAGCTCCTGCGTTTTTTTCTTTGTATGATTGAGTACTTTTTTACCTTTTTCCGTTATGGTGTAATATTTCCTGATCTTCCCGTTTACCTTGACCTGTTCCGAAAGCAGGTACCCGTTCTTTTCAAGGCGGTGAAACACTGGGTAGATGGTGCCGAAGGACATGTCGTACCCGTGCCGGTTCAGCTCTTCATGGAATTCCTTCCCGTAAATTTTTTCCTTTGAAGCGTGGTGGAGTATATGGATTTTAATGAATCCCAGCAGGAATTCACGCGCCAGCTCGTTTGCCGATTCATTTTTATTCATTCAATCACCTCTAGTCATGCTATCCCGCGAACCGCCAGAGAACGATGGTGACGGCGAATATTCCTCCATACAGCAGGGGAATCGAGTAGGCAAACCGCGCCGTTTTACCGGCATGAATGAATGCTTCATTTAGGTTCCGTATTATTCGCATCGACACATGAATCCCGACGGCAATGAAAATTACCATCAGCGCTGTCACTACATACGCGGTCCACTCGGGCATTGTTGCAAGAACAATTTGTTTATTTACTATGTCATTTGCCATTTCCATGCCGGTAGGGTCGGCGGCCGCATATTGGAAATAAGGAATCCGCGACGACATTTTGAGGATTGATTTGCACAGGTGGGCTGCCGCCATGATGGGAATGAAAGCGACCGCGTAATTGCGCAGGTATTCCCCGGCACTGATTCCGCTTCCCGACAGCCTGAGCATGATAAAAGGAATCGTCCATATGACAAAAGGGTATCCAAGAAAAACAACGAATCCGTCAATCAAACCTGTCGAAAGAGCGCCCTTTGCCCCGACAGCGGCTTTTACGATTCCCGGCAGCATGCTTATAACGGCGTTTGACGCGTTCCATTCGGAAAGTATCTCGCTGATGACAAATCCCGACACCACGAACAGGAACGCGGCTTCCGCGTATGAGAGCGCCTTGTGGTTGAAAATGTCCCGCGCGAACCCGATATATGAGAATCCGGGATTCGGCCGTTCCTTGACTCCCGTGCTGTTATAGGTTCCGCAGGCCTTCAGGCACCCGGCGCAGAGAATGCAGTTCGTGTTGTCGTCCAGCCTCCCCGGGTACAGGTCCACGCCGCAGCTTTTTGTCGCCGTATTGTACAGGTAATCCTGGCGGATGCACGATTTGTCTTTACATGTTGAACATATGTCTTTGTTTTTTACCCGCCATCCTATGATGGAGAGGCGGGAATACAGTCCCAGCAGGTGCCCCACCGGACAGACATACCGGCAGAAGGTGTTTTTTTCGAAAAGGAGCCCGGTTACGACCGAAACGCCTGCGATAGAAAGGAGATATACCGCCATCATGGCAGGGTCGCGGTGGATCTTCAGCACCTGGATGCCGACGAAGAGAATGATGATGTAGAAGACCGTAATGGGCCAACCGGACAGCATCCATGCGGGCCGCTTCAGCTTCAGCCCAATTTTCGAGGAAAGGGATGTGACCATCTCCACCGGGCATGCGAAGCACCATATACGGCCGAGAAAGACCGCGCCCACGACGATCAGCGGCCACCAGTAAGACCACACGAACAGATTGGCGATGTTCGTGTTCCTCAGCTCTTTTAATAGAGCGGCGTCATTTGAATGTGCCTGGATGCCGTAATAAACCAGCAGTATGAAGATGGCCGCTGATGCGATCTTCAATATATTCGGCACTATCGTTATTCTCAAGGCTTTATTGATGAGTGTAATCATGTATTACCTCTGTTCTGTTCATAATAATGAAATTATCATTTCTCCGTCAGCGCTGGTCAGGGCAATTACGATCAGGTTTTTCGATGTAGCCCGGAGAATGACCGTTATCCGGGTCAAGACCAGTCCCTTGCATCGTAAGGTGGGAGCATGTCATGGCTATGGCCGAGGGCAGGGAAAAGCCGACCAACACTGTGAACACTTCAATCAGTGAGTGCTTTTTCATGGATTCCTCCGGCCCCGGCAGTCATATGTGTTGATTGTATGGCATATGTCTTAGCTTCCATTACCGCAATTTTTCCCACTATTCGTTCGATAGCCCGGTCGAACAAAGGATTTATCAAAGCATTGAGCGCCCTGAATGGCGCGGATCGTTCCTTCAGCGCCGTTTTCATGAATCGAAGACATCCCCTGCATTGAGCGTTTCGCACCGGGTATTGTGTTGGGTCAATTCCATACAGTGTGCCCATGATTGACATGCCCAGCCGGAGGGGTTCGCGAATAATCCTGAATAATCGTGATTTTTCATAGGCTCTTTTCACGAGTAAAATGGTGCAGTTGTTGCAGGTTGAATATGTTTCGTTGTTTTTCATTATTGGCATTATA
>Ga0208822_1002383_pt1 | contig 12039 bp, 6 predicted proteins | sample AD_STIC08_MetaG_FD_184435 | JGI IMG/M metagenome (GOLD analysis project Ga0208822, IMG submission 184435) | Active sludge microbial communities of municipal wastewater-treating anaerobic digesters from USA - AD_STIC08_MetaG (SPAdes) (version 2) | ecosystem: Engineered > Bioreactor > Anaerobic >...
CGACGCTATCCGCTTCGGATTCATCTATGGAAAGCACCTTGATGAAGAAATCCTTTAGCACTTCATGCCTTCTAACAACATCCTGAGCCACCTCCATGCCCTTCCTGGTGAGGGTGATCTGATCATAGGGAGAGTAGTTTACGAGGTCTCGTTCTGCCAACTGCCTCAAAGCGCCGGTTACGGAAGAGGCTTTGACCTGCATTTTCTGAGCGATGTCTTTGGCTTTGGCAGCTTGCTCCACCACAACAATGTGATAGATCACTTCCAAATAGTCTTCCAGGCTTTTACTTAATACTATTTCAGACATCTTGTTACCTCGATTTTCGTATTGCTGGTGCAAAGTTAGGCTTGCCTAATATTTTGTCAACCGAAATGTGCAATACAGTGCAGTGAGTGTGGTTAAACGAGGGCGTAAAGCTGCGGGCTGCGACAAAAAGATGCCGTTCGATATTTCACTTGCGGCATACCTAAAGCGGCTCCCGCTTGCTAAGAAAACCATTATTATATTAGCTTACCCGTCATATCTTGCAAAGCAAGGACGCCAACAGGCTTTTATCCCCCGCCAAAAAAAGTGCTTGCCAAAGATCAAAGCCTGCCAAAGGATGTGGCCTCAGTTCCCGATCCTGCCACAGAAAGGAGTTTGAATGGATAGTATCCCGAAGCTGGGCATTTCTTCCTGCCTGCTGGGCAACAAGGTGCGCTACGACGGCCGGCACAAACATGACAACTGGCTGGTGGAGACCCTGGGGCGCCATGTTCAATACGTTGCTGTCTGTCCGGAGACGGAGTGCGGCCTGCCCGTTCCCCGCGAGCCAATGCGCCTGGTGGGTGAGGTCTGCAAACCCCGCATGGTAACCGTCAACAGCGGCATAGGCCATACACCCCGGATGCTGGACTGGTGCTCACTCACTATCGCCCGGTTGGCGGAGGAGGAACTCTGCGGCTTTGTTTTCAAAAGCAAATCACCCTCCTGCGGCCTGGAGCGGGTAAAGGTCTTTCCCGTTGGGGGCGGAACCGGAGCCAGGAAGGGCATGGGCATCTTTGCCCGCGAGTTCACTCGCGCCTTTCCCCTGTTGCCCGTGGAGGAGGAGGGACGCCTGCAGGAACCTTTGCTGCGGGAAAACTTCATCGGGCGCGTCTTTATCATGCAGCGCTGGCTGGAACTTAAAAAACAGGGGCTGACTCCGGAAACGGTGATGGATTTTCACCACCGCCACAGACTGCTGCTGATGTCCCACAGCCCCGATGCTTACCGCGCTCTGGACAAGCTGATGAATGATGCACAACACCATAAGCAACAGGACTTTGCCCAGACCTATCTGCGCCTGTTCATGCAGGCTGCCGCCAGGCCCGCCACTCCCGCCAAACACCTGAAGGTGCTGCGCCATATCATGGGCTGTTTCAAACGGGAACTTACCCCGGGCGAAAAAGCCGAATTGCTGGAGCGGATCGAGGCCTACCGCCTGGGCCAGCAGCCCCTCAGCGTGCCCTTAACCCTGCTCGGGCACTACGCGCGCAAATACGGCAAGGAACATCTGAACAGCCAATATTACCTAAATCCCGATCCCCGCGAGCTTGCCCTGCGCGAGCACATCTGATTTTTTGCGGAGGATGCGGCAGGCTCTGATGCCAATTCGCTTTCATGTAATTTTATAAGGTGGAAAGGTGACATGATCACGTGGTGATGTGGTGTCGTGGTGACGTGTTGATGGTGGACGTCAGCCGCGAATCAAATACCCCCAGACTACATACTGTGTCATCCCGGGCAGACGGGGCCCCTCTGGGGTGGCTGACCCGGGATCCAGTCTTTTGGAAACAAGCACCCGGCCCAGAAACAAGTGCTAACAGACTACATACTGTGTCATCACGGGCTACCGGGGTCCTCGCCAAAGCGCGAAGCGGTTTGGTGGGGTTGTTTGAGCCGTGATCCAGTCTCTTGAAAATACCCGTGGAAAGATGAAATGGTGAAATCCAGTTGTATAAATACAAGCTAAACAATATAAGCCAAATCCAGGCATCCCATACCTCCTCAGCCTGTCAGCGGCCTGAAAACTGGCACTTTGCCGAAAGCCATCTGTCTCAAGCAGTTGTAAACAGGCGGTGAGACCCTTGCCAAATAATGCGCCCGCCTGAAACAAATGACGCCCTCATTTGACGGGGTGGGCTAAGTCTATATTTTCCGTAGGTCATCCTTAACTTGGTTAGGGATGACCTAAGGATGATGGCATCAAAGCCAGGAGCAGCAAGGGAGGGCGCTATGAAGGATTATGCAGAATATTGCCGTTGTTTTTGGTGAATGTAATACTATATTTATTGCGTTTGTTTTGGGGCTTGGTTGCCGTTTCTAAAAGACTGGATCCCGGGTCAAGTATGCGCTTGCCCGGGATGACACTGTATGTAGTCTGGTGGGGTTTGTTTCGGAGATGGCTGGTTGTTTCAAAAGACTGGATCCCGGGTCAAGCATGTGCTTGCCCGGGATGACACACTTTTTAGTCTGAGGTTGTTTGTTTCGGGCTGCGTCCACCATCAACACGACATCACGACACCACTTCACCACGAGTTCCTTTCCACAGACATTTCCAAAAGACTGGATCACTGGTCAATCCTGTGGCTGCGGGTAGTCCTTGATGGCCAGAACCTTGTAAAAGCGGCGGGGCGTTAGCGGCGTGGAACTGTCCGTGAAGCCGGGGCTGAAACTCTCTCCCAGCCAGGTAAAGCCCGAGCAGGGATCGGCGGAAGAGAAGATGGCGTAGCGGTCGGGCACAATGGGTTGCCCGCGGCTGTTGAGCGTCACGGGATTCCAGTTCAGCAGCAGGCCGTCCGCTCCGGCGCTGAGGGTGAGGGTTTGCGGAGCCAGGGGCGGAGCGGGGTCGGAGTTGAAAACCGCCGGCTGGTCGAGTACATCCAGGGTGTCCAGGATCACGCCCAAAGCGTCTTCCAGATTGTAGCCCAGATCCAGGATATCCTTCAAGGCAAAGGCCGAAGCCACGCAGCGACAGGAACCGCCGCTATGGTAGATGGCCACCGGATGATCGGGATGGGAGGCGTTGATAGTGCTGAACAGCACACTGGCGCCGGGCAAAGCGGGCAGGGGAAGATAGGTCTCGGGATCGCTCTGCGCGTAGGCCAGCAGGACATCCTGTCCGGAGTAGTCGCAGCCCAGGTTTTCGATTATGACCGTGCCTTGTCCAACGGTGGTGCCAAAGCTTTGCCAGAAAGGACCGGCGGCATCCCAATCGACATCCCCCTCCAGATAGATGCTGCCTCCGCCAGCCAGATAGGAACTGAGCAGGGTGTGGTCGAGGGAATCCGGTTGCGGAGTGTAGGCGTCATTTCCCCAGCCAAAGAGGCAAAAGATGGCGGCAAAGCGGTCGATATAGTCGTAATCCGGGATCAATTTATCCGTGTAGATCACGTTGAAGCGTCCGCAGCGTCCCAAGGCCTCCACCACGGGCAGGCCGTCGGAGGCGGTGGGTTCATAGACCAGTATTTCCGCGAGGGGAGCCTGTTCCCAGCCTCCGCGCCCCACAGCCGGATCGCCGAAGAGCAGGTAGGTGTACACGTTTTGCAGCTCGGGATAGATGATCCCGCCGTCATCCAGGGGGTCGCCGAAGAGGAAGTATTGGGTGTGGGTGAGGTTTGCCCAGGCCAGCGCGGCGCCGCAGGACATCCGGTTGCGCGCCAGGTTTTCCACAAAGAGGTGGTTGTAGGAGCCAAGCCCGCCCCAGCCGGGGTTTTGCCAGCCTACCTTGTACCAGCCCGTGCGCGTGGCGGCGATCACGTTCACCGCTTTCTTTGCCAGGGCGTATTCTGCCAGGCATTGGGGCGTGTAGGAGGTGTCCATCATGCCGTTGTAGCAGGAAGCAGCGAAGATGATCAGGCCATCGGGGTTGGCAAGGCCATCGAAACTGGCTTTGTTCACCATGGTGTATCCGGTCATCTCGCCGGAGTCCGCGATCTGATTGGAGTTGGTGTCCTCCCGCCAATACTTGCCGGAAGAGGAGGCATAGGAGCCATGCGCGCTCCAGTTCAGCAAGCCGAAGCTGTTGGCGCTGAGCTGGCTCTTGAGGTTGCTGTAGCCCAGAGGATGGTCGGAAGGATAGGATGGCATGATGCCCTGCCGTTCGTAAAGGGTGGTGCAGTTCCAGTCTGTAAGAACGGTTTGGCGGGAGTGTTCCAGTTGGGAAGCGCCATCTGTGGGGGCAAAGACGGTGAGGGGTTGGCCGGGGAAGTTCAGCCAGGCACCCGCCAGCAGTGCGCTTTGTTTCCACGGGGCTTGGGATTGGTCGAATGCCACTGTCCGGGCGGCAATCTGCGCGGCGATTGCGGCATCGTTGGTGGAAATCCTGCCCACCAGAACCTCCGGGGTGTAATCGCAAAGCCAGTCCTGTTCTCCTGCCTGGGAATAGTATTCACCGAGGCGGCCATCCCCGTCGCTGTCCAGAATGCTGCTCAGGTCTCCATAATAGAAATCCGAGGGCACCGTGGCCGAGCCGTTAGGCGTGGGGGTGGTTTTCAGCAGCGGCACTGTGTCATGGTCGCCCACCAGCAGCAGGTAGCTGAAGGGATGGGTGTTGTATTCCGAGATCAGGTGGTTGCGCAGCTTCTCGCCGGGGCTGTTGCCCGTGCCGTTGGCAAGGATGGTGGAGATGTCCGCGAAGGAGGTCGCCAGCCCCTGGCTTTGGCGGAAGCTTTCCAGGGTGGAGACGGCGGCATAGAGGGAGGGAGTGCTCACGATCAGATAGTCGTAGCTGCGGCTCTGGACAGGGGCATACCAACGGGGCAAATCCTGTGGGTTGACAAAGAAGCTTTCCACTTTTTCCCGGCCCAGTTCATCCATCACGGGAGGAATCCTGCCGCTTTGCGGTGAGGCGCTCCAGTTCAGCACCAGGTGCAGCTTTTGCTGGCAAATCCAGTCCTTGCCGCTCCAGACCGCGGGCAGTACCCGGAAGCGGGCGAAGAGCAAATCTCCCCATCTGCCGGTGCCGCAATAGGTCACCTGGGGCGAGGAAAACACGGCGGGACGGGCATCCAGGGACTGTTCGCCGTCGCTGAAGGCGGAGTTGATAACTGGCGCGGGAGCTTCCAGGCGCAGGGGTTGGTAGAAGCTGGCGGAGTATGAGATGTCCTTCGCGCCCGCGGGCAGCAGGATGTTCAGAGTGCAGCCAGGCAGGCGGGGGTATCCCGGAGCGGTCAGCGCGCCCCAGCCTGGCTCCTGGAGTTCTTTGTAAGGATCGAAACCTGAGAGATCGATGTCGAAGCTTAGGCTTTCCGCGGCAAGATTGCCTGCAAGCAGCAGAGGGAAAGCGACAAGGGACAGCAACGCTCCTGTGAGGCGCTGCCTGCGTTTCGGGGCAGAGAGAAGTCTGCCAAATCTGGTAAAAAGCATGGTTACCTCCATAAGGGGGTTAAATGAATATCTTTCACTCTCGCACAGCTAATTACTTACGAGGGACAGTCTGCCGCCGCCAAAGATATCTGTCAATGTAATTGTTTGGGTGTTTTAGTCTTTAGGGGATGCGGCGCGATACAAACGCAGTCCTGCAGTGATGTTTTTGTTGACGGATATCTTGTTGTTCCCAAAATGTGTGTCATAGAGTAAAAATACTTTGAGGGAGGAACCGATGAGCCGCCCCACCTATTTTCTCAAGCTGGCAATCGCCTTGTTGCTGGCAGTTTTCGCCGCGCAAGCCGCAGCCTATTACACCACCAATCTGCCCATCCAGGTGCGGCAGCCCGATGGAAAAACGCTGGATCTGCTTGCCAGCGGGGACGAATATCACAACTGGCTGCACGACAAGGACAACTTCACCATCATCCAGAATCCCCAGACCGGCTGGTATTGCTATACCCAACGCGCCGGAGAGGGAGTGGAGGCCAGCCCGCTTGTCGTGGGCGAAGGTGATCCCCGCAGCCTGGGACTGGAGCCCGGCATCAACATCAGCGAGGCGCTTTACAAGCAGCAGCGCCGTGAGAGATTCTACAGACCGGCTGAGCGCGATGCCCCCACTACAGGCACCATCAACAACCTGGTGATCTATATCCGCTTTTCGGACGAGACAGAGTTTGGCCAGCAGAACTCCATCTATGATGGCTGGTTCAACACCAACACCAGTTCCCAGAAAAGCTACTTTCTGGAAGCCAGCTACAACCAGCTTACCGTGAACACCCACTTCTATCCTACCCCATCGGGTGGCTATGTGGTCTCCTGGCAGGATAGCCATCCCCGCGCCTATTACCAGCCCTACAACGCCAGCACCAATCCCAGTGGTTATTCCGGTGACACTGAACGCCGCAGCCGGGAGTTTACCCTGCTGCAAAATGCCGTTAATGGAGTCAGAAGCCAGATTCCCAGCAGCCTGACCATCGACTCTGACGTAGACGGGCGGGTGGACAACGTGGTCTTCATTGTGCGTGGCGCCGCCGATGGCTGGAACAGCCTGCTCTGGCCCCACCGCTGGTCTCTCCATGACCGCTATGTGTACATCAATGGCAAGCGGGTCTATGACTTCAATTTCCAGCTCCAGGACTTTCTCGCCAACCGCAACGTGGGAGTGATCTGCCACGAGTTTTTCCACACTCTGGGCGCTCCCGATCTTTATCACTATACAAGCAACGGAATTAGCCCGGCAGGAACCTGGGATCTGATGGATACCAATCCCAATCCGCCCCAGCACATGACCGCCTTCATGAAATGGAAGTATGGCGACTGGATTGCCAGCATCCCCACCATCAGCGCGGACGGAGTATATACCCTCAATCCCCTCACTTCATCCACCGGACAGTGCTACCGCATCAACTCCAACAACCCAAGCCAATACTATGTGGTGGAGTTCCGCAAGAAAACCGGCACCTACGAAAACTCTGTCCCCGGCTCCGGCCTGCTGGTTTACCGAATCGATACCACTTGCGAATATGGCAATGCCGATGGGCCGCCGGACGAGCTGTATGTTTACCGCCCTGGCGGCACTACCACTGCGAACGGAACCATCTCCTCCGCCCACTTCAGCCAGGAAACGGGACGCACACAAATCTACACCGGCACCAATCCCTCCCCCTTCCTGCAGGATGGTTCGCCAGGCAACCTCTATCTCTGCGAGATCGGCTCTTCCGCGGGCAATACCATGAGCTTCCGCCTGGGCCCTCCCTTCATAAACTTCATTCCCAATCCCTATATTCAGAGTTTCGACGCCACCGAATATCCTCCCGGAGGCTGGACCAGCCAGGCGCAGAGCGGTAGCTACACCTTCACGCGGGTAACCAGCGGCAGCTACCCTTCCTGCACCCCCCAATCCGGAGCGGGAATGCTGCGTTATGAAAGCTACGCCGCCCCGTCTGGAAATTCCGCCCTGCTCGTCAGCCCCCGCATCGAGGTGAGCAACCATTCAGGCTTTGACTACGGGCTGAGCTTCTGGATGTACCGCGATGGCAACCTAAGCACCGCGGCGGATAAGATCGAGGTCTATCTGAACAGCAGCGCGGACCTTGGCGGCAGCCCAGTCCTGCTGGGAACCATCCACCGGGCCAGGCAGCTTGATCCGGTTGAAAGTTCGGTCGGCTGGAAAAACTACAGCTTCGATCTTCCCTTCAGCGCTGCGGGCAATTACTATGTGGTCTTCCGCGCCGTCAGCGCCTATGGTTACAACATGTTCCTGGACAACATCCGCATCGCCCAGTTGCCCTTTGCCGCGCATACTCCCAGCCCCGCGCACCTCTCCACCCGCGTAATGACCAACACCCAACTCACCTGGCAGAGCGGCGGCGGCTCGCCCACAGGCTACAAGCTCTATCTGGGCACAAGCAATCCGCCTGCCTATTTGGCAGATGTGGGCAACAATCTGAGCTACAGCCCCAGCCTCGCCTCCAACACCACCTACTACTGGTCGGTCGTGCCCTACGGCCCCGGCGGGGATGCCGTCAACTGCCCCGTCTGGAGCTTCAGCACCATCGCCGCCAAAGACCTGCAGGCCATTCAACTGTGGGGAACGGGCTGCGGCAGGATGGGCGAAGCGCTGCATTTTGACCTGGACGTGAAAAACAACGGCAGCCAGACCCAGAACTCCTATCAGGTGCGCCTGATGTCAACCAGCCACGGCGTACTGGCGAGCCTCCAAGTGAACGAACCTCTGGCGATGGACGCCTCTGCCACCCACACTATAAACTGGACCCCCTCCGCAAGCGGCCATTACACGGTGTATGGTGAGGTGCTGCTTAACGGTGACGAGATAAGCGGCAACAACTGCAGCCCCCAGGAAACAGTCCATGTCCTTTCCCCGCAAGACCACATCGCCAATGTGGGCGATCTTGCCACAGCCTCCACAACCAACATCCTCCCGCTCAATTTCTATTGGAAAAACAGCCTCAGCGAGACCGTCTATCTGGCGGAAGAACTGCAGATGCAGTCCGGAACCCTGCAAGGGGTGGTGTATGTGAACAACTTCAGCCAGGATCTGGCCAACAAACCGGTTAAGATCTGGCTCAAGAACACCGACGCCACCAACGTCAGCACCGGCTGGCTGCCCTTCAATGGCTATCAACTGGTCTTCGATGGTGTGGTGGACTTTCCCTCGGGAAGCAACCTCGTCTTCATCCCCTTCAGCGCGCCCTTCGCCTATAGTGGGCAAAACCTCGCCCTGCGCTGCAACCGCCCGATGGATACGGCCTACTTTGACTCCGACAATAAGTTCTATTACAACACCTCTACCGCGCAGCCTTCCCGCAGCCGCTATATCCAAAGCGACAATACTGCTTATGATCCAACCGCGCCTACGGCACCGGGAACTCTGTCCAACAACATTCCCGTGACCTCCTTTATCGCAGAGAATGCCGCTTTGCCGCCGCTGCCAGCGCCGCAGGTGAGCATCAGCCAGTCGGGAACGGATGTCTCCCTCACCTGGGAAGTCCAGCCCGGATATCACGGCTACAAGGTCTTTACCTCGGACAATCCTTACGCGTGGCCCGGACAGCCCACCGCCACGGTCTATGAACCGCAGTTCAGCACCGGTTCAGCGGCACGTATGTTCTTCAAGGTATTGGCGTTCTCGCAGCCGACCTCCCTGCCTCAACTGCCCCGCGGTTTCTGGCTCCGGCAGGGTGTGAATCTGCCCGATGTCCATACCGTGACTATGCCGGACAAGGATTAGCCTCACAGGACGCGGCAGGCTTTCCGTCAATGCCGCCCTCATAGTTTGATCCCGCGTTGACCGCCGCTTGATGGCCAGGCTATTTCCCGCCCGGCGATTGAGCGGCGTTCAATCAGCGGTCAATGGGACATGGGCACAGGGGGAGTGCCCGGTATCAATACTTCAGCGTGAAGGCGTAGCGGTAGCCCAGCGAGAAAGTGAAGCGGCTCACCTTGCCGAAGGTCAAGCCCTGGCTTTCCAGTTCCTCCTGGCGCTTGAAACGCCCCGAGGTGAGCACATAGAGCAAGCTGGCATCGAAGCCGTGTTTTTTGCTCTTGCCAAACATATACTGCGAGCCCAACCCGATGGTGAAACCGCCAAAAGCCTCGTTGATGTCCTCCTCCGGTTCCTGATCCACATAGATGATCCCGTTCACCCCGTAGAGCAGCAGCAGTTGCGGATGCCAGTTCTTGTCGGGCTTGCCGTGGAAGTATTTCACCCCGATCGCGTAGCCCGGCGAATAGCCATAGGCTTCATCTGATGTGGAATAGGCAAAGGCGCCAAAGCCGGCTGTGATGCCCAGGTTGTCCAGCAGGCGGTAATCCGCGCTCACTCCCAAGCCTCCGTAGGGCAGTCCATAGCCGAGCCCCAAGCTCCCTTTTTTGCTGCCGCCAAAGCCGGGCATCTGAGCCTGCAAAGTCAGGCAGGCAAACAACACCATTGAAGCCAATAAAACTGATTTTATATTCATGTAAGTCTCCCAATATATTCAGGCCAGCACAAAGCTATTGCCTCCGGAGCGGCAGATGCAGCCCTTGAGTTCCAGGTTGAGAAGCAGGGTGGAAAGCTTGCCGAAGCCATGTCCGGTGGCCAGCAGCAGTTCATCGAAGCTCAATTCCCTCTGCCGGTCGCGAAAGAGGTCATAGACCGCCTGTTCATCTTCGGATAGCTCGGGCACCACTTCCAATTGGGCGCTTTCCGCCTGATCCAGCCCCAGGGCGTCCAGGATGTCCTCCGGGCAGGTTACGCACTGCGCCCCGTTTTTGATCAGATAGTTGGGGCCCTGTGAGTTGGGATGGGTGATATCGCCGGGCAGGGCCAGCACATCGCGGTTTTGATCCAGGGCGTATTTGGCGGTGAGCATGGCTCCGCTGGAGAGGGGGCCTTCCACGATGAAGACCTTTTGGGAAAGCGCGGAGATAATGCGGTTGCGGGCGGGAAAGTTCCAGGGATCGGGCCTGGAGCTGGGATCATACTCGGAAACCAGCGCGCCGTTGGCGATGATCTCTTCCGCCAGTTCGCGGTTTTGGGAGGGATAGATGCGGTCCAAGCCGCAGCCCAGCACCGCAATCGTGGGGCATCCGGCTTCCACCGCGGCTTGGTGCGCCATGCTGTCTATGCCCAAAGCCAGTCCGCTCACGATGGTCACCTGCTGTCTGCAAACCGGCTCCAGCAGCCTGGCGCAGCAGTTACGCCCATAGGCTGTGGCTTTGCGGGTGCCGACCACCCCCAGGCAAATCCTTTGCAGCGCCGCGGGCAGGTCGCCCCGGTAGTAGAGCAGCAGCGGCGGGCCCACGATCTCGCGCAGCCAGGGCGGATAAGCCTCGTCCGTATAGGTCATGATGCCGATGTCGTAATGCTGGTAAAGCTTGGCGATCTGGGGAAAGTTCTCCGGCAGGACGCCCTGGCTCAGATGCAGCCTGTCCGCCTCATCCAGCCAGGATTCCCGGTAGAGGGGGTGCTCCGGCCGCCCCACAAACTCCAGCGGATCAGGATATTTCTCCAGCAGGTCAATGCTCCCCTTCAGCTTGAGCCGGGGGGATGATTTGAGGCACAGCCAGGCCCGGAGCCGCTCCATCAGCTCTCCTGCAACATCTTGAAAAGCTTGAATTTCAGTTCTTCCAGATTCACGTGCCCCACCGATGACACCGGCAGCGCCGTGACACCAAACTCTTTCTGGAACTGCTCGTCTATCTCCGCCAGCCGTTCCGCCCGCTGTTCCTCGTCCAGGGTGTCCAGCTTGGAGATCACCACCAGCCAGGGCTTTTTGTCCATGAAAGAATCATAGAGGAAAAGCTCGGAACGCAGGACGCGGAAGGCTTCCACCGGATCGGGTGTGTTGATGTCGATCAAAAAGAGCAGGATGCTGGTGCGCTGGATGTGGCGCAGAAACTGGTGTCCCAATCCCCTGCCTTGATGCGCGCCCTCGATGATGCCCGGGATGTCCGCCATCACAAAGGACTGGTAGTCGCTCACCTTCACCACGCCGAGCATGGGCTCCAGGGTGGTGAACTCATAGTCCGCGATCTTGGGGCGCGCGGCGGAAAGCACGCTGAGCAGGGTGGATTTGCCCGCGTTGGGAAAGCCCACCAGCCCGACATCCGCCATCAGCTTGAGCACAAGCTCCAGCTCCATTTCCTCGGTCAGCCGTCCGGGAGTGGCGTGGCGGGGAGCCTGGTTGATGGAGGTGGCAAAGTTGCAGTTTCCCTTGCCTCCGCGTCCTCCCTTGGAGAGGATCACCTGTTCGTTGTGGGCGGTGATGTCCGCCAGTTTGACGCGGCGTCCGTCCTCGCCGATGCGGAATACCTCGGTTCCCAGCGGCAGGCGCAAAAAGACGTCCTCCCCGCTGCCGCCGGTCTTGCGGGCTTTGGCTCCCGCTTTTCCGTCTCCGGCCTTAAAAAGCTTGTTGTAGCGGTAGTCCAGCAGGGTGTTCACATTCTCGTCGCCCAATGCGACCACGTTTCCGCCCCTGCCTCCGTCGCCGCCGTCAGGCCCCCCTTTGGGGATGAATTTTTCCCGCCTGAAGCTGACCACCCCGTCGCCGCCGTTACCGGCTTTGACCCGCACCCGTGCATAATCTATGAACATGCAAAGCCTTTTATTTCTGGATGATGAACCGCTGTTCGCGCAGCGAATT
>Ga0208822_1002398_pt1 | contig 11996 bp, 5 predicted proteins | sample AD_STIC08_MetaG_FD_184435 | JGI IMG/M metagenome (GOLD analysis project Ga0208822, IMG submission 184435) | Active sludge microbial communities of municipal wastewater-treating anaerobic digesters from USA - AD_STIC08_MetaG (SPAdes) (version 2) | ecosystem: Engineered > Bioreactor > Anaerobic >...
AAAGTTTTCTAATTCATCAGTTCAGAATCCGTCGAAAACTTTTTTACTATCAGGTTATTTTGACGTTACTCTGATTGTAGCAAATCAATATCTTACTGATACAATCATAAAAAATTGCATTATTCATGTGCTACCAGCTACTTTTACTCAAATTCTAACTCTTGAGTCAGGCTGGAGTGGGATATCTACTTTTATCCAACCTGCTACGCCAATATTCGAAGACTTGTTCTCTCCCGTACTTGAAAAAATTGTTTATGCATTTAACGAACAAGGAATTTATTGGCCTGCATTAAATATTAATACAATAGGAATATGGGATGTAACCAAGGGTTTGATTATAAATATGAATTCTTTTGCAGAGTTATCAGTATCAGGGTATAATTTAGTAGAGGAGGTGAAGGATTTATCTAACGGCTGGAATATTTTTCCGGTTTTTAGCCAGTGCGAACAACCCGCTGAAGATATGCTACTCTCACTCGAGGGTAATTTTCAATTGATTAAAACTGCCGATGGTACAGAATTTTATTGGCCGGAAACTGGTATTAATACCCTTCAAACTATTAAACCAGGATACTCATATCTTATTTATTTGAAAGAAAATGCCTCTTTTTCTTTTCCGGCTTGTTCAAATCAGTGAATCAGGTGTATCGAATTGGTTTTACATTTTCAGTTCGTCGTTGTTTTTATTGAGAAAATGATACTCTAGAAAATGATGAGAATTATTTGGCTTGACTTTTATCCATGTTTTATAGCGTAGTCTCCATTTCATTAGTAACGAAGGGAACCCTTTGATCAGATAAGTGTAAACAAATGGATGTGTAGTTATTGTTAGTTTTCTTTCATTTTGATCATCAATAAGATAGCGTAAGTTGTTTTCAATTTCATCAATAATTAGTACTGAAGGATTGATTTCACCTGTGCCATTGCATACCGGGCATTTTTCCTGTATCTGTATATCCATTGCCGGCCTGACGCGCTGTCTTGTAATTTGTACCAGACCAAATTTACTTGGAGGAAGGATTACGTGCCGCGCACGATCTTTGGCCATCTCTTCACTTAATTTCTGATATAACTCTCGGCGATGCTTTGCTACGGTCATATCAATAAAGTCAACTACGATGATGCCGCCTATATCCCTAAGCCTGAGTTGCCTTGCCAGTTCGACGGCAGCCTCCAGATTTACTTCAAGCGAGTTGACTTCCTGATTGTTATCACGGTTAACCCTCTTCCCTGAGTTAACATCAACGGTGTACATAGCTTCTGTACGTTCGATTACCAGATAAACACCGCTTTTAATGGTTACAATTTTCCCAAAAGAACTCTTGATCTGTTTGTTTATACCAAATTGATCAAAGATGGGCTTTGCTCCGGTATAATATTTGACGATTTTGGCCTTTTCAGGAGCAATAGTTTTTACATAGTTTTTAATCTCTTCGGCAAGTGTAGCATCATTCACATACACATTATTGAATGATACATTAAGCAAATCACGCAAAATGGCAGATGTACGATCAAGCTCGCTAACAATTTTTTTCGGCGCCTCAGCCTTGTAAAGCTTCTGTGCAAGGGAATACCATTTGTTTACTAAATCTTTTAGGTCGCTATCCAAATCGGCAACCATTTTATTTTCAGCTACCGTCCGCACAATTACTCCGAAATTATTAGGCCTTATGCTTTTGATTAGCCTTTTAAGCCTTTGTCTTTCTTCTACGCTGCGGATTTTAGCAGAGATAGAAATTTTATCAGAAAATGGAACCAAAACGAGGAATCTTCCGGCAAATGAAATCTCGGAAGCTACCCTAGGGCCTTTGGTAGCAATGGGCTCCTTGGCTATTTGTACAAGGATTTGCTGGTTTACGCTCAACACTTCAGAAATCTTACCTGTCTTTTCAATTGCTGGCTCAAGGTTAAAATCTGATAATGATAAAGATTCAATTTTATTTGAAATACCTAATCTAGTATATTTATTCAATGAGCGTACATTGTGGCCAAGATCAAGGTAATGCAAAAAAGCATCTTTTTCGTAACCAACATTAACAAATGCGGCATTTAATCCGGGCATGATCTTTCGGACTTTGCCCAGATAAACGTCGCCTACTGAATATTTTTTATTGGATTTTTCTCTTTGAAGTTCTACAAGAGCTTTATCTTCAAGCAAAGCAATAGCTACACCTGCCGAATTTGCATCTATAATAAATTCCCTCTCCACATCACATTGTTTGAAAAGATAATGCTATTTAGGAAAAATCCTGAAAATGCAATTAATGAAAGTCGAAAAAATCTCCTGAACAAATAAAAATTTGACGTCAGTTAATAATTATTTCGCAGCGCTTAATTACTTCTTCTTATGCCTGTTCTTCCGCAAACGTTTTTTACGTTTATGTGTTGACATCTTATGTCTTTTCCTTTTTTTTCCGCTTGGCATAATAGTAGTTTTTATTGATTATTTTACTTTTGTGTTGGTTTTCACTGCGTTAACGAAGGATTTTGCTGGTTTAAATGCCGGGATGTTGTGAGCAGGGATGATAATGGTAGTATTTTTCGAAATATTCCTACCTGTTTTTTGTGCTCTTTTCTTTATGACAAAGCTGCCAAATCCACGTAAATAAACGTTATCTCCATTAATCATTGAATTTTTAACAGCTTCCATAAAGGCTTCAACAGTAGCTTGAACCGTCACCTTTTCAATTCCAGTTTTGTTTGAAATTTCATTCACAATGTCTGCTTTTGTCATAATTTTAAATTTAAAGATTTGATTATTAGTAATGTAAATAAAGGTGCAAATATAGATTTTTTTTTTAACACCAATGAATTTGTCAAAAAATCATATTTTTTTTTAACCTGGTTATTCAATAATTGTTCGATTGATTTAGTTTTTGAATTCAAGTCTAATAACTTCATTATTAACATGTTGATTATCAGTTTGGTAATTTGAAAAGAAACACTGCTTTAAGAAATAGAGATTTTAATATTTAATCCTTTTACAACTTTACCTTTGCCAAATGATTTTAGTAACTGGCGGAACGGGATTATTAGGCTCGCATCTTTTACACAATCTTGTGAAAAAGGGAAAAAGCGTACGGGTATTTAAACGATCTGAAAGTGATTTAAATAGAATAAAAAAGACATTCGCTATTTATAATGACTCTTTTGATGACTATTCTCATCAGATTGAATTTATTAATGGAAACCTTCTTGAAATACATTCTATTAGGGAAGCCCTTAAGGAAGTTTCACAGGTTTATCATTGCGCTGCTTTAGTCTCTTTTCAGCCTCGCGATAAACACGTTATTGTCCAAACAAACTACAACTGTACAGCAAACCTTGTAAACGCTTGCCTCGAGATAGAAAATATCCAGTTTTGTTACGTTAGTTCCGTATCAACTCTTGGCCTGACTAAACAAGGCGAAACATTAAACGAAACCAATTGCTGGAAAGAATCAAGAGGTAATTCACTTTATGCAATTAGTAAATATGTTGCTGAACGTGAGGTTTGGCGTGCTACCAAAGAGGGCCTTAAAGCATTTATTGTCAACCCGTCTATAATTTTAGGGCCTGGCGACTGGAAAACAGATAGTTCTCAGCTCATTGCAAAAGTGGCAAAAGGTATTAGTTTTTATACGGAAGGTGTAATGGGTTTTGTGGATGTTAGGGATGTAGCTGAAATAATGGTTCTTTTAATGGATGTCGAAATGAAAAATGAACGTTTTATCATATCCTCCGAAAACCTATCCTATAAAGAGCTTTTCAAAATAATAACCGATACTTTTGAAAAGAAAAAACCTTCTTTTAAGCTTTCACCATGTATATTGCAATTGGCCTGGCGTATTTGTTATCCTATGACTTTATTTGGATTTCAACCTTTAATTACAAAAGAAATAGCAAATTCAGCCTCAAAACAGATATTTTATGATAATACCAAAATCAAAAATTTTCTTAATTATCAATTTATCCCAATAAAAAAGTCAGTAGCAGATATTGGAAAAATATTTATTGAGAATCAACAAAAAAGCTAATATGATTTTGTTTGATTGCTAATTCTCAGCTTGGTTACACTATGTATTACCACCATCTTTGGCAAGTTATCTTTTTCTAAAAAAAATGAATTATTATCCCTGAGGTTCCTTTTTCAAAATGGTTGTTCATAATTTGAATTATTTTAGCCTCATTAAGCTTCTATCTACAATGGATAAGCAGATTGTTTTGAAAAAATAGAGTTATGAAAAAACTTGAACTTCATTGGCAAATCCTCATTGCCTTAATTTTAGCCGTTCTGTTTGGAATTTACTTAAAAAATTATGTAGGATACATAGCATGGATGGGAGAAGTATTTCTTCGTGCATTAAAAATGATTATCATACCATTGATATTCAGTTCTATTGTTTCGGGAATCACCAATATTGGCAGTGCAGAAAGTATCGGAAGATTAGGGCTTAAAACTATCATCTATTATATATTAACAAGCAGCTTTGCTATTTTGACCGGTTTGGTCTTAGTCAATATTTTAAAGCCAGGGGTTGGTGCTGATTTAAACTTGTCGCAAACTGTTGACTTAGATGTTAATAGCGATACACTTGGTCAAACGCTTATCAAAATTATACCAGATAATATTTTCTTTGCCATGTCGTCGAACGGTCAAATGTTGTCGGTTATCTTTTTTGCTATGTTATTTGGTTTTTTTATTACAAGGATAAGGTCAGATTATCAGGGGATACTAACAGGTTTTTTTAATGGAGTTGTTGAGGTGATGATGAAGCTTACTATGTTTATTATTAAATTCACACCTTTTGGAATATTTGGTTTGGTAGCAGAAAAGGTTTCACAACAGACCGATTTAGTAGCTCTGATGCAAAGCATGGGTCTCTATATGTGTGTTGTCCTTTTTGGCCTGATAATACATTCGGCTGTTACCTTGCCTTTGCTTGTAAAGGTTTTAGGAAGAACGAGCCCACTGCAGCATTTTAATGCCATGCGCACACCGTTGATTACTGCATTTTCCACATCATCCTCCAGCGCAACATTACCTCTTACTATTTATGCCGTTGAAAACAACTCAGGTGTATCTAAAAGAATAAGTAGTTTTGTTTTACCGCTTGGAGCTACTATCAATATGGATGGAACGGCTTTGTACGAATGTGTGGCGGCAATGTTTATTGCGCAGGCGTATGGTATTGAACTCTCTGTTGTCAGTCAAATAATTGTAGTGATTACTGCTTTGTTAGCTTCCATTGGCGCTGCCGGAATACCAATGGCAGGTCTTGTAATGATTACTATAGTGCTTACTGCTGTTGGCCTTCCTTTAGAAGGGGTGGGGTTGATTTTAGCCGTTGATCGGATTCTAGATATGTTCCGAACAACAGTTAATGTTTGGAGTGATACATGCGGAGCCGTCATAATTGCAAAAACAGAAAAAGAAAAACTGAAAATTGATCTTTAACAAAAAGTTATCAACATTAATAATAAAGTTTTTAATTTTTTACATTCGTACTGTACGACGAATCCTTTATTTATAATCATTATAAAATATATAATTATAGTTTTGTGGATCAATATAATACAAACTAAGCTCTTGATAGTTTTTCTCCTTTATTAATCAGCTACTTTTTTATTATTAATTTAGCATCGAAAATTATTAACAAATTGTGGACTACTTATTAACCAAAACTCTGCATATTTTTTTATTAAGTACTCTTATTGAATAATTTTGATTATGGAGGATTGAATTTAGCTTGTTATTACACAAATAAAAAGTGGGAGCCATGCGTAAATTTTACTATTTTTTTATAAAAAGCGGATTGCTGTTTCTCTTATTGAATATGATGATTTTAGGTGGTGCTAAAGCCATCATCAGAACCAATCAAAATTCTTTAGATTATATTTCTTTAAATATAAACGAGGCGGAAATATCCGAAAAAGTTAAAGTAGATGATATACCAACTGATCCTGACAATTTCTGGGAGTTAATTAGAGAAGATTTGGATTCCGGGATGAGAAGTAATGGAAATTTTCCACCAATATGGGATGAACCTTCAATTACGGAAACGATTCACGGTTATATCGTTCCTCTTTCATCTTATCCCCGTGTCAATGATATTCCCTTAAAATATGGTGATTATATTGGTGGTTTTTATCTTTTAAACGGGGAGCGAAAATGTGGAGGAGCAAGGATGTGGACTGGACAGGAGAATATAATTCTGACTTTATTTGGGGATGATACTTCAACACCTGAAAAAGACGGTTTTAGTTATGGGGAGGTTATAGAGTTTCGTTTTTTCTTACAAGACACTCAGAAAGATTACATCGTAACAACAGCATCATATTATGTTCAAACTGGCTATGTAACTAATGGAAAATGGTATCCTACCAGTCTTTCAATGTTTACTAACATTAAGTCATCAATAAATTTAGATTTTTATATCAAATTCACAGAAAACCCTGTTTGTGTTAATAATCAGATATTCTTTGAAGCTGTGGAATTTATTGGTAATGGCGGCCCCTATTTATACGAATGGACTTCGAGCATTGCAGGCTATTACTCTAATAGTCCGACGCCTCCTCCGTTGACTCTTGAAGCTCCTATAGAATTGTATCTAACGGTTAGCTCGGGGAATCTAACGTCATCAGATCAAAAAACTGCGAAAGTAAACTATCATCCCATTGTTGATGCAGGGCCTGATGGACAATTATGTGAAAATGGAAATTATCAATTGTCAGCTACCTCTCTGAATAGTAGTTCCATTGAATGGACTTCCTCAGGGGATGGCGTATTTAACGATCCATATCTGGAGAGCGCAATTTACACACCAGGGGTTCAGGATAAAATAACTGGAACTGTAAATCTCACTATTACAGCGCAGCCGTTAGCTCCCTGTACTGCTACTGCCTATGATGAAATTACATTAACCATTATACATTTTCCTGAGGTTCATGCCGGAGAGGATATGAGTACTTGTGGAATTCAACCTGTTAGTTTATCTGCTCAAGTTTCAAATGTCGGTTCATTACTTTGGACAACAAGTGGAAGCGGTACATTTTCTGATCCAAATTCTTCAACTACTCAATATTTTCCATCATCAACAGATCTTTCAACCGGCAATAATGGTATTATATTAATTCTTTGTGCAGAGGCAATATCACCTTGTAATGTCAATATTTGCGATTCTATCAATTTGAGTTTTAATGTGGCCCCTACTGCGCTTGGTCCGACTACCATAAAAAGATGCGAAGGCGTTACTTTTTCTTTAACCGGAGCTGTTTCGAACCACTCATCAATTTTGTGGACTACACAAGGAGATGGTACGTTTTCAAATCCTTATGTTATCCCCACACAATATACACCCGGCCCACAAGATATTGAAAATTCAGGTACAATTGTAACTCTTAATGCATTACCGATACCTCCGTGTGATTTGCCTGCTACTAAAAATATTAATCTTTATATTCAACAGAAACCACGTATTTTATCATTTGGGCCAGATACCAATGCAATGTGTGCGACAAGTGCTTTTTTGCAATTGAATGCTGAGGTAACTGGTAATAATGGTGTTTCCTGGTCTTATACAGGTGATGGAACTTTAAGCTCAACAAATATTGTAAACCCAAAATATTATCCAGGAACTAATGACAGGCAGCAAGGTTATTTTGTTTTGACCTTAACTGCAAAACCGAAATCACCATGTCAGGTAGGAACCGTAGAAAGCAAAACATTTTATATACAACCCAACCCAACAGCTTTTGCGGGGAATGATACTATTATATCGGAAGGCGTAATATATATGACAGATGAAGCAATTGCAGAAAACTACTCTGCCATTATGTGGCAAACCGATGGCGATGGTGTTTTTAGTAATCCTGAAAATTTGCATACTTCTTATATTCACGGACAATTGGATGTTTACAACGAGTTTGTTGAGTTAACTCTTATAGCCCAACCAATTAACCCTTGTGCCATTATAGCGTCTGATGTTGTAATTTTAACTATAGAGATCTCTGGATGCCGTGACGCAAAAGCTAATGCTGGTATTGATAAAACTATTTGTTCCAATGAACATGTTTGTATGAATGATGCCAGCGCAAGACATTATGTTACGTTAGAGTGGACATCTGACGGTGATGGCTGGTTCGATTACCCGAACATATTAAAACCGTGTTATTACCCCGGAGAGAATGACATATTTAATGGAAACGTTACCCTTGTTTTAAATGCCTATGCGGCAGAAGGATGTAATAATGCGGCCGACACTGTAATTATCTTTATAAATAAAGCTCCAACTGCAATTATCGAATCCGAAACCGTAATTTGTCAGGGAGAGTCTTTGTCTTTATCAGGGTTAGTACAAAATAGTACTGGCTTCCAATGGTACACAACTGGTGATGGCTACTTTATTAACGGACAGACTCTTAGCCCAACTTACATTCATGGTGGAGCTGATTTGGCAAGTGGGATGGTGCAGATTTGTCTTAAAGCATTAGCAAATCCTGGTTGTGAAGATGTTACGGAATGTTTAATGATAACTATTGAACATAAACCGGTTGTTAATGCCGGCGCTGACCAGACAATTTGCGAAAATCAAACCTATACCCTCAATGGCACCGCACAATCTTACTCAACCGTTCAATGGCAGACAAATGGTAGCGGAACTTTTAATAACCCATCAATATTAAAACCTGTTTATACCCCAAGCGCTGCTGATAAAACCGCCGGATCAATTGTACTTACACTAACGGCTCAACCTGTTTCCCCATGTACTGTTTCAGTATCGGATCAAATGACTCTGACTATTCAATGGCATGCCACTGCCAACGCGGGAAGTGATGCAACAATTTGTGAAGATGCTACATATACTTTGAATGGAACAGCGCAACGATATTCATCAGTAAGCTGGAGCACATCAGGAACAGGAACTTTTAACAATCCTTCAATATTAAAACCGGTTTACACTCCAAGCGCTGCCGATAAAACCGCCGGATCAGTCGTGCTTACTCTAACGGCTCAACCTATTTCCCCATGTGCTGTTTCAGCGTCTGATCAAATGATTCTTACTATTAAACGGCTTGCAGTAGCTAATGCCGGCAGTGATGCAACAATTTGTGAAGATGCTACATATACTTTGAATGGAACAGCGCAACGATACTCATCAGTAAGCTGGAGTAGCTCAGGAACAGGAACTTTTAATAACCCATCAATATTAAAACCGGTTTACACTCCAAGCGCCGCCGATAAAACTGCCGGATCAGTAGCGCTTACTTTAACAGCTCAACCTATTTCCCCATGTGTTGTTTCAACGTCTGATCAAATGATCCTGACTATTCAACGGAATGCCATTGCCAACGCGGGAAGTGATGCAACAATTTGTGAAGATGCTACATATACTTTGAATGGAACAGCGCAACATTATTCATCAGTAAGCTGGAGTAGCTCAGGTACTGGAACTTTTAACAATCCATCAATATTAAAACCTGTTTATACCCCAAGCGCTGCCGATAAAACTGCCGGATCAGTCGTGCTTACTCTAACAGCTCAACCTATTTCCCCATGTGTTGTTTCAACGTCTGATCAAATGACTCTGACTATTCAACGGCTTGCCACTGCCAACGCGGGAAGTGATGCAACGATTTGTGAAGATGCTACATATACTTTGAATGGAACAGCGCAAAGATATTCATCAATAAACTGGAGCAGCTCAGGAACAGGAACTTTTAATAACCCATCAACATTAAAACCTGTTTATACCCCAAGCGCCGCCGATAAAGCTGCCGGATCAGTAGTGCTTACTTTAACGGCTCAACCTATTTCGCCATGTACTGTTTCAACGTCTGATCAAATGACTCTGACTATTCAACGGCTTGCCACTGCCAACGCGGGAAGTGATGCAACAATTTGTGAAGATGCTACATATACTTTGAATGGAACAGCGCAACATTATTCATCAGTAAGCTGGAGCAGCTCAGGAACAGGAACTTTTAATAACCCATCAATATTAAAACCTGTTTATACCCCAAGCGTTGCCGATAAAACCGCCGGATCAGTCGTGCTTACTCTAACGGCTCAATCTATTTCGCCATGTACTGTTTCAGTGTCGGATCAAATGACTCTGACTATTCAACCGCTTGCATTAGTAAATGCCGGTGATGATGCAACAATTTGTGCCGGACAGAATTATCAGCTTGCAGGATGGGCTGAAAATTATAAATCACTTATTTGGACAACTTCAGGTGATGGTAGTTTTGATAATTCAAAAATTTTGAATCCAATATATTATCCTGGCCAGGGTGATCAGGGGGCTGATTCGGTAATGCTTTGTTTAACGGCAGAGGGACTGAATGGTTGCAATGCTGTTTTTGATTGCATGAAGCTTACTATTCAACCATTACCTATTGCCGATGCAGGCGAAAATCAGGCTTTTTGTATAGCTGATCAGATCATTGTTATTGGAACCAGCATTAATAGTAGTTCCAGTATGTGGATTAGTAATGGCGATGGTAGTTTTATTGAACCCACTAGCCTGACAACCCAATATTTACCAGGAACTAACGATTTAGCTAATGGTTTTGTTGACTTATGTCTAACTGTTACTGGATTGTTTGATTGCGGTGAACATACCGATTGTATCACTATTTACTTAATCCCTGAACCGATAGTAAATGCTGGTGAAGATGTTACTATAACAAAATATCAAAGTTATCAGACATTAAATGCAACAGCGCAAAATGTTCAATCACTGATTTGGAATACATCCGGATCAGGTGTTTTTAATGATGAGACAACCTTACATACTATTTATTCTCCAAGTTTGGAAGATATTAATAGTGGAGAGGTAATACTTACCCTTACCGGGTTTCCGCTAAATCCTTGTCAAAATGTAGCTATTGATAGTTTGAAGCTAACAATCACTTACGATTGTCTTGATGCTATTGCCAATGCTGGTGATGATGAAATTGTTTGCGAGGGTGAATCCATTCAAATCACATCAGCCACAGCACAGTTTTATGAAAGCTTGTTGTGGTCTACTGATGGGGATGGTTCTTTTGACAATCTACAAGTTTTGGATCCTATTTATACACCTGGCCCTAACGATTTGATAAATGGTTCCCTTACCCTTTGCCTTACGGCATTTGCAAATGGTGATTGTTTAGATGACGAAGATTGCATTAATCTTCAAATTCAAAAGCTGCCAACAGTGTATGCCGGCGCTGATAAAATAAGCTTATTAGATATAATCTGTTTTGATGATGCTTACGCGGAAAATTATAGCTTAATCCAATGGTTCACCACAAACGGAATGGGTTATTTTGAAAATGATAAAGTTATAAATGCTTGCTATATACCAAGCTATTACGATATCTTTATGGATAGCGTTTACTTTACCGTTACCTGTTTTTCGCTCAACCCTTGTACAATAGCTGTTGAAGATCAAGTAGTAGTTAAGTTTTTTGACGGTTGTTTTGACGCTACTGCCGATGCCGGTGAAGATATGACAGCTTGTTCTGATGGAGGGATTACAATTTCAGGAACAGCAGAAAATTATAATACTGTAATTTGGATGACAGAAGGTGATGGTACGTTTGAAGATTTTACAGCTTTAGAGACTATCTATTATCCTGGCGAAAATGATATCGCTGAAGAAAATGTAATGCTCAGCCTCACTGCATTTGCATTTCCTGGTTGTAATAATGCCACTGATTACAAGCACATTACTCTGATATTGCCTCCAACCGTTAATGCCGGCGCTGACCAGACAATTTGCGAAAATCAATCTGCACTACTGCAAGCGACAGCCGAAAACTATTCCAGTGTTCAATGGCAGACAAATGGTAGCGGAACTTTCAATAACCCTTCAATATTAAATCCTGTTTATACTCCAAGCGCTACCGATAAAACTGCCGGATCAGTCGTGCTTACTCTAACAGCTCAACCTATTTCCCCATGTGTTGTTTCAACGTCTGATCAAATGACTCTGACTATTCAACGGCTTGCCACTGCCAACGCGGGAAGT
>Ga0208822_1002417_pt1 | contig 11936 bp, 13 predicted proteins | sample AD_STIC08_MetaG_FD_184435 | JGI IMG/M metagenome (GOLD analysis project Ga0208822, IMG submission 184435) | Active sludge microbial communities of municipal wastewater-treating anaerobic digesters from USA - AD_STIC08_MetaG (SPAdes) (version 2) | ecosystem: Engineered > Bioreactor > Anaerobic >...
CCGCGCTCCAGTCGGCGGGGTCGATCACGCCCTGCGCGTCGACCGCGATCTCGCGCAGCGTCCAGCCCGCGCGCCGCAGCTGGCGGGCCGGCTCGCGCACGCAGGGGTGCTCGATCGCACTGACCGCCACCACGCCCGGCTCGAGGTTGGGCGCGGCACCCTTGAGGAAGAGATTGTTGGCTTCCGAGCCGCCGCTGGTGAAGATCACCTCCGTAGCATGCGCCCCGACCGCCGCGGCCACCCGCGCGCGCGCCTCGTCCACCGCGGCACGCGCCTGGCGGCCGTACTCGTGGCGGCTGGAGGCGTTGCCGAAGCGCGCCGGCTCGGCGGCGCCGAGCCAGGGCAGCATGGCCTCGCGCACCGCCGGATCGAGCGGCGTGGTCGCGTTCCAGTCGAGGTAGATGGGAGCGAAGTTCATGCGCGACCTCAGACCGCGGCGATCTCGTGCACCGGCATGCGGCTGCGCCGCCGCACGCTCTTGAGCACCGTCATGTCGGCGTCGGGCCGTACCTGGTGCTTGACCAGCGCCTCCAGGCTCACCGAGTCGAGGTAGGCGTAGATGCGCTGGTTGAGGTTGGACCACAGGTGGTGGGTCATGCACACGTGATCGTCGTGGCAGTTTTCCTTGCCGCCGCACTGGGTGGCGTCCATCGGCTCGTCGACCGCGATGATGATGTCGGCCACGGTGATCTCGTCCATCGCCCGCGCCAGTCGGTAGCCGCCGCCGGGACCGCGCACGCTGTTGACCAGCTTGTGCCTGCGCAGCTTGCCGAAGAGCTGCTCGAGGTAGGACAGCGAGATGCTCTGGCGCTCGGCGATGCCCGCCAGCGTGACGGGCCCGTCCCCCTGGCGGGCAGCCAGGTCGATCATCGCGGTCACCGCAAACCGTCCCTTGGTCGTAAGTCGCATGAGGCTCTCCTCGAAGGCTGTCCGGGCTCGCGCGTGCCGGGGGCCGCCGAATATCCCATCATTTTTGTCGAGTATATGGATCCCGACAAAAACGGTCAACTAATCGGGAGACGAGTCTTGCGCTGCAAGGCGCGAGGGGCGCCGTTGCAGCCGCGGCGCCAGCCGCGAACACGGCGCTCGATCGTCCGGCACCGCAGGCGTGCGAATCAATCCACCATCCGCGACAGCCGGCCCGGGTCGAAATGGTCGCTCGGGGCGACCGTGTCGTCGAGCTTGATCCCCGCGGCCTCGAGACGGGCCAGGATGGCCTGCAGGCGGCGGTCGGTCTCAACGGAATGGTCGAGCAGGCCGTGCAGCGCCTTGGCGACCGGGTCGTCCATGTCGCGGGTCACGCCGTAGGCGCTGAAGCCGAACTGCTCGGCCTTCTGCTCGCGCGCGGCGTCGCGCTCGCTATCCTTGTCCGAGTCGAGAATGCGAGCCGGATTGCCGACGGCGGTCGCGCCGGCGGGCACGGGCTTCACCACCACCGCGTTGGAGCCGACCTTGGCGCCGTCACCTACCGTGAAGCCGCCGAGCACCTTGGCGCCCGCCCCCACCACCACGCCACGCCCCAGGGTGGGATGGCGCTTGGTGCCGCGGTAGAGGGAGGTCCCGCCGAGGGTGACGCCCTGGTAGATCGTGCAGTCGTCGCCGATCTCCGCGGTTTCGCCGATCACGACGCCCATGCCGTGGTCGATGAACACGCGGCGGCCGATCTTCGCTCCCGGGTGGATCTCGATCCCGGTGAGCAGCCGGCCGACGTGACTCGCGAAGCGCCCCGCCCAGAACCAGCCGCGGCGCCAGGCGCCGTGAGCGAGGCGGTGGAACATCAGCGCGTGGATGCCGGGATAACAGGTCAGCACCTCGAGCGTGGAGCGCGCGGCGGGGTCGCGCTCGCGGACGCTGGCCAGATCTTCTCGGAGGCGGCTGAACATGATGGAAGGACTCCCGGATGTGCGGTGGAAAAAACACGGCGGACCGCGTCGAGCGGGCGCCACGCATTCAATTCCCGAGAATTTTAATCGACTATAGCGCCCCGCCGAAAGCCCGCGCTGCGACCGCTCCACCCGCAAGACGCGGCTTGCACGCGTGGCGCGGGCGGGCAATGATCGCGCGGGATCACTCCGGACCTGCGCTCATGCTCCAGCTCTTCCGCCGCCTGCTCGGCATCCCGCCCGCCCGCCCCCTGGTCGACGAGTCGCAGTGGCGGCGGGTCGAAGCGAGGCTGCCCTTCCTCGACCACCTCGTTCCCGACGATCGGTTGCGTCTGCGCGAGATGGCGCTCGCCTTCCTCGGGTGCAAGGAGTTCCATGGTGCGCAGGGGCTGGAACTCGACGACGACATGCTGCTGGCGATCGCGCTGCAGGCCTGCCTGCCGGTACTTCACATCGGCCTGCAGGCTTACGAGGGCTGGGTGGGAGTGATCGTCTATCCGGGCGACTTCCTGATCCCGCGCCGCATCGTCGACGAGGCCGGCGTGCTGCACGAATACGAGGACGAGGTGCTGGGCGAGGCCTGGGCCGGCGGGCCGGTGCTGCTGTCCTGGTTTCCCGGGAACGACGCTCCGGCGGGCGTGAACGTGGTCATTCACGAGTTCGCCCACAAGCTCGACATGGAGAACGGCGACGTGGACGGCCTGCCCCGCCTGCGCCCCGGCATGTCTCGCCGGGACTGGGCCAAGGCCTTCGGCGAGGCCTACGAGGCGTTCTGCGCCGAGGTCGACCGCGGCGTCGACACCACGATCGACCCTTATGGCGCCGAGCACCCGGGCGAGTTCTTCGCGGTGGTCTCCGAGGTCTTCTTCGAGGATCCGCTCGTGCTGCACAGGCGCTTTCCCGCGGTCTACGATCAACTCGTGCACTTCTACGGAATGGACCCCGCCGCCCGCGCGGCGGCCGCTGCCGGAGGCTGACATGAGCGCGCCCAAACGCCTGCTGATCGTCCATCACACCCAGAGCGGCAACACGGGCCGGCTCGCCACCGCGGTGCTCGAGGGGGCGCTACGCGTGAGCGAGACCGAGACGCGGTTGCTGCGCGCCTTCGACGCCGGCACCGCCGACCTGCTCGCGTGCGACGGCCTGCTGCTCGGTACGCCGGAAAACTTCGGCTACATGTCGGGCGCGCTCAAGGACTTCTTCGATCGCACCTACTACCCCTGCGAGGGCAAACTCGTCGGCCTGCCCTATGCGGTCTTCGTCAGCGCCGGCAACGACGGCACCGGCGCAGTGCGCGAGATCGGCCGCATCGCCAACGGCTACGGCTGGAAGACGGTCGCCGAGGCCCTGATCGTGCGGCGCGAGATCACCCCCGCCGACCTGGAGCGCGCGCGCGAGCTCGGCGAGGCGATGGCGGCCGGGTTGGCGATGGGGGTGTTCTGAGCGTGCGAGGGGCGAGGCGTCGGGCGTGCGATGCCGCAGGGACGCGGTCGCGGCGAGCACGTCGGGTAAGTTCACGTTTGCGTCAATCGGGATCGGTTTTCACGAAGCGGTAACGATGGTCGTGGCGGAGTCGGTTCGCGTGACCTAAGCTTCGATCGTGCCCACTGCGCAGGGCACCCGGTCTTTAATCGAACGGAGGATTGCTTATGGCCATCACCTGGATTCTGGTTGCCAACGCCAGCCTGGCGAAGCTGTACGCCAACCTGGGCCCGAACAAGGGGCTCACGCTGGTCAAGGAACTGATCCACCCGGAAAGCAGACAAAAGAATGGCGACTTGGTCTCGGACCGCTCGGGCGCGAATGGCTCGAACGGCACCGGTGGCGGCTCGATGCAGCCGCAGACCCTGCCCAAGCAGCACGAGGCCAAAGTGTTCGCACAGGAGATTGCCCAGACGCTCTACCATGGACGCACCTCGAATGCATTCAAGCGTGCGATCCTGGTCGCTCCACCCGCCTTCATGGGCCTGCTCAACGCGGTCATCGACGGCCCCACCGCGCAGATGGTCACAGACCGCTTCGAAAAGGATTACACCAAGTCGACGCAGGACGAGCTGGGGGAACGCCTCGGCTCGACGATCTTTCTCTGAGGGAGGACGTTCACGAAGGCTCCAGATCCGATCAGCCAATGGCCGAGGGCACCTGCCCGAGCCAAGGAGGATGTGCTTGACCGAACCCCCGAGGATGCAGCTTTCCTGACGGATGCAGTACACACGATGAAGACATCGTCTCCACTACGGAGACCCCGGGCACGCGAGACGTGACCCGATCGAGGACGGGGCGCATTGCGCCCCGTTCGCTTTCGGCTCCGCCCGATCGAATCACCCACGCCGCTTCAACGGCCAGCGCCCGATCGTGCGGTAGTGCGCACCGGCGGCGCTGCGCTCGGAGGCGACCAGGACGAAGCTGCCGACCGTCCATCGCAGAGGTGCGAGCTGCGCCTCGCGGGGCGCAGCGTGGGCGTTGCGCACGAGGGTGACATGCGGGGAGAAGGCACGCGCCTCGAGTGCGCAGCCGTCCGCGCGCAGCCGTCCTTCCAGATCCTGCGCGAGCGCGGCCAGCGCTGGCGGCACCATCGACGGACCGGTCCACAGGATCCGGTTGCGATGCCAGCTGCCGACGCGATCGAGGTCGAGCGCGAAGCCCTCCCCCTGGACGCCCGCGGCCACCGCGCGCAATCGCTCCACCTGCCGCACAGGCGTTTCGCCGAGGAAGGCCAGGGTCAGGTGGATGGTGTCACGACGCATCGCGCGACCGCCGCACTCGGAATGCAGCGCCCGTGCACGCGCATGCAGCCCGGCGCGGGTGGCGGCATCCGGCCACAGCGCGAAGAAGAGCCGCAGATTCGGCGCCCTCCCCGCGTCCGCTGCAGCTTCAGCCATGCTCCGCGCGCGCGATCAGCGCGACCACCTGCGCGGCGATGCCTTCGCCACGTCCGGTGAAGCCGAGCTTCTCGGTGGTCTTGCCCTTGATGTTGATCGCCGTCGCGTCCATCTCCAGGTCGGCGGCCAGGTTGGCCACCATCGCCGGGGCGTGCGGCAGGATGCGCGGCGCCTTGCAGATCAGCGTGGCATCGAGGTTCACGACCTCCCAGCCCGCTGCGCGCACGCGCGCGAAGGCCTCGCGCAGCAGCACGCGGCTGTCTGCGCCGGCGTGGGCCGGGTCGGTATCCGGGAAGAGCCGGCCGATATCGCCCAGGCCGGCGGCGCCGAGCAGCGCGTCCGTCACCGCATGCAACAGCACGTCGGCATCCGAGTGGCCGAGCAGTCCATGCCCGAAGGGAATGTCGACGCCGCCGACGATCAGCGGCCGGCCGGGGACCAGGGCGTGCACGTCGAAGCCCTGGCCGATGCGAAAGGGGATGCTCATGCGTTGTGGCCCTCACGGTTCTCGAGGATCCACTCGGCCAGGTGCAGGTCGAGCGGATAGGTGACCTTCAGGTTGGTGGCGTCGCCCTGCACCAGGCGCGGACGCAGGCCGGCGGCCTCGATCGCGCTCGCCTCGTCGGTGACCTCGCGCGCGCCTTCGAGCGCGCGTCGCAGCATGGCGTAGCGGAACATCTGCGGCGTCTGCGCCTGCCACAGGCTGTCGCGCGGCACGGTCTCGCACACATGGCGGTGCTCGTCGGCACGCTTGAGGGTGTCGGCCACCGGGACTGCCAGCAAGCCGCCGACCTCGTCGTGGGCGAGCTCGCGTACGAGCTTGTCGACATGCCAGGGCGCCAGGCAGGGGCGCGCGGCGTCGTGCACCAGCACCCAGTCCCCAGCCGCCGCCTCGCCGGCGATTGCGCGCAGGCCGCCGAGCACGCTGTCGGCGCGCGTGGCGCCACCGCAGAAGAGCGGGCGCAGCTTGGGGCCGAGCGCGCTCCAGTCGTGCGTTGCCCACTCCGTGTCGTCCACCGAGAGCACGACGAACACCGCGTCGATCGCAGGCGCGGCGCACAGCACCGAAAGCGCATGATGGATCAGGGGGCGACCGAGCAGCGACAGATACTGCTTGGGACGCGCGGCGGCCATGCGCGAGCCGCTGCCTGCGGCGGGCACGATGGCGAAGTGGCGTGGGTGGCTGATCTGCATGGCGCGCATTCTAGCCGCGCCGCCCGCCGCGCGGGCTTGTGCAAGCACGGGTTTCGATGCGGGACGATCCCGGCCGGGCTGCCTATAATGGAATCTGTTCCAACGATGACATCCCCGCAGGATTCCTCCATGGCACTCGCTTCGATCCGCCCGGCGGCCGTGGCCGGGCAGTTTTATCCTCGCGACGAGCGCGTGCTGCGCACCCAGCTCGCCGAGATGCTCTCCACCGCGGTCGCCTTCGAGTCGGCGCCCGCGCCCAAGGCGATCATCGTGCCGCACGCGGGCTACATGTACTCCGGGCCGGTGGCGGCGAGCGCCTATGCGCTGCTCGCACCGCTGCGCGAGCGCATCCGCCGCGTCGTCATGCTCGGCCCCACGCATCGCGTGGCAGTGCGCGGCTTCTCGCTGCCGGCAGCGCAGCGCTTCGCCACCCCGCTCGGCGAGGTCCCGGTCGCACGCGGCGACTGGGAGGCCCTGCAGGCGCGCGACGATGTCCTGGTCGACGATCGCCCGCACGCGCTCGAGCACTGCCTCGAGGTGCAGTTGCCCTTCCTGCAGGTCTGTCTCGAGCGCTTCGAGATCGTCCCGGTGCTGGTCGGCGACGCCTCGCCCGAAGCCACCGCCAGCCTGATCGAGCGCCTGTGGGGCGGCCCCGAGACCCTGATCCTGATCAGCTCGGACCTCTCGCATTACCTGAGCTACCGCGAGGCGCAATGGTCCGACCGCGCAGCGGTGGACCAGGTGCTCGAACTGCGCCCCGGTCTCGACCACGAGCAGGCCTGCGGCGCCACCCCGATCAACGGGCTGCTGCTCGCCGCCCGCAAGCACGACCTGCAGGCCCACCTGCTGGACCTGCGCAACTCCGGCGACACCGCGGGCGACCGCTCGCGCGTCGTCGGCTACACCAGCATCGCCTTTTGTGAAGCGGAACCCCCAAGCCATGCCCGACACTGATTTCGGTACCACCCTGCTCGCGCTCGCGCGCACCGCGATCGCCCACCGCCTCGGCCGCGGCCCCGCCCCGGTCATCCCGGACGATCCCCGCCTGCACGAGAAGGGCGCGACCTTCATCACCCTCGCCAAGGACGGCGAGCTGCGCGGCTGCATCGGCAGTCTGCGGCGCTCGCGCGAGCTCGGCGAGGACGTGATCCACAACGCGCTCGCGGCGGCCTTCGAGGACTCGCGCTTCGAGCCGCTCGCGCCCGAGGAGCTCGGCGCGGTGGCGATCGAGGTCTCCATCCTGTCCGAACCGGAGTTCCTCGACTTCTTCGGCGAGGAAGAGCTGCTCGCCCAGCTGCGCCCCGGCGAGGACGGGCTGATCATCTTCTCCGGCTGCCACAGCGCCACCTTCCTGCCCCAGGTGTGGGAGCAGCTGCCCGAGCCGCGCCAGTTCCTCGCCGCGCTCAAGCACAAGGCCGGCCTGCCCACCAACCGCGAGGTCGTCGAGCTGATGGCCGCGCGCTATCACGTGGAAAAGTTCAAGGAGACCGAACGGGAGCCCTCATGAACACGAAGCCCGCGCCAGCCGCCGAGGTCGGCAGCCGCCATCCCGCGCGCTACTGGCACCGCATCGACGACGGTCGCTACCAGTGCGACCTGTGTCCGCGCCTGTGCAAGCTGCACCCCGGCCAGCGCGGGGCCTGCTTCGTGCGCATGCGCGAGGGCGACGACATGCTGCTCACCACCTATGGACGCAGCTCGGGCTTCTGCATCGACCCGATCGAGAAGAAGCCGCTCGCCCACTTCTACCCGGGCAGCAAGGTGTTCTCCTTCGGCACCGCCGGCTGCAACCTGGCGTGCAAGTTCTGCCAGAACTGGGACATCTCCAAGTCGCGCGACCTCGACACCCTGATGGACGAGGCCTCGCCCGCGGAGATCGCCGAGACCGCGTTGCACTGGGGCTGCCACAGCGTCGCCTTCACCTACAACGACCCGGTGATCTTCGCCGAGTACGCGATGGACGTGGCCGACGCCTGCCATGCGCGCGGGCTGAAGACCGTGGCGGTGACCGCCGGCTACATCTCCGAGTGCGCGCGGCGCGATTTCTTCTCGCGCATGGATGCGGCCAACGTCGATCTCAAGGGCTTCACCGACGACTTCTACGTCAAGCTGTGCGGCGCCCATCTGCAGCCCGTGCTCGACACCCTGGTATGGCTGCGCCACGAGACCGACGTGTGGGTCGAACTCACCACCCTGCTGATCCCCGGCCACAACGACTCCGACAGCGAGGTCACCGCGCTGGCGAACTGGGTGCGCAAGGAGCTGGGCGCCGAGGTGCCGCTGCACTTCAGCGCCTTCCACCCCGACTTCAAGATGGACGAGCTGCCGCCCACGCCGCCCGCCACGCTCGCGCGCGCGCGCCGCATCGCCCTCGACGCCGGCCTGAAGCACGTCTACACCGGCAACGTGCACGACATCGAAGGCGACACGACCCGTTGCGCGAGCTGCGGCGAGCCCCTGATCGTGCGCGACTGGTACGAGATCCGCCGCTACGCCCTCGGCAACGATGGCCACTGTCCGCACTGCGGCAGCGTGCTCGCCGGTCGCTTCGCTGCAGTGGGCGCCGCGGTCGGCGACGCCTTCGGCGCGCGCCGCATCCCGGTCGCCATCCACCGTCACGGCACCTGAGCGCATTCGACCCCCAACGTGAAACTTCGAAACACCCTCATCAGCATCCCCGCACAGGGCGCGTGGCTCGACGGCCTGCTTGCACACGCGCCGGACGTGCGCGGGCTCGCCATCCTCCCGCAGTCGAGCGGACACCCTGCGCTCGACAGCGGGCCCCGGCCGGTCGATGTCGCCCTGCAGTCGCGCGGCTTCGCCACTCTCCGGGTCGACCTGCTGACCCGGCAGGAGGCGCTGCGCGACCCCGATGCGTCGTACAACATCGCCCGCCTGACCGAGCGCATCCTCGCGGCGGTCGAGTGGATCGCCCACCAGCCGCCGCTCGCCGGGCTGCAGCTCGGCCTCGTCACGCAGGACACCGGCTGCGCCGCCGCGATCCGCGCGGCGGTCAAGGCGCCGGAGACCTTCGCGGCGATCGCCTGTGTCGACGGCCGCGCCGACCTCGCGGGTGCCGAGCCCTTGCGCCAGCTGCGCTGCCCGGTGCGCTTCATCGTCAGCCCCGGCGCCCCGGAGAGCGCGATCCTGGAGAAAGCCTTTTCCCTGCTCGGGGGGGCGCGCCACTGGCTCGCCCTGCCCGACACCGGTGACGCCCGCCAGCAGGAGATCCTGCAGGCGCGGGCGGTGACGAGCTGGCTCGAACAGCACCTCGCCGCGGCCGAGCGCACGCGGGTGGAATAGGATCGGAGCGCGCCCGCTTCATGTCCGCAATGTCGATTTCCTCGCTCGGTGGCGGTGACGCGGCGTGGCGCCAGGGCACGGCGATGAATGCCGCCCGCCCTGCCGGCGCCTCCGGCGGGCCGGCGACGGCGGGGGCCGGCGGCAAGGCGCAAGAGGCAGGAGCGGGGGCGGCCGACACGCTCTCCGAGGCCGAACAGCGCCAGGTCGCCGAGCTCGCGGAACGCGACCGCGAGGTCCGTGCCCACGAGATGGCCCATGTCGCCGCGGGCGCCGGCCTGGTGACCCGGGGCGCCAGCTACACCTATCAGACCGGCCCGGACGGCCAGCGCTACGCGATCGGCGGCGAGGTCGGGATCGATACCTCGCCGGGCCGCAGCCCCGAGGAGTCCCTCTCCAAGGCCGAGCGCATCCGCGCCGCAGCCCTCGCCCCCGCCGAGCCGTCGGGCCAGGACCGCCAGGTCGCCGCGCAGGCTTCCCGCATGGCAAGCGATGCGCGCATGGAGATCGCCCGCCGCGAATTCGAGCAAGGCGGCGCGGGCACCGAGGCGGCGGCCACGCGCGATGGCCCCGGCTATCGCGGCATGCGAGCGGCGCAGGCCTATTCGGCAGCGCTCGCTCCAGGCCAGGGGCCCACCCTTTCAGCCACTGCCTGAGCCTTCCGCTCCGCGTTCGAGCGATCACGCCGTGCGCTGGCGGGCCGGGATGAACGATAATTCTCTCTTTGCCGGCCCCGCGTCCCTACCGCCATGCTGCCCGCCTCCGCCACGGTGACGGAGGGTCGCAGTCCGCAGACGACGCTCGAGAAACCACGATGTCCCTCTCCCTCGACGCCCTCCTCTCCCGGCTCGCCACGGTCAAGCTGCCCAAGCCCGGCGGCCGGCTCGAACTCGAGCCGCTCGCCGGCTCGGCAGACGCCCTCGCCATCGCCCAGCTCGCCAGCCGCGGCCGCATGCTGGTGGTGATCACGGCCAACCCGCTCGACGCCCAGCGCCTGCAGGACGAGATCGCCTGGGTCGCACCCGGCCTGCGCGCGCACCTGCTGCCCGACTGGGAGACCCTGCCCTACGACAGCTTCTCGCCCCACCAGGACCTGATCTCCGAGCGGCTGTCGACGCTCTACGCCATCAGCCGCGGCGAGACCGACATCGTGCTGGTGCCCGCCTCCACCGCGCTGTACCGCATGGCGCCGCCGGGTTTTCTTGCCGCGTACACCTTTTTCCTCAAACAGGGCGAGAAGCTCGACGTCGAGCAGTTCAAGGCGCAGATGGCGCTCGCAGGCTATGCGCACGTCACCCAGGTGGTGAGCCCGGGCGAGTTCTCGGTGCGCGGCGGGCTGGTGGACCTGTTCCCGATGGGTTCGCCGCTGCCCTTCCGTATCGACCTCTTCGACGACGAGGTCGAGAGCATCAAGACCTTCGACCCCGACACCCAGCGCACGGTGTATCCCACCAAGGAGATCCGTCTGCTGCCGGCGCGCGAGTTCCCGCTCGACGACAAGGGGCGCACGCGCTTTCGCAGCCGCTTCCGCGAGACCTTCGAGGGCGACCCGACGCGCGCGTCGATCTACAAGGACGTCTCCAACGGCATCGCCCCCGCCGGCATCGAGTACTACCTGCCGCTGTTCTTCGACGAGACCGCGACGCTGCTGGACTACCTGCCCGCCGAGACGCCGGTGCTGCTGCACCGCGACGTGCCGGCGGCGATCGCCGAGTTCTGGAAGGACACGCGCTCGCGCCACGACCTGTTGAAGGGCGACCGCAGCCGCCCGGTGCTGGCACCCGAGCAGCTCTTCCTGACCGACGAGGCCTTCTTCATCGCGCTGAAGAACCTGCCGCGCCTGGCGATCGGGGCCGAAGTGGGCGCCAAAGCGGGCGCCGAGCCCGCGGCCGCCCGCACCGACGCGCTCGCCCTGCCCCCGCCCGAGGTCGCGGTCGAGCGCAAGGCCACCGACCCGCTGCACAAGCTCAAGGCCTTCCTCGACGGCTTCGACGGTCGCGTGCTGCTGCTCTCGGACTCGCCCGGCCGGCGCGAGACCATGGCCGAGTTCTTCGCCGAGTACGACGTGCGCCCCGAGGCCACGGCCGATTTCGGCGCCTTCCTGGATTCCGACGCCCGCCTCGCGCTCGGCGTCGCCCCGCTCGCGCGCGGCTTCGTTCTACCGGCTGCAAGGCTCGCGGTGCTGACCGAGACCGAGCTCTACGCCGCCACCGCGCGCAGCCGCGTGCGCCGCGACGCGCGCAAGGCCGCCACCATGGAAGGCTGGCTGCGCGACCTTTCCGAGCTCAAGATCGGCGACCCGGTGGTGCACGTCTCGCACGGCATCGGCCGCTACCTCGGCCTCCTCCACATGAACCTCGGCGAGGGCGACACCGAGTTCCTGCACCTGGAATACAACGGCGGCGACAAGCTCTATGTGCCGGTGTCGCAGCTGCACGTGATCACCCGCTATGCGGGCGCCGACCCGGACGCGATCGACCTGCACCGCCTCGGCTCCGGGCAGTGGGAGAAGGCCAAGAAGAAGGCCGCGATGCAGGTGCGCGACACCGCCGCCGAACTGCTCGCGCTCTACGCCCAGCGCGCCGCGCGTCCCGGCCACCGCTTCGACTTCAAGCAGCATGACCTCGAAGCCTTCGCCGAGGCCTTCGGCTTCGAGACCACGCCCGACCAGCAGGCC
>Ga0208822_1002425_pt1 | contig 11916 bp, 8 predicted proteins | sample AD_STIC08_MetaG_FD_184435 | JGI IMG/M metagenome (GOLD analysis project Ga0208822, IMG submission 184435) | Active sludge microbial communities of municipal wastewater-treating anaerobic digesters from USA - AD_STIC08_MetaG (SPAdes) (version 2) | ecosystem: Engineered > Bioreactor > Anaerobic >...
CAACAACCGCCTCCGGTTTGGCGGCGATGCCCGCGGATTACTTTTTGTGTCCGGTGGGATCGGCCTGCAAAAGAACGCAGGGATTGCATTTCCGCAACGCGGTTGATTTAACGGGCGGATATTGCGGCGCGCCGATATACGCCGCGGCGTCGGGAACCGTGATTAAGGCCAAAATCGGCGGCTGGAATGGCGGCGCGGGCAATAACATCACCATTTCCCATATGGGTGGAACGGTAACCACGCATTATTATCATTTGCAGTCCGTTGCCGTGGCAAGCGGCCAGGAAGTTAAAAAAGGCGATGTCATCGGCACGATGGGAAAAACCGGGCAAGCCACCGGATGCCATCTGCATTTTGAAGTCGGCGGGGCAAAGAACCCCTTTTAACCGAACGGGAGAGACAAAAATCAAATAAAGATCGCCAAGGGCGGTTTTTTAATTCAAAAACCACCGGCTCAAATTGTTGGTTCGGGGGGGCGGTATGAAAGCGCTTCGGAAACGTGGTTTTGCGCGATGTCTTTTTTTCCGTCCAGATCGGCGATGGTGCGGCTTACTTTGAGGACGCGGTGATAACCGCGCGCGGAAATTTTGGCGGAATTCACGGCGGCTTTCAACAGCTGTTCGGAATCGTCGTCAAGGCGGCAGAATTCTTTTATTTGCCCAATGCCCATTTCGGCGTTGGTGCGTTCTTTTCCGTAGCGCGTCGCCTGCACGGCGCGGCATTGCGCCACCCTTTCTCTCATTTTTTCGCCCAAAGATTCGTGCGGAGTGTTTTGGACCAGTTTTTCATATTTTACCGCGGGGACGTTGATAAAAAGATCAATGCGATCCATCAGCGGCCCGGAAAGTTTTTTGCGGTACATTTTTATTTGGGAGGGCGAGCAAACGCAAGGCTTTTCCGGGTTGCCGAAATTGCCGCAAGGACAAGGGTTGGACGCCAAAATCAGCATAAACCGCGCCGGCAAGGACATTGCGTGGCGCGCCCTCAAAACGTTGATTGCGCCCTCCTCTATCGGCTGGCGCAGGGCTTCCAGCGCGTCGCGGTGGAATTCGGGGAATTCGTCCAAAAACAGCACGCCGCGGTGCGCCAGAGTGATTTCTCCCGGTCGCGGTGGATTGCCGCCGCCGATCAGGGCGGCATCGGAAGCGGTGTGATGCGGCGCGCGGAAAGGTCTCTGCATGATCAGCGATCCGCCGGCGAGCAGGCCGCAAACGCTGTAGATTTTGGTCACTTCCAGCGATTCTTCAAAAGACAACGGTGGAATGATTTCCGGCAGAGTTTTTGCCAGCAAGGTTTTGCCGGTTCCCGGCGGGCCCCACATTGAAAGATTATGCCCGCCGCCGGCAACGATTTCCAGCGCTCTTTTGGCCGATTCCTGACCGGCGATCATATCAAAAAGATTCCCGTCCCTGCCGCCGCCGGGTTCTTCCGCCGGTGCGATTGTCGGCGCGACGGAAATACTTCCCTCCAAATACCCGATTGCTTGCGCCAGCGTTTTGACGCCGATGGCGCGCACGCCGTCAATTAGCGCCGCTTCCGCGGCATTTTCTTCGGGCAGAATAATTTCTTTGATGCCTTTTTCGCGGCAGGCGATGGCAAAGCACACCGCTCCCCTCGCCGGCCGCAAACGGCCGTCCAGCGCCAGCTCTCCCAAAAATATTTTTCCCGCAGGATCAAAACGGGTTTTTTTATTTGCCAAAAGATAGCCCAGAGCAATGGGCAGATCATAGAGAGTGCCTTCTTTCTTCAAATCGGCGGGTGCCAGAGAAACCAAAACTTTCACCGGCTCGCGATGAGGCGATTTGAACCCGGCGCTTTCAATTGCCGCGCCGACTCTTTCTTTCGCTTCCTGCACCGACTTGTCGGGCAGGCCGACGACTTCAAAACGGCGCAGTCCGTATGAGGCGTCCACTTCAACTTCGATTAGTTGCGCGTCCAGGCCGGTAATGGCCGCGGAGCATATCTTGGAAAGCACAAAGTAAAATGTCAAAATTCAAATCTCAAATGTCAAAAACATGCGTTGCCGTTTTGAAATTGGAAATTGAAAATTGCAAAGTCATCTTCGCGGATACCCATAAAAAACAACCTTGCGGATTATTTTTGGCAATCAACGCAAAAGGGCGCTTCCGGAAAAATCTTGAGCCGTTCCAGCGGAATCTGCTTGCCGCAATTTTCGCATTTGCCGTATGTTCCCTGCTTGATTTTAGCCAGTGCCGCGTCAATTGCCATCAGCTTGGTTTCCATATTTTTTTCCAGCGGCAAACGGGTGGCGTATTCCTCCACTTCGTCGGCTTGCCGTTCCAGCGATGCCGTTCCCGATTCGCCTTCGCCGTAGGGGAACTTGCTTTGCCAATCTCCGGGGACGTTTTTGTTGGGAACGGCGATTTTGCTCAGCGCGGCTTCCACGGTTGAGCGTTCTTCTTTTAATTTTTTTTCAATCTCGGACAGAATTTTATTTATTGGTTCCGGCATTTGAATCGCGGCCGTCGGGCAATTGGTGAATCGCCGGTTTGGGCTAGAAACCAAGCAGAATCCCGCAATCGTCCGGTGGCCGGAGGTTATTTGGGCGCGGCGAATTCTTAAAGAAAAATCGCCTCGCCGGCTTTAGTGCCATTTTATCTTTCTTTCTTTATTTTGGCAATTGGTTGAAAATTTTTGCCATGGAATTGTTGGAGGTGGAAAAGATGAAATAGGTTTGCCGGTAATTTGCCCAGGCGATGGCGAATTCGTCTTCCGGCGGCGCAAAATCCATTATTTTATAGGTTGCGCTTGCCGTGCCGCCGTCCGCAAAGCTGAAAGTGCCGCTCTCGTCAAGAGTCTTGCGGCCCAACAGCCGAAAAAGATTTTCGGTATCCTTGATAATGCTTCCCTCCCAGCCGGCCATTGCGGGTTCAATCATTGCGGCGTTGGTGATCCCGGCGGCGAAGCCGATGCGGTTTTTGCCGTTGTTGGCGTAAATGAAGAATTCGCAATCATCTTTTACCGAGTTATAAAGAACCGATGGCGCGCTTACTTTGTAAGCGTTGAAAAATTGTTTCAAGCCGATCTTTTTGCCGGTGCTTTTGTCAATGATTGACAGCGCGTGGTATCCGTTGGCGTCAAATTTTTTCCTCATATAAGGGGAAATTGAACTGGGGATATTGGCAATATTGTCAACATAGATTGTTACCGTGGAGATTGTCGTCACTATCGCCGCCGGCGCGGATTCTTCCGGCGGGTCGCCGCCGGCGGGAGTGCCGGTTTGCGGAACATTTTTAACAACTGGCGGCGCTTCCCCCCCGTTTTTGATCAGAATGACTGCCAAAACAATTCCCAAAACGGCAATGACCGCCGAAACAATCAATATTCTTGCCAGCAAGTTGCTTTTTTTGGATCCCGTGGCCTCTTCCGGTATTATCGGGGCGGAATCATCTTCAAGGGAAATTTTTGGCGGTATGGACGCGATTGGCAGAGTGGTTTTTTTAATTTGTTGCCATCGATTTTCCGGATTTGCCGCGAAATTATCCCCGCTGATTTCGGGTTCGGTTTCCGCCGGTTTAATCGGTTTGATTCCGGCAATTGTTGTTTCCTCCGCCGGTGGCATATTTTTCTTTGTTTCGCCGATGATCACCGCCGTCTTTGGCAGATTTTCCTGGTCAAAGGTGCGGATATTTCTCGCCGGTGCGGCCTCCACCTGCTCGCGATAAACACTGCCGTTATGCTCCGCCATTTTGGCAATCTCTTCGCTTGTCGGCGCTTTTATCTCATCAAAAGGTTTTTGCCCGGCGGCATCTTTCGCCGCCACTGTTGCCGCTGTTGCGGGGGCAACAGTGGGCTTGGGTAGATCTGTTTTTGCCTCGTTGGGCGGCTCTTTTTTTGAGGATGTTTCCGTTTTTCCCTCCGGAGGATTGTTATTTGCCGCCGCCGGAGAGTTTTCTTTTGGAAGAACTTTTTCCGCGCGCAAAACGGTGCCCGCCGCCGGTTTCTTTTCTATCGGTTTGTCATCTTCTTTTTTTGCCGTGCCGCTGTTTTGGATGGCGTTATTCGCTTGAGGCTGTGCGGATTCCGCTACCGCATTTTTTCCTTCATCCGCTTTTTCAAGCGGCGTTTTTTCGGCCGCCACCTTGCTCTCGCCGTTTGGTTTCCCTCCGTTCTTGCCAATCTGCACGATGCGGGAGATGATTTTGGGATTGAAATTAACTGAGTTTTCCTCCAAGAGTTGCCGGATAGCGTCGCGCAACGTATGCACCGGCAGTTCTTTTTCTTCCAGCTCTATTTCTGTGGCGGTGATCTTGTTCTGAATGGATTCTATTTTCGCGTCAAGAGAATCCGTCTTTTCCTGAACCAACTTCAAACCGCTTGCCGCCGAATTTAATTTTTCTTCACTGCTCCATTTTTCTTCAACGATGCCTTTCAAGTCGTTGTTTGCTTGCCATCGGCTTTTTTCGATTTCCCTTTTTTGCGCCAAATCTTTGGCGCGCGCTTCTTCCGTTTCAATATCGTTTAGCCGCCGCGAAATTAAATTCTCTTTTTCTGTCAGATCGGCGAGTTTTTTTTCAATATCATTTTTTCTGTTCTCCGCCGCCGCCAATTCCGGAGCCAGCGATTCTTTTTCTCCGATAATTTTGAGGATTTCTTCCTCGGCGCGAATTTTTACCGTAGCAAAACGCACCAATGCTTCTTGTCCGGAAATCCGGGAGATTTCTTCTTCGGAAGCTTCCAGTTGGCGGGTTTTTTCCGCAATTTGGCGATCCACGGATTCCGCGTCAATCTTGATTTTATTGATTTTATCTTCCACTGCCCACCGCTGTTTTTCAATTTCCTTGCGGCTGTCCTCAATCTGCCAGAGGCTTTGTTTCAGGGTTTTTTCTTTTGTGCGATCGGGATTTTTTTCCAATTCGTTTCTTTTTGCCGCCGCCTTCGTTTCTATCTCCCGCTCTTTTTCTTCCACGATTGCCAGTTCGCTTTTGCGGATCATGGCAATCTTGCTTTCCAAAATCCTCCTTTTTTGTTCCAAGGGAATTTTTTGAGCGGGGATTTCCGCCGCCTTCTTGCTTTCCGCCGCCTTTTTTTCTTCAAGCTTTATAAGAAGTTTTTTGAGGGTTATCGGCAGGCTGTTTGCCGCCATTTCTTCCGCTTTCTTCTTCTCTTCCTCTTGCCGCTTTTTTTCTTCCTCGGCTTTTTTAGCGGCCTCTTCCCGCCGCCGCGCCAGCTCTTCCTCGGCCTTCTTGGCGCGTTCCGCTTCCAACGCCGCCAACTGCCGCGCCTTTTCCTCTTCCGCTTTGCGCGCGGCCTCTTCCTCTTGCCGCTTTTTTTCTTCCGCTTTCTTCTTCTCTTCCTCTTGCCGCTTTTTTTCTTCCTCGGCTTTTTTAGCGGCCTCTTCCCGCCGCCGCGCCAGCTCTTCCTCGGCCTTCTTGGCGCGTTCCGCTTCCAACGCCGCCAACTGCCGCGCCTTTTCCTCTTCCGCTTTGCGCGCGGCCTCTTCCTCTTGCCGCTTTTTTTCTTCCGCTTTCTTCTTCTCTTCCTCTTGCCGCTTTTTTTCTTCCTCGGCTTTTTTAGCGGCCTCTTCCCGCCGCCGCGCCAGCTCTTCCTCGGTTTTTTCTTTTATTTCTTTTTCGTGTTGCAATTTTTCCTTTTCGGATTTCTTGGCAATCTCCTCGGCGGCAGGTTCCGGAATTGCGGGTTCCGGTGTTTTGATATTGTTTTTCGTTTCTTTGCCGGCCGGGAGCGGCATATTTTGCGGAACCGTAAAAAGACCGAAAGCCTCGCGCAACTTTCGATTAAAATAAGTGATTTCCGGCGATTCGGTTTCGGTCAAAAAATCTTTCGGCGTTTTTTCCTTCGTCCGGGCAACGGTTTTTGCCAGAGTTTTGATCGCGTCAGATCCAATCTTCAGCATATGATTTATTCTAGCATTATGCTTTTTTCCTGTAAAAGCGGAATCGTTTCGTCCGGCCGAAAAAAAATTGGCGCAACAAAAAAACGGAGGCGCCTCCGTTTTTTTGTTGCGCCCGCAAGATTATTTTGCGGCGTCTTTGAGGGAAAGATTGATTCTTCCTTGATCGTCAATCTCAACCACTTTCACCGAAACCACATCGCCGATTTTTACCACGTCCTCCACTTTGTTCACCCGGCGGTCGGCCAGTTTGGAAATGTGGATCATTCCTTCCTGTCCCGGCAAAATTTCCACGAACGCGCCGAAATTCATTATGCGTCTTACTTTGCCGGTGAACATTTCCCCCACTTTCACTTCCCGGGTGATATTTTGTATCCATTCGGAAGCTTTTTGTCCCGCCTCCGGTTTTTCGGCGGTGATGAAGATCGTGCCGTCTTCTTCAATGTCAATTTGCACGCCGGTTTGGTCAATGATCTCGTTGATTACTTTGCCGCCGGGGCCGATCACTTCGCGGATTTTATCGGGGTTGATTTTGATGATGATAATGCGCGGCGCGTAAGGCGAGAGTTCCGGCCTTGGGGCGGCCAGTTCCCCTTCCAAAACATCCAATATCCGATGGCGTGCTTTTTTACCTTGTTCCAAAACGCGTCCCATCATTTCTTCGGTAATGCCGTCAATTTTAACGTCCATTTGAATGGCGTTGACCCCCTTGCGTGTTCCGGCAACCTTAAAGTCCATATCGCCGTGATGGTCTTCCGGTCCCTGGATGTCGGTGAGTATTTTGTATGTCTGCGTGTCTTTGGCGATCATCCCCATTGAAATGCCGGTGGCGTGCGACTTAACGGGCACGCCCGCATCCATCAACGCCAGCGACGCGGCGGAAAGCGCCGCCATTGAAGTGGACCCGTTGGAAGAAACGATCTCCGAAGTTACGCGAATGGTATAGGGAAATTCTTCCACCGAAGGGATGAGCGGCAGTAATGTTTTTTCGGCCAGCATTCCATGGCCGATCTCGCGCCGTCCCGGCGCGCGCAAAAACCGCACTTCTCCGCAGGAATAAGGCGGGAAATTATAGTGGTGCAGAAATCGTTTCTTGCCGGTGATTTCCATTCCGTCAAGCAATTGCTGGTCGCCGGGCGCCCCCAGGGTCGCCGCCGAAAGGGCTTTGGTTTCGCCGCGCTGGAAGAGTCCGGAGCCGTGGGTGCGCGGAATTACGCCGGTTTTGGCCGCCAGCGGCCGCAATTCGTCGGGATTCCTTCCGTCGGGACGCTTGCCGGTGGCCAGAATCGTTTCGTGCAAAATGCGGTCAATCTCTTTTTCGTAGAATTTGCCGATGAATTTGGCGATTTCGGCGTCATCGGGATACTTTTGGGCGGCGTATTCTTCCAGCTTGGCCTTTGCCGCTTCCATTTCCTGGCCTCGTTGCGCTTTTTGAGGCTGATAAAGCGCGTTTTTCAAATCTTCGCCGATAAAATTCCGCAATTCCCGCGCCAGATCTTCGCCGGGGCCGCGATCGGGCAATGTTTTTTTCGTTTTTCCGCAGGCAGTTGTAATCTTTTGCTGGAAATCCAAAAGCTGTTTGAGATAAGGTTTGGCGAAGGCGAACGCGCCCAGTATTTTCGCCTCTTCGGTTTCGTTAAAACCCCCTTCAATCATATTGGCCAGAATTTCTCCGTGTCTTTCCACGCCGGCGAAGACCACGTCAATTTCGCTGGCCTGCCGCTGTTCGTAAGTCGGGTTCAGGACATATTTTCCGTCAAGATGTCCCACGCGCACCGAGGCGGTCGGACCTTGCCAAGGAATGTCGGACACCATCAACGCCGTTGAAATACCGAACAAACTAATGATGTCGGGTTCGTTTTCCGCGTCCCAAGAGAGCACGGTGGCGATGGTTTGCACTTCGTTTTTCAAACGATCGTCAAAAAGCGGCCGAATGGAACGGTCAATTTGCCGGGCGTTGCAGACGGCTTCGTCGCTGGGGCGGGTTTCCCGTTTGATGTAGCGCGGCCCCTTGATCTTGCCCGCCGCATAGTATTTTTCTTCATAATCCACCATCAACGGAAAAAAACCCATATCGGGTTTTTCTTTCTTGGCCATTACCGCGGTGGTCAAGACCATGGTGTCGCCGTAGCGGACAACCGTCGAACCGTTGGCTTGATCGGCCAAGCCGTTGATTTCAACGCTTAACTCCTTCTCTCCCATTTGAATGGAAAATTTATTTTCGCTTGTCATAATTTCGAATATCGAATATCGAATATCGAAACAAATTCTAATTTTCAAACAATCAAATGATCAAAACGGATTCGGAGATTTTGTTTTGAGCATTTGAATTTTGAAAATTTAAAAATTGTTTTGAATTTCGAATTTCGTGCTTCGGATTTTATAATTTTATTTTTTAATCAGATATTTTTCGGGTTCTTTTTCAATATCAATAAATTCATCGGCGCTTTCCTTAATCTTGGAAGACGCCGAGTGTCCGAAAGCGATAATTTCCACCCGCTTGCCCTGATTTTCCAGATATTCAATCAATTGCTGGAAGTCGCCGTCGCCGGAGGCAAGCACGATTGTGTCCACGGACGGCGAAATGCGGATCGCGTCCACGGTGATGCCCACGTCCCAGTCCGCTTTCTTCAGCCCGTCATAATATTCTTGAAGATCGCGGATGCGGGTTTCAATTCCCAGCTTGACCAGTGCTTCAAAAAACGGTTTTTCCTCGCCGGTTTTTGTGCGCACAACATAAGCAAACGCCCGAATTAGTCCGCGCCGTCCCACGGCGGTTTTCAAGATTTCGCGGAAATTGACTTTCGCCTGATACAAATTCCGCGCGGAATAATAAAGATTCTGCACATCAATCAAGACGGCGACGCGTTGGGCGTTTAATTGGACGGCCATGGTTTGAGTCGGGCAAGAATTATTTTTTTAATCCGGTTTTCTTCAAAACTTGCGCGTATTGGTGCACATCGGTATCGCGCAAATAATTCAAAAACTTGCGGCGCTTGGAAACCATTTTCAACAGGCCGCGCTTGGAATGCATGTCCTTGGCGTGCCGTTTCAAGTGTTTCTGCAGGCGGTCAATCTCTTCGCTCAGCAATGCGATCTGCACCGCCGAAGAACCGGTGTCTTCCCCGTGCAATTTATACTTTTCTATCAATTTGGCTTTCTCTTCAACGGTAAGCATTTTTTTATTGATTATTTTCTGCGGAAAATAAAATTTATTTTAAATTATTTTAAATTTTGATTTTTCAATTTTTAATTTATTATGTGCCCCCAGCAGGATTCGAACCTGCAACGAACTGCTTAAGAGGCAGCTACTCTACCGTTGAGTCATGGGGGCGGTCAATCACAGCTCAAATTGTTGAATTCCAGCGGATTCATGCTGTCGTAATATCCCATTCCCGAAAAAATCGCGCCGACAATGGCATAACTGCCATAGATTAGCAGTAGCCCGATGATCACCATAAAGATGATTTTTTTTGATTCCTCCATCACGTCGGCATTGTCTTGGTTCACCAAAAATTTGAATCCCGCGATGGCGATGACCAACCCGGCGGCGGCCGGTACCAATCTCACGATCACGATCCGGACAAGATTGTCAATCAACTGGAACAGGTTGCAGATTGTGCATGCCGGTTGTCCCGCGCCGCCGCAAGCGGGCAATATCGGTTCTTGTTCCGCGAAAGCGGTTGAGAAGAACAGGATCCCGGACAAAACTGCGGCAAAAATGGCGGCAACGCTTTTCATTTGTTTTTTTGGTGTTTGTTTCCCGCCGCGTTTTGTTCCGGCCGGGAGCGCCTCTGGAGGGAATCGAACCCCCGTCACCGGTTCCGAAGACCGGCACTTTATCCGTTAAGCTACAGAGGCGGGAAAAACTCAAATATCGCTTCTATCCTAACAAATAATTGAAAAAAAGTAAATATTGCGATAAAGTCTACTTGAATCGGCCGGCGCGTTTTTGCCGAACGCGGAATGCCGGCCGCCGCAAGAATGTTAATTTTTTAGAATCTTATTTATCGGAATTATGGACAAATTTTTGGATAAGATCCCTCAAGCAGTGAAAAATCTGATTGAAACCGCCCAAAGCGCGGGCTTTGAATGCTATATCGTGGGCGGATGCGTGCGCGATCTTTTGGCGGGCGCGGTTCCTTCCGATTGGGACGCGGCGACCAATGCCAATCCCGAACAGATACAAAAAATATTTCCTGACAGCTATGCCGACAATAAATTCGGCACGATCAAAGTCCGGGCAGTTTCTTCATCCGCCGCGCCGATGGAAATTGAAATTACCCCCTATCGCGTTGAATCCGAATACACCGACAAGCGGCACCCCGACACGGTGGAATGGGCCGACAATATTTCCGACGATCTTTCCCGCCGGGACTTCACGGTTAACGCAATGGCGTTAAGTTACACAAAGGAAAGCGGCCGCGCAAAGGTTGAGTTGATGGACCCCTTCGGCGGCCAAAAAGATTTGCGCGCGAAAATTATCCGCGCGGTGCGCGATCCGGAGGAAAGATTTTTGGAAGACGCGTTGCGGATGATGCGCGCGGTGCGGTTTGCCGCGACTCTGGGGGCGGAATGGAAGATTGAAGAGAATACCAGGCGGGCGGTGGCCAAGCATTCCGGGTGGATGAAGGCGGTTTCCGGCGAAAGAATCCGCGACGAATTTTTGAAAATTATTATGTCGCCGTTTGCCGCGCGCGGCATTGAACTTTTGCGCGAATTGAAATTGCTGGAGTATGTCATTCCCGAACTTTTGGAAGGCTACGGTTGCGGGCAGAACAAGCATCACATTTATGATTGCTATCACCATTTGATTAAATCTTTGGATTATGCCGCCAAAAAGAATTTTGGTATGCACGTGAGGATGGCTTCCCTCCTCCACGATATCGGCAAGCCGGCCGCGAAATCCGGCGACGGTCCCGACGCCACTTTTTATAACCACGAAATCATCGGGGCGCGCTTTGCCAAAAAAATTCTCCAGCGACTCAAATTTTCCAAAAAAGACGCCGATAAAATTGTTTTGCTGGTGCGTTATCACCTTTTCTATTATAACGTTGGCGAAGTGAGCGAATCGTCCGTCCGCCGCCTGGTGAAAAATGTCGGCCGCCAAAATTTGGAAGAACTTCTGCAAGTCCGTATGGCGGATCGCATCGGTTCGGGGTGCCCCAAAGCCGAACCTTACAAATTGAGACACCTGCGTTATTTAATGGAGCGCGTGGCGCAAGATCCGATATCTCCCAAAATGATCAAGGTCAACGGCAAAGACATAATGGAAACTTTGAAAATCGCTCCCGGGCAGAAAGTCGGCCAAATTTTGGATGTGTTGCTGGGAGAGATTTTGGAGAATCCCGCGCGCAATGATCGCGATTGTTTGATAAAGAGGATCAATGAGCTGGGCGCGCTGGATGATGGCAAATTGTCTAGCCTGGCGGCGGCGGCAAAACAGCGGCGCGGGCAAGTGGAGATCAAGCGCGATGAAATGACCAAGAAGAGGTATTGGGTGGTTTAGCGGGCGAAAACCCGCGATGACGCTTTTTGCAACGCGCGTAATTTTCTGCTGAAAATTTGCTTTCGCTCGGCCGTCGCCTTCGCGGCATTGCAAAAAGCGTCATCGCGGGTTTTCTTATTGATGAGAATTTTGCAACGCGCGTAATTTTCTGCTGAAAATTCGCTTTTGCGCGCCCGTCGGCTGTGCAACATTACAAGAAGCAATAGCGACAATGTCTTATTGGTTGATTTGCTTTCGCTCGGCCGTCGCCTTCGCTTGGGGTCTAACCCCTTTGTAATCAAAAGGGTTAGACCCCTCTAAAAGTATTTTGAATTTTGGTGAGTAAAAATAGACAAAAGGCGGATTATGGGTTAGGATGGATTGTGTTGCGGGACGATGAGCGTCCCAAATGTTGCGCTGATTGTGGCGGGGAGGAGTATGCCGGCAGTACGCACGATTCGGGTTCGTGCAGACAGGGTTCGATTCCCTGCTCCCCGACAAAAATTAAACCCCCTTAAATTCTCAATCGGCAAGATGGGGTTCCGCACCCGAG
>Ga0208822_1002435_pt1 | contig 11876 bp, 16 predicted proteins | sample AD_STIC08_MetaG_FD_184435 | JGI IMG/M metagenome (GOLD analysis project Ga0208822, IMG submission 184435) | Active sludge microbial communities of municipal wastewater-treating anaerobic digesters from USA - AD_STIC08_MetaG (SPAdes) (version 2) | ecosystem: Engineered > Bioreactor > Anaerobic >...
CAGAAAATCAGTTGGTGATTGATAACAATGTTTCACATTCGCGTTGGAGCCTATCCACCAACTGATTTTCTGTCAGGCGGCTAATTGCATATGAAACTATTAAAAATTGAAATGTAAGTAGTAAAACTAAACTGAGCACTAAGCTCCACGTTAGCGTGGTTTTTAACGATGTCATTAATCGTTACTTCCAAATATATAACCTTGCCCGCGTCGGGTTTTAATTAAATTTGCCCCAATTATATGACGCAAGCGGTTTACGTATACCTCTATGACATTACTATCTTTGTCTTCATCATATTCGTAAACATGCTCCGTCAATTTAGATTTAGATAATAATTGCTTTGGGTGAAGCATGAAATAGCGAAGTAGTCTGAATTCTGTACCTGTTAGGTTATAACGAATGCCATTTTTTAGTATTAATTCTTGGCTATCTTCGTCCAGTGTAATATTTTCAAAGGTAATGGAGCCTGCTATAGAAGCAGTGCTTCTTTTAAGAATTGCATTTATTCTTGCCAACAATTCATCAATTTGAAAAGGCTTGCTCACGTAGTCATCAGCACCAGCTTTAAAGCCTTCAACTTTCTCTTGCCAGCTACCACGGGCCGTAAGGATTAAAACTGGCACTTGATTACCTCGCTTACGCCAGTTACCAAGTACTTGCAGTCCAGATTTCATTGGTAAACCTAAATCAAGCACTACTAAATCATAGGGTTCAATTTCCCCGAGTGCTTCTGCATCAACCCCATCCGATGATATATCTACGGCAAAACCGGCTTTCTTCAAAGATAGCTGTAATTGTGCTCCTAAGGTGGCGTCATCTTCAACTAAAAGAAGTCGCATTATTAATCCTCTTCCAACTTTATCAATGCACCAGTTTTGGCATCCAACTCGACTTCCCAAACTAATCCGTTGTTATCGAGTAATTCTACTTCGTAGATGTAACGTCCCTTTTTGTTTTCAAACTCAGTTTCCAATATCTTTCCAGGTTTAATTAAATTAGCTTTTTCATGGATTTTTTCAAGGGGTAGTATTTGGCCAGACTTACTTAATTTGCGCGCCTCACGTTGACCATCTTGAGCGAATGCCTCAATTGGATTTGCTGTTAAGATAAGCATCGCTATGACAAAATAAAGTCCATACAGTGTTAACACTATCTTGCTGTTACAACTCAAATTTATTTGACTATTCATATCCAATCTAGTGCTCAAACATTTGATTGCGTTATCTGTTTATACACCTCGAACCACATTCATAATTTCGCTCATATCTAAATTGCTGGCTCGTTGTTGTATCTGCGGTATATACTGAGACTGTAATTTTTTTGCAGGCTCGAGTATATTCTGGAAGCTTTCTCTGAGCATAGAAGCATTCATTACTCGACCACCTGAATAATAGCTTTTTGCAACTTGTCCCAGAGCATAAGTAGTCGCAAAAGAAAATGCTATGCTTGTCGTAGCTTTTCCAAGCTGCTTACCAAATCCCCCAGCAATGCCCCCAAGCAACCCCCCTAGCAATTTTCGACCAAATTGCTCTAAATACTGAGAGGTTAACCCTACGCCAATGGTTGCCATCAACTCACGAATGTGCCCCTGATCAAGTTCGTAACCATAGTCCCTTCCAATGCTATACACCATTTTTATTTGGAGAGGAATAATCGCCATAGATGCCCATGTCTGTGGAAGCAATTCAAGCGCCCCGTTGAGAATGGAGGACTTAAGAATACTGCGATCCACATCGGCTTCCAGTGGAATAGTCGTAGTTGATAATATTGAGGTGTCTAATTCGTTAACATCTTTATCTGGCTGACTCATCGGAGCTACTGATAAAGTAAATGTCGCAATTGACTCGGCATTTTCGTTGGCAACTAATGTAACGCTTTGGTCCAACTGCAATAATTTGGCTAGCTCACTTAAAAAAGCCTTTTCAGATGCCGTGGTCATGCCATCAGCATCACACACACAAACTGCCATCTCATACGCCAGCTTACGATACTCAGCCTCTGTTAAACTAGTAGACACCTCTTCTAAGTTAATTTTTTTTAGAAGTACTTCTTGATAAATTTTAGGGATTAAGGCTAAACCCTTTTCTTTGCCTAAACTCTGCGCTAACGCACGTATTTGCTCTCGTTCTTGGTCATTATTTTCACCATCTGCAAATGCAGCAAATAATGCAATAGTCAGTATGGCCTGTTGCTGCTCTAAACTCATAACTTAATCCTTTATAAAATTCATCTAAAAAGACTATGATGGAAAACTATATGCACAATTACGACAAGTGAAGTGAGTCATGGTTTCTTCTTTAAAAAACATAAGTCCAATTATTGCCAAATTAAGGTAGCATTTAACTCAATCATTAAATTAGTAGATAGTTATATTCGTATATTTTAATTTAATAAATAGTTTGAAAATAGGCTCATTGTTTTTTAATAAAAAAGTTTACCAGTTGAAAATTAATTCAAACTTAATAGTATCTCGTGACCACATAGCAAAGTTCTCTATTAGGGCTGAAAATTAAATCAGCCATAAAAGAATCTAAAATTAGCTGTTGTTACAACAGGGTAATCATTTAGTTTAAATAGTTAAATTAAAAGTTGGTTAAAAAATACCATATGAGGTCAGATTTGAAGTTCTAACCCAGAATATGCTAATTATCAAAACCCACTATTTACTGCTGCACTTAATGAGTGGGCAAAATAAAATGCACCCTAACCCATTCAAGCGGGACTGTGGACTTGCCTTGATAAAGTAGACACATCGACCTAACTTTTGAATGTCGCTTAAGGTGTCGATTCCCGAAGTATAGCTCTTACACTCGAAGGTCGCCTTTGGGTCGGAAGCTCGGATTGCCAGAGCCTGCTTTAGAGTAGGCCATTTAATGCTTGTTTAGGAGTCGTTTTGGAAACTATTGAAACTAGTTAACCTTAATAAGCATCACATGCGCTTCATGATCATCCATATAATTTAACGACTAATCGCTCCCAATTACTATTGCATATTGAATTGTTATTGAAGAAGCAGAAGAAATTGAAAGTTGACCAAATACATGTATGCTTATCCATAAAGGTAAAAATATGGATCATGACTTAACACTTATTTCAACAATAGCCTCTGGTTTTGGGCTTGCACTTATTTTTGGTTTTATCGCTGAACGTTGCAAGCTTCCAGCGCTAGTTGGTTACTTATTCGCAGGTATTCTGATTGGCCCAGCAACACCAGGCTTTGTTGCAGATGTAAGTATTGCATCTCAATTATCTGAAATTGGCGTGATGCTGCTGATGTTTGGCGTTGGTTTGCACTTTTCCATTAACGATTTGATGTCTGTTAAGCGCATAGCCTTACCTGGTGCAGTGATACAAATGATAATCTCAACTGTGCTTGGCATGTTGTTAGCCAATTGGTGGGGTTGGACATTTGGTGAAGGCTTAATCTTTGGTTTGGCATTATCGTGTGCCAGCACTGTAGTATTATTAAAAGCACTTGAGTCCAGAGGCATACTTGAGAGTATGAATGGCAAAATCGCCGTTGGCTGGCTGGTAGTTGAAGATCTTGTTACCGTATTAGTGTTAGTGTTAATGCCTCCACTAGCGGCCATTTTAGGCGGAGTAACGACTGAAACTACATCTACACCATTATGGCAAACCATAAGCTTTACGCTTTTGCAGGTGACAGGCTTCATTGTCTTGATGCTGGTCGTTGGTAAGCGTCTGCTTCCTTGGATTCTGTGGCATGTTGCAAAAACCGGCTCGAGAGAACTGTTCACTTTATCCGTTATTTCCGCAGCAATCGGAATCGCCTATGGTGCGGCAATATTATTTAGCGTGTCGTTCGCACTCGGTGCTTTTTTTGCAGGCATGGTGATGAGGGAATCTGAGTTCAGCCATAGAGCCGCTCAAGAATCACTTCCACTTCGTGATGCCTTTGCTGTGTTGTTTTTTGTATCAGTTGGTATGCTGTTTGAGCCTTCGATATTATTGGCAAAACCATTGAGCGTATTAGCCGTTGTAGCCATCATTGTTTTTGGAAAATCCATTGCAGCCATGGTGATTACTTTAGCACTTCGCTACCCACTCAACACCGCACTCACTGTTGCTGCCAGTTTGGCTCAAATTGGCGAATTCTCTTTTATTCTAGCTGGCTTGGGTGTTTCGTTAGGTATTCTGCCAACGGAAGGGATGAGCTTGATTTTAGCTGGTGCTTTAATTTCAATTGCCATTAATCCACTTATTTTCTCAATCATTAAACCATTTAAAAATTGGGTGCTCGGCATTTCTGAGATTGCTCGCCAATATGAGCAACGTGTAGATCAATTCTCCGAACTTCCACTGAGTACTGAACGTAAATATTTAGAAGGACAAGTTGTATTGGTGGGTTATGGCAGAGTTGGAAAAAGGATTGCCAAAGCTTTAAGTGATAGCAACATCCCATTTGTGGTGGCCGAAGAAAATAGAGAAATTGTTGAGAGTCTGCGAAAAAAAGGCATACCTGCAGTATCGGGAAATGCGTCTGAACCAACCGTATTAATTCAAGCACATATTGCAAACGCATCTATGCTGGTTATTGCAACACCTGATACGATTAATATAAGAAAAATGGCTGAAACAGCAAAAACACTTCGACCTGAGATTCAAGTTGTTATAAGAACTCATAATGAAAGTGAGTCTAATCTATTAATTGCAGAAAATATTGGTATAGTGTTTTATGGAGAGGAAGAACTCGCAAACGGAATGAGTAAGTTCATCGTTGAGCAATACGTTCCACAATAACTTTATTTTTCTAGTGCTGATATTGGATCAATATATTTAAAGATACTAAATATTCTAGCTTTCCGGCTTTAGCCTGACTGTCGGTAATGGGTCGCAAGCACAAGTTTGTGCCGTCTGGTTTTAGACTTCTAAATTGAGAATTTTTTGACTTGAGATTTTGCGGCTCATTAACGTAACGATTCAGTCGTACTCACTCAAGTTAATTTACTATCAAATAGTGATTTACAATAATTTACAATCCCCTTGTTTTCTTATTGGCTAAGCAATCGTTAAGCTACTATGCAAAAGAATGACAAGAAAAGTCCGCTAACCCTCCATCTAGTTAACCCAACAAAACACTTTACTTTATGTATCGCATTGGATGGTAAAGTAATTCATCATATTCCCAATATAAGATCTTTTATTCGACATTTAGGCTATCCAGATATAGCGCCAGGTCTGATTGATACTAAGCCAGCTACTACTAAAGATAAAAACTTATTTAGCAAATTAAAAAATATTGATCCTAATGAAGTGGTTGACTTCAAGTCTGACAAATGTATTCAGTACAAAATTAAGGAATATTTATATCAAAACAATGAGCTATACAGAGATCAATGTGGTGAGCGCTTTGCTCAATTAATAGGTTCGTGTAATTCTCTTAAAATTGAAAATAGCAGAAAATGTGATGAGTGTATTCTGCTAAAGAAGTAAATTATTTTATTTGAGAATAAATCATTAAAGTGTCTGCGTTGGGTCGAAAGACAATATTCTCAGAGTCTGCAATTTTGACTTATAGATAACGGACTTTTGAATTGATGGCTTCGGGCCCAAAGCGGCCAATAGCCGCCTGTTGCCAAGTTGTTGTATTCGGTAACTACATGGGACAAAGCGGTCAACAAATATTATTGCTTAACTTGTACTAACTGCAGAGAACAGAAGAATATCTAATAGATGTTGACAATAGTTAGCCAGCTAACTACAATGGTCTTATGCTTCAACTAAAAGACCTTCCGGACGCAAAAGTCCTCAAAAAATTCGCCGAAAGATATGAAGATGTGGACTCACACTCAGTGACCCACTTCTTAAACATTCTTCGTATCGGTACTGAACTTGCTGAATCTTTAGATCGTTTTCTTGCCACACATGGATTGCTCCAAGGCAGATGGTGGGTGCTTATCTTGCTAATGCGTGAAGATGATCTGACTTCTACTCCTTCTGAGCTGGCTGAGAAGGCTGGGGTTAGCAGAGCCACGATGAGTGGGCTAATTAACGGCTTATTGCGAGATGGCTTAGTTTCTCGTCAGGAAGTTAACAAAGACCGCAGAAGCTACTCAATCCTGCTAACTACTGCAGGGCAAGACAAACTGGATGAAGTCATGCCTGATTATTACCCAAGAGTCAAAAAGATGATGAACGCTATTCCAAAGCAACAGAGAGAAGATTTGCTAAAGCAACTAATACTCTTGAAAGAGCAAAGCAAAGTATTTGATTGACTTTTTTTTGGCCATATAGTTATGGCGGCTAATTAATTATAAATTGAACGGTATTATTTAAAATTTTTAACCATTTAGGAGATACAAATGAATAACAGATCAATCATCGAAGCAGCTAATACTGAATGGAACGAGGCACTCAATAGCGGGAACGTTAAAGGCTTAGCCGCACTTTACACAGAAAATGCCACTCTCTCTCCAGGAAATGGGAAGACTCTAGTAGGTCGTGCAGAAATAGAAAATCTATTTAAAGGTTTTGTTGATGGTGGAGTCCACAAACACACGTTAGAGATTATCGAAGTTGGCGGTTCCGACAAAATGATTTATCAGGTTGCAAGATGGAACGCCCAAGGTGCAGAAGCCAACGGTGAAACCCCGACCTTCGGTGGCATCACCACAAGCATATTTGAGCAAAGCGCAGATGGCAATTGGCTAGCTTGTACACATGTTTGGAACGCAAACCAGTAGGAAAATAAATTATGCCCATTGCGTAAAGTAAGTCGGGGCAAAACTATTAAAGGAGTAAGTTAAATGAATACATTATTACGTGCGTTATTAATTGGTTTAGTTGCATCGACATTAATTGTTGCTTGTAGTCAAAAAACTGAGGAAGCAAAAGTTAATCCTGCTATCACGATTGAAGCAGCCAATGCTAAATGGAACAAGGCACTCAATAGGGGCAACGTTAAGGAGTTGGCTGCACTTTATACAGAGAATGCCACTCTCTCACCAGGAAATGGAAAGACTATAGTAGGTCGTGCTGAAATCGAAAATCTATTTAAAGGTTTTGTTGATGGTGGTGTCCATAACCACACATTAGAAATTATCGAAGTGGGTGGAACAGGTAAAATGATCTATCAGGTTGCTAAATGGAAAGCACAAGGTGCAGAAGCCAACGGTAAAACTCCATCTTTTGGCGGCATCACTACTAGCGTGCTTGAGCAAGGCTCAGATGGCAATTGGCTCACGCGCACACATATATGGAATGTAAACCAATAGGAGAAAAAATCATGCCTCTCGTGAACATATCTATACTTAAGGGCAAGGCGCCCGAATACATTAAAGCAGTTGCCGATGGAATCAACGCAGCAGTAATTGAAACCATGAGATTTCCTGACGATGACCGCTATCAGGTTATCCATCAGCTTGATCCAGAGTGCCTGCAGTTGCAGACCCGTGAAGGAGATCGTGTAATGATGCATTTGGTCATGAGAGCTGGTCGCTCAAACAAATCCAAACAAGCTTTCTACAAGAAGGTAACTGAAAACCTGGCAGATAACCCCGGTATCCCTGCGGCTAATGTGTTGATTACTATCACTGAAAACCACGATATAGACTGGTCATTTCGTGATGGTGTTGCACAATTTATTGTTTAAGCATAAATAATGAGTATTTCTAATAAAAATCTCATGAAGAGACTGGTTGTTGGTTGGATTGCTTTATATCCAACCCTAGTAGTCATACTATTTTTACTGGGCGGGATTACGCGCCATTTACCTATGCCTCTAGCTACATTAGTAGAGGTGATTGTTATTGTACCTGTAACTCAATTGATAACATTTCCAATCGCAGGAAAAATATTTGCAAAGTGGTTGTCTAGCTGAAAGGGTGGATTGGTAAGAGTCTTCTTCGTGATGTTGCAGGCTGATCTGCGTGGGCCAGGCATTTTTCTGACTAAAGCATTAGGTGGCGACAGGCAGTTATGGGTCGAAAGCGCTAGTTAGATCTGACTGCTTCCAGACCTCTCGATTGCAGACTTATGGCCTGAGTTCTTCGGGCCCTAAGCTGACATTCAAAATTACTCAAAATTACGTAAGCCAGCCACATTGGTAATCACAATTTCTTTGCCATTCACCTCAATTAGCCCAAAATTTTGCAATCTTAGCATCACGCGCGATAGTGTCTCTGGAGTAAGATTGAGCATGGATGCAATTGTCAATTTATTGGCAGGTAACTGCACTCGTTCTGGGTTGGGGGAGTCCGCACTTATTTGCAGTAAATAGCCAATCAAACGTTGCGTGCTATTTTGCAATGAAATAGATTCAATATCATTGACTAATTGACGATTGCGCGCCGATATACCAGCCAACATGCGTCGAACGACTGTCACATCGTTGTCGAGAATATCAAAAATTGCATCTCTGGCAATCAGCAATACTTTAGAGTCTAAAGTTGCCTGTGCGTATATTGGAAAAGTACGCTCTAAAAACAAAACTGCCTCACCAAAGCTTTCCCCTGGTTGAATCAAGCCAATCACTTTTTCATCACCTTGCGGAGAAATGACACCTAGTTTTACCTGCCCTTCAAGTAACAAATAGAAGCCGTGCGCTCTATCACCGCGATTGAATAATATTCCTCCTCGCGGGACATCTACCACTCTTGTACCACTTACTAGAGGCTCAATCTGAGAGGGTTGAAGTTCTGAGAACATGTAAAAGCTAGACAGTCTTTGAGCAATAAGCGCTTTATCCATTTTTGTTCCTTATATTTTTATAAAGTGTATTGTGGACTAGATTAGTCAACTTTGAAAACTGGATTCTGGCTAAAAATTAATTTGGCAACGAATACCATTAATAATCATAACGGTGATACTAATCGTTGAAGTCGAATGAGCTTGCTAAGATTTTCAATGTGCTTCAGTGGATAGGAAATATATTACCCTCTTAATCCCTAGGGTACAGCACAAATGGCAAAAATAATGTGATGTCTGATAATCGTCGCACACCTCGCAATGCTAAGAGGCTCGACGTGACGATTAATGTTAGCAGGGTGACTGCAACTTGAAACGGTAACTCAAATTATGTGCGTACAAAATCAATCATGATTTGGCCTGGTTCGCGCTGCTTATACTGAATATTAACCGCTGCACCATATCGCTGCTCAAGTTGAGCTAGTAACGGCAAAGGATCATGATCATTAACGAAACGCATTATTTCACCGCTGTTTAGCGAGTCAAGTGCCCCAAAAATAGCTGCATGGCGGAAGCGCTTAGCAATACCGCGCGCATCAAATGGATAAACCTGTTCTGGAAGCAGGTGGAGATGAGTTTGTGACATTTTGTATCCTTTTAGGCATGAGCGCAATTTTGCGCGGTAGTTATAAAAATAATGTTAGCGATTTGCAGGGTAAGTATTCTGCTTTTTGCTGCGAAACGTTGCTATTACTGTGCTTAGTAGGAACAACAACAGAGCAATTCCATTAAGTGCTCCACCAATACTTCTACAAAGTTGATCTGGCATTAAGTCACCTGCAATACGAACAATAAGCGATACATGCAATACTATGAGTGGCTGATAGAAGGTCGGATGGTAGGGGATTTTGACCTTAGCCACCGCTGGAAATATGATGGGAGCATGTCCGAATATCATAGAAAACACAAAACCAACCATGATGGCATGCATGAATGCGTCGTAACTTGAGTTTGGTATTAATTTCGTGCTGAGCAATCCCACTAGACCACCAACTATTAGCCAGAGATAGCCTGACATTAAGCACACCGCAATAAAGCGACTTAACCCATTTTGTTTGATCGTGTGACGTGCAATATCTTGGCGCAATAGCCAAAGTGCAAGAGCAAGTAAGGCTGCCGAAAGGATTTTTACATTCAAGTCACTAGACAAGGTTGCTACAAGTGCGCCTATCAGAAATAGTAAAACTATGAGCATAAAAGCTACTCTGCTAGCTGATGAGGTCGGCAAGAAACGTGATAGTTCTAGCCGCTCGCCAGCAATTGTTAATACCAAAAATCCTAGCCACCAAGGCGCTACCTGAGAGATTGTCAACCCGCCCAACCATAAAATATTTCCAAGTAACCAGGACAAACAGGCTAGTAGCAATGTGAGGTTGAACAACTCACGTTGACGTATAAGAATATGTACTGTTGCAATCGTGAGAATGCCGCTTGCGAGAGTTATTAGTGAGGCTCCTATTCGCCAGTTTAATTCTAAAATGAATGCTAACCCTCCCAATGCTGCGGTGAGTGGGCCCAAATAAGCCCAGCGCTTAGCAATCGCAACGGCTCGCTCTAGTGAGATGACTGTGCCCAGAAATCCGCACACCATGAGTGGACCATGAAAGGCAACTATACTGGTTGATGGCAATGGGAAGTTCCAGCCCAATCGAAATAATCCACTGGCGATACCAAATGCCAGGCAGGTCAATCCCATCATTAGTATTGGGATTCGGTATGCTACAGAAATGTTTTGGCTATACTTCATTGCTAAGTGTTAATTCCAGCCTAAACGTTGTTTAGCCTCTGCTGACATCATGTCAGGATTCCATGGAGGCTCCCAGACCAACTGAATTTCATATTTAATATCCGCAGGAAGCTTTCTAGTTAAAGTTGCTTCAATATCCTCTAAAAGCATTTCACCCATTGGGCAGGCCTGCGAGGTTAGTGTGAGTATTATTTTTACTACACTCTCTTCAGATTTAATGCCATAAACCAACCCTAGATCAACAATATTCTCACCGACTTCTGGGTCGATGACCTGTTGCAAAACATCTTGAACAGATTGCTCAAGATGTGAAAGTGGCTCATTACAAGTTTTAATGGACATTATCTAAGGTGTATGTAGAATGCATATTTAAAAATGTATCACAGCATTTTGATATAAGCAATATTATTAATACTTCTTTATGGAATGGATTTATGCATTTAACTACTTTCTCAGATTACACAATGCGCGTCATGATGTATTTAGGCATACAACATGGTCAGTTGGTTACTATTTCTGATATTGCGCAAGCGTATAAGATTTCTGAAAATCACTTAATGAAAGTGGTTCACCATTTGGCTCAGCGTGGATACATTGAAACAGTTCGTGGTAAAGGCGGAGGTTTGCGTTTAGTGATTGAACCTAGTGCCATCAATATTGGTGAAATGATTCGAATATCAGAAGGTGAGACCAGCCTACTACCTTGCTTAGGGCCAGATGGCACTTGCAGCATACAGTCTTCTTGCAAATTAATGGGGATTTTACGTGAAGCACAAGCTGCTTTGTATGCGGTGCTTGAGAAGTATACTCTTGCAGAGTTGCTGCAAAACGAAGAGTCGTTAGCGCGCATTTTAATACATCCTAGATCTACAGGCTAAGCTAGATAGTATTTGTCTAATGAGACATCATTTCTAAAGATAAATTAAATTTGCATCTTTTTAAAGATATGGTTAATATACATCTTAAGAACATCAGGTTCTTAAGATGTATATTAACCATGGTTGTTAGAGAGGAGCAATGTTATGAGCGCAACATTCACCAAGTCGATGGCGCGAAATGTTTTTTACGGTGGGGGAGTTTTCTTCTTCCTGTTATTTCTTGCACTTACTTTCGACACCATGAAAGTGTTACCAAAGCGAGACAACAGCCAAAACATAACGCCAGCAGTGGAGCACGGCAAAAAACTATGGGAGACCAATAACTGTATTGGCTGCCATACATTATTAGGTGAGGGTGCTTATTTTGCACCAGAATTAGGTAATGTTTATCCACGTCGTGGACCAGATTTTATTAAAGCGTGGATTAAAGGACAGCCAACTGGTGTGCCTGGACGTCGTCAAATGCCGCAATTTAATTTAAGTGACGCAGATATTGATGATCTCATTGCATTCCTTAAATATGCGTCTGAGATTAACACCAATA
>Ga0208822_1002441_pt1 | contig 11869 bp, 9 predicted proteins | sample AD_STIC08_MetaG_FD_184435 | JGI IMG/M metagenome (GOLD analysis project Ga0208822, IMG submission 184435) | Active sludge microbial communities of municipal wastewater-treating anaerobic digesters from USA - AD_STIC08_MetaG (SPAdes) (version 2) | ecosystem: Engineered > Bioreactor > Anaerobic >...
GGGAGGACGCACGCCGTCGTCCGTGGCGTCGAAAGTGATGCTGGGCACGACAATGACAGGTTGCGCGGCCAGACGGCGTTCGATGTCGGCAAAGGCCGGGTCACCCGTCACCAGCCCAAAACGGTGGCGATAGGAGTGAATCACCACGTCCACAAAGTCCGGGTTGTCGAAGGCCGCAGCACTGCGCTCGAATGTGGCGTCGTCAAATTGCCAGGTGGGCGACCACAGATTCCACAACAGCCGGGACACGCCGCGCCGGTTTGCTGCCAGGCCTGCACGACCCCGCTCACTGTGAAAGTAATACTGGTACCACAGGCTGTGCTCGTTCTCGGGTGTGTCGGGCACCATCGCCTTCGCGATGTTCTGAATGTTGTAGCTGTTGAGCGAGACCAGACCCGCACATCGCTGCGGCCAAAGAGCCGCCACGACGCAGGCGGCGCGGCCACCCCAGTCGTAGCCAGCCAGCACAGCTTTCGGAATCGACAGCGCGTCCATCAGCGCCAGCAGGTCTTCGCCCAACGCTGCCTGTTCGCCCGAGCGCGGCGTGGTAGCGTCCAGAAAACGCGTGCCGCCATAGCCACGCAGATACGGGACGATCACACGGCAACCTTTGGCGGCCAGGAGCGGCGCGACCTCGGCGTATGCGTGAATGTCATACGGAAAGCCATGCATCAGCAGCGCCGGCGGGCCGTCCGCCGGACCAGCCTCATACAGTGCCACATCGAGCACGCCCGCTTTCACGTGGCGCAGGGGTTGCAAGGTATTCATTGCTATTAATTCAATAGCTACTCACGCATATTGCATGAGGTCTGATGGGCTAAAGCATACCGAAATAGCGGCAATTTCCAGCATCAATACAGCACCACGCCGCGAATCGACTCGCCGCGCTTCATCAGATCGAACCCCTTGTTGATGTCTTCCAGCGGCATGGTGTGGGTGATGAGGTCGTCGATGTTGATCTTGCCGTCCATGTACCAGTCCACAATCTTCGGCACATCGGTGCGGCCGCGTGCACCGCCAAAAGCCGAGCCCTCCCATTTGCGGCCGGTCACCAGCTGGAAGGGCCGCGTGCTGATCTCGGCGCCCGCTTCTGCCACGCCAATGATGATGCTGCGGCCCCAGCCCTTGTGCGTGCATTCCAGCGCCTGGCGCATGACCTTGGTGTTGCCAATGCACTCAAAGCTGTAGTCGGCACCACCATCAGTCAGCTGAACAATCGCGTCCACCACGTTTTCGGTGTTCTTGGGATTGATGAAATGCGTCATGCCAAATTTTCGCGCCATGGCTTCGCGTTCGGGGTTCAGATCAACGCCGATGATCTTGTCGGCACCCACCATCTTCAGACCCTGGATCACATTGAGTCCAATGCCACCCAGGCCAAATACAACAGCATTTGCGCCTGCTTCTACTTTCGCCGTAAAGATGACTGCGCCAATGCCGGTGGTGACGCCACAGCCGATGTAGCAAACCTTGTCGAACGGCGCATCTTTACGAATTTTGGCCAGCGAGATTTCGGGCGCCACCGTGTAGTTGCTGAAGGTGGAGGTACCCATGTAATGAAAGATGGGTTTGCCGTCCAGGCTGAAGCGACTGGTGGCGTCGGGCATCAGGCCCTTGCCCTGCGTACCGCGAATCAGCTGGCACAGATTGGTTTTGCGCGAGAGGCAGAACTTGCACTGACGACACTCAGGCGTGTACAGCGGAATGACGTGATCGCCTTTTTGCAGTGACGTGACACCTGGCCCCACGTCCACCACGATGCCTGCGCCTTCGTGACCCAGAATGGCAGGAAAGATGCCTTCGGGGTCGGCGCCAGACAGCGTGTAGTAGTCGGTATGGCAAATGCCAGTGGCTTTGATCTCCACCAGCACCTCGCCGAATTTCGGGCCTTGCAGGTCCACGGTTTCAATGGTGAGGGGGCTGCCTGCTTTCCAGGCGACGGCTGCTTTTGTTTTCATGCTTGAACCTTGTGTGAATCTCGTGACTAATCGACCTTGGCACCAGACGCCTTGACCGGCTTTTCATAATTGGCCAGTTCGTTCTTCATGAACGCACCAAATTGCTCGGTGGTGTTGGCAACGGGCTCCGCCATCAGCGTGGCGAAACGGGCTTTAGCCTCCGGAGAGTTGAGTGCGGTGACAAACGCCTGATTCAATCTGGCCACCACGTCTTTCGGTGTGGCTGCAGGGGCTACCAGCCCCCACCAGGTATCCACTTCAAAGCCGGGCAGTGTTTCGCTGACGGCAGGCACGTCGGGCAACGCCGCACTGCGCTTGGCCGTGGTCACCGCCAGCGCCTTGAGTTTGCCGGACTTGATGTTGGCCGATGCCGTGGCCAGATTGTCGAAATTGAAATCCACTTGACCCGACAACAAACCCAGTTGCGCCGGGTTGCCACCGTTATAGGGAATGTGCACCGCAAAAATGCCGGCCTGTGCCTTGAACATTTCACCCGCGAGGTGGCCACCACTGCCGTTGCCGCCCGAGCCGTAATTCAGCTTGCCGGGGTTGGATTTGGCGTAGCGAACCAGATCGGCCAGCGAGTTGATTTGGAGCTTTTGTGCGGTGTCGGCGTTGATCACCAGTACATTGGGCACGCGCACCATTTGCGTAATGGGTGCAAAGTCGGTGGCTACGTTAAACGGCATCTTGCTGTACAGCCAGGGGTTGATGGCATGGGTGGCCAGCGCTGCAATGCCGATGGTCAACCCGTCAGGCGCGGCTTTGGCGATGACGTCCACACCGATGTTGCCACCGCCGCCGGGCCGGTTTTCGATGATCACCGTGCCCAATGTGTCCTTGACCCGCTCTGCCAGCAGCCGGGCGGTCACGTCGATCGGGCCACCAGGCGCGTAGGGCACGATCAGCCGAATGGGTTTGGTTGGGGTCTGCGCCAATGCCTGAATGGGAGCAAGCTGCAGCGTGATGGCCGCCGTGGCTGCGGCCCAATGGAGAAGAGTTTTGCGTTTCATCCCCCCATTGTGCCCAAGCCGGACCATTCTGCCGCGCGATGGTTTACAGCGCGTTACAGATCTTTGCACGGCGTATGTCGTTCAGGCCGGCGCGCACAGGCGTTGACTCAGCATGGAAATATTTCCATATCAACCAAAAACAGGACACCATCATGAAGATCCAGACACTGATTGCGACTGCAGCCCTTGCCCTGAGTGGCGTGGCCTTTGCCCAGACCACCGTGATCGTACCCAAGGACCCAACGGCTACGCCACGTGTCGACCAGCGTCAGGCCAATCAGGAAAAGCGCATTGACCAGGGCACCGCCTCCGGCGCCCTCACGCCGGCAGAAGCAGCCAGGCTGGAAGCCGGGCAGGCCAAAAATGATGCCGCTGAAGCGCGTATGAAAGCCGACGGCACGGTGACCAAAAAGGAACGCGCCCGTCTGTTGCACCGCGAGACGGTATCCAGCAAGAAAATCTTCCGCCAGAAGCACGACCGCCAGCATGACCTGAATCACGATGGCGTGAAGGACGGTAAAAAACCGGCTTGAAGCGCGACTTGAGGCAGTCAGGCCTTGGCTTTGTCTGCCTCGGTGATGAACGAGTCCGCGTAGAACTCTTCTTCCGGCAAGCCGGCCAGATGGCTGTAGTCTGCACGGGCTGAGTCCACCACGATGGGTGCGCCGCAGGCATACACCTGATAGCAAGACAAATCCGGGAAGTCTTCCAGCACCGCGCGGTGGACAAAACCAGTGCGTCCGGTCCAGGCGTCCTCCGGCGTGGCATTGGAGATGACCGGTACGTAAGCCAGGTTCGGCATCTCGGCCAGTTTGGCTTTCACCCAGTCGTCCAGATATAAATCCTCAGGTCGGCGGCCACCCCAGAACAGCGTGGCGGGGCGGGTGATGCCCTTGAACTGCATGTGCTCAATCAGTGCCTTGATGGGGGCAAAGCCTGTACCAGAAGCCAGCAGCACCATGGGTTTGTCAGAGTCTTCGCGCAGGAAGAAGCTGCCATACGGGCCTTCGATGCGTTGAATCTCTTTTTCCTTCATCACGCCAAACACATGGTCAGTGAACTTGCCGCCCGGCATGTGGCGGATGTGCAGCTCCAGCATGGGGCCGACGGCTGGCGTGGCGGGTGCTCCATCCGCCGACTCGACCGCGGGTTTGGCCGCAGCCAGATGCGGCGCACTGGCCATGGAGTAGCTGCGGCGCGAGCCGTCACGCAGCAAAAATTCGATGTATTGACCTGCGTGGTACGTGAAGGTGTCATTGGCAGGCAGTTGCAGCTTGACCAGCATCACGTCAGGTGACTTCTTCTCCATGAACGTCACGCGCGAGGGCATCTTCTTGATCGGGAAGGCTCCTGCTTCAGTGACCTGCCGGGATTCGAGCACCACATCACTAAGGGCTACGCCGCAGCAGGTGAGCACAAAACCATTGGCTTCCTCCTCCACACTCAACGCCTTGAGCTGGTGCGGGCCATGCACCACGGTGCCTTCGAGCTTCTTGCATTTGCAGGAGCCGCAGGCGCCATCCTTGCAGCCGTAAGGCAGGCCGATGCCCTGGCGGATGCCCGCGGCCAGCATGGCCTCTCCCGGTTCGGCTGCATAAGTTCGTCCGCTGGGCTGGATGGTGATCTGGAAAGTCATCTTGTCGCGGTCCTTTTCGGTATCCTTGGGGCAATCTGTATTTGCGTAGCCCCTGATTTTGCCTTCAAACCAAAGCCCCCTTGGCGCGCTGCCAGCCCGTTTTCGCAGAGAACGGTTGTTGATCGTGGGTTGCGGCGACGTGGGCCTGCGCGTGGCCCGGGCCTTGAAGGGCCGAGTGCAACTGATGGCGCTCACGTCGTCTGCCAGCCGTGTTCATGAATTGCGCTCATGGGGCATCATCCCGCTCATCGGCAATCTCGACGCGCCGCCCTCGTTGCGCCGTCTGGCCGGGTTGGCTACCCGGGTGATCCATCTGGCGCCACCACCCGGTGAAGGCGAGGGCGATCCACGAACACGCGCGCTGGTGACGGCCTTGCGACTGCGCCGCGCACCGCACTCGCTGGTGTATGGCTCCACCAGCGGTGTCTATGGCGATTGCCGGGGTGAAGTTGCTATCGAAACCAGAGCTGTTCACGCAAAAACGGCGAGGGCTGAGCGCCGGATTGATGCTGAATCCACGGTACGCTGGCATGGACGGGCAACCGGTGTGCGAAGCGCCGTGCTGCGCATTCCCGGTATCTACGCACCCGACCGCGAGGGCGGCACGCCGCGCGCCCGGCTGCGCAAACGCACGCCGGTGTTGCAGACGGCGGATGATGTGTACACCAACCACATCCATGCCGACGATCTGGCGCGGGCTTGTGTGGCCGCGCTGTGGTGTGGCCTGCCGCAACGCATCTACAACGTCAACGACGACACGCAGCTCAAGATGGGCGACTACTTTGATCTGGCGGCCGATTTGTACGGCCTGGAGCGGCCGCCACGTGTGGTGCGCAGCGAGGCAGAAACCCTGCTGTCACCGATGCTGCTGAGTTTCATGAGCGAATCGCGCCGCATGGACAACACGCGGATGAAACGCGAACTCAAACTGGTTTTGCGCTACCCGACCGTGGCAACGGGTTTGCTACATAAATAATAGCTACTCACGCATATCCAACGGGGGCTGGAGGTAAATTCGATGCCATATTTTGGGTGTTTTTACCTTTTCAAACGCCTTCCGGCTTGCTCAGCGTCATCATCCGGTCCACTGGTTTGAGCACCAGGGTTTTGATGTCGGCACCCTGCAGAACGGTGAGTGTCACGTCCGCATCGGGCTGGGCCCGGTCCCACAGCTTTTTGTAAAACGCCTCCAGCGTGGCGACTTTGGCGCCGTCCACGGCCAGCACCACATCGCCCGGCTCCAGACCCGCGAGCTGTGCCGGGCTTTCCTTGCTGACGCGCACAATCTGCACCCGCCCGCTTTGCTCGGCGGAGGTGAGTCCTACCCACGGGCGGTGACTCAAGCGGCTGCTGCCGGTTTGCCGCAGTTCGCCCAGAATCGGTTTGAGCAGGTCTACTGGCACAAACATGTTGCCGGGCAGGCGCCGGCCGCCACCCAGCGCGTCCGCTACCAGCAGGCTGCCAATGCCCATCAGCTCACCTCGCTGGTTGAACAGCGGTGCGCCCGAGTGGTTGGCAATGGGCGGGCTGGTGAACAGCGCAGTGTCGATGTGGTATTCCCAATACCCCGAAAACGCGCGTTTGCTGACCAGCTGAATCATGTTGACATCGCCTTCATCCCCATCGGGCTGCGCACCCGTGGCCACCATCAACGGTTCACCCGTTTGCAGGTCACCCAGACTGCCCAGCGCAATCGGCTGAACGCTGGTTAGCGGGAGCAGTGGCTGGATCAGGCCAAAGCCGGTAGCGAGGTCATAGGCCACGGCTTTGGCCGGCAGCGTCTTGTTGTCCTGCGTGGTGATCTGGATAGATTGGGCTTCGAGCATCAGGTAGCCGATGGTCAGGATCAGGCCGTCCGGCCCGATCACCACGCCAGAGCCGATGCGCTGTTTGCCCAGCGTCTCGGCAGATCGCGAGCCCTCAGTGGCACTGACCCGCACACCCACGACTGCAGCGTTCGCCCGTGAAAAGGCGTCGATGACGGCTTGCGGGACAACGGGCTCGGCTGCCGAGGCGGCCAGACTGATTCCCATCATCATCATCCACGCGATGGCGCCAACCCGCTTCAGGAACAGCTGGACACATGAAGGCAGGAATGAACGCATGACAGGCTCCTTGAAACAGGCTGTGATCTGTTGCGAAGAATGCGCCGAATCCGCCAGCGTTGCAAGCGGTGCCGGGAGTCACCCGGTGCTTTTGAGGGTCACTCCGTATTCCCGTGCGGCATCCAGCACGGTGGCCAGCTGGTCAAAGGCGTAGGTGCTGAAAACATACACGTCGAACGACTGTGCACCCAGACGGTGCAGCAGGCTGGGAACGTGGTGGTGGCCGGTCAGCCGGATCTGTTGCTGCGGGAAAGCAGGGTCACGCAAATCAATGGGGAAGAGCTTGGAGAGCGTGTCCACGCACTTCGGCCCTTCCAGGTGGATGCGGCAGCGGGCATGGCTGAGGTTGGTGACAGACCCCACGTCTGCTGCGATGAGCTGGCGCAGCAGGGCAGTCATGTCAGCGGCCTCATCCGATACGATCAGAAATTCTTCTGGACCGGTTCGCATCACCAGCCGGTTGGCAGCACCCACGGTGTCGCCGGTCTGCGCCGGCAAGGCCTGGCCCAAAGCGGCGCCTAAAACGTCGCACAGGGCCGACACGCCCGTATGCCAGGTGCTGACCTGGGTCACACTGGTCAGCATGTGGGCAGAGACGGTCACACTGATGTCGCCACCCCGGGCAGGGCGGTCGCCCAGTGGGTGACCTTCAAACGGGCTGCGGTAGAGAGAAGACAGGGAAGACTTAACCACGGTAACGCTCCCCTTCGGCATCCAGAAAACAAGGGTCAACCACCTTCAACCGATATTGGCGGCCCTGCACGGGTGAGGCCGCGATGACGACCTGCCCGATGCGGCTGGTGCCGCCCTGCAACAAGCCCAATCCGATCGCTTTGCCCAGCGACTGGCTGTAGGTGGTGGATGTGATGTGCCCCCGGCCGTGGCCCTTGATGGCGTCATCGGCGAAGAACAGGATCGCGCCATTCGAAGGCGTGGCGCCTTCTTCGGCAGGCTCCAGGCCCACCAGCGTCGGGCGGTCGGTGCGCGCCAGGTTGTCGCTGCGGCGCAGGGCATCTCCCCAGAACGGCTTGAGTTTGCTGGCCATCTTGCCCATGCCCATGTCGTCCAGCGTGGTGCGGCCGTCCATCTCGGAACCGACCACGTGGCCTTTTTCAATGCGCAGCGATCCCAGCGCCTCCAGCCCATAGGGGCGCAGGTTCCAGGGCTTGCCCTGCTCCAGCAGGTGTTCCCAGACCAGGTTGCCGTGGTGTGTGGGTGCATACACCTCGTAGGCCAGTTCGCCAGAGAATGTGAGGCGAATGATGCGCACACGAACGCCAGCCAGTGCGCCGGTGAGATCGGTGTCGAGGAGCCCCATGTGCGGAATGGCCCCGGTGCTGAAATCCACATCCGGAAACGCAGCCTTGAGCACGTCGCGCGATTTCGGCCCGGCAACACTCATCGCGGCCCACTGGTCGGATACCGAGGCCACGGTCACGCGCAATTCGGGCCATACCACCTGCAACAGAAATTCAAGGTGGCTCATCACCTTGCCGGCCTGCGCAGTGGTGGTGGTCATGAAAAATTCGGTCTCGCTCAACCGGCTGGTGGTGCCGTCGTCCATCACGATGCCGTCTTCGCGCAGCATGAAGCCGTAGCGTGCCTTGCCGATGGGCAGCTTCGCAAAACCGTTGACATACACACGGTTCAAAAACTCGGCAGCATCAGGGCCCTGCACATCGATCTTGCCCAGTGTGGACACGTCGGCCATGCCCACCTGTTCGCGCACGATGGCCATCTCGGCTTTGTAGGCATCAGACAGCGTGTGGCCATGGGTGCGAAACCACAAAGGCCGCTTCCAGGGGCCTGCTTCCATCATCACGCCGCCATGCGCTTCGTGCCAGTCGTGCATGGCCGTGCGCCGCACCGCCTGCAGGTGCGCACGCACGCTGCGCCCCGCCAGCGCGCCGATGGTGGCGGGCGCATAGGGCGGGCGAAACGTGGTGGTGCCCACCTGTTGAATATCAAGCCTGCGCTTCTCCGCCATGATGGTCAAAGCGTTCAGATTCGATGTCTTGCCCTGATCGGTACCCATGCCCAGCGTGGTGTACCGCTTGAGGTGTTCAACCGACTGGTAGCCTTCCAGATGCGCCAGAGCGATATCGTCAACGGACACATCGCTCTGGAAATCAACAAATGATTTGTCGCCTGCCTTGCCCGGGACCATTGGCCCAACGGCAACAAAGCCCAGGTTCACATCGTCTTGCACAGGTGCTTGTGGGCAAAGCCCAGTCACCGGTTTGCCCATGCCGGAAGCGGCCTGCACGGCGGCGTCCCAGCCGCTTTGAACGGCCTGCGCGAAAGTTTGTGTGCCCATCATGCTGCCCGCGCCGAAATGCCCGCTGTCAAAGCCGCCGGGTACAAAACTGCACAGATCAGGCTTGTACGTGGGTTTGATACCGCGATGTGATGTGAGGTGAACCGTTGGTGTCCAGCCACCCGACATGGCGACCAAATCAACTGTTTGGGTTACCCCGGCTCCGGTGACCTTGCCTTGCACCAAGTCGTAAGGAGCCAGCGTGCAGGTCTTCACGCGATGTGAGCCCTTTGTACTGGTCACGGCTGTTGATAGCTGGACATCGACACCGGCAGTTTTTGCCATGGCCACCAGTTCAGGTCTGGACTGCTGGCGTAAATCGGCCAGCGTGACTTGCGCACCGGCTTTGGCCAGCGCCACCGCGTCGAAGTAGGCTGCGTCGTTATTGGTGGCGAACACGGCGCGTCGCCCGGCTATGACGCCATAACGGTTCACGTACGCACCCACAGCGCCGGCCAGCATCACGCCCGGCCGGTCATTGCCCGGAAACACGAGCGGGCGCTCAATGGCGCCGCACGCCATGACGATGCTGCCCGCACGCAGGATGTGGAGTCGCTGCCGTGGCACTCCGTTCGCTGTGTCCGCCACACCAGGCGCAGACCGTTCGATCACGCCCACGGTGTTGCCATCGTACAGACCAAAGGCGGTCGCACGGGTCAGGATTCGCACGCGGCCAGATGCGGCCAGGTCCGTCAACGTTTGAGCCAGCCAGGTCGCCTGCGGGCTGTCAACAGGATGGTTCAATATGGAGCCACCCGCTTCAACATCCTGCTCCACCAGCGTCACGTCCACGCCACTGCGGGCTGCTGCGAGCGCCGCAGACAAACCCGCTGGCCCGGAGCCAATTACCAGCAGATCGGTGAAGCCGTGATGCCAGTCGTAACGGTCCGGGTCGGGCTCCTGGGACGCCACACCCAGGCCCGCGGCCTTGCGGATGAAATGTTCGTAAAACATCCAGGCCTTGCGTGTTGGCCCCATGAATGTCTTGTAATAGAAACCCGCCACAAACAGGGGTGAGAGCAGCGAGTTGATCGCCATCGCGTCGAACTCAACCGACGGCCACGCGTTCTGTGTTCGCACGGCCAGACCGGCATGCGTTTCGATCACGGTGGCGGCGATGTTGGGCTCTTGCGCGGAGCCGGTGCCAACGGTCATCAGCGCATTGGGTTCTTCAATGCCCGCAGCAACAATGCCCCGTGGCCGGTGGTACTTGAATGAGCGTGCAACCAGGTGGATGCCATGGGCCAGCAGTGTGGCCGCCACGGTGTCGCCTGCGAAACCTGTCAGCGTCTTGCCGTTGTAGGTGAATGTCCGGGTCTGGTCGCGCCGGATGCGGCCACCCTGCGTTGTGCGGAAAGCGCCGCCGGAGTTGGGGGAAGCACTCATGGCTGGGGCCTCTCCCGCGCAGGCGCGACCGACAGAATGTCATGCGTGACCGTGTTGCGTTTCACCACCAGCCAGCGTCGGCACGCCAGCGTGTGTTGCCAGAATTCGGTGTGTTCACCTTTCGGGTTGTTGCGCATGTAAACAGCTTCAACCCACGCGTCGTGGTGCTCCGCATCAAGCGGTGGGTAGGTTTTGGTCGCATCGCCAAAGTAGCTGAACTCTTCGTGATCGCGAACGCCGCAATAGGGGCAATTTATTCTCAGCATGGTGTTTCGTGGCCTTACTGGAGGTGGTTGTAAGGACCGTAGCCGGCCTCGTCGATGTAGCGGCCTTTTGCAAACCGGTCCATCGTGAAGCCTGCGCTGTAGGGATGTGGCGAGTCGTTGGCGATGGTGTGCGCGAAACACCAGCCCGAGGCCGGCGTGGCCTTGAAGCCGCCGTAGCACCAACCCCCGTTGAGGTACAGACCCGGCACCGGCGTGGTGGTGATGATGGGGCTGCCATCGGGTGTCATGTCCATGATGCCGCCCCAATGGCGAAGCAGTCGCAAGCGCGCTGCAAACGGAATCAGGCTGACCAGTCCTTGTGTGGTCTCGGCCACGTTGGGCAGGTTGCCGCGCTGGGCATAACTGTTGTAGCGGTCCAGGTGGCCGCCAAACACCAGTCCGCCCTTGTCGGATTGGGACACGTAGAAATAAGTGGCAGACCAAACGACGACGTGGTTGACGACGGGTTTGATGGACTCACTGACAAAGGCTTGCAGCACGTGACTCTCAATCGGCAGACGCAAGCCTGCCTTTTGCGCCAGCACCGAGGTGTGCCCCGCCACGGCTACAGCCACCTTGCCGGAGCCAATATCGCCGCGCGTGGTTTTGACCCCCACGATACTGTCGCCCGACCAGATATAGTCCAGCACTTCACAGTTTTGGATGATGTCCACGCCCAATTGGTCCGCCGCACGCGCGTAACCCCAGGCCACGGCATCGTGGCGCGCGGTACCCGCATCGGGCTGCAGCATGCCACCGTAAATCGGGAACCTGGCCTGCTCCGAAAAGTCGAGATAGGGCGCTTCCTTCATCACCTCTTCACGCGTCAATATCTCGGCGCGGATGCCGTTCAGTCGCATGATGTTGGCGCGGCGGATCAGTCCATCCAGTGCTGCCTGCGAGCACGCGGCAAACAGGTAACCCCGTGGCGAAAACATGACGTTGTAGTTCAGGTCTTCCGACAGATCACGCCACAACGACATCGAATGCTCGTAGAACGCCGTGTTGTCCTGCATCATGTAATTGGAGCGCACGATGGTGGTGTTGCGACCCACGTTGCCCGAGCCGATGTAGCCCTTCTCAAGGATGGCGATGTTGCGGACGCCATGGTTCCTGGCCAGGTAATACGCCGTGGCCAGGCCGTGCCCACCGCCACCAATGATGACAACGTCGTAGGTTTTTTTGGGC
>Ga0208822_1002460_pt1 | contig 11813 bp, 19 predicted proteins | sample AD_STIC08_MetaG_FD_184435 | JGI IMG/M metagenome (GOLD analysis project Ga0208822, IMG submission 184435) | Active sludge microbial communities of municipal wastewater-treating anaerobic digesters from USA - AD_STIC08_MetaG (SPAdes) (version 2) | ecosystem: Engineered > Bioreactor > Anaerobic >...
CTTCTGTATTTGAAACTATTTTTTTAAGTGAATGTTTTATTTTCATCTTTCCAATCTCCAAATTAATATTCTTAACCAATCTACCTTTCTTAGAGTAATTAAATTATCAAGTTTTATATACCTTTGATATTTTTTAATTTGTTTCTCTGTAAAAGGCCTTTTCCTTTGTACATAAAATTCCTTAAATAGCTTCCGGTGAAAATAATTATAATGAATAAATCTCCACCAAGCTGTTTTTCTGTATCGAAATTTTATTTTCATGTATTTTGTTTTGTAGCCGGAACGGGAATCGAACCCATATCTAAGGTTTAGGAAACCCCAATTCTATCCATTGAACTATCTGGCCAAATAAAGTGGCCAATCTGGTCACTTACCAAGAGCTTATTTCATATTCATGATGCTGGCCACATTCTGGGCAGGTATAATCGAATCCAATATGTCCATGAGACCCGCAAAGATCGCAAGGAGAATCGGAATGAGAAAAATTATACTTGCCAATTTCAATCATAACCTCTTTACCTGTAACAGGGCAGATAACTTTTGCGTAAATGCCTTCTACTTTGTGTTCTACTTTTGCAACTTTTTTTGCCATGATATTTTGTTTTATGCTACTTTACGGCTTTTTAATTGAAACCAATTCGGATCTGATGGGCGTTCTTTTTTCTTTTTTTCCTTTTTTCCAGAAAATTCTACCCAAGTCATTCCTTTCATAAAAAGATCGTAAGGAATTGATTTTTTCTTGCAATTACAATCATAACAACTTACTAAATAATTGGAAGTGTCCAATATATCAATTCCTTCGGATCTGGGAATTTTATGATCAACAGTAACGCAAGGATGTAAATTCTGAGTTTTCTTATTTCTTTCAGGCATTTTGTGAATATGTTTTCCACAATAATGACAAACCCAAAATTTATCCCCATTAACCTCTATCCTGTTTTTTCTTAACCAAAGGCGTCGAACTATAAAATAATATCTCCAATCTGTTTGATATTCTTCAGGATCGTCTAAATGTCTATAATAATCTTTTAAAAGAATAGCTGAAGCATAAGAAGGGGTAGAAGGATCTGAGAAAATTTTATGAATTTCCTTGGTATTTCTGGATAACTGGAATTTTATTGTTTCCATGATCAGATTTTTTGAGCCTGTAACAATCTATTCCTTAAATCCTGCAATTGTTTTTCCGTATATTTTTCTGGAATAATAAATTGCTCCGCTTTATGAGATAAGATGGTAACCCCATCTTTTTTAAGAGACCAGGTTAAATACCAATTATGATAAATGGATTTCTTTTTATCTTTTTTCTTCAAAATAGGAACTAGAAATGTTTCCCCTTTTTCGTCTTTTTGAATTTCCACCCCCGTTATAAAGCATTGGGCTTCTTGTTTAACAGCAAAACAAGATATTCGGTCATCCCTATATTCTTCAATGCAAAGAGTAACTTCATCTCCAATAGAAAGACCTAATTCTTTTTCAAGAATTTGGGATTTTAAGGATTGATAATGATATTCCAGATTTTCTTTATCCCTTTTGAATTTTTCTTCTAAAGATTTGATTTCTTCAGAAATAGATTTAATTTTATTCAGAATTTCCATTTCTCTCTTTTTAATTACAGAGTAAATGTACAAATAATTTCCCAAATAAAAAAATTTCCGGAGTTAAAACTTAACCATTTGAATTATTTTGTAGCCCCACCGGGAATCGAACCCTCATCTTCAGCTTGGAAGGCTGAAGCACTAACCGTTGTGCTAATCCCGCAATAGTACGTTATGAACAAACCATTTTTATATATATTTATATTTTTTAAAGTAACAAAGTTTTAAATCGTTTTATCTATTTTCCTTTGTTCATAGTCTTCATTATCACTAAATCTAAAATAGTACTCACCTTTACTGTCTGGAAACTGAATTTCTATATGCTTATATCGAAATCCTTCTACAACATCATCAACTAAGATTACTCGATACTTATTTATACCTATTTCATGCATTACGTTATATATAGTTTTTAGTTCATCACTTGGATCATATGTTTCACATTGGACCCACATTCCATGACCACAACTACAAAACGTATTTATTCCATTGTCACGAAGAGTCTTAACTATTTCTCTTATAGGTTCTTCTATATTTAAGTACCAATTATCTGACATGTTAATCTAGTATTTTATCTTCATTAGGATCAAATTGTTCATCATCTAATCCCCATACTTTATCGTTAATCTCTTTTCTTATAGCTTGTTTTTCACTTCGTTTTATAGCACGATATTCTCTTTTTAGGCCTTCTACAAAACGTTTACGTTCATCTGAAGTGTTAAAATTTTTATTTTCTCGTTTTTGATTTTTTACGTCTCTTCTTTTTTTGTTGTAATCCTTTTCCTTTTTCATATGTTAAAAATTACATAATTAAAAATGGTGACTCGGGCGGGATTCGAACCCACACTCGGTAGATTAGAAGTCTACTGCTTTTCCATTTAAGCTACCGAGCCATTAGTACGCCTGGCGGGATTCAAACCCACAGTCTCATGATTCGTAGTCATGTGCATTATTCAGTTATGCTACAAGCGTAGAAGGGTGGAAGAGCGGATTCGAACCGCCAACCACTGGATCCACAGTCCAGTGCTCTAACCAATTGAGCTACTACCACCATTTATTGCATTTTCATAAATCGAATTTTGACTTCCTTTCCATCATTCGATTTTATATAAAAGAACGCTTCTTCATTGCCTATGTTTTCATAGACTAAACTATTGTCCATGTTGATAATTACTTCACCATTAATCTCAACGGCCGCTTTCACTTTATCTTGTAATTTAAGTTCTGCCATACATTATTTATATTTCAATTATAATCAAAAAATTTGACAAATAAAAATATTTTATCTAAAATTTGTACCGGTAGAGGGACTCGAACCCACGAAGTCATTAAAGACCACACCTTATGAGAGTGTTGCAGTTGCCACTGTGCCATACCGGCATTAGTAGCGGGAGAGGGATTCGAACCCCCGACCTAAAGGTTATGAGCCTTTCGAGCTGCCTCTGCTCCACCCCGCAATTTATATTTTAACTATTTTTACCGTATATAATACTATTCCCAATTTATTAGTAATAACTAGCAGAAAAGTTCCGGAAGAATAATGACTAAAATCTATAAAATGGTAATTTGAGAATACTTGTTGATGATATAGCATTAAAGGCCTTATATCAAAGATCCTTATTATCACTCCTTCGAGATTCTCCATTTCTATATGAAGTATATTACTAACTGGATTAGGCCAGATTTTAACTTTATCCGCAAATGTTTCATCTATATCAGTAATGAAATCAGTTGTTTTAGAAGCTCTGAGTATATTACTTACCTTAATTCCCTGTATTGTAACCTGATTAGAAAGAGTATATTCCTGCAGAAAATTTTCGGATAAAGCTGGTGGAAAAATATTTAAAATCTGATTCCTATCTGGTCCTATTCCGTCATATATCTTAATCTCTGCTTCCTGTGCTACAAGAGGCGTTATGAAAAAATATTGTCCATCTAAAGTAGGAGATCCAAATTCTGCCTTTCTTAATCCGGCAAAATAATAGAATGTAGTATCATTATAATAATATCTATATACTAATAAATTTATTGGATCTTTTGTTTTGATCTCATAAGTTAAAGTATCATAAAGAAAGCTATAGTCTAAATAATCCTTTCCATATTCCATTCCTTCTAGCAATCCCGCAGCGGATAGAACTTTAGACTTAGATAATATTCCAAAGTTCTCATACATCAGGCTTAATGTGATCTGTTCTTTTTGCCCGCCTTTGATTCGTAACCAGTAATTTCTGTTACCTTGAATTGAATCATACACAATATCTTGTGCTAATGTCAAAGAACTAAGAAATACCAGAAAAATAGCTATTAAAAGTTTTTTCATTGATATACAAAAATTTATTCTATATATCGAAAAAACTTGTGGACCCGAAGGGAATCGAACCCCCGACCTCGAGGTTATGAGCCCAACGAGCTACCTCTGCTCCACCCCGCAATATAAATTAAGAATGCAAAGGGCAGGATTCGAACCTGCGCAAAGGCCTACCTGTTTTACGGGATTCGGAACCATCTCCTCATTACGGCTACGCTTTGCATTCTTTATATTTTTTATTCCATTCTTTAATCCTTTTTTCAAGGTCTTCTAAAGAAATAGAGCTATTTTTATTCTTTATAAAAAAATTATCATCATGTCTTAGAAGCTTACAATTAGCAGGATGACTAATAATAAGAGGACTTACCTTATTTTTCCATCCATCCGAAATAGAATACATATGGTCCCGGCTTATGCCATTAGTATTTCCGCCTTTATTGGGTGCACTATACCAACCATATTTTTTTATCAAAGAAAAATCAAATTCATCTGGATATTCATTTAAATGAAAATAAAATTGACAATTTTTTCTATATTGAACTTTATCTTGATAATCCTCTGATAATAATCTCTTCTTTCTTTTTTCTATTATAGTTAATTTTGTTTTTTTCCTAGCCTCCTCTGTATGCAAATTATTATAATTTATTAATCCAAGGATTCCCTGTTTTTTGACTGCTTCACTTATTATCCTCTTTTTCTCCGGATTTGAATTAGCTAATTTAACTTTTTCAGATTGCTTACATATTTTGCTCAATTTTTTCTTATGTTCTTCCGACCATTCTCTACTATTTGCACATTTTCTAGAACAGAAAACTCCCTTTTTATTATGAATAGATTTACATTTAGGACAGGTTTTTTCCATTTTTATTTTATATATCTTCGAACCGACCTCATGTTTTATTTTTTGTGGATACATTCGGGCTTCGAACCCGAGACTCCTGGGTGCAAACCAAGTGTGTTAGCCAGCTATACCAATGACCCAAAAATGAAAGTCGAGAAAACCGGTAGAGTGAACAGACGGATTTGAACCGTAACGATTGTATTGCAAACAATTGTGAAACCATTTCACGCGAAGTAACTCTATCCTTTACTACGACTTAATTTTTAATATAAAGTGAATTTTTCTAGGACACCATGAAGCCTCTGCTGGTAATTCACATCGTCTCATCTCAGGGCGATTCCTTATTTATATTTTTAGTGCCCCCTGCAGGAATCGAACCTACGACCGATCGGCTTGGCTTTCGCCTTACCAACTCCTCTACCCAACTGAGCTAAGGGAACTTATATCGGGGCCGGTTTCCCGGGACTCCTCAGATTCAGCGGCGGCGTCCTCTGCTGAGTTGTTAAGACCGGAAATCATTAGCACCGCCGTACTAAATCTTTCCCTTCTTAACCACCCTAATTTGCGGGGGAGGAGGGATTCGAACCCACGACCTACGGATTAGCGGATAAGACGAGTTGCGAACTCATAACCTCTTCGGTCTTATCCCGGGTTTTTCCAGATACTCCTATCTGTATACAGTCCGGAGCTCTACCACTGAGCTACTCCCCATGAAACACTTCCGAAGAAGTGTCGGTCCAGAGATACTATCTCTGGAGATGTTCTGCGTTCCGGGTAGGATTCGAACCCACGGCGGCTTTTTCAGCGTCTGGTTAACGGCCAGGACCTTTCGACCAACTAAGGCAACCGGAACATAATCTGAGAAATTCGAAAAGAGTATTATACTAAGCAACTTTTGGAGCTTGGTATCGGATTCGAACCGATGATTAACCAACGATGTAACTCTTATCTTACTACAGATTTGCAGTGCGTACCGGACTCGAACCGGCGACCATGTGAGTGACAGTCACATATTCTAACCAACTGAACTAACGCACTAATTATATTTTTATACTTGCATAATTATTTGATGTATATTGAGTAAACCAAAAGAATAAAAAATTATTACTTTTACAATATTCAATTAATTTTTCCTTTTTAATTTTTGATGTTTCAATATAATTTTTCCATTTTTGTTGCATATATGACGTCACTTTTTCAGATTTACATTCAACAATATAAATACCTTCAGCAGTTGTAATTTTAAAGTCTGGCAAAAATACATGTATTTCATTATTATATTTGTAATCAATTTTTATATTTGCTCTATTTATGTCTAAAACATCATAATTATTAACAAAAAAATCTAATCCTGCATATTCTAATTTTGAATCACATTTAATTATTTTATCTTTAAATTTATATTCACATTTTATTCCTGAGCCATTTACAATTCCATTTTCAATGTTTTTAATTCTTGCATTAGATAAAATTTCCTTTAATTTGCTATTTGTTTTAAATTTTAAAGAAACTCCGCATTTTCTAGAACACGTTTTAATGTGTCTTTTATACCATTTTACTTTAAATATTTTTTTACACTCAGGGCAAATTTTTTCAACATCTCCATGACCACTACCCAATAGTTTTTTACTTACAGATTTATTTATAGTTGATCGTTTTTCCCTTGTACTAAATCCCCTTGCACATTTTTTTGAACAAAATCTTCCTGAACCATAAGAACCATTATGCTCAATATTACAATTTTCACAAACTTTCATCTTTTTATTTTATATACATAGATAGACTTAAGGTTTTTGAACTAATAACTTTATGTTTAGTTTTGTTCTCCTGACGGGAGTCGAACCCGCATAGCCCACTTTAAGAGAGTGTACCGGATGCCTTTACGGATACAGGAGAGTGATCGTGGATCGTAAGGGAGTCGAACCCTTGGCCTCCTGCTTGCAAGGCAGGCGCTCTAGCCATCTGAGCTAACAACCCGTATACTTGACTCCATGCCATTTCATGGGTATTAAAACCGCCACGTCCATACGATTTTGGGGGTCTGTCAAGTATTGCAGGGGTACCAGGGCTCGAACCCGAATCATTTCTTTTGGAGAGAAACATGCTACCATTACACCATACCCCTAAGTGTCAGCTATACTTTGTTTAATATCAGTTTATGATAAATGGAGTGTACTGCTGACGCTCAAAACTCCGGTGCTCCCCGTCGAGGAATCGAACCTCATTTATTCTGACACCGTAGGATTGGATTTTATGCTTGATCAAGACAACCTACTCGGAGACGTGCCACGTCCCAATACAGAGAATATATGCGGTCCCAAAGGGATTCGAACCCTCCTGTCAGATTTCTCTGTTCCGGGGTGACAACCCGGCGGCCACGCCAAGCAGCCCCTGAGACCATTTAAGAGAGAAAATCGGTAGGGAACGAGGCGGATTTGAACCGCGGACATTGTTTAACAGACAATTACTGAACCATTCAGTGCGAAGTAACCCTGATCCATTACTACTCTTAGAGCGGATGATGAGAATCGAACTCACATTTCCAGCTTGGAAGGCTGGAACACTAGCCATTGTGCTACACCCGCATTGTGCACCTGAAGGGACTCGAACCCCCAACCCGCTGGTTAAAAGCCAGCTGCTCTCGCCTTACGGCTCGCCATTTAGAGCTACAGGTGCAATTGCCAGCATGTCAAAGAACATGATCTTTTCAGATCGGTGTTGTGGGGGAGATCGGGATCGAACCGATGACCTCTGGATTTTCAGTCCAGCGCTCTACGCGATTGCTCCATCTGAGCTACTCCCCCAATTGGTGTGGTAAGAGGCAGGATCGAACTGCCGACACATGGATTTTCAGTCCATTGCTCTACCAACTGAGCTACCTCACCAAATATTTTAAAGAACAAAAAAAGCGGGAATCTCTTTTGAAGTTCCCGCTTTATATAAAGTCCTAACTATTTCTAGTCTTACTCTACTCTTTCAAGCGGGCAACTTCCTCCGTCTTTATCGGCTGCTCTATTAAAGCCAAACCAATTCACGAAATTATCCATATTTCCACGCCTTTTCATTGAAAGTAGTATTTATTAAGTTTCTCTATATATTACTGCAAATATCAAAAAAGTTTTAACTTATTGTAAAAAATTCCGGGAAAATTGTTAAGAGGTTGTTTCAGTTTCTGATTTATAGGATCGGACGAAGTAACTCTTATCTTACCACGGTATCTTTTTATGGTGCAAATATACTAAAAGTTTTCTTATAAAAAAATATTTTCCGTTAAAAAATCGTTAAGATTGGATTCCTATATCAAGGAATCGTCCGTTCTCAATCCTAATATTTTTTGGATCTCTTGATGGAATTCTTTTAAACAAGCTAATTTTGCAATATTTTCATCAAAAGTACTTCCCCATTCTTCAATATAAACCGGTGAATATTTTCTAGAAAGAACATTTCCTTTATTATCTGTTTTCTTAAATCCCTCTAGATAATCTTTACACATTCGCAGAGGACTCCTATTAATAGCAAAGGAATGAAGTGTGCTATTAGGATTTTCATCTTCTTCTCCTGATCCTTGAATAATTTGATTTCTATATTCGTCGTCTCTAAAAGCTCTTTTTAATTCATCGATATTATTAAATCTTCCATTTGAAAGTTTATCAATATGATTCAGGAAAAAATTAGCACATTCTCGTACCGTTTTGAAACTTCTTCTATATCTAATACCAACCCCCATAGAATCTTTAGGGTCCGCACCTCTTTCAAAATTTAATGATTCATATATGAATTTGGCTTTCATCCTTGATATTCCTGAGCAAACCCCTCATTGAGAAGTTTCTGATTTATATTAACCCCTTCATAAAATATTTCAACAAGCCAACGGCCATACTTATCAGAATCATCTTTATAAGTTTTAATAGTAACTTCACTTTCTAAAGGAATCCAGCTTCTTAAAGTATCCCTGGATATAATTCCCTGTGGTTTTTCTACTCCAGTAACTTCAGGAGCATTTATTCCTAAAAGTCTGCAAGATTGACTATGAATCCATGTATAAAATCCTAGATCAATATCTAAAGTAACGGTGTCAGCATCATAGATTTTTCTGACAATAGCTTTATATTCGTACATTATTTTATATAAATTTTTTGATCAATGCCTTCTAAACTATAAATATTATTTTCCATATCAGCAAAAATAATATTGACAGCTCCAAATTTTTCCCCAAAATCACCTGAATCCATTACATCTTGAACCCGAATTGTAAATTCACCTCTTTTTGTTTCCCGATTTTTGGTTATTCCCATATCTTTATCAAAAGACGGAAGGGATTTAAGTTTTGCGGTTATAGTTTTTCCAATAAAGGTTTTTCGAAGAAATTGAGTCCATTCTCTCTTAGCTTCTTCTTTTTTTTCTTTTATGCTTTCCAAATATTCATTCTCCCTTTTCGTATAAAGAGAAGATATTTGAATTCCTCCAATATCCATGGAAGCTTTGGGACTTCTTCCTCTCTCAAAATGTTGAGCTTCGAAGACTTTTTTAGCTTGCATATAAAGGTTTTCTTTATTTATCCGCTAATTTTCGATATAAATAAATTCTTTGCCTTCATAATTTCTTAAACGAACTTTATTTCCTTCTTGCCCCATATAATATTCTGGGAGGAGTGGGATTTTTCCCCCACCACCAGGAGCATCCACAACAAATTGAGGAACCGCATATCCCGTTGTCCATCCTCGGAGCCCCTGAATCATTTCAATTCCTTTGCTTACTTTTGTTCGAAAATGGCTTGTCCCGGGTACGAGGTCGCATGCGTATATGTAATATGGCCTAACCCTTATTTTAAGTAACCCATGCATAAGTGCCTTCATTGTAGGAACATCATCGTTTACTCCTTTAAGAAGAACTGTTTGAGAACCAAGCGGAATACCTGCATCAGCGAGTCTTTCGCAAGCTTGTTTTACTTCTGGGGTTAATTCATCCGGATGGCTAAAATGAATGCTAATAAACAATGGATGATATTTCTTAAGCATTGAACATAACTCCGGAGTTATTCTTTGAGGGAGAACTACTGGAATTTTAGTTCCGATTCTTAGAAATTCTACATGTTCTATTTCTCTTACGGATTTAAGGAGATATTCAATAGAATCATTATCCATAGTTAATAAATCACCGCCAGACAAAAGTACATCTCGAACTTCTGTATGTTGACGAATATATTCGATAGCTTTGTCCCACATTTTCTTATTAATTTCTGAATGAGAAACCATGTGAGAACGAGTACAATATCTACAATAGGATGAACAAAAATCCGTAGTTAAAAATAAAACTCGGTCGGGGTATCTATGAACAAGATTAGGTAACGGACTATATTGTTCTTCATGAAGGGAATCTGATTCTTCATTTTCAGTAACAATAAGTTCTTCTTTAGATGGTACAACACAACGTCCTATAGGACCTTTTGGATCACTAATTGTACTTGCGTAATAAGGAGTAATTCGAAGCGGTAAATTTATATCCTCAGAAACTTCATAATCAGAAGAACCAAAAATCCTAGAAAGCTCTTCATAGGAAGTGATACTGTTTCTGATTTGCCATTTCCAGTCCCCCCATTCTTCTGGGGTTATGTTTGGATAAAATTTATTTTTGAATACCTGTGATTGGGTTGAGCAGACGAGAGGGGGTTCATCGGCAGATTCAATTTGCTCTGATTGAAACTGCCTCTCTTTAGAGGAATCTTTTTCTTCCATTTAATGTTTTACTTCTACCTTTCAATAACTATTTTAGTTAAAAAATTTGTTGTATTTATCCAATTATATGTTTGGTTTTTTGTGGGGTTTTGTACGAAAAATTCTTTTAAAAATAGAGGGTTTTTTGTACTTTAAATCAACATAAAAAGTTCCTCCGAAGCCTTCAGAAACAAATTTAAAAGACCGTTTATTCCTAATTCCAATTTTCAAAGAATCCTTAGGATCTACCCCCTTTCAAAATGAATGGATTCATGTATTTTTTTTAAATATATCAAAATGTTTTTGTATTTTACCTAAGTACCCATCATTTAAATTATTTGTACAATGCATTCCGATATAATATCGGTTAGAAGGAATACAGGTGGTTTTATAGAGAAAATAAAAATTTTGAGTACCCATCATTTAAATTATTTGTACAATGCATTCCGATATAATATCGGTTAGAAGGAATACAGGTGGTTTTATAGAGAAAATAAAATTTTGACATATAGATTTTATATATCTTTGCACCATGCGTCGATTACGTTAAAATCTTTTTTAACCTTAGAGATATACTTCCAGGGATCTGTAATTCCTGGATGCTCAGTGACTCTACCGTCTCTTGTTTTAACGCAAACAGTTCTGGTATTACTAAGGAAGCTTTTTGTTGATTGAAGAGGCTTTCTTAAGGAAAATCCCTGTTTTAAAAAATCATTCATTTAAATTTCTTTTAAAAAAGAATCATCAAATTTCTTTAATAAATTATCCCTTTCGGTAGGGTTATTATAAAACTCATAAGAGTCTTTAGTTCCGTCAATATAAATGATATTAATAGAATAAGTTTTTTGTCCTGTTGAGAGGGTTCTTTCTGAAGGGTGATATTCCCTTACATAATTCATGTTAATTCTTCTAGTTCCTTTTCTTATAAACATTCCATTTTATTATTTGACAAAAAAAGGTGAAGGTCGCTAAGCGTCCCTCACCTTATATATTTGCCGAGAACGATAAGAAGTGTGTTTTTATAAGTTTTCTCTTATTGCTCTCACCAAATTCAAACGACCTTGTACGTGATAAAAGACGCCAAAGGCACCGCACCTTCGGGAATTACGGCCTCTTGCGAGGATCTGAATTTAGCTTAAGAGAGCTGGAGTTGTTTAACCCTTGCGGATTAAATAACAGAACATAGTCAAATTGCATTTTGATTGCTTTTCTTACGAAGTATCACTGCTCTTACTACGGCTCTAAAAACATTAAGTGAGAATCCTGGGTTGCGCGAGTTTAGGAGTTTTCTCTCCAAAGGATTTTATTCAACTCAGACCCTTTTAATAACTGTCCTAAGTAAAGGATTTATGTGT
>Ga0208822_1002506_pt1 | contig 11684 bp, 5 predicted proteins | sample AD_STIC08_MetaG_FD_184435 | JGI IMG/M metagenome (GOLD analysis project Ga0208822, IMG submission 184435) | Active sludge microbial communities of municipal wastewater-treating anaerobic digesters from USA - AD_STIC08_MetaG (SPAdes) (version 2) | ecosystem: Engineered > Bioreactor > Anaerobic >...
TACGGCGCCTGGATGCGGGCGGAGGCGGAAAAGCGCATCGGCCACCTGTACCCGAAGATCGAAGTCACCGCTGAAATGGTCGCCGAGCGACCGGACCTGAACCCGCTGCTCGGCCAGAGGCTCACGGTGATCGCGTGGCTCTGGGCGCGCACGGTGAAGAGCCCCAACCCCGCCTTCAGTCATGTCGAGGTCCCACTGGCTTCGACCTTCGTGCTGTCGAGCAGGGCCGGCAAAGAAGCGTATGTTGAACCTGTCGTGGAAGGCGACAGCTATCGCCTTTTTGTGAAGGTCGGAACACCGCCTGAAAGCGCAAAAAACGGGTCGAAGGCGGCAGGCCGTGGAGCAAACTTTACGTGTTTGCTTTCGGGTGCTCCAATCAGTGGTGATTATATTAAGGCTGAAGGTCAAGCGGGCCGCATTGGCATAAAGCTACTTGGCGTCGTCGCAGAAGCAGGCCGTAACCGCGTCTATTTCTCACCACATTTAGAGCAAGAAAGACTAGCTATTGGCGATAGCGAATGTTGGCGCCCAAAAGGCTATGTCCCTGCGCGGCTTACCGGTGGTACTTGTGTGCCTTATGGACTCCAAGAATGGGGCGATCTTTTTACCAATAGGCAGTTGACGATGCTTAACTGCCTAGCCGATCTAGTTCCGGAAGCAGTTGCGCTGTGCAAAAGGCAATTGAGCGTAGGGCAAGATCGAGCTGGTGATGAAACCTATGCCGATGCAGTCGGCGTTTACCTGGGGGAGACGGTTTCAAAGCTCACCTCTTACCATTGCACGATGGGAATCTGGCGTGCGAAAGAGGGGAAGTCTGGCCGCGCGTTTGGCCGCCAGTCAATACCAATGGTGTGGGATTTTCCAGAGGTGAACCCGTTCGCAGGTGCCGGTGGTGATTGGGATGGAGCCATAAATGACTGTGCAAAGGTATTGCAAGAGCTAGGTTCCGGCGCAAAGGGCTTTGTGAAGCAAGCCGCTGCACAGTCTGAGCAACCTTTCGAGGGGCTGAAGGTAATTAGTACAGACCCCCCCTATTATGACAACGTTGCGTATGCGGATCTTTCAGATTTTTTCTACGTTTGGCTTAGGCGGTGTCTGAAGCCAGTCTTGCCCGAGCTATACGCGACTCTAGCAGTTCCAAAGGCGGAAGAACTTGTAGCAGCCGCCTATCGGCACGGATCACGCGAAGAGGCTGAGGCATTCTTCCTAGATGGAATGACAGTCGCCATTCAGCGACTAGTCGAATCAGCGCATCCTGCGGTCCCAGTCACCATCTACTACGCGTTCAAGCAATCTGAGACAGAGGGCAATATAGGAACTCATAGTACGGGATGGGAAACCTTCCTAGAGGCTGTGGTACGTGCTGGATTCTCCATATCTGGTACTTGGCCAATGCGTACTGAGCAGTCAGCGGCTCTGAAAGCGAACGTCAATTCGTTAGCATCCAGCATCGTCTTAGTCTGCCGCAAGCGCGACGCCGACGCCGCCACCGTCAGCCGCCGCGAGTTCCTCCGCGAACTCAACGCCGTGCTGCCCGAGGCGCTGATGGACATGACCCGCGGCGGCATCAACAGCCCGGTGGCGCCGGTCGACCTTTCGCAGGCCATCATCGGCCCCGGCATGGCGATCTTCAGCCAGTACGGGGCGGTGCTGGAGGCCGACGGCAAGCCGATGAGCGTGCGCACCGCGCTGCAGCTCATCAACCGCTTCCTCGCCGAGGACGACTTCGACCACGACACCCAGTTCTGCCTGCACTGGTTCGAGGGCCAGGGCTGGGCCACCGGCAAGTATGGCGAGGCCGATGTGCTTGCCCGCGCCAAGGGTACCAGCGTGACCGGCCTGACGGAGGCCGGCGTGGTCGAATCCGGCAAGGGCGACCTGCGCCTGCTGAAATGGGCCGAGATGCCGCGCGACTGGAATCCGGAAACCGACACCCGCGTGCCGGTGTGGGAGGCACTCCACCAGTTGATCCGCGCGCTGAACCAGGATGGCGAAACCGCCGCCGGCGCGCTGCTCGCCCGCATGCCCGCTCGCGCCGAACCCATCCGTGCCCTGGCCTACCGCCTCTACACCCTGTGTGAGCGCAAGGGCTGGGCCGAAGACGCCCGCGCCTACAACGAGCTGATCACCGCCTGGAGCGGGGTGGAGCGCGGGGCGAGCGAGGCAGGGCATGTGGGGTCGCAGGGAAGTCTGGATATCTGATTGAGGAATCAAGAACGATGCAGAACAAGAAACTGCCGATCCGGAAGATCGTCAGCTACCTGAACGACGACGAGGCGGAGGGCGGCGGCTTCTGGCTACCGAACATCCAACGCCCGTTCGTGTGGAATGAAGAACAGATTGCGCGCCTGTTCGATTCGATCATGCGCGAGTACCCGATCAGCACGCTGCTCGTGTGGAAGACGAAGGAGGCGGTGAAGCACCGCAAGTTCATCGACAACTACCGGCGCGACATCAAGCTGACCGACTTCTACGTGCCGGACAACACGCGCTCTAAGATGATGGTGCTCGATGGGCAGCAGCGCCTGCAGAGCTTGTTCATCGGCTTACGCGGCAGCTACGAGGGGCGCGAGTTGTACTTCGACGTGCTCAGCGGCGGCGCGGCGGCGGCGCCGGAAGACATTCGTTTCCGCTTCGCCTTCAAGACCGCGAATCCCGGCTGGCCGTGGGTGCGCTTCAAGGATCTCGTTTTCCAGAACAACAGACTTCCAGGTGAAATGGCGGATGCGCTCGCGCAAGGTGCCCCGCAGCCGCTGTCACAAGACGCCTTCCGCACGGTCAGCCGGAACATCGAGCGGGTAAGGCAGGAGTTCGTGACGGATGACAACATCACCTTCCAGGAGCTGGACGGAATCGACAACCCGGATGCCTACCGGGTGGATGACATCGTCGAAATCTTTATCCGGGCCAACTCCGGCGGGACCAAGCTGGGCAAGTCGGACCTGCTGTTCTCGCTGCTGACTTCGAGCTGGGACGAAGCCGATGGCGAGATGGAAGCACTGCTTGAAGATCTCAACCAGGGTAGCTTCGATTTCGATCGCGACTTCGTGCTGAAATCCTGCCTGACCATGCTGGGCAGGGGCGCGCGCTACGAGGTCGGCAAATTCCGGGACGGCACGACCAAGGAAGAGATCATTGCCAAATGGGATGCGCTGGCCGAGGCGATCAGGGCGGTGCGGGACCTGCTGGTCTCCAAGACGTACATTCGGTCGGATCAGGCGATGCCTTCCTATCTGGCGCTGATCCCGCTCATTTACTACCGGTTCCACCATCCTGCGAAGTTCGCGGTCAACCGGGACATGGCGGCCTACCTGCTGCGGGTACTGGTGACGGGGGTGTTCGGCGGCAGCCCGGACAACCTGATCGACAAGCTGGTGCGCAACATTCAGGAGCAGCAGGATTTCGTGCTCTCCGAGATCTATGGCGTCATCCGCGCCGAAGGCCGCAGTCTGGAAATCACGCCGGCGGTGATTTTCGACCAGTACTACGGGTCGAGGACGATTCACCTCTTCTTCAACCTCTGGTATCGGGACTTCGACTACTCGCCCGCGCTGGATGCCAACGGCCCGCAGGTGGATCACATCTTCCCGCAGAGCTTGCTGAAGACGGTGAAGGACATCAACCCCGAGAGCGGCAAGCGCAACATCCTGCATTACCGGGCCGAGCACCGCGATCAGATCGCCAATTGCATGCTGCTGACCGCCGATGAGAATGGATTCGCGGGTAAGTGCGACACCCCGCCGGTACAGTGGTTTGACCGTTCCAGGTTCGCCTCTGATGAGGAGCACAAGCGCTATCTGGAGATGCACCTGATTCCGGACGACACGGCGTTGTGGGCGCTGGAGCGCTACGACGAATTCATCGCCGCCCGCAAGGCGCTGATCAAGGAGAAATTCGCCTACATGCTGCGCAAGGACGAGGAGGTCCTGGCGTGAGCGGTGCAGTGCGAGATATCTCCGGTTTGCTGCAGCGGCTGGCAGGGAGGGTTGTGGCATGACACAGGCGGACATGACTGACGCGATCAGCGGTGACATTGCCTTCGACGTCTTTGCGTCTGCGAGCCCGGTCGCGCACAAGCAGAAAGCCCTTAAAGCCTTGATGCGGGAAAAACTGATTCCCAAGCAGGCAGACGACGCGCGTTTCCAGGCTGGGCTGGCGAGCCTGACACGGGTGGCAGCCGACCGTAGCGAGGAGCCTGAGTCCCGCCTGCTGGCGATTGCCTGCGTGGTCCATTCCGCGCAGGTCGTGAAGCGCTTGCAGCCTAGTTTGCAGAAGTGGTTGGCGCCCGCCATGGGTGAGGACTTTCCAGCTCTGCAGCTGCTGAAGGAGGCCGATGATCGGCTGAACGTGGCGCGCGCGCTGAGCCTTGCCGACGGCGCTTGGTTGAATGCTTATCTGGCGGACGCGATCGCTTGCGAGGAAACCGGCGAGAAGGCGCGTGAGGAGATGATTTCTGGCCTGCTGGCCCGTAGCGCGACGCTGGCTGAGCTGCTGGGGCGCATCGCGCGGGCCATGGCCGGAGTCAGACCCGAAACGGAGAAGCCGGGGGATTCCGTCGCCCGCCGGCAGGCGCGGACGCTGTCTGCTCTACGTGGCCTGATTCCCACATCGGAGCTGGAAGCTGGGGATGAGATTGGCAAGGCATTGTATGAACTGGTGAACCTGCCCCTGCGGGCAGTGGGTCGGCCGAAGGAAGAGAAGGTCCAGCACGAGTTGGCCGAAGAGGTAATTCTGCTGACCCACGAGCTCGTTCGCACGCGCTTCTCGGTCGCGACCGACCCAGCGGTGTTTAGGGCGGTGGCTTACTGCAGGCAGATGCTGGGCGGCAGTACTTGGCCGGATGTGCTTCAGGGAGCCCTGTCTCTGCTGGTCAAGGACGTGAGAGAGGCGCTGATCCTGCTAGGACGGCAAGGTGTCCGTGACCAAGGTCTCTTGGACCAGCTCGACATGCTGTGTAACTATCCACTTCGGGCACGTGCGATTGCGAAGGAGATCGCGGAGCGGCATCCGGAGCTGGACGAAGAGACCCGCGGATGGTTGATCCATGGTCGCGTCGTGGCTCGACGCGAGGCCAGCGGCACCGCTCTGGAGGCTGCGGCGCGCGAGGCGGATGTGGCAATCGGGCTTGCGTTGAACGCGGCCAGGGAAGCCCGCCAAGCAGTTATGGGTGTTAAGGAGCCGGTGATCTCCGTGCTCGACATCTACGAGCAGAGCCTAGTGAGTGTCACCCAGGACTGCTTCCTGCGCTTCGAGGGCTTGCTGTTGCAGATGGACCAAGTCGCCCAGCAGCGTGGCCTTGCCTTGTATGGCGAGGTGGGGCAGGAGGTCGATTTTGCACCGAAGTATTTTCAGGCCGTGGGTGAGGTGGCGCGCCAGAAGGTCGTCGTCCGCCAGCCTGCGGTGGTGCGCATACGCAAAGACGGAACGGCAGGCGACGTGGTGTTGAAGGGATTGGTCGAATAACTCAGAACGCGGTTGGGGAGGCGGTAGGTGAATCCGGAGATTGCCAAGTTTCTGCTGGAGAGTTTGATCGAGCGTATCGATCGCAATGCTATCGGGACTGTTTCGTCTCCAGAGCGTGAAGCGCTGGGTGTGGCCTTGGCCCTACTGCGCGGTGGAACTGCCAGCCTGTCGGCGACCCCACCCGAAACACCTACGCCCCCGTCTGCGGTCGGCCGAGTAGCGGATGCTCTCCCGACTGCCGTGGGACAAGCCACGCCCGTGTCGCCAACCCAGGAGGATGTGCCCTCTCCAGAGTTGCCGAAAACGATCCAGCCGAAGCTCGTATTGGTCACCGACGCGCTGGACAGGAATACGCCTGATGATCCTGATGTGCTGCTTTGTCTGGACTTCGGCACGGCCATGTCCAAGGCGTTCGCACAGTCGGACGATGGTCAGCCGTTTGAGCTGGAGTTGGGTGCGCAAGCTGGGGGTGAAGGCTATGCCGTACCGTCATCGGTTTTCATCACGGATGACGGAAAGGTGCTGTTTGGCTTCGAGGCCGTGGATGCGAGCCAGGAGCTTTCAGACTCCAACCGGGCACGACTGGATTCGATCAAGAGCTGGCTTAGTCAGCGCTCGGACGGGAATCTCGACGCCTACCCTTTGCGGGCCGAAATGAATCCGACCCAGGTCAAGCTGACCGAAGGCGATCTGATCCGTATTTATTTGGCCTACTTGACTGATCTGGCCGTTTCTCAGGTTCAGACTTGGTCGGTTGAAGACACGAAAGGCCCGCTGTCCCGCTATGTACGTCGGAGATTTGCGCATCCGTGCTGGCCGTCTTCGGCGCAGAAGTCCTGGGCGGACCGGTTGATGCGCCACTGGATGGCCGAGGCCCAAATTCTCGCTGACACCTTTCACGGTCGGTGGCAGGGCGGTCTGGATGTGGCGGAAGTTAAGGCAGCTGTCGATCTGGTGCGCGCTCTGGAGCGGCGCCCCGAATATTTGATCGCCGACGGTGTGCCCGAGCCCGTGGCCGTGGCGGCAGGTGCGCTTGTCGACGGTGAGGACAAGCGTCTTCCTTTCATGGTGATCGATGTAGGAGCGGGAACGACCGACTTCGGCCTCTTCCTGCTTCGCGAGGATGAGCAGCGAGAGATCACTCGGGTGTTTCAGGTGCCGGGTTCGATCAAAGCCCTGATGCAGGCCGGCGATCGGATCGACATGATGCTGAAGAAGTTCATCCTGGACGCCCAGGGCGTCGACCTGACCGAGCCGCATGGCCGACTGGTTGCAGCCGATCTGAGCCGTCGCATACGTGGCCTGAAAGAGCGTTTGTTTGTCGATACCTCGGTCCAGTATGTGCTTAGCGACGGTACGCTCGGGAAGATCGAACTGGGCGACTTCATGGCTTCGCGGCCGGTCAGAGAATTTTCCGAGCGTGTCGAGCAGGGTTTCAGGGATGTGCTGGAAGGGCTGCACGACACGTGGCTGAGTTACCTCACCAAGACCGATCTCACGGTGATTCTGACGGGTGGCGGTGCAAGCCTGCCGATGATGCGCGCGCTGGCTGAGGGGTGGGTAGAGGTACGCGGCAAGCGAATCGCGCGCAAGATTGTCGATCCGTTACCAAGCTGGATTCTGGACGAGAGTCCGGAATTGGAGCCCGTCTATCCGCAACTGGCTGTGGCGATTGGCGGCGCGGCACATGAACTTCCAGAGACTGTGGATGGCCCCGAAGCCTTCGGTGGTGGTGGGGGCAGAGCAGCGTATGCGGTCGGAAATCTACAGGTGAGTGGGGCCTAGCCCAAGTTCAGTTACGAATATGGGCGGTATCAAAGTTGCCGACGCGACGTGCTGCTGCAGCTTCATGGGAGATGATGGGGATGAGTTTGAAACCGTGGCGCGAAATCGCCGTTCCGCATGAGGACGTGCTCAAGGGCACTTTCCAGCAGGCCGAGTTTGCGGCTGACTTGTCGCGCGTGCATCTGGGCACGGCGACCGCTGAGTACCAGGATCCGTCGCTGTTCTTCCAGCGCACCTTCATCACCGAAGGCATGCGCCTGCTGCTCGACTCGGTGGTCCATCGCTTGACGGGCCGCGGTGGCGATCCGGTGATCCAGTTGCAGACCGCCTTTGGTGGCGGCAAGACGCACACGATGCTGGCGGTGTATCACTTGGCCAAAGGCGAGGTATCGGCCTCGGACATGCCCGGCATTCCGTCGATCCTGAACGCGGCCGGCGTGGTGGAGATGCCGCGGGCGCGCATCGCTGTGCTCGACGGCATCCGCCTCTCGCCCAACCAGCCGATGACGCGCGATGGGCTGGCGGTGAACACGCTGTGGGGCGAGTTGGCTTGGCAGCTCGGTGGTGCCGAGGGCTACGCCATGGTGCGCGAGGCGGACGAGTCCGGCACCTCGCCCGGCAAGGGCGTGCTCGCGGACCTGCTCGGGCGCTACGCGCCGTGCGTGATCCTGATCGACGAGCTGGTGGCTTACATCCGCCAGTTCGAGGAAGGCAAGACGCTGTCGGGCGGGTCCTTCGACTCCAACCTGAGCTTCGTGCAGGCGCTCACCGAGGCGTTGAAGGCCGTGCCCACGGCGGTGTTGCTGGCCTCGCTGCCCGAATCGGACAAGGAAGCCGGCAGCCAGCGCGGCGTGAAAGCGTTGGCGACGCTGTCGCACTATTTCGGGCGGGTGCAGGCGCTGTGGAAGCCGGTGTCGTCCGAAGAGGCCTTCGAGATCGTGCGTCGTCGGCTTTTCTCGAGCATCGGCGACAAGCTGGGCGCCGAGGCGGTGTGCCGCGCGTTTGCCGACTACTACATCGCCAACGCCGCCGACCTGCCGCATGAGACCCAGGAGGCGCGCTACTTCGAGCGCCTGATGCACGCCTATCCGATCCACCCTGAGGTCTTCGTGCGCCTGTATGAGGACTGGTCCTCGCTCGACAACTTCCAGCGCACCCGCGGCGTGCTGAAGCTGATGGCGAAGATCATCCACCGGCTTTGGAAGGACAACAATTCCGACCTGCTGATCCTGCCGGGCAGCCTGCCGCTGTACGACGCCGACACCCGCAACGAGTCGATCTACTACCTGCCGCAGGGCTGGGACCCGGTGCTGGAGCGCGACGTCGACGGCGAGCGCGCGGAGACGACCGAGCTGGAGAGCGTGGACACCCGACTGGGCAGCGTGCAGGCGTGCCGGCGCACCGCGCGGACGATCTTCCTTGGTAGTGCGCCATCGACCGCGAACCAGATGGTGCGCGGCATCGAACTGGAGCGGGTGCTGCTGGGCTGCGTGCAGCCGGGGCAGCAGCTGGGTGTGTTCAAGGACGCGCTGCGCCGCCTCAACGACCGCCTGCATTACCTCAACTCGGGCAACAACCGCTTCTGGTTCGACACGCGGCCCAACCTGCGCCGCGAGATGGAAGACCGTAAGCGGCGCTTCCAGGACAAGGACGATGTGATCCCTGCCGTCCGTGACCGCGTGCAGCGCACCCTGGCGCCCGGGGTGTTCAGCGGGGTGCATGTGTTCACCGGCAGTGCCGACATCCCAGACGACTGGGCGCTGCGTCTGATCGTGCTGCCGCCGACGGCCGGCTACAGCCGCACCGGCGACCAGTCGGCGATCCGCTACGCCACGGAGATCCTCAAGCACCGCGGCGAGCAGCCGCGCTTCAAGCAGAACCGCCTGATCTTCCTGGCCCCGGATGCGGACAGTGTCAGCCGCCTGAAGGATCAGGTGCGCTCGGTGCTGGCTTGGCAGTCGATCGTGGCCGACATCAAGGAGATGAAGCTCAACCTCGACCAGTACCAAGCCCGGCAGGCAAGCCGCAGCCTGGACGACGCCAATGAGGCCCTGCGTGGCATGGTGAAGGAGAGCTACCGCTGGATGCTTGCACCGGCCCAGTTCGCCGAGCGCGGCAAGGGGCTCTCGGAACTGCAGTGGGAACCGTTCCAGATCAACTCGGGCGCGCAGAACCTGACCCAGGAGATCGAGCGCGTGCTGCGCGAGAACGAGCTGCTGATCACGGAGTGGGCGCCGATCCACCTTCACAACGCGCTGAAGGCTTGGTTCTGGAAGGACGGCACGGGCGAGGCCAATGCGCTCAACGTCTGGCAGCAGACCTGCCAGCAGCTGTACCTGCCGCGCCTGAAGGACGACGCCGTGTTCCACAACACGCTTGCTGCGGGTGCTGAGAGCCGGGATTTCTTCGGCTTCGCGCAAGGCAAGGAGGACGGTCGCTACCTGGGCTTCAGCTTCGCGAAGCGGACGACGCCCATTCTGGACAACGCGCTGATCCTGATCGAACCGTCGCTCGCACAGGCCGAGGCTGAGCGCATCGCGGCCGAACGCGCGCAAGAGTCGGTTGGCGCTGCAGCGGTGACCTATCCGCTTGGCACGCCTCCCAGCGCGCAAAAGGCGGCTGACTCGGGCGCCACCAGGCGCGTTCTCTCTACCCCCGCCGCGACCACTACGGCGCCTCGGACACACTTCTTCGGAACGATCGACCTCGATCCGGTTATGGCGAAGCGGCAGTTCGCCGACATCATCGATGAAGTGGTGCTGAATTTCACAGCGAAGCCGGGCGTGAAGGTGCGAATCTCGATCGAGATCGACGCCGAGAGCGATGCGGGCTTCGAGGATGGGTTGCAGCGCGCAGTGAGGGAGAACTGCAACGTGCTGAGGTTCAAGAACGCAGAGTTCGATTGAGTGCCGTCTCGGTGCTCCCTCCTGATCTCGTGAATCAGTGACGGAGGGGGCCGGGCGTGCCTTGGGTTTCTGAGATCTGCATCGCCACGCGCGTTGCCGAACTTTCGATTTGTGCAGGTCTGTCGCAGTGGCGACAGCGTAAAAGGGGCGGCCTGAATGCTGACTGAGTTTGGCTTGAGTGTGGCCCGCTCGATTCCCATCGAGCAGGTGCTTGGCTTGGCGACAGGTAACCTGAGCCTCCATGGCGGCGTGATTCGGGATGCCGCGGGTCGAATCGTCTCGCACTTGGCGATGCCGGCCTCGGCCAGCCTTCTCGGTGGTCTCCCCGGTGCCGGAACCCTCGGGGCTGTCGTCAATGGAATCCAGCTGCAGGCGTTGAGCTCGAGCGTGGCGGCTGTTAAGGCGGCGACCGATCAGATCCTGAACTACTCGATCGCAACCACTGCGTTGTCGGGCTTGGGTCTGGTTACCTCGGTAACGGGATTCGCGTTCCTTGCGTCCCGCCTTAAACGTATCGATCAAAGACTGAGTGCCCTCGAGAAGCAGACGAAAGCGATCAAGCACTTTCTCCAGTCTTCGCAACATGCGCAGTTGATGACTGCAGTCGATCATCTACGCCTTTCTCAGCAGGCAACCGATAACGAGACACGACGGCATTTGCTGCTACAGAGCAAGCAGTTGTTCACGACGCTTGCCCATCACTACAAGGTCCAGTTGGGAGAGATCGACGACATCACCGAACTGAGTGCGACTGAAGACTGCTACGTCCTCGCCTGCCTCGGTAGCGTGATGGCGATGAGCGACCTCGGCATGGGCGACGCCGCTCGGGATGAGATCGTCCGGCACTACGCTGATTGGCGTGTGATCGCTCGCAAGCACTGCGGAAAGCTGCTGCTGAAGGACGACCCCGCGCGACTGCTTGACGCCCGGTACGTGCAGTCCGTGCCGGCCGCAAACCTGATCCGATTCCTCGACTTCACGAACGATACGCACCGCGGCGTGCAGTGGTTCGACGAGCTCAGGCGAACACTCGACAAGACCACGCTGGTCCGTAGCGCGATGTCAGTCGTCGAGCCCGCCTGCATCGAGTACGCGAACAAGCTGCTGGTCAAGGACGAGGTGCTGCAGGGCTTCAACGCCCACATGGGGTTCCTGGCCGACAAGAAGGTATCGCTCTCGTACTTCGCCCAGCGGGTCGAGGAGATCCGGGAGCGAGAGGGTGCGAAGTTTCTCGTGCTGCAGAACACCGCGCCTGCGTAGCTGCTCGGTCGGCCTGCCACTTGGCCGCCCTGAGGAGGTCCCACTGAAAAGGCTGCCTCTGCGCTGAAAGAACAAGGGCGCCCACGTTTCCGCCGGCGCCCTCTGGCTCTTGTGCGGCAGTAGGTCAATTTCACCGTTCTTGAGAAATCTATTTCACCGATGTGAGAAAAATTTCAGAACGAGTGAGAACCTACACCGCTACACCACTCACACATCGATGTTCTGCGCATACAGCGCGTTGCCCTCGATGAACGCCCTGCGCGGCTCGAC
>Ga0208822_1002512_pt1 | contig 11670 bp, 8 predicted proteins | sample AD_STIC08_MetaG_FD_184435 | JGI IMG/M metagenome (GOLD analysis project Ga0208822, IMG submission 184435) | Active sludge microbial communities of municipal wastewater-treating anaerobic digesters from USA - AD_STIC08_MetaG (SPAdes) (version 2) | ecosystem: Engineered > Bioreactor > Anaerobic >...
TTCGCAACCAGAATGCGTCAGTCAACAGCAGCTCTTTCACCGCCACGGCAATGTCGAAATTCTGGTTGCGAAAGCGCCTGGCGATGCGCTCCACTTCGACGACATCGGGCGCGGGCGAGACGAACTCTTTCCACAGTTTGGTCACGATGAATCGCGGCGCAGCGGGTTGGTCCAGCATGGCGTCCAGCGCTGCGTCGCCATCCAGATTGCCGGAGTGGCCAAGCAGGGTTTTGGAACCGTTGTCATGAAAATTGGGACGGTTCATGAAACGGAAGGTTTCGCGGTCCACACTCCAGCCCGTGAAGGCGCGGGCCGCCTCCTTGATATCGGCCTCGGTGTAGCCACCACCCTGGCTGGCCTCACCCAGCGTGAACAGTTCCATCACTTCCCGTGCGAAGTTTTCGTTGGGTGCTTCGCGGCGCGAGTTGGCACCGTCCAGGTAGACCAACATGGCCGGGTCTTTGGCAATCGCGTGCAACAGGATCCGGAAATTGCCCAAAGCGTTGTTTCGTAGCAACTGATGCTGCACCCACATGGCCTGCGAGCGCAGCACCTTTTGCTGCGACGTGGCGAAGTGGTTGTGCCAGAACAGCGTCATGCGCTCCTGCAGCGGTACGGGCGTCTCGATCATCTCCCGCATCCACCAGTTCTTGATCTCAAAACCTTCCCGCAGTTGCTGCTGTCTAAACGCCTGCTGTTCGTCTTTGGTCTTGAGGTAACGCCCAGCCAGCGGGGGTGGCTGCGACACAAAGTCCGGGGCGGGATGCGCGGGCCTCGCGGACTTGGCGCGTGTGATGATGTCGGTCACCACTCTTTGCGCGCTCTGGCCGGTGATGCGGTCCACCTCGGTCTGCGTGGGTGCAAATCCACTGCGGACCAGCAGGTGCCGGGCCTGATCTTCCGTCAGGTTCGACGGTGCGGCAAAAAGTGATGAACTGGAGAGGAGAACGGCTGCCAGCAGCCCAGGTAGTTTTGAGGGTGTCACGGAGTTTTCCCGGTAGTTGTGCCACGACGCTGCTTGCGCAGCTCCAGACGCAACTCGGCCAACTCCTCAGGTGTCATTCTTCGCTCGGGGGTCGCGGCGCCGTCTTCCTTGATGCCTGACGTGCGCTGGGATTTCAGCGCAGCACGCAAAGCGGCGCGGCGTTGTTCTCCGGGGGGAAGCGCTTCGGCCTTTTCAAGTTCTGACTTTTCGACGTGACCAGGTGAAGAAATATCTGCCTGAGCCAACCGGATCGTCTGCTTGTGTCCAGACTGCGCCACGGCATTGCCGCAGAGCAGCAAGGCGATCAAAGCGGGTTGGAGTTGCTTCATGGTGTGTCCATAACGACGGAGGCTTCAGCGTGGTTCACATTTTCTTGGTAAAGAAGAATACGAACACCCTGATATTTGTAACAGTGTGTTAACCCCCCATCGAAACCGTTTGCTTTGCCGGTTCCCCACTGCAAAATTCGTTTGTTACAAATTCAATAGTCATCAACATGGCATCTTCAAACAGCAGAACTGATCGCATCATGGTCGTCGATGACGATGCCCGCATTCGCGAGTTGCTTCAACGCTACCTGACCCAGGAAGGGTTCGAGGTGCTGCAGGCTGAAGATGGCAAGTCGCTCACGCGCATCCTGTTGCGGGAAACGGTGGACCTCATCGTGCTGGATCTGATGATGCCGGGCGAGGACGGGCTGTCCATTTGCCGGCGCCTGCGCGGAGCCAACGACAAGACGCCCATCATCATGCTCACCGCCAAGGGCGAAGACGTGGACCGCATCGTGGGCCTGGAGGTGGGCGCTGATGATTACCTGGCCAAGCCCTTCAACCCGCGTGAGCTGCTGGCCCGGGTGCATGCGGTGTTGCGGCGCCGGCCCGCTGCCGAGGCACCCGGTGCACCCTCCACCGACAACGAGCGCGTCACCTTCGGGCCGTTCACTTTTGACCTGGGCGCCCGGACCCTGCGCAAGGGTGATGATGAATTGCCGCTGACGTCCGGGGAGTTCGCGATGCTCAAGACACTGGTGCGCCACCCGAGGCAACCGCTGTCACGCGAAAAGCTGGCCCAGCTGGCCCGCGGCCGTGAATTTGAGCCCTTCGACCGGAGTCTGGACGTGCAGGTGTCGCGACTTCGCAAGCTGGTGGAGACCGACCCGGCCGCACCAAGGTACATTCAAACTGTCTGGGGACTGGGTTACGTCTTTGTTCCCGATGGCGTCAACTGATCAGCAGGTAAAATCAGGGCGTTGCCCACCCCGTCCAGCCCCTGCGGTTTGATGCTCGCCGGGCAGGTAGTACTGATTGACTGATTCCACCAACACCCTTCCTGATGTATCGGTTCCGGCACCGCTGGAAACCAGCATGGGAGATCTTGTCTCCGACGCCCGTGCCGGGCTGAGCCTGTTCTGGCGCACATTTTTTCTGCTCGCCCTGTTGTTGGCCGGCAGCATTCTGGCCTGGCTGCAAACCCTGCGCGCACTGGAGTTCGAGCCCCGCGCGATTCAGACCGCGCAGCAGATTGCGTCACTGGTCAATTTGAGCCGCGCAGCTCTGGTTCACGCCGACGCCATCGCCAGGGTGTCACTGATCAAGACGATGACCGAGCAGGAAGGTGTACGCATCCTTCCGCGCGAGCCCGACGACAAGTACGAACCCTTTGACACCGACACGCTGGGCAAACGCATCTCCCAGGAACTGATGGCCCGGTTAGGCCCGGGCACCCTAGTCGCCAACAGTGTGAACAGGGAAGACGGCCTGTGGGTGGGTTTTGTCATTGATGGTGACAACTACTGGATGCAGACTGATCGGGCCCGCTTCAACCAGACGGGCGGCCGCACCTGGCTGATCTGGCTTATCACGGCCGCCGTTCTCTCGCTGGCCGGTGCCGCGCTGATCGCACGGCTGATCAACCGCCCCTTGAAGGAGTTGTCTTTTGCAGCGGGCAAGGTACGCGAAGGAGACTTTGAGGCCAGTACGCTGGATGAGACGGTGACCACCGGCGAGATTCGCGCTGTGAATATCGGTTTCAACCGCATGACCCAGAAGCTAGCCAAGATTGAGCAGGACCGGGTGGTCATGCTCGCCGGCATTTCGCACGACCTGCGCACCCCGCTGGCCCGGCTACGGCTGGAAACCGAAATGAGCGTGGCGGATTCAGATGCGCGCGAACACATGGTGGCCGACATCGAGCAGCTTGACGCGATCATCGACAAGTTTCTGGACTATGCGCGGCCGGACCACGTCAAGCTGTCCCCGGTCTCGCTGGATGCCGTGCTGGAGGCCTGCACGTATTCGGTCCGGGAGCGTCCTGATATTCGCGTCACGCTCGATGTGCCGCCTGACATCTGGGTACTCGCCGACGATGTCGAGTTGCGTCGCGTGATCTCCAATTTGCTGGAGAATGCCCGTCGTTACGGCAAGAGCCGCAAGACGGGCATCGCCCATGTGCACATTGCCGCCAAAGAGCGCGACGAATGGGTGCTGATGAAATTCCGGGACCACGGTGTGGGCGTTCCCGCAGAAAAGCTGGCCAGCCTGACCAAACCCTTTTTCCGGCTGGACGAGGCGCGTACCGAAGCCACCGGCGCGGGCCTGGGCCTGTCCATCGTGGACAAAACGGTTCAGCGCATGATGGGCCGGTTTGCACTGGCCAACACCACATCCGGCGGTCTGGCCGCGCACATCAAACTCAGGCGGGCTCAGCCGCCATCATCAGACACCTGGGGTCAGACCGAAGTAACAAGCTGATCAGGCCTGGCCCACCAGCAACGCCATTGCGCGTGCTTCCATCGCCTTGCCTTCACCCACGGGACCCATTTTCTCGGCTGTCTTGGCCTTCACATTGATTTGATCAACTGAAATAGCCAGTGCCTGCGCGATGTTGCGACGCATCAGCGGTATCCAGGGCATCAGCTTCGGGGCCTGTGCAATCACCGTGCAGTCGATGTTGCCAACGTCAAAGCCCCGTTCCCGAACCCGCCGCAACGCCTCGGTTATCAGCACCATCGAGTCCGCTCCCCTGAATTGCTCATCTGTATCCGGAAAATGGGTTCCGATGTCGCCCAACGCGGCTGCACCCAACAGTGCATCGGTGATGGCGTGCAGCAGCACATCCGCATCCGAGTGCCCCATCAGACCGCGCTCAAACGGAATCTCCACACCACCCAGAATGAGTTTGCGACCCGGCACGAGGGCATGGATGTCCCAACCTTCGCCCACGCGAAAGCCAGGTCGTGGCCGTTTGAGTTCAGGGGTAGTCATAGTCTGCATATCCTTGTTTGAGCCTGTTCAAGGCATCGCCGCTGCTGGCTCGCACGCGCGCCTGCAATACCGCCTGTGCCAGCGCGAAGTCTTCCGGGTAGGTAACCTTGAAATTCTGTGCACTGCCAGGCACCAGCTTGGGCGACAGGCCCATTGCTTCCATTGCGCTGGCTTCATCGGTCACCCGCTCGCCCGTCATGGCCAGCGCCTCACGCAAAAGGCCAATGCGAAACATCTGGGGTGTTTGCGCCAGCCATTTGTCGGCTCTGTCCAGCGTGGCCGCCACCCTTCCCGCCAGGCCCATCTTCAGGGTATCGGGCAACGGGAGCGCCAGCAGGCCACCCACGGCATCCCGCTCACAGGCGTCGATCAGCCTGTTGATCAATTCGGGCGTGATCAGGCAGCGCGCTGCGTCGTGCACCAGCACCCAGTCCTGGGGGTCAGCACCCTGCTCCAGCAGGGCATGCAGACCGTTCAAAACGCTTGCCGCCCTCGTGGAACCTCCGCAAGCAGCTATCAATATGGGAGCGCCTGAGGAAATCCCTTGCAACAGTTCGTCATGATCTGAAAAAAAATTGTCGCCAGGCGCCAGCACCAGCAAGGTGCGATGCACACGGGCTACGGACGCAAAAGCAGCCAATGTATGCGCCACCATCGGTCGACCAGCCACAACCTGGTATTGCTTGGGTGTTTCCACACCGGCCCTGCTGCCGCTGCCGGCGCAGGGAATCAGCGCCCAAAGCCGTGGCTGACGTGCCTCTGCTGCCGACGGATTGGAAGAAATTTGGGGCCTCGGCGTCATGATGCGGTGCGCCATTCTAAAATCAAGTCACGCACACCCCCTGCCCTGACCGGCCGGGGGTGTTTGGTATTGGTGTGTCACTTAACTGATCTGTCCCGCAACGATTCATGGAACTACCCAAACTAGTCAACGGCAAACGCTTCACCCTGCCCCGTCCTGTGGGCTCGGCGGATGCCCTGCTGCTGGCGCAATTGGGTCAACGGGAGAAAGCCGGGCACCGGCTGATGGCCATCGTCACCGCGAACGCCACCGATGCCCAACGGCTGATCGAAGAGATGGCTTTTTTTGCGCCTGAACTGCGCTGCGCCCTGTTCCCGGACTGGGAAACCCTGCCCTACGACACGTTTTCGCCGCATCAGGACCTGATCAGCGAGCGCTTGGCCACGTTGTGGCGCATCAGTCAGCGTGACAAGGAAACAGGCGCCGACGTGGTGGTCATCCCGGCAACCACCGCGCTTTACCGCCTGGCACCACCCAGTTTTCTGGCGGGCTACACCTTCCAGTTCAAGGTCAAACAAAAGCTGGACGAAGCCAAGCTCAAGGCCCAGCTCACATTGGCGGGCTACAGCCATGTCTCGCAGGTGGTGAGCCCGGGTGAATACGCGGTGCGTGGCGGGTTGATCGACCTGTTTCCCATGGGCTCGCCCGTGCCCTACCGCGTGGATTTGTTTGACGACGAGATCGACAGCATCCGCACCTTTGACCCTGATAGCCAGCGCAGCCTGTACCCGGTGCCCGAAGTGCGACTGTTGCCAGGCCGCGAGTTCCCGATGGACGATGCGGCCCGCGCCAAATTTCGCAGCCGCTGGCGCGAATTGCTCGAAGGTGACCCCACCAAGAGCCGCATCTACAAAGACATTGGCAACGGCGTGGCCACCGCCGGTATCGAATACTACCTGCCGCTGTTTTTTGACGACACTGCGACGGTGTTTGACTACCTCGGGCCGGACGCTACCGTGGTGCTGCATGGCGATCTGGAACCAGCTTTCCAGCATTTCTGGCAGGACACCAGAGACCGCTATCGCCTGGTGCAAACCGACCCGGAGCGGCCAGCGTTGCCACCCGACGCGCTGTTTCTGGGTACCGAGCAGTTTTATGCCCGTGCCAATGCCTACGCCCAACTGGCCATCAAGGCCGCGTCGCCGTCGACCGAATCCACAGACTATGTGGACATCGCCGCGTTGCCGCCCATGGCCGTGGTGCGTGGCACAGAAGACCCGCTGGCCCGACTGAAAACCCACGCGCGCAACACGCAGCATCGCATTTTGGTGCTGGCCGAAAGTGATGGCCGCCGCGAGAGCCTGCTGGACTTTTTGCGTGCCTCGCAGGTTAACCCGCCCGCGTTCGACTCGCTGGCGGAGTTCCTGCACAGCGATGAAAAATTTGGTATCGCCACTGCCGGGCTAAACACCGGTTTCAGCTGGCTGGAGTCTGTCGGTTCGCATGGCGGCGGCATTGACTTCGTCACCGAAACCGAACTGTTCGCTGCTGGCCCCACCACGCGCCGCCGCAAGAAGCAGGAGCAGGTCAGCGATGTCGAAGCGCTGATCAAGGATCTGAGCGAGCTCAACCTGGGCGACCCGGTAGTGCACTCTGCGCACGGCATTGGCCGCTACCGCGGCCTGATCAACATGGACGTGGGCAACAAGACGGCCCAGGGGGAACCCGAGCTGCAGGAGTTTTTGCACCTCGAATACGCCGACAAGGCCACACTGTATGTGCCAGTGAGCCAGTTGCAGCTCATCAGCCGTTACACCGGCGTGAGTGCTGATGAAGCGCCTTTGCATCGCCTGGGTTCCGGCCAGTGGGAAAAGGCCAAACGCAAGGCGGCGGAGCAGGTGCGCGACTCAGCCGCCGAGTTGCTGAACATATACGCCCGCCGGGCCGCCCGCGAAGGCCACCCGTTCCGCTATTCACCCAACGACTACGAAACTTTCGCCAACGACTTCGGCTTTGAAGAAACAGCGGACCAGCGCGCTGCCATTCACGCGGTGATTCAGGACATGATCAGCCCGCGCCCGATGGACCGGCTGATCTGTGGCGATGTGGGTTTTGGCAAAACCGAGGTGGCGTTGCGCGCGGCATTCATTGCGGTCACCGGTGGCAAACAGGTGGCTTTCCTCGCCCCCACCACGCTATTGGCCGAGCAGCACTACCAGACACTGGTGGACCGTTTCAGCAAGTGGCCGGTAAAAGTGGCCGAGATGAGCCGATTTCGCTCAGGCAAGGAAATCACCGCCGCGCTGAAGGGTGTGGCCGATGGGACGATCGACATCGTGGTCGGCACCCACAAGCTGCTCAGCCAGGACACGCATTTCAAGAACCTGGGTCTGCTGATCATTGATGAGGAGCACCGCTTTGGCGTGCGCCACAAGGAGCAGATGAAGGCGCTGCGCGCCGAGGTCGATGTGCTCACCCTCACCGCCACGCCGATTCCCCGCACGCTGGGCATGGCGCTCGAAGGCCTGCGCGACCTGAGCGTGATTGCCACCGCGCCACAACGCCGACTGGCCATCAAGACCTTTGTGCGTACGGAAGGCAATGGCGTGATCCGCGAAGCCGTGCTGCGCGAGCTGAAACGTGGCGGGCAGGTTTATTTCCTGCACAACGAAGTGGAAACCATCGAGAACCGCCGCCAGAAACTCGAAGAGTTGCTGCCTGAGGCACGCATCGCCGTGGCGCATGGCCAGATGCCTGAGCGGCAGCTGGAAAGCGTGATGCGCGACTTCATCGCCCAGCGCTACAACCTGCTGCTGTGCTCCACGATCATCGAGACCGGTATCGACGTGCCCACCGCCAACACCATCGTGATGAGCCGCGCCGACAAGTTCGGTCTGGCGCAGCTGCACCAGTTGCGTGGACGCGTGGGCCGCAGCCACCATCAAGCCTACGCCTACCTGATGGTGCCTGATCTGGAAGGCCTGACCAAACAGGCGAGCCAGCGGCTGGAGGCCATCCAGCAGATGGAAGAACTCGGCAGTGGCTTCTACCTGGCCATGCACGACCTGGAAATCCGCGGCGCGGGCGAGGTACTGGGCGAGAACCAGAGCGGCAACATGCTGGAAGTGGGTTTTCAGCTGTACAACGAGATGCTGAGCGAGGCTGTGCGCTGCCTCAAGGCCGGTATCGAGCCCGATCTGCTGAGCCCGCTGAACGTGACGACCGACATCAACCTGCACGCCCCCGCCCTGCTGCCGGACGACTACTGCGGTGACGTGCACCTGCGCTTGAGCTTCTACAAGAAACTGGCCACCGCCAAAAACACCGACCAGATCGATGCCCTGCTGGAAGAAATCGTGGACCGTTTTGGCAAACTGCCACCGCAGGCGCAGACGCTGATCGACGTGCATCGCCTGCGTGTCATCGCCCGTCCTTACGGGGTGGTGAAGGTAGACGCCGCGCCAGGTGTTATCACCATCACGTTCAAAAAGAACCCGCCAATTGACCCGATGCGAATCATCGAGATGATCCAGAAAAACAAACACATCAAACTCGCGGGGAACGAAAAACTGCGCATTGAACGCGAATTGCCAGATTCCAAAGCGCGGGCGCAGATGGTGCGGGACGTGCTGCGCAATCTGGGGCAACCCAAGGTGGAAATGGCCCCAAACTGACACTAAAAAATGACCTTAGACCCCGTCCCTATTGCGTGAGCAGCTATTAAAACCATAGTGAACATCTTTCATATGCAACCCGTTGAACTTTCCCCAGGCCTCGTGGTTCAGGGCTTTACCCCGCCCCTGAGTCTGCGTGACTTCAAGCTCATCGCCTTCGACATGGACTCCACCCTCATCAACATCGAGTGTGTGGACGAGATCGCCGATGCGGCGGGTCGCAAGGCGGAAGTGGCCGCCATTACGGAAGCCGCCATGCGTGGCGAAATCACCGACTACAAGGAAAGCCTGCGCCAGCGCGTGGCACTGCTCAAGGGCGTGCGTGTGGCCAGCATGGAAGAGGTGTTGAACCAGCGCATGAAATTGAACCCCGGTGCGGCCAATCTGGTGGCTGCCTGCAAGCAGGTGGGCATGACCACGCTGCTGGTCAGTGGCGGTTTTACCTTCTTCACGGACCGAATTCGCGACCGGCTGGCCATTGATTGCACGCGCAGCAATGTGCTGGAGATGGAGGACGGCGTGCTGACGGGCCGCATGCTGAATCAACACTGGGGCGACATTTGCGACGGCGAGGAAAAGCGCCGGATGCTGATTCAAACCTGTGCGCAAAACAACATTCACCCCCGGCACGCGATTGCCATGGGCGACGGCGCGAACGACCTGCCCATGATGGGTGTGGCGGGCTTGTCTGTGGCCTACCACGCCAAGCCTAAAGTGCGTGAACAGGCTATGGTGGCCATCAACAGCGGCGGGCTGGACCGGTTGCTGGAAGTGCTGCGCTAAAGTCTGGGAAAAAAACGGCCGGGGTCATCAGATCCCGTCAAACAGCCCGGGCTCACCAAACGTCGCGCCTTCAATCAACAGCAGCTGAAGCTTTGTCTTGATGCCGCCCGTCGCGGAAAACCCACCGGCCTTGCCACCCGCGGCCAGCACCCGATGACAGGGAACCACCGGTGCAAACGGGTTCGCTCCCAGCGCCTGCCCCACGGCGCGTGCTGCACCTGGTTCGCCGAGTTGTGCCGCCACTTCGCCATAGGTCAGCGTGGAACCCACGGGAATGGCCCTTGCGAGTTCGTAAACCTGCCGGTGAAAGGGCGGCACGCCGGTCATGTCCAGCGCAATGCCTGACAAATCAACCCGTTCGCCCTGCAGCAGCGCGACAACGCCAGAGATGGCAAGTCGTACTTCTGGCGGTGGCACCATCTCCGCCGCTGACGCAAACCGTCGATGCATACGCTGGCGTGTTTCCTGCTCGCTGCCCTGCGGGAGTTGCACACCGCAGATGCCACCTGATCCCCATGCGATGCCACAGACACCCAGGTCGGTACCGAAAAGCGTAAATCCATCCGCACGGGGCGTGTCCATCAGATTTTCTCAACAACGGGTCGTCCGGCCTGCACCACAAAGCTGGCCAGCGTTTCAATGCGGGTATCCCGACGCGTTACATCATCCACCACCCGCAGAGTCGTTGTGAGCTGGCCTGGCGTGAACTCGGCGACGCCATAACCCTTTCGCTGCGCATCTGCAAAAACAAAGTGCGGGTTCTCGGCCAATCGCTCGGCCGTTTTGGAATTGCCACCCGACCGCGAGGTGATGCTGGTACCGCAAAATTCCACGCCAATGGCTGCTCGTGATTGAGCGGCCTGTGTCTGGGCATAGTCCCCCTTGATATGCCCCACCCAGTTCTCATGCACATCGCCACCCAAAAAAACGGGGTTGCGCACGGCGCCTTTTTGAAGCGCATCTGTCAACCGGCTGCGTGCGGCACTGTAGCCATCCCAGCCGTCATTGAAGAAAGCCTGTTCAGCGCCTGGTTTGTTGTCGCGCTGACCAAACAGTGTTTGCTGCCCCACCACATTCCAGGTCTGGCCGCTCTGGACAGCCCTGCCAAATTCACCACTCAGCCAGGACTCCTGTTGCTGGCCCAGCATCGTTCGCCGGGGATCGCTCCAGGCGGCGCAGTTTGCAGGGTTCACCTGGCTGGACCCCAAGCCGCCATCTTTGCTGCATAACTGCGGGTCTTTGTACTGGCGTGCATCCAGCAGGTACAGCGCGGCCAGATTGCCAAAATCCACACGGCTGTAGATGCGCATTTCTGCACCAGAGTCGTGATGGATCAAGCCATTGAGGGCCTTCGTCAGGGTTGCAGCGCGAATCGGCATGTGCTCGTAATAGGCCTGGTAGGCTGCTGCGCGGCGGCGCACAAAGTCTGCCGGTTTTGAAAAGATGTCAGCCATGCTGCTATTGCCAGCTTGCAAACCAGCGTAGTCGTTTTGCACCTCATGGTCGTCCCATGTCATCAGCCAGGGGCAAGCGGCATGCATGGCCTGCAAATCGGGCTCTGATTTGTGCAAGGCATACCGCGCACGGTAGTCGTCCAGCGTCACCACAAACCCGAGGCTTGATGTCATGTTGGGCAGCCGCAGGCCATTGGGGGCACCGGGATATTCGTAGATGTAGTCACCCAGAAACATCACGGCATCGAGGTTTTCCTCGCGCATATGCCGGTAGGCGCTGAAATAGCCATGCTCCCAGCGCTGGCAGGAGGCATAAGCCAGCCGCAGGCGCGCAACCTTTGCACCAGACCGGGGAAAGGTACGGGTACGACCAACAGGGCTGATGGCATCCCCCGCCATGAACCGGTAGAAATACCAGTGATCGGGCTCCAGCCCTGACACCTCGGCATGCACCGAATGCGCCAACTCAGGTAGCGCCATCGCGCGCCCGCTTTGTACGATCCGCACAAACTGGTCGTCGTGGGCCACCTCCCACTGCACGGCGACGGGCTCACGCTCCCAAGCCGCGTCGGTTGCAGCCGGCAACAGCAACCGCGTCCACAACACCACCGACTCAGAGGTTGGCGATCCGCTGGCAATACCCAGAGTGAAAGGGCTGCTGTTGAAACGAGTCTGGCTCTGTGCACTGCGGGGCAACCACAGGCTCGACGCTCCGGCCACCGCCAGCCTCAGCAGCTCACGTCGCTCCATGGGCTTCATCGGTGGAAAG
>Ga0208822_1002548_pt1 | contig 11563 bp, 7 predicted proteins | sample AD_STIC08_MetaG_FD_184435 | JGI IMG/M metagenome (GOLD analysis project Ga0208822, IMG submission 184435) | Active sludge microbial communities of municipal wastewater-treating anaerobic digesters from USA - AD_STIC08_MetaG (SPAdes) (version 2) | ecosystem: Engineered > Bioreactor > Anaerobic >...
GGGGTGCGAGCGCGACAGGAAGATCTGCGGGCCCTTGGCCTCGGCCGAGACCTTGTAGAGATAGCAGCGGACGCGGTCGCCCGTGTTGAAGTTCTCGCGCGGGATGCCGTCATTGCGGCGGATCACGCCCTCGGCCTTGCCAAGGTCGACGATCACATGGCCGTACTCGACGCGCTTCACGGTGCCGTTGATGATCTCGCCGACGCGGTCCTTGAAGTCGTTGTACTGGCGCGCGCGCTCGGCTTCACGAACCTTGCCCGTGATGACCTGCTTGGCCGTCTGCGCGGCGACGCGGCCGAATTCGAACGGCGGCAGTTCCTCGCGGAATTCGTTGCCGATCTCGGCGTCGGAGTCCATTTTCTTGGCGTCGGCGAGGGTCAGCTGCGTGACCGGGTTCTCGACCGTTTCAACGATCGTCTGCACGCGCCACAGGCGGGTCTCGCCGCTATCCGGATTGATCTCGGCGCGGATGTCGTGCTCCAGGCCGTAGCGCGAGCGCGCGGCCTTCTGGATCGCCTCTTCCATCGCTTCAAGCACGATGCGCTTGTCGATGGATTTCTCCGCCGCGACCGCGTTGGCGATCTGCAGGATTTCAAGCCTGTTTGCTGAAACTGCGCCGGTTGCCATGTTTCCTAGTTCCTCTTGTCTTCGTCTTCTTCGTCGCTGTCGTCGAACCCTTCGCCGTCAGCATCGTCCTCGAACTCTTCTTCCTCGCCTTCGACTTCGACATCGTCGAAATCATCGCCCAGCTCTTCGCCGAGCGCGGCAAACTCGTCGTCCTCGTCTTCATCGCCTTCACCCGGCGGCGGCGCCTTGGCGCGCGCGGCCTGGATCAGCTTCTCGGTCAGAACCATCGTGGCCTTGTTCATGTCGGCCACGGGAAGGCTGGCGCTGCCGCCATCCTTGAGGCTGAGCTCGACGAGCCCATCGGCCTCGCTGACGATCGTTCCGTGGAAACGCTTGCGGCCGTCGGCTCCCGGCGTTCCCAGCTCGACCTTGATCTCATGCCCGACCCAGTTGGCGAAATCGCCAGCCCGCGTCAGAGGGCGGTCGATGCCCGGGCTCGACACTTCAAGGTGGTACTCCGTCGAGATCGGATCCTCCGCCTCAAGCACCGGCGAGATCGCACGCGAAAATTTGGCGCACGCCGCAACCGACATCGTGCCATCCGGGCGCTCGGCCATGATCTGCAGCGTCGGCGTCTGGCCGCCCATCACGCGCACCCGCACGACATCGAGGCCATGCTCGGTCGCAACGGGCTCGATCATGTCGAGGATACGGATTTCAAGTTCGCTCTGTGCCCGCATGAACGGGGTTATTCCTCAGGTTCTGCAGTCCGGTTTTCAGGCCTCGAAAGCGAAGCGGCCGCCCAGTTCCCCGGGCGGCCGCTGCGATGTGAGGACTAGTTCGGGAGGGCATATAGGGGCTTTGGCGCGGGAAGTCGAGCCCCCGGTTGGGGAGGAAAACGGGGAGATTGGGAGGCCTCTCTCCCCGCGCCAGCCGAACCTTCGACCTAGAAGGACTTCGACACCTCGACTGCAAACGTGCGCGGCGGCGTCACCACGCAACGCAGGACCGTTCCGCCCGCCGTCGTGTTGACCAGGCCCAGACCCGCATTGTTCGGCTGCGCGTAACGCGACGTGCAGGCGATATCCTCGGTCAGGTTCTGGCCAATCAGCGCGAACTGCAGCCCGTCGTCGTTACGAAGCGCAAGGCGCGCGTCATACGTCATGAACGAGGACTCCATGTTCAGCGGATAGTTGTCGCCCGCCGCCGACAGCATGCGCTCGTCGACATACTGGAAGCTGCCGCGCGCCGACCATGTCCACTCCGGGAACCAGGGCAGCTGGTCCTCCCAGCGCACATAGCCCGTGAGCTGCCATTCGGGAGAATACGGCACGCGCTCGCCCGTGAGGTCGACCGCTGCAGGAACCGTGAGGCCCGGCCAGTTCGGGGCGCCCGTGAACTCGGTGTATTTCGAATCCAGCCACGTGCCGGCGAGGTTCACCGTCAGCTGCTCCATCGGATACAGCGTCGTGTCGAACTCGACGCCCTGCTGCCGGATCGAGCCGTTGTTCCTCACCGCGAACGAGATGCCGTCATAGGTGCGGAACTGATACTCCTCGACATCCGTGCGGAAGGCCGTCGCGTTGGCCTGCAACAGCCCGTCGAACCAGTCCGACTTGACGCCAAGCTCGAGGTTCTCGGTCGTCTCCGGCGCAAAGATACGCGCCTGCCCCACCACCGTCGCGTTACGGCCAGAGTCGAAGCCGCCGGACTTGTAGCCGGTTGACCATGTCGCAAACAGCATGATGTCGTCGCTGGCCTGATAGGTCGTGCCAAGGCGATAGGTCATCTTGGTGCCGTCGGTCGCCAGCACCGTATTCTCGGTCGCCGCCGCATCGACCGACGCGATCGTGCCCGTGATGATGCCCGGGATTGGCGTGGTCAGCGAACGCTGGTCGAACTCGCCGGTCTTCTCGTCCGACGAATACCGCAGGCCAACCGTGACGTCCCACTCAGGCAGGATGTCATACGTGCCCTGCCAGAAGGCGGCCCAGCTCTGCGTGTTCTGCCAGAAGTCCGTGTAGGACGAATACGGCAGCGCCACATCGGCGTTGCAGTAATCGACGCGGCGCTGGCGCGTGCCGGCGGGCGTGTCGGCCGTCGTGTTGCGGATGAAGATGTTGCAGAAGTCGTTGTTCAGGAAGCGATAGTCGCCGATGTAGAAATCTTCCTCGTAGGCATAGAGGCCCGCGACGAAGTTCGCCTTGCCATCGAGCAGATCGTCCGGCGAGAGCAGCTGCAGTTCGTGCGACTTGCTCTCGGATGCGAAATAACCCTGGCGGCCCGGCATCTTGATCGGCAGCGCGCCAGACGAGACCTGGAACTGGTCGTCATTCCAGTCGCGCCAGGCGTTGATCAGCTTGACCTGCCAGCCGCCTTCGAAATCCCACGTCAGGTTGCTGGTGAAGCCGACCGTATGGTCGTCGAGATTGCCTTCGCTCTCCTGGTAGATGTCGTGCGTGTAGGTCTGGTTCAGGATCGGCGTCTGGCCGACCAGCGGGCCTGCGCCATCAGGATCAAGACGTGCACGCCAGTTGCTGGCGAAGGTCGGCGTCACGCTTTCGGCGACGACGGTGGAGATCGGAATGCCATCGCCCGTGGTGTGCTGATAGTCGCCGCGCACGACCCAGCGGATATCATCCGTGATGTCCCACGCCGCAGACAGGCGGCCCGAGAAGGTGTCAGCGAAGCTGACGTCCTTGCCCGTGAGCAGGTTGTTGGCATAGCCCTCGCGACCATCGCCAAGAACCGCTGCGCGCACCGAGAAGTTGTCGGTGACGGGCATGTTGATCATCGCCTCGCCCTTGAGGCGGTCATAGCTGCCCGCGAGCAGGCTGACCTTGCCTTCGAACCGGCTCGACGGCTCGTTGGTGTTGACCAGCATCGCGCCCATGGAAGCGTTGCGGCCGAACAGCGTGCCCTGCGGTCCGCGCAGGACCTCCACCGAGCGGATGTCGTTGAGGCCAGAGACCAGCGCCGCCGTACGCGGCACGTAAGCGCCATCGAGGAACAGCGCCACCGAAGGCTCGATCGCCGTGTTGCCCGAGGTGCCGATGCCGCGGATCTCGATCCGGGTGTTGGCCAGCTGCGGAGCGGTGGCGAGGTTGAGACTGGGCGCGATGTTGCGCAGGTCGCGGATGTCGGTGATGCCCGCTTCATCCAGCGTTTCTTCGCTGAAGGCGCTGATCGAGATCGGCACATCCTGGATGTCCTCGTCGCGCTTCTGGGCGCTGACGACGACGACGTCGCGGCCGGGCTGTTCGTCCTCGGCGACGGGCGCCGGGGCTGGCGGCTGGGTTGGCGCCTGCGCAAACGCGGGCGCAGCCAGGCCCAGGGTAAGCGCGATCGATGCTGACGTTATGAGAAGGTGTTTCACGTTGTTTCCCCGCTGCGCCCTGCGTCATGCCGCAAGGCTCCTCCCGGTTGATACTCACCGGTATCTGATACTTATCGGTACTGATTGGGCGCAAAGTCAAGATTGCGCCCGTGGCGGCCAGTCCTCACGGCCTGCGACAGGCGGGTCTTTCCCCGCAGGGAATGCGTAGGCTGAACGCGTTTCCCGTTTCAACTGAACCCAGGTTTCAGGGATTCTGATGGGCTCGCGCCGCCGGACCTGGTTCCCGACACTCTCGACAAGTGTCGGTCGCCCGGCCCATCAATGCGCACCACATAAGAGGAAACGCCATGAAGAGCCTGAAGCGCCCCTATCTTGCGGCGGCATCCGCCATTGCGCTTGCCCTGTCGCTAACCGCCTGCGCGCCGGAAGCGGCAAAGCCGGCAGAGCCCGTCGCGGCCGCCCCAACCGTAGCCGACCCCGCCGTGTCCTCGCTCGAGATGGCGGCTGATCCCGCCACGCTGGGCTTCGACTCCGCCATCTTCGCCAAGGCCAAGGCCGACATCGAGGCCGGCATCGCCGCCGGCAAGATTCCAGGCGGCCTCTTCCTCGTCGCCAAGGGCGGCAAGGTGGTGAACATCACCGCGGTTGGAACCGAAGGCCCGGGCGACGCTGACCCGGTGACGCCCGAGACCATCTTCCGCGTCTATTCGATGAGCAAGCCGATCGTCTCGGTCGCCACCATGCAGCTGGTCGAAGACGGCAAGATCGGCCTCGACGATCCGATCTCGAAGTACATCCCTGAATTCGCCAACCCGAAAGTTCTCGTCGGCAAGGGCGAGACGCGCCCTGCCGCGCGCGAGATCACGGTGCGCGACCTGCTCTCGCACAAGTCGGGCCTCATCTACGGCATCTTCGCTTCGCCCGACGACGAGCTTGGCAAGATGTACATGGCGGCGGGCGACGTCAGCTACGACATCACCGCGCTTGAACTCTCCAAGGCGATCGCAGCTCTCCCCCTCGCCTTCGATCCGGGTTCAGCCTGGACCTATTCGCGCTCGACCGACGTGCTCGGCGCGGTGATCGAAGTCGCCGCCGGCAAGCCGCTCGACGTGCTGCTGGAAGAGCAGATCTTCACTCCGCTCGGCATGAACGACACGCACTTCTATCTCGAGGAAGACGAGTTCAACCGCCTCGCCGAGCCGCCCACCACCATCCCGGCGCTGTCGACGCCCAAGGTGAAGCAGCCGATGCTCTCGGGCGGCGGCGGTCTCAACTCGACCACGGAAGACTATTTCCGCTTCACCGAGATGCTGCGCGGCAAGGGCACGTATCGCGGCGTCGAGATCATCAAGCCGGAAACGCTCGCGACCATGCTGGAAGATCAGATCGCCACCGGTGTTGATCGCAAGGCCTGGTTCTACGACATGCTACCCGGCTCGGGCTTCGGCCTCGGCTTCGGCCTCATCCCGATCAACCCGGCCGACCCGGCCTCGGGCAAGTACTTCACCTGGTCAGGCTATGCCGGCACCAACATGTGGATCGACCCGGTGAACGACATCACCACGATCTTCATGATGCAGAACAACGAAGCCTCCCAGGACTTCCGCCCGCTCCACGGCCAGTGGGTCTACGCCGGCTACAAACCCGCCAGCACCAGCGGCCCCACCGAAGGCGCCGCCGGCGCCCAGACAGCCGCGCCGCAGTAAGACGGCAAGTCAGTCAAACGAAAGGCCCGCTGGCAACAGCGGGCCTTTTTTTGTTTTGCCAGGGTCTTGTTCGAACGAGAGACCCTAAGCGTCCACCTGCGCATCCAGCGCGTTCTCCTGGATGAACTCGCGGCGTGGCTCCACGAGGTCGCCCATGAGGCGGGAGAAGAGTTCGTCGGCGGTGTCGGCGTGTTCGACCTTCACCTGCAGCAGCGTGCGCGCGTTGGGGTCGAGCGTCGTCTCCCAGAGCTGGTCCGGGTTCATCTCGCCAAGACCCTTGTAGCGCTGGATCTTGATGCCGCGCTCACCCGCCTCCAGCACCGCCTTCAGCAGCGCGACCGGACCCGACACGGCGTTGTCGCCCGTCTTGTCGTGGCGGAGGATCGAATTGCCTTCGTAGATCGCGCGCATTGTCTCGGCCCGTTCGGCCAGGCGCCGCGCATCCGGCGTCGCCAGCAGCTGATGATCGAGCGCGGCCTTTTCCTCGACGCCGCGCACCATGCGGGTGAACAGGAAGACGCCGTCATCGTGCTTGCCGGTCCAGGTGTCCTCGCCCTCTTCCGCGATGCGGTTGAGGCGAGCGGCGGCGACGGCCGCTTCGGCATCGCCCGCGCCCTGTTTCAGCACGCCGGCAAGCGCGGCCTGTTCAACGATGCTGCCCGGCGCACGCAGGGCAAGCCGCTGCAGGTTCGCACGGAATGAGACAGCGTCCTTCACGCGCGCGCGCAGGTCCGCCCCTGCAATCTGTTCGCCGGAGTGCAGGATCAGCGTCTGCCCCGCGACGCCCTGCTCGATCAGGTATTCGTCCAGCTCAGCCTCGTCCTTGAGATAACGCTCGGACTTGCCGCGCTCGGCTTTGTAGAGCGGGGGCTGGGCGATGTAGAGATAGCCCTTCTCGATCACCTCGGGCATCTGGCGATAGAAGAACGTCAGCAGCAGCGTGCGGATGTGCGCGCCGTCGACGTCGGCATCGGTCATGATGATGATGCGGTGATAGCGCATCTTGGTGATGTCGAACTCGTCGCGCCCGATCCCGGCGCCAAGCGCCATGATCAGCGTGCCGACCTGTTCGGAGCCCAGCATCTTGTCGAAGCGCGCGCGCTCGACATTGAGGATTTTCCCGCGCAGCGGCAGCACGGCCTGGTTCTCGCGATGGCGGCCCTGCTTGGCCGATCCGCCGGCCGAGTCACCCTCGACGATGAAGAGTTCGGATTTCGCCGGATCCTTCTCCTGGCAGTCGGCCAGCTTCCCCGGCAGCGACGTGATGTCGAGCGCGGACTTGCGGCGCGTCAGCTCGCGCGCCTTGCGGGCGGCTTCGCGCGCAGCGGCGGCTTCAACGATCTTCTGCACGACGGCCTTGGCGGGGGCGGGGTTCTCCTCGAACCACGTGCTCAGCGCCTCGGTGATCAGGCTTTCGACGATTGGACGTACTTCGGACGAGACCAGCTTGTCCTTGGTCTGCGACGAGAATTTCGGATCTGGCACTTTCACGGAAAGAACGCAGGTCAGCCCCTCGCGCGCGTCATCGCCCGAGATGTCGACCTTCTCCTTCTTCGCCGCACCGGACTCCGCCGCGTACTTGTTGATCACGCGCGTCAGCGCCCCACGGAAGCCGGCAAGGTGCGTGCCGCCATCGCGCTGGGGGATGTTGTTGGTGAAGCAGAGCACGTTCTCGTAATAGCCATCGTTCCACTGCAGCGAGGCCTCCACGACAACGCCGTCCTTGGTTGTGCGCGTGTAGATCGGCTTGGGGATCAGCGCGTTGCGCTGGCGGTCGAGGTGGCGGACGAATTCCTCGACGCCGCCCTCGTACTGCATCACGATTTCCCACGGCTCGGTCCCGCGCAGATCCTGCAGCACGATCTTCACGCCCGAGTTGAGGAAGGCGAGTTCGCGCAGGCGGTGTTCCAGCGTGTCGCGATTGAACTCCACCATCGTGAACGTGGCGGGGCTCGGCAGGAAGCGAACCGTCGTGCCGGTCGCGAACGAACCATCGGCCTTCTTCGGCGCCTCGCCCGTCACCTTCAGCGGAGCCTCGGGCTCACCGAGGCGGAAGCGCATCTCGTGGCTCTTGCCATTGCGATAGATCTTGAGGTCGAGCGTTTCCGACAGCGCGTTCACCACCGACACGCCCACGCCGTGCAGGCCGCCCGAGACCTTGTAGGAGCCCTGCTCCTCGGTGTTCGCAAACTTGCCGCCCGCGTGCAGCTGGGTCATCACGACCTCGGCGGCCGAGACGCCCTCTTCCGCGTGAATGTCGACCGGGATGCCGCGGCCATTGTCCTCGACCTCGGCCGAGCCATCGGGATGCAGCGTCAGGCGCACGAAGTCGGCGTGGCCCGCCAGCGCTTCATCGATCCCGTTGTCGATGACTTCGTAGATCATGTGGTGCAGGCCCGACCCGTCGTCGGTGTCGCCAATGTACATGCCCGGCCGCTTGCGCACGGCGTCGAGCCCGCGCAGCACCTTGATCGAGTCAGCGCCATAGGCGTTGTTGTTGGCCGAGCTGTTTTCGTCCGTCATGCAAACCTCTTAGCGGCTCAGCTTTCCCGCACGACGCCGCCAGACACCTCGAACCGCTGAGCGCGGTCACCAAAGGCATCGAACAACGTACGGTCAGTTCCTGTGAGCCAGGCCTGGCCGCCGAGCGCGGCCAGTTCGTCGTACAAGGCGGCGCGCCGATCCGAATCGAGATGGGCCGCCGCCTCGTCCAACAATAGCAGGGGTGAGGGGGCAAAATCACGCTCGAAAAGCGCCTGCGCGTTGGCTAATATCAGGCCTATTAACAAGGCTTTCTGCTCGCCCGTCGAACACTGGTCAGCGGGCATCGATTTCGCCGCGTGAATTACCCTCAGATCGGTCCTGTGAACGCCCCGCGTGGCGCGCCCGGCGGCCGCGTCGCGGGCCCGGTTTTCGCGCAGCTGGTCGGCGATATCCTGCTCGATATCGGTCAGCGCCGCGCCATTGGCGACGCCGGTCTCGAACTGCCCGTCGAGGTCGATCAGAGCCTTCGGGAAGGCCCCCTCGGGCCGCGCCAGGATGGATTCCTGCATCGTCCGCACCGCATCCACCCGATGCAGCGCCATCGCCGCCCCGGCCGACGCCATTCCCAGCTCCAGCGCATCCAGCCACACCGGATCGGCCCGCCCACGCTCCAGCAGCGCATTGCGCTGGCGCATCGCCTTCTCATAGGCCGTGCTGAATGCCCCATGGCTGGGGAAGTGCGCCATCACCTGCCGGTCCAGGAAACGGCGCCGGTCGCCCGCCGGCCCCGCAAACACCCGATCCATCGCCGGCGTCAGCCAGATGATCCGCATCAGCTCGCCAAGATCGGCCTGCGCGGTGCTGACGCCATCCAGCTTTGCGATGCGCTTGGACCTGCCCTGTTCGTCGATTTCCAGCGCCAGGTTGATGCGCCGATCAATGTCGCCCTCGCGCACATCGGCCGAAAGCGCCCAGCCGCGCGCGGCATCGCCTTCCGGGCTCATCCGCACCAACTCGCCAAACTCCGCCCCGCGCAAGCCGCGCCCGGGCGAGAGCATCGAGACCGCTTCCATCAGGTTCGTCTTGCCCGACCCATTGGCCCCATGCAGGCACACATGCCGCCCATCCAGCCGCAGCTGCAGCGTCGGATAATTACGGAAATTCTCCAGCGCGAGACGCGTGAGCCGCACATGCGGGCGGTGGGGCTGGAGGATGGCGTCGATCATCGCAATGCCCTCCCCCTTTCAAAGGCCCGAAGGATTGTCATTCCGGACACGCGCAGCGCGAGCCGGAACCCAGGGGCGGCAGGCATGGTGTGCGCAGCCCCTGGCTTCCCGCTCTGCGCGGCTCCGCCGCTCCGGCGGGAATGACAGCGGTAGATAGTGCGTTTGCAGCCCGACGCTACACACGCAGCGGCATCAGCACATACTGCGTGCCGGCGTCCTTCGTGTCGGTGACCAGCGCCGGCGACGATGCGTCTCCCAGCGCGATGTAGGCGTCTTCCGCCTCGATCTGGCTGGCGACGTCGAGCAGGTATTTGGCGTTGAAGCCGATCTCCATCGCCTCCGAGTCGTAGTTCGCCTCCAGCTCTTCCGTGCCCTGGCCGCTTTCGGAGTGAGTAACGGTGATGGTCAGCTTGCCAGGCGCCAGCGCCAGCTTCAGCGAACGCGAACGTTCCGCCGAAACAGTCGCCACGCGATCGACCGCTTCCTTGAACAGCTTGTTGTCGAGCGTGAGGATGCGGCCATTGTCCTTCGGGATGACGCGCTGGTAGTCCGGGAACGACCCGTCGATCAGCTTGGACGTCAGCACAGCCTCGCCGATGTGGACGGTGATCTTGGAATCCGAGGCTTCAACCGTCACCGTTTCAGGCGCGTCGTCCAGCAGGCGGCGGATTTCGCCCACGGCCTTGCGCGGCACGATAATGCCCTTGAGCGCGGCAGCCCCCTTCGGCGCCTCGGACTCAGCCAGCGCCAGTCGGTGGCCGTCGGTGGCGACCGCGCGCAGCACATTGCCCTGCGCGCCCTTGGCGTGGTGCAGGTAGATGCCGTTGAGATAATAGCGCGTCTCTTCGGTCGAGATCGCAAAGCGCGTCTTGTCGATCAGGCGGCGCAGTTCGGCGGCCTTGATCTCGAACTTGATGGGGGCAGCCTCGCGCGCCATCGTCTGGAAGTCGGCCGCAGGCAAGGTCGGCAGCGCAAAGCGCGCCCGGCCCGAAGAAATCGCCAGACGGCCCTCGCCAAGATCGAGCGTCACGTCCGAGCCTTCCGGCAGTTTCCGCACGACATCAAAAAGCGTCTGCGCCGGCGCCGTCACCGAACCAGCTTTCTTCACCTGCGCGGGGGCCGCATCAGTCGCCTCGATATCGAGATCGGTGGCCGTGAGGCTCAGCTTCTCGCCCTCGGCGACCATCAGGATGTTCGACAGGATCGGGATCGTGTTGCGGCGTTCGACAACCGCCTGGACGTGGGACAGCGCACGCATCAGAGCGTTGCGGTCAATGGTCAGTTTCATTCGCCCAATCCTGTCAGAAGCGCCCGCGCCGGAGGCAACTTGCCGCCGGACATGCATCGGCCCGCCACTGAGGACGGGCCGGGAGATTAACGCATTGCGGCGCCGCGAAAAGCGGTTTTTTGGCCAGTCCGCGAGCGTTTCCAGGCTATCCCACAGGAGCCATGGGCTCCCGTGGATAACCTCCGCCAGTTCGAGGACTTATTTGCCGTTGCGCGGGTCGGCGAGGATCCGCTGCTCAAGCGCCCGGAGTTCCTCGGCGGCCGCATCGTTCGAGGCGATCATCGCCGCAATCTTGCGATAAGCGAAGAGCACGGTCGTGTGATCCCGATCCCCGAACATCCTCCCAATCTGCGGGTAGGAGCACTTGGTCAGCTGGCGGCTGAGATACATCGCATACTGTCGCGGCAGCGCGTACTGGCGCTTGCGGCAGGCGGATTCAAGCTCGGCCTTGGTGACGCCATAGGCGCGGGCGGTGACGTCCTTGATCGTGTCGATCTTGGGTGCACGCGCGGGCGAGCCGCCGGCCTGAAGCTGGATCGCCTTCTCTACCGCAGTACGGTCCAGAGGCTTTCCGACGAGGATCGTGCCGCAATAGACGTTGCGGATCGCCCCGCAGAGCGCCCGGCCCGAAGCCGGCAGGCGGTCGGCCAGAAGGTCGATCCACTCTTCCTCGAAGTCGAAAGTCGCATCGATCGCGGAGGCGGCAGCCGCCACCGAGTCCGCCTTGGCGCGCAGGATCTCGCGACGAAGGTTGCGCTCGGGCAGCTCCATCTGGGCGATCACGCCGCCATGGACCTCGTCCCGCATCCGGTCATCGAGCTGTTCGATCGTGGCGGGCGACTGGTCGCACGCCAGCACGACAACGCCGCCATTCGCGACGATGGCGCGCATGTGGGAGAAGAACTCCACCAGCGTGCCGGGCTTCGAGCAGATGAACTGGAAATCGTCGAGCAGC
>Ga0208822_1002572_pt1 | contig 11485 bp, 8 predicted proteins | sample AD_STIC08_MetaG_FD_184435 | JGI IMG/M metagenome (GOLD analysis project Ga0208822, IMG submission 184435) | Active sludge microbial communities of municipal wastewater-treating anaerobic digesters from USA - AD_STIC08_MetaG (SPAdes) (version 2) | ecosystem: Engineered > Bioreactor > Anaerobic >...
AACTGCGGGATGGCGATGGCTGCCAGAATGCCGATGATCGCCACAACAATCATCAACTCGATCAGGGTGAAACCTTTCTTATTCATTGTTCGACCCCTTGTCTGAATTTTTATGATGTTTTCAGCAACTACCCAGCTTCAATTTTGACGACTGCTTTTTTCGTTCGGGATTTAATCAAAATTTACAAATAAATTCAAGAACAAAGAAAGAACGGAAAAAAACACCTTCAAAAGACACAAAAACTTTTTCACACAGAAAGGTGATTTTCAACCGATTAAGCTATTTTGACCATAACTCCTTGTTATTCCTGTCTTTTTCGAATAAAGCGCCCCAGAAAAATACCAAGGATCACCCCCAACATGTTGGCGAGAATATCGGGAACTGAAAACATTCTCCCAGGAACAAAATACTGCCCCACTTCCAGCAGTATGCCCAGAAGAATCGCGGAGAGCGCGGCGTAAAGCGCTGTTCGCCGATCGGCAAAACCAATTACCGGCAGCAGCGCCAGCCATCCGTATGCGGCGCAATGATAGAGTTTGTCCGCGTTCCAGAAATCGACCGGCAACTCCACCCGGGGCACAAGCGATAGAAAAACGACCGCGCCAATCGAGACGCCCCAGAGAATTAGGATCGGGCGGGACCATTTGTCTGATTTTGATTCATGATCAGATTTCATCTGCATATAAAAGAAAAGGGATTAACCGTGAATGGATAATCCCTGTTTTTTTGAATGGTAGGCGGTGCTGGGATTGAACCAGCGACTTCTACCGTGTGAAGGTAGCACTCTCCCGCTGAGTTAACCGCCCAAGTGCCGTCTGCTATAGCTTAAAGTTTCCCCTGTTTCAAGCAAAAATGCTTCTTTTTGAAAAAGAGTTTCTTAAAGACTCAACAAAGAAATGCCGCCCGCCCTTCCGCCATGAATGTTTCTATGGCGGAAGGGTTCGAGCGACGTTTTCAGCTTGGCGCTGGAGGGGTTTTAACTACAGCATTTCATAAATACCGGCTGCGCCCATGCCGCCGCCGATACACATGGAAACGATGCCGCGTTTTGCATTGCGGCGTTTCAGCTCATGCAGCAACTGAGCGGTCAATTTTGCGCCGGTGCATCCCAGCGGATGGCCGATGGCAATCGCGCCGCCGTTCGGGTTGATGTCACCCGCCCAGTAGCGATCCTCGATGCCGACCGTGCGGCAGGAATAAATCGCCTGCGACGCAAAAGCTTCATTGATTTCAAACACATCAATGTCTTTCGTCGTCAAACCGGCCATTTTCAGAACCTTCGGAATCGCGTAAGCGGGACCGACGCCCATTTCTTCCGCCAAACATCCGGCGACTGCATAATAGGCCAGCCTGGCAAGGGGTTTCAACCCATATTCCTTTGCTTTTTCCGGCGTCATCAGCATACAGAAAGCAGCGCCGTCGGTCATCTGAGAGGAGTTGGCCGCCGTCACGCTGCCGCCGAGCTTGAAGGGCGATTTCAATTTGGCCATGTTTTCGATCGTTGTCGGCCAACGCACACCGTCATCCGTGTCAAACGTCACGTATTCGCGAATGCGTTTGCCGTTCTTTTTGACATACTTCGCGGCCTTAATAGGAATAATTTCTTCCTTGAATTTTCCGGCCTTGATGGCTTCATACGCGCGGCGGTTGCTTTCCACGCCCATCTTATCCTGATCTTCACGCGAAATATTATGATTCGCCGCGACGTTCTCAGCCGTGTTGCCCATGTTGATATAGACATTGGGCATGCTGCCGTCGAATTTCCAATCCGGATGCGGACGCATGGCGGAGCCGCCCATCGGAATATGCGTCATGCTCTCGCAGCCGCCGGCAATGATAACATCCGACCAGCCGGCGCGAATCTTGGCCGTCGCATCGGCAATGGCCTGGAGACCGGAAGCACAAAAGCGGTTTACGGTCATACCGGAAACGGAAATCGGAAGACCCGCTCCCATCGCCAGAATTCTACCCAAGTTCATCCCCGTTTCGGCTTCCGGGAAAGAACAACCGACAATCAAATCATCTATTTCTTCAGGCTTTACCTGCGGGACTCTGGCAAGCAAACCTTTGAGTACCTGGATACCATACTCATCCGCTCGGGTAGCGGCAAGACCACCCTTTCTGCGAGCGCCTGGACTTCTTACGGCTTCAACAATTACAGCATCACTCATGATTTTCCTCCTTCATTTCTAGAAGGCGCGGAGGTTTTTTAGCTGTTTTTTCAAACCGCCGCGCACGTTGTTTCATTCAAATTAGTTGCGCAGAGGCTTGCCCTTGGTCAGCATGTGCATAATGCGCTCGTGCGTTTTTGTTTCGCCCATCAGGCTGAGGAAACCTTCTCTTTCCAGATCCAGGATTTCCTGCTCGGACACAAACGTTCCTTCCGCGCAGTCACCGCCGGAGAGAACATAGGCCACTTTTCTGGACACGACCAGATCGAAATCGGAAATAAAGTTGCCGTAACGCATATTCATCAGAATAGCGTCCGCCAAACCGCGGAAGTTCTCGCCCATCACGGGGATCAAGGCGGGTCTGGGAGGTTTGTATCCGGCCATCACCAGGGATTTCACCAACTGCTTGGCCTCATAAATCTGCTGATCGCGGTTCATGTTGATGGCCTCCGTCTTACGGATGTAGCCCAGTTCCATCGCTTCCATCGCGCTGGTGGCAACCTTTGCCATCGCGATATTTTCAAACGCTTTGGCCATATGGTACTGCAGATTCAGACCGGCTTCCACAACGCCATCCGGAATGCCTTCCGTCACGCGCAGCAGAATTTCCTTGCAGCCGCCGCCCGCGGGCAGCACGCCGACGCCGACTTCCACCAGACCCATATAGGTCTCGCCGTTCGGCAGACAGCGGGCGCCGTGCATGGCGATTTCACAGCCGCCGCCCAGCGCCAGACCGGCCGGAGCCGTTACAACCGGCTTGGAGAGGTACTTCATTTTCATATTGCCGTTCTGCAGGGCTTCGATGCTCTTTTCCAGCAGATCCCACTCGCCCTTCTGCGCGGCAACCAGAACTGCAAAGACGTTTGCGCCCGCGGAGAATGCCCGCTCGTCGTGATTGGCGACCACCATGCCTTCAAAATCTTTCTCGACGATGTCGCAGGAATCGTTGAGCATCTGATTCAGACCTTCGTCGATCGAATTCATCTTGGTATGGAATTCCAGGCAGACCACGCCGTCACCGATGTCAATGAGGCTGGCGCTTTCGTTTTCTTTGACAATCTTGTTGCGGCTCTTGAAATCCGGCAGCAGGATGATTTTGGGATTTGCGTCAATCTTGGCGTATCCCTTCTTTTCAAAATCGTAGTAGTATTTGCCGTCTGCTTTGGTGACATAGAAAGATTCGCAACCTTTCTTCAGCATCTCTTCGACTTTCTTCGGGACTTTCAATTTCAGCTTCTTCATGACTTCGACGGCTTCTTTGACGCCGACGGCATCCCAGGCCTCGAAGGGACCCAGCTTGTTGTTGTAGCCCCATTTCATGGCGTTATCGATGGCCATAATGTCGTCGCAGATTTCACCGACCCGGTTGGCCGAATAGATGAAGGTTTTGCACAGATACGCGCGCGTGAAATCACCGGCCTTGTCGTCTGCATTGAAGACGAGCTTAATGGAGTCCGCGACGTTTTCCAGCTTTTTCGCGGCGCTGATGGAATCGAATTTCGGTTTGCCTGCCGGCACGTATTCCATCGTATCAATGTCGAGCATCAACTTGACTTTCTTGCCGGCGGCATCCTTGGTTTTCTTGTAATAGCCCTGCTTGGATTTGTTGCCCAGCCATTTGTTCGCGATCATTTTTTCCAGGAAAGGCTCCGCCTTGAAGGTATCGCGGGCTTCATCATCGGGAACGGCATCATACAGGTTTTTGGCGACATGGTATCCGACATCGAGACCGACGAGGTCCATCGTTCCGAAAACGGCCGTGCCGGGATGGCCGAGGGCCTTGCCGACGATGGCGTCCACTTCATCAATCTTCATCTTCTTTTCCAACATGATCTTGATGCAGTCGGACAGATCAAAGACGCCGATGCGGTTGCCGACAAAGTTCGGTCTGTCTTTGCAGATGACCACGCCCTTGCCCAGGGTTTCCTCGCTGAATTTCACCATGTAATCTACGACTTCTTTTTCGGTTTCCTCGCCGGGAATGATTTCCATGAGTTTCATGTAGCGGGGAGGATTGAAGAAGTGGGTTCCCAGAAAACGTTTTTTCAGCGCGGGGCCGAACTTCGCGCTGATGTCTTTAATGGGAATACCGGAGGTATTGGTGGAAACGATGCAGGTCGGTTTGACGACTTTTTCCACTTTGGCAAAAAGTTCCTGCTTGATCTTGAGGTTTTCGACGACGACCTCGCAGATCCAGTCCACATCGGCCAGCCAGTTCAAATTGTCCTCAAAGTTCCCGATCTTGATCATGGATGCGTTCTTCTTGCTGAAGAAGCTGGCCGGCTTGGACTTGGTTACGGCAGCCAGACCGTTTGCCGCAAAGCGATTTCGCCATGCAGGGCTTTTTTCCGTCAAGCCTTTTTTCTTGTCATCTTCCGTCAGTTCGAATGGAATGATATCGAGCAGGTAGCACTCGATACCGGCATTGGTCAGATGAGCCGCGATGCCCGCGCCCATGACTCCCGCACCTAAAACAGCCGCTTTTTTGATCTTAAATGACATTATTCTCCTCCTTCTCTTTCCTTATGAACCGCCAAATTGGGTTTACGGCTCATAAATTTGTTTGGGGCCAAGCTGCGCACCCATATTCACCTGCTTACCGCGTACAATATTTCAAGGACCGCTTACGACCGGCCCATATGTCCCCTTTCTGATTTATAATGGTAGTGATTTCAGACATTTTGTGGATCCTTTTCCACTTTCAAGAAAACATCCAATTGTAGTTGAAATTGATTTTGCCCTGCGAAAACACCCGGGTATCAATTCCGGACACTCGAGGGGGAAAAACGCTGAACCCCGAGGGATGACTTTCATCCGATTACTGACTAAAAGTCACAAAGGTTATTAAACCAAACATAGTGCAATGTCAAGGCAAATTAACAACGATTGGTCAACAAAGATTCAAAACTCGCATAAAATTGATTTCATTGTATTTTTATCGATTTCCGGAAAGCAGGAATTGACGCTGAAGTAAAAAATGCTTATTCCTGTCACTCCCGCAGAAGCGGGAGTCCATAACCCTTTTTAATCACTAGATTCCTGATCTTGAGGGAATGACATCAAGGGAGCAAAATAGACTTTCTACGAGAGCATCAAAATTCCTTGTTTTCGTTCTTTCCTGTTTCGGGTTATCAGACGATGCAGGAAAAAGCACTTATGCAGTTTGATTCGAATTCATCATGATCCGGCCTTTATCCGAAACACGGCGTAGTGTCCGTCATAGAAAGGAATCTCAACTGTTTTGGAAAACTGTTCGGAAAATCGCCCGATTTCCTCCGGTGAATAGTTGTCGGTCAGAAACTGTCGCATCAATTCATACCGTACCAGCAGATGCGTGCAGCCCAGCGACCGCAGATACTTTTGAAACGCGATCTCATCCTTGGAGAAAGACACAAATTTGCGAATAACTTCCATTCCAAAAGAAGCGTCATCGTCATAGGGCCTGTCCAGGTGATAGCCGCGCCCCGCCAGAAGAATCAATCGGATCTTTGCATCTGCCCGTGTATGTTCGTTTATATACCGGACAGCCGGATAACTGCCGTCGTATCTGGCAATAAACTGATGCCGGGATTCTTTTTTCAGGATGTAGCCCATCGGTGCGATTTTGGCAAAGTAGTTTTTCGCATAGACCGCGTTGAAACCGATCATGACGACTACCATCAAAATAAAGGCGGCCAGATAGATTTTTTGCAGCGGTTTTTGTTTTTCCATCATCCAGTTGAAGAGATTCACAAAACCGAGCACCGCCAGAATAATGACAAAAGGCACCGCCGGCAGGATATAGCGTATCCGGTGCTGATCCATGAAAAAAGCCAGGAGAATCACAAAGGCCGCAAAACAAAGGAAAAGAAGCTTTTCCGTTTTCAATGTTTTGTTGATGAACGCAAAGGGGGCAATGAAGAGCAACACGGGATTCAAAACCCCGTCAAAATAGCGGGGGTTGTGATCCTGCCCCTGGAGAAAGAAACGAAGGGGGATCAACAGGGTTTCCCACACACTCTCTCCCCAGAACCATTGCCGCGTTTTAAACATACTGCCGCCCGCGTCTCCCGACATTGCGGAATAAACCCCCTCCACATTGATGCCGCCGTCCCCGAAGAAGCTTTTCAATAAAGGATAAAGAGGATTGCCCGTCAAAATGGCGTTTTTGATCAGCCACGGAGAAAAGACCATCAGCGAAATCACAAAAAACAGAAAGCCGTACTGGAGAGCCGGCCACTGTCTTCCGGTTTCTCTAGCGTAAACAAAAACAATAGCCAGCGTAAGAAAAAACCAAACCGGAAGAGCGCTGTATTTTGTGCCCAGCGCCAGACCCATGGCTATTGCGGATACCAACAGCCACCCGTTGCTTTGATATTCCGTGTCCCTCCAATACACATAAGACAGGACGCTGAGCGTGGTAAAAAACACCAGGCCGACATCCACATAAGCGGTCGTGGCCGTTCGTAAAATCGTCGGCAGACTGATAAACATCAGCGCTCCCAGCAAACCGGCAAACTGCCCACACCTTTTATTTAAATAACTGTAAAGCAACACAGCCGTGCCGAGACCAAAGCTTAAGTGGATAAAATTGGGAATAATGTCGTTGCCGAAATACAAAGGCACGAGATAGAGAAGAGACAGATTCATCGGATAGTAAGAAAATCCGGCCCAGGGCGTTTCGTAAAATCCGCCGTGAACAAGCCAGAGCTTGGGAATGGCCAGATGATGAATGAGCGCATCGCGGGAAACGGGCGGCGTAAGCGCCAGAAGAAATTCAGCCAGGATGAAAAGAAAAATAAGGGAAAGGAGAATAAGTTTAATAAAACATTCTTGTTTTGCCGACAAGTTCTTCATTCAGGGCAGGCCATCCTTTTTGCGGCATCAGCAAGCATCATTACGGCGCTTAATATCCAGAAGGAGAACCAATAGCCTCTATCGCAAAAAAATAGTTTCAAAATTAAGCGACCCCATTTTCCACCCGAATTAAATGATTACACCAGAACGATTTTTTCTATTTGTTCAATATGATTAAAATGTTTATCCCGGGTCAGAAGGGTGCCGCCATCAGCCATGCAGCAAGCAGCGATCCAAACATCGTTAACGGGAATTTTACAGCCTTTTTTTTCTAAATATTCATAGATAAGAGAATATTTACGGGAAACATTTTCATCTACTGAAATTATTTCCACATGAAATATATTGATAAATTTCTCTATTTTTTCTTCGTTCAATTTTTTCCGGGAACTTTTGCGAAAACCATAATAAAGTTCTCCTAAAACGATTGCGGGAAAACAAATTTCTCGCGTTTTGCCGGCGATAATATCCACTACCTCTGGTTTTCCTTCGGCAAAATCTGAATATATATTGGTATCCAGGATCAGCCTCATTTCCAGTCGCCTTCCTCTATAGTTTCAAATATTTTTGTAGCATGCCGCAATTCTTCCGCTTCTTTATTGGTAAGCCAACCGGCAAAATTTCGTAATGCACTTTCTCTGTTTCTGACTAATCCCAGCTTTTCATCAATGGCTTCTATGACAAAAGCCGTTTTCGTTTTTTTCTCTTTTAGCGCCGCTTTCTTTATCATGTTTTCTTTTTGTCTGGGTATTCGCAAACTCATCGGCATAGCAACCACCTCCATGTATTCCAATAAACAAACACGTATCGCATTACTTTTTATATGGCAAGTCATTTTTGATGAACTCGTAAAAAGTAACCCAAACCGTCACCCCCGCGAAAGCCGGGGTCCATAACTAATTGTAATTACTGGATACCGGCCTTCGCCGGTAAGACGAAAAAAGTGCGAAATTGACTTTTTACGAGGGCGTCATTTTTGGGCGGTTACACTATTTTTCTTCCATTGCCCGCAGCCGAATACCTGCCCCCACCATCCGCAAGATTTGCATTATTACCATTGCGTAGAGGATCATTTTGAAACCTTGATAAAGTGCTATGATCAAAAATTTTCACACTTTTTTCTTTGACTTATCCTCCCGCTTGAGTGTAATTTGATCAAAAATTTTCAATGTCAAAAAGCATCATGGACATGCCATGAAACTATCCGTCGTAATCCCTTGTTATAACGAAGCAAATACCATTGAGAACCTCATTGACGCAGTGTTGAGCGCGCCCTATCCCGACAAAGAAATCATCATCGTGGACGATGACTCTTCCGATGGAACCAGGCAGATCCTTCAAAACAAAATCGCGGCCAAAGTCAGTCGGATTATTTATCAGCCCAAGAATCAGGGCAAGGGCGCTGCCTTACGGGAAGGCATCAAAGCGGCCACGGGCGATGTCATTATTATTCAGGACGCCGATCTGGAGTATGACCCCGCGGAGTACCCCAAAATCCTGGAGCCGATCATCAGCGGTAAGGCCGACGTCGTGTTCGGTTCGCGCTTCATGGGCGGAGAGCCCCATCGGGTTGTCTATTTCTGGCATCGGGTGGGGAACGGATTGATTACCCTGCTGTCCAACATGCTGACGAATCTTAATCTGACCGACATCGAGACCTGTTATAAGGCTTTCCGACGGGAAATCATTCAGTCGATCACCATCGAAGAAAACCGGTTCGGTTTTGAACCGGAAATCACCGCCAAAATCACAAAGATCAAGTGCCGCATCTATGAGGTCGGTATTTCCTATTATGGCCGCACTTACGATGAAGGCAAAAAAATCAACTGGAAAGACGGGCTCCGAGCCCTTTACTGCATTCTCAAATACAATCTGTTTCGATAACCCTGTGAGATGTCCAGCATCATTCTCTGGGCAAACGGCCGATCCAGGTGCCTGAAACCGCCATATTCCATTCCAGTTCTTTAATCCCGGGTTTTGAACCGGCTCTTACAATCAACCGGTCTTCCGGCCTCATCTTTTTTACCCAGGGCTCAAACGCTTCCATAGCGCCATAATTCCATTGAATCTTCCTGTATATCGCCAGATCTTCCGGCGGCATCATGGTCGGTTCAAAGCCCAGGATATAGCGCCATTCGGCGTGGGGATTGGCGAAGAATGTCTGATAGAAAACCGTCATATCATTGCTGTAAATAATTCCTCCCTTTTCCGGCAGCCATTTTCGATGTTCAGGTTTTTCCGCGGAAAGATAATGCACGGACAAGCTGTTCGTCCACCGTCCGTTGTAATCACTAGTGACAGCGATAAACAACACGAAAGCTAAAACCAGTGATAACCCCACCCGTTTCCAGGATAAGGTATCCATGACGGATTTTAAATACTCTTCAAATTCCAACGCAATCCATACACATACTGCCGGGATACCCCAGTCCGTCCAAACACGCACCACGAAAAATCCCAGCACCCAACTGACACCAGCAAGAATGAAAATGGGATTATCAATGATCTTGAAACTCCAGGCCTTGCGCAGCGCCCGCCAAAACAGAATGGCCAGGATCACCATCGCAATCATCACATCGCCGTTGAAGGGCTGGAATTCCGTAACGAGTTGCCTGGCAAGCGTGTGGTCGCCCAAACTGTGGAAAAAATGTCCTGTGGTTTGCATAAAGAACTGGATGGGATGACCCGTCAATAGCGATCCTATCATCACCCCGACAAGGACACATGCGGAAAGAATCATGCCGGCGCGCCACTCGCGGGCCAGAAAAAAGCATAAAACAGGCAGGGCAAACATGTACCAAAGACAATGAATCCAAGTTGCCAGAGCGATCAAGACGGTCAAAATAATGACAGAGGGCCACGGTATGGGTTTGGATTTGAACCTGGGCCAGACTAATCCCAAAAACACGATAACCGCCATTGTAAAGATGAAAGGTCTGCCCAGAAAAACGCGAAACAAAGAGCCAAAATTGGCCACGACAATACATAAAAGAGCCATCAGCCACGCCTCCGGTCTTTTCAAAAAAAAGATCGGGACAACGCAAAATACAACAAAGAGAGATACAATTGAAAATACGACAAGCTGATCAGCCGAACACCCTGTCATTTGATAAATAAATTCTAAAATCTTGTGCCACCCGACATGGCTGTCCATGGTTATTTCGGGACGGAGCACTAAAATCTCTCCCCAGCCTTTTCCGGAAACAGCCTTGGCTGCATGTCGCATGGCATCATCACCGGGAATGTATCCATAGGATATTACGCGCAGGGATATCAACAGCAGTGCCAGAACAAAAAGACACGAAACGATTATGACTACCAGGCGCGGCCGCTTTGATGCTTTTCCCACTGATTCCTCCTTGTTGTTTTCAAAAATCCATCTTTTCATATTCAGGATTGATGCGAATGGCCTCTTGATAATGGTAACTCGCTTTTTCATTCAATCCCTTCCGTTTAAAAATGACCGCCAATCGATAGTGGGCATTTGCAAACCGTGGCTGCAATCGTAAAGTTTCTTGAAACTGGACTAAAGCCTCATCATTTCTTCCTGTATGCAGGTAGAGCATTCCTAGATTATTTCGTGCGCGAATAGATGTAGGATCGAATTGTAGCGCCTTTTTATATTCCTCTTCAGCTTCGCTGTATTTACCCATCATGGTCAAGGCAACACCCAAACTGTTCCGCAAGGCAGGATCCGTTTTGTTTAAGGAAATTGCTTTGCGCAGCCGGATGGCCGCTTCCTCCGGTCTATTTTCACTAATCATCGCAATGCCCAGATTTTGGTAGAGAAGCACATTTTCTTCTACCGTTTTGATCGCGTGAGCATATAAGGTGTAATTATTCTTCCAATATTGAACCTGTTGATGCGTAAAATAAATTGAAGTGGCGAGCACAGACAGGGAAGCCAGCATCATCCATTCTCCCGCTTTAAACTTTTTTAAAAAATCAGTGGCGCCGAAGACAAGTGCCAAAAAAACACCAATCACCGGTACATACGCATAGCGGTCCGCCATGGACTGAGAACCTACCTGAACAAGTCCAATCACCGGAACGAGTGTTCCCAGGTACCAGAACCAGCCGACCGCAAGGTAAGGATATTTCCTCACATAGAAACAAAAAATGATGGTTATGAAAATTAATACCGCTGCCGCCAGAAGCATCGATTGAAGCGGAATATCCTCCATCGGATAAAATATTGCTAGGTTAAGAGGCCAAATAATATTTTCCAAATACAAAACATAGGATAAGATTGCATTCGCGATGCGCATGTTCAAAGTTAAAAAATCAAAATCGGCTACAGCGTTTTTCATTTGCTGCGTGTATAAAGCCACGCCGCTGAAAATGATGGTTAGGATAAAGAGCGGGATCTTTTCCAGAATCAGAAAACTTAATCTTGCTTTTGCAGATTGTAGAGGCAAAGGCTCCTCCGTTTTACTTTGCGTATCAATCGCTGTGCGATTCAGAGGCCAGTAATCCAT
>Ga0208822_1002591_pt1 | contig 11427 bp, 10 predicted proteins | sample AD_STIC08_MetaG_FD_184435 | JGI IMG/M metagenome (GOLD analysis project Ga0208822, IMG submission 184435) | Active sludge microbial communities of municipal wastewater-treating anaerobic digesters from USA - AD_STIC08_MetaG (SPAdes) (version 2) | ecosystem: Engineered > Bioreactor > Anaerobic >...
ACCGTCTCGGAGTTCGGACCGGTCCTCCTTTCTAGAATACTCGACCTGAATGACACCCAGGGAGGAGTTCTTGCCGTGATCTTTAAATATAGCGACGACAGGGGATTACCCCTGCTTGACCTTAAGGACCTGAAAAAGCTCATTCAATACGCCACCGGGGAAGGAAAAGCCGAATTTGAGCAGGATTACGGCAAGATATCAGCTTCCTCAACAGGTATAATCCTCCGGAAAATAATGGAACTGGAACAACAGGATGCTGACCTCTTTTTCGGGGAGCTTTCATTCGAGGTGAGAGACCTGATGCGCCGCGACAGGGATGGAAACGGATATATCAACATTATCAGGCTCACCGATATCCAGAACAGGCCGAAACTCTTCTCTACATTCATGCTCTGCCTTCTTGCCGAGGTGTATGCCACAATGCCGGAACTGGGTGATGTTGATAAACCGGAATTGGTCATTTTTATCGATGAGGCCCACCTTGTGTTCAACCAGGCAAGTAAAGCACTTTTAAACGAGATTGAGAATATTGTCAAACTGATCAGGTCAAAAGGGGTTGGGGTCTTTTTTGTGACCCAAAACCCCATGGATGTGCCAAACAATGTTCTTGCACAGCTCGGACTTAAGGTACAGCATGCACTCAGGGCATTTACTGCACTCGACAGACAGGCAATCAAACTTACGGCCCAGAACTTTCCCTTATCGGAATTCTATAAAACGGATGAAACCCTTACCTCGCTCGGTATCGGTGAAGCCCTTATTACCGCTCTTAATGAAAAAGGAATACCCACACCCCTTGCCGCAGTGATGATGAGGGCACCAATGAGCAGGATGGATGTTCTAACGCAATCGGAAATTGATTCCATAAACCGGAATTCCGAACTTGTGAGGAAATATTACCAGACTATTGACCGCGAAAGCGCTTTCGAGATTCTTACAAGGAAAATCGAGACAGCCCAGAAACAGGCAGCTGCCGAAACGGAAAGGAAAGAATGGGAGAAGCAGAGGGAGAGGGAAAGAAGAGAAGAAACAGGAAGAAGAAGGACAACAGGAACCACTGTGCGCAGAAGCACCGCCAGAAGCCCCGTCGTGAAAGTGCTTACAAGTGCCACATTCATCAGGGGAGTTTTTGGTATAATGAATAAGATACTTCGCTGATCCCCGCGGAAGCAAGATCTTTTTCAGGATAAGGAAAATATCCCTGAAAGGATGGATGAACCGCTTTAAGGCCGATTTTATTTCCTCAGGGCAATGCTGTCGACAAGGAAGCGGGATTCTCCCCTCCAGGGAATCGCTCCTTTTTTCTCTATGTAGTAAACAATTACATTTTTTCCCTGCAGCGTGTCAAATTCGGGTGTCATGTGTTTTTTCAGTACCGAAAACTGGAATTTTTCTGATGCGAGCGCAACATTTGAGTTACTCGATACACTGCTCAATATCAGCTCTCCCTCGTAAGTTTTAAAAAACACCCCTCTCTTTGAGAAAATCTGCAGCAAACCTGCCCTGGAGCCTTCACTGTAAGTGAAGAAATATTTGAAATAAATAAAGGATCCAAGGGCAAGGAGAAGAATGAACACTGTCCATCTGACAATTCTTCTTGTTGCCTTGACAACACCTGCCCACCGGGAGGGTTTTGACTGATTGTGTTCTGCTTCCATTCTGATACGGATTAAATTATAAAGGCTTGAAAGTTTCCGGCATAATGCAAAATTACATATAAAAATCAAGCCATTTTCCGCCTCAGGCAAAACGGATAAATAATTACGGCTTTTTCCCGCCGCGGATCCTGCGGCCTGATCGGGAAATTAAATATACAATGAGTACAATCAGCAAGGCTGCAATGATCAGGGGTATGAACAGGGCCAGTACAGAAACTCCGAACGATGCAGCATGTTCCCCGGTTGCCAGCACTGCATTACCTGTTCCGGCGGTTAGTTTGGATGAAGCGGCCCGGGTCACTACCGTTCCGCCCTGTACGGCTGCTGCCGATCCCCCTCCGAAAATAAGCCCGGCAGCCCACCTGAGCAGATCATTGTCAACCGGCAAAACCGAGGTCATAAGGAGAGTCCCGCCAGCAATCGCCAGCGGGGTGGTTATCGTATCGAGCAGATTGTCAACAAAAGGGATGTAATATGCCATGACTTCAACAACCGTTGCAGTTCCGAAACATATTATGGCCGGCCAGCCGGCAAGCCACTGAAAGCCTTCAGCTGCAGGAAAAATACCAAGCTTTGCCGCAACGCTGGCAACAAGCAGGGGCACAAACACCCTGAATCCGCAGCTTGCCGCCAAACCAAGGCCAATCGCGGCTGCTGTGATGATCTCCTTTTCCATGACCCGAACATTTCTCTAAAGATATGCCGGATTCCTGAAAAAATTCATATCCGGAAATCAGGATATTTATTCTTTTAGTAACTTTCATGGAAATTAAACAATCCGTTCGGAAACATGCTTATTAATGGCTCTCCTAATAATTCATCAAATGGAAGAAAATACGACTCATGAATCCGGTCAGACTGAAAAGGAAAGACTGATCGACAAGGCAAAAAAGCTGGTTGACAAGGCTGATGACTTTATTGATGATAAAGTCGAAGATCTGAAAAAAAGTGAAACCTTCAAAAAAGTGAAGGAAACCTATGAGAAGGCGGAGAATTTCGTGGAAGACAAGATTGAGGACATCAAACAGAGCGGCGTAAAGGAAAAACTCGGGGCATTTGCCGGAAAGGTTGAGGATAAAACAGGGGAGACGGTCGCAAAAATGAAGAAATTCGGTAAGAAAGCCGCTGAAAAAACCGCCGAAAAGCTTGAAGATATTGCTGAAAACCTGAAAAAGAAAGCGGGAGGCAATGATATGGAAAAGAAACCTGATAATGCCTGATCAGCGCGGCTATTCAAACGGGGGAAAGCATTCCTGTTTCCCTTACGTAACCCTATGATGGTACATGAACAAATCCTGCAACCAGTCAGCGGAGACCGCCGGGGTTTGCCTCCTTATCGCTGGCCGGAGGGGTAAAAATGATGCGTTTGGTATATCTCCGTTGTTTTGCCGGATTTTGCAGGTAAAAATGGATATTGTTGTCTGAATCAGTGTGAAACCGGAGAATGAGTTCTTTTCCCCGCTGCTTTTCCTGTTACACTATTTTTGTGGTGCACAAGGAATAAACTGCTTTCCTGAAAAAGGGAGGGCATCCTTCCAGGACACCCTCAAAATAAAAAATCATTTTATAATTACGGTAATTATTCTGGTAACTTATTTGTCAAGAGGCGGAATAACCAGCACCTGCCCCGGGTAGATGAGGTTAGGATCCTTGAGCATAGGCCTGTTTGCCTCGAAAATGATATTGTACTTGTTTGCGTTCCCATAGACTTCCTTTGCGATCTTGGAAAGATAATCACCTTTCTTCACGGTGTAATACTGCTTCTCCGGCGGAGGGGGGGTGACAACCGGCGGATTCTTTACAACCAGCCAGTCATCAACTGTGGCAATGCCGTCAACGTTACCGGCCGTAACTATGACCTTGTTCTTGTTCTCGATCGTGTCGATGCTGCCCATCAGGATAACCTTGTCGTCATCGACCTTTACCTTTATGTCGCTCGTGTCAAACCCGAACTTCTTAATGTGAGCAACTATCAGATCAGCTTTTTCCTGTTCCCTTTTTTCTTCTGACTTGAAAAGCTTGTCGCCGGCGTTTTTGATAAATGAAATTAGTCCCATAGTTAACAGTTTTAGTTTGAAATTGATTCTTTTATATGCCTTTCATCTGAACCAGCCTGTCAGGTCCCGGAATTTCATGTTCCAATGTCTGTGTTCACTGCGGCACTTCTAAAATGCGCATATGATGAAACAAGCAGACCACCGGTGTCCGGCGTATCGACATGGCTGTATAACATGTATATTTTTAAATAATACAGACATAAAAATCAGTTGACTGAAGAAAACTCTTTATTGATCCCAAATTAATCATTCTGTTTCAATAAACAAATGCTTCTTTTTCAGAATAATTTTTAAGATGGTTGATTAAAATATACTTCCCGGGGATGTTTAGTTATGCCCGGAAATTGAAATATAAGACCTGCATTTTAGTCTATGTCATCCTGTCGGCCTTCATGCGTTGTTAACCCGGGACCGGGTTTACCATGGGCCCTTAACCGGCGCCCGGATTTTAATCAGAAACGGATATCTCCTGACCCCGAACCAAACCGGCCGTTTACGGCCAATACTGGGGCGATGCAGGTCCAGGCTAACCCCGGTTGCTATTACCTCTTATTACCGGTTAAATGACCTGAACCAGGCCAGTGAAATGTCAGAATAGGAATAATATTCTGATGCAACCAGTTTCGTGCTGAAAAACTTCCTGTCGGCCATTAAGTTCACTTCCTCAAAGCTTTTCAGAAAGCTGTAATTGTATGCTGCCGACAGGAATTTTACCTTCTCCTCTTCATCCATCCCTCCCATGTCAAATGTCATCCCGCATATCCTGATAAAGGCAATAAGATAGATAAACTGCGCCTGGGGGTTTTCGAGATTGGCCACTATTGACGATCTGTATCTCCAGGCGGTGTTGTATGCTGCAGGATCAGGGAAAAAGTTTCTCAGACTGCCTTTCAATAAATGGCTCCTTTCGTTGACAGCTTCAGCAAATGAGGGTTTCATCTGGAAACGGCCGACGGAGAAATTCGCATAATCCTCCCCGGCATAAATATACAATGACTTAAGGATTGTAATTTCCATTTTGTCACGGAGGGCGGAATAGCGTATCAGTTCGGGGAAAACCACAGCAACAGCTACCGGGTAAGATACATTGAACCTTGCCGACAGCTTTTTCATCCACGGTTCATTTTCATTTATGAATTCTGCAGCTTTGTCCCAGTCCTTCCCGAAAGTATTCCTGTAGTCCTGTTCCTGGGAAAACAGGATACATGTGCTAAAGCCCAGTATAACAACAGCCTGAAGAACTTTCATCCGGTAACCTGAAATTGAATGGTCCGTCTGAATAACCGGCGGTTATTAATATGAGGGTCAGAATGGAATCGTGCACTGCATGATGGCATCTTTCCCCGGTGAATGATACATGTAAGTGAGGCTTGGTTTTCCATCAATACTGGTCATATAAGGATTAAACAAGCCCGATAATTTTGTATTATCATTGAAAGACAGGGTCCCTGATGAGTAGTATGCATACTTGTTGTTCGTACTGCTTATAAAAAGATCATCATTATCATAATGGTCCCCGTTAAGTGTCAGGATTGGATTTCCTTTCAGGTCAAATATTTTGTCGAAGGTTTGGATCACGATATCGTCATATTTAGCGGTGCCATTGAGTCTTCCGGGAACCATTTTCTTATCATCATAACTTGATACCGGGATATTGGTAACGAATTTTGATTGTAATGATTCCGGCCCGCCTGACTGCATCATCTGGTTCTGCATCTGCATACCCATCTTCATACCGATTTCCATCATTTCCTGATCGGTTTTTGCATTTGCCATTGCCTCTTCTAACTTTTTAAAGTCCGATTCGCCCATTAACACGGTCTCGGTGACGAAGGCCGCGAACTTGTTTTTTGATCTGCTCAGGGCGAAATCGCTGATAATAGCGTAAGGACCATAGCTTTTCCCATTGTGTTTTATTAAATATTTATCGCCTGATTTTACTATGATCCCGGGATAGGCCTTCACGTAATAGTCTTCTTTATCGTCGTTGTAATTTGAATTGCTGGTATTGCCGGCAGCTATAAGCCGCGGATCATTTTCATTAAGAGGCCCAGTAGTCTGTCCGTTTTTAAGTATGTAGAATTTCTGTGTCTGCCTGTCCTTTATTACTATACTGCCGTCGATGCCTATGGTTAAGTACAATTCCCTGTAATCGAGATTATATTTCTTCAGGTCGATGATGAGCTTTGCATTATCGCAGCTGCATGAAGGTTCAGGCGCAACCTTGCTGTCATCATTGCCGCTTTTCCCGGTGATCTCTTTTGTCACGTCCTTCTTTATCTTATTAAGCAGGCTTTGTGAATGGAGGGGCAATGACAGGTAAAATGATATCAGAACTGAGAGAAAGATGAACTTCTTCATAGATACTAAATTTATTGTTGTTATTATCAGGAAATAATCTTCTTTTTTCTTAAACGATGTGAAATTTGTGATATAACACTATGGAAGAATAAGTGTTCAACGGCAATCTGTTTTTTCTGAAATTAAATCATCTAATTATTTTCACTGAACTCCGCCCAAAACAAAAAATGGCAGTATCCTGAATACAGCGGCGCAGTGGCTCTTTTTCTTTGGTGACTTTCTTTTGGAGAAGCAAAAGAAAGTTACAACAAAAAAACGTCTTTTTTTAATAACCAGAAGTTTCACCCCATAGCCTTCTCCCGGCTTTTCCCGGACCAGCCATGGTTTCAGGGAACTTTTTATGCTGGCATTTTGTTAATAATTCAGATGATAATTTGAAAAGTAACTTTTTGCAAAGTTCATCATATGGCAAAAACACAATAAATTGCCGGTGAAAATGAACAGTCAGATTTACCGGGAAAACCGGAATTCAGATGCAGCGGCAGTCATATATTTCAGACATCAACCTGCAGATTATCTGTTATATACTAAGCATGATGCAAATCTGCAATTATTGTAGTTCAAAAAAACATGGAATTCCAGAGCCTGTTTGGCCGGGCTTAGTGAATCCCTTTTATGGAAAATTATATAACTGAGTAAAAACAAAAATTAAAATATGAAGACAAAACTGATCCTGCTGGCAGTGATTTTAACGGGTATTGCCTCACCGTCATTTTCTCAGACACGACCCAGACCCGATATGGGAATTCATCCCGCAGTACAGGCAGGCGGATATCTTCAGACCATCTACGGTAAAGATTTTGAGGGGAAGGATCTGAATTATGATCTGAATCCGGGTTTCCGCGCAGGCGTTAACTTCAATATTCCAATCGCACCTGATTTGTACATTCAGCCGGGACTGGGACTGGCACTTAAAGGCTTCAGCCAGGAAATCATAGCAGGAAAAAGGATGAAAGTAAGCCTGTATTATGCTGAGATTCCCGTTAATTTTCTTTTCCGGCCGCAGGTGGGTAACGGGCACATGCTGCTTGGGATCGGTCCGTATGCCGGTTACGGTGTTACCGGAAGCAAGCGTTACGGGAAAGATAACGACAAAATAAAATTCAAAAGCAAGGTATCAATATCCGACCTGTCGTCTGCAGGTGCCTTTATCAAACCCCTTGACGCAGGAGCAGGTGTCCTTTTCGGTTATGAATTGTACAGCGGATTGTATTTTCTGATCGATGGCCAGTTGGGCCTGCTGAATATTTATCCTGAGTACGAAGGCCTGACCGGCAACAAAGCCGCATTCAGGAATTTCGGTTTCGGATTGTCAGCAGGCTTCCGATTCTGAAAACAGCTGCTGAAAAAACGAACACCTGGTTTCATTCAACACCCCACCGGTAATCCGGCTTATCACCCATTTTAAGAATAAGGGTTCCGCCTTCCGTAATATCACTGTGCGTGAAAGAGGTTTTTCCCAGCTCCTTTCCGTTCAGCCATGCCGATTGCACATACTTATTCGCCTGGCTGTTGTTCTCAGCAATAACGTTGAATGTCCTGCCGTTCTGAAGTTTAATTCTTATCTTTTTGAATAGCGGACTACCGATCTGATATTCGGGGATCCCTGGCGCTATGGGATAAAAACCCATTGCCGAGAACACATAGAAAGCGGATAATCCGCCGCCGTCCTCATCTCCCGGCACTCCCATGAGATCATTCCTGAACCAGGTGTCCATAAGCATCCGCAGGCGTTTCTGCGCTTTCCAGGGCGTACCGGCCAGGTTGTATAGATACGGTATATGCATTGACGGCTCGTTTCCCATAACAAACTGTCCTACGTTGCCCGTGGCATCGGGAAAGGTTGAATAATAGATCCATTTGGTCCTGCCCAGCCCTTCGCTGAATAGCTGGTCGAGCTTATCCCCGAGTTTTTCCTTGCCCCCCATCATGCGGATCAGATCGTCAAAAGCATGGTAGGGCTGCCAGATATAAGTCCATGCATTATTTTCATCATAGTAATCACGCGCCCCTGTCCCGGAATCAAAGCGGTAATCGAAGGGCTCGATCCACCTTCCCAGGGAATCTTTTGGATGATAGAATCCGGTTTCGGTATTGAACAGGTTCCTGTAATTGAGGCTCCGCTTAATGAAAAAATCATAATCATCTTTCCTCCCCAGTTCTTTGGCCATTTGAGCCAGGCACCAGTCATCATATGCCGAGGCAAGGGTTACTGCAACCGACTGCCTCCGCTCAAAAGAGTTGACAATGGAATAGGGCTCGGTCTCTCCCTTGAGAAGCCCGGGAAAGTAGCCATTCTCATCGTAAAACCTGTCGAGCCTGGTTGCCTTTCCCCTGATCCATGGCAGCTTTGTTTCATTGAGAACAGTGTGTTTCAGATGCCTGTATGCCTCTTCAAGATCAAATCCCCTTATCCCCTTGTTCCATGCATCCAGTATTACCGCCGCAGAATGGTTCCCGTTCATTGCATGATGATCTCCTGTCGGCGTGGGAAATGTAGGCATCCATCCCGACTGTCTTGCCATCCTTATGTAGGATGTGATCTTTTCGTCCTGCGTGCCGGGGTTGAGAATAACCTGCAGCGGGTGCATGGCAAGGTATGTATCCCACACCCAGTCGTCGGTATAGAAGGCCGTGTCACCGGCAGATTCGATCTGGCCACTCCAGACACTGAAATACCTCCCGTCTTCGGTGATGTCGACCATCCTTTCAAAGCAACGGTACAGTGATGTGTAGAAGACATGCCGCTGGTCATCTGTTCCTCCTTCAACCTCAATAACCGAAAGAGTTTTGTTCCAGATGTCACGCGCCCGCTTTTCCACTTTGTCAATGTCCCATTCGCCGATCTCTGCCTCAAGATTTTTACGGGCCTGCTCCTCACTGATGTAGGATATTCCGTAACGAATCCTCATCTCGCCGTTGCCGTTTTCGGTGCATGATGCAACTATGGATTTGCTGCCGATGGCCCCTGTTCCCTGGTCCCCCGGGGTAATGTTATCAAACCGGGGAGCCCGCTCGAACTCGAGGAAAAGATAGGTCTTCACTCCCCTGAAAATGTCATAACCGGAAACAACCTTTTCCCCGCAGCTGAGCTTACCTCCTTCGCCTGTCGTGATTACAACCCCGCAATTGGGGCTGTCGTTGAATTTTAGCCTGAAAAAACCTGCCCTGGCTGCAGGGGAGAATTCCAGACCGATGTTTCTTTCATCAAGCGTTACAGAATAACGGTAAGGACTGATTTTTTCATTGTCAGTTGTAAAAGGGGTTAAAGCCTGCTCACCGGCATTACTCCCCGAAAAGGGAATGATCATGAAAACTGTTCCTGACCGGTGCGATACTACATTCAGGGGAAATCCCGCCATTTTGTTGGTTGTGTAATTATCCCTTTCGGGATAAAACCTCAGCATACTGTTCGGAAGATGAACGGTAGGGTAGGTGGGTACCAGCAGATGACTGATGTTTCCCATGTACGGGTTGACGTAATCAACCGGATCAGGTGTCTTCTGACTGCATGAAATGGACGATGAAATCAGTATGGCAGTAACAATTACAGTACAAAGCCCGGGTATCCTGTTCATATGCTGAGGTATTAGGTTATTTTATGATGTTATGTTTCCTTAGGATCTCAAGTGTCTTTTCAACCGGCAGCGCTTCAATCCTGAAATTATACCGGCCGGTCACTGTTTCAGCTGCAAAAAGAGAATTTATGATCGCTTCTTCGGTCGATTCAATTACTGCTTCGAAAAGAAGATCCATCTCTTCATTTCTAAGAACTGTCATTTCCTGGTACATTGATTTCGCACTCCAGGGGATCCTCAGGTTTTCCGCAGTTGATACGGCAATTGCAAAATCCCCGCTGCTGTTCGAAGTCATGCCTCCGGTCATTGCGATCCCTCCCATAGCCCTTGCCGCCAGTCTTTTAAGATTCCTTGAATCGAGAGGGGCGTCGGTCATGATTACAACCATGCAGGAACCATCTTCCTTGTATTTTTCGGTAATCTTCATGAATTTATGCCTGCCGAGCTCAATTCCTACTGGTATCCCGTTTATCCTGAGTATGCCTCCGAAATTTGTCTGGACAAGCACTCCCACGGTATAGCCTCCCTTTGATTCCGGGAGAATCCTCGAAGAGGTTCCGATTCCTCCCTTGAATCCAAAGCAGACGGTACCCGTCCCGGCTCCGACATTCCCTTCAGCCACCGGACCTGTGTCAGCTGCAGCTATCGCATTGAGGACATGCTCCCTGGTGATGACCCTTCTCCGGATATCATTAAGCCCGGCATCATTGGTTTCCCCGACAACGGGGTTGACGCTCATCACGGTAATATTGCCCGGAAGACCCAGGGTATAATCAATCAATGCCTCTGCTGCAACGGGAACACTCAGGGTATTCGTCAGAATAACCGGGGTTTCTATATTTCCCAGCTCTTCAACCTGGGATACGCCGGTGAGCTTGCCAAATCCGTTGCCGGCAAAGATCCCTGCCGGAACCTTGTTCTGAAAGATATTACCTGAATGAGGCAGAATTGCTGTCACACCTGTGTTTACAGCGTTGCCTTCCTTAAGGGTAACATGTCCCACTTTGACTCCGGGTACATCTGTAATGGCATTGTTGCGCCCCGGATTCAACACTCCGAAGCGTATTCCATAGTCGGCTGCTCTCTTATTCTGGGCTTGCATGCTTAAACATATGATTAAAACCGGAATTAGCAATAAATTTTTCAGCCGGATATGATTTATTTTTAAAGTTCGGATGCCTGTCTGACCCCCCGGGCAGGGAAACACACATGATTGCAAACGATTAACTTCATCCGGATTTGGGTTTTTGGTCAATAATGTGGATTTCATCAGCATTTCATGCATGATATTAAAAACTCCTTCGACTCCGGAGACAGTTCGCTTTCTTCAAAATCGCCGCAGATCGTGTAACTGTCGAATTCTGACCGCTCGATAAGATGCTCAAGCTCAAACCTGAAAAAATATCTCAGGGAAGTGTTCCATTCCTTTGTGAAAATTGACCTTCCTTCATTCCAGTCAAATCTGAAAGTGACGTTAATCAATTGATTAATGAGGTCGGGTCTGGTGGTGACTGTCCTTTTTAACCGGTTTCCCGGTTCAAACTCCCCGTCGAAATCGATCACATTGTTCAGGCCGGAAATAAGTATCTGCAGATCAGGAACAAAAACGTCGAATATAAATCTGCCGCCCGGATTCAGATGTTCATAGACATTGTTCAGGGCCCTGATCTGGTCAGATTTCTCCGTCAGATGCATGAATACCCGGAAAGGAGCCATGATAAGGTCAAAACTGAAGTCGAATTTAAAATCAATTATGTTCTGACAGGTTATTCT
>Ga0208822_1002600_pt1 | contig 11414 bp, 13 predicted proteins | sample AD_STIC08_MetaG_FD_184435 | JGI IMG/M metagenome (GOLD analysis project Ga0208822, IMG submission 184435) | Active sludge microbial communities of municipal wastewater-treating anaerobic digesters from USA - AD_STIC08_MetaG (SPAdes) (version 2) | ecosystem: Engineered > Bioreactor > Anaerobic >...
GCTATCCATAAGGGCCATGTCCTGCCGGTGGCGATTTTTCCCCAAAGCCGACCTTGAGTGGACGGTGCCCCCGTAAGCCGCCATTCGCCTGGCTACTCGACTTTTCGCAGGCAAGGGGCAGCCTTCCGAGCGCTGCAGACGTTGGCCATCGCCTACCCGAGCTCTCGGTCTAGCCATCAAGAGACGTAGCCGTATGGAAGAATGCGGTAGCGAGAATGACATAAAGCCGACCCTGAACCCGACGTCCGGAGCGTTCAGACTAACCACCACAAGAGTCAGCTCTGCAATACGGTAGTAAGAGCTTTACCCGGCCGAATCTCGCTCGGAGTAGCCGGCCTCGCTCTGGCGGCAGATCACCAGCACGAACACCGTATGAATCCCGGGGACATGGCGATACAAGATCAAATATCCATGCGAACGACGGCCGATCACCAGTTCGCGTTCGCTATTCGCAACCGGACGACCGATCAACAAGTTCTGCTCCAGAATTTCAACGGGGGCGATGATCCAGTGCAACAACAGCCGCGCAACAGCCGCGCGAGCAGGTGATATGACGGTATCTGTCTGGTCACGTCGGTCACAGGAAAATGGGCTCGTGAAAGGAGGAAATGTCTGGGTTGAAGCGGATGTTCCTGAAGGTGACTTGTTAGCGCATCTTTTACTCCGGTTGTGTTTGCTTCACCGGCCGTCTGTGCAGCAGGTAAACCAGCGCAAGCATGGCGATGACTATGAAACTGAAGGAGATGATCGAGTGGGGCGCCAGGCTGGGGATACCGGTCAGCGGCATGCCGTCGTTGCCGCCGGGGACCATTGCGGCCGCGCCGCCCATTAGCGTGCCCCCCAAGATGTTGCCGATCAACGGCCGCGATCGCGGCCACTGCAGCCGGAAACTACCGCTGCTGAGCGCCGCGACAATCCCGCCGACGATCTGTGCCAGGGTGCAAGAGGCGGCCAACAGCGTAAGCCCCGACACCCTGGCATCGAGTGCAACTCGGGTGGTGCCGGCCACCACACTGGCGTAGTCCCAGCCGGCCACCGCGACGTACAGCGTGCCGCCTCCGATTCCGGCTACCAACACCGTCGCGACCGCCGTCTCGGAGCGCGCCCACAGCCGCTCAATCACCGCGGGACGCACCAACATTGCAAGAGCGAACAGCCCCAGTGGGGTTAGCCACAAGGCGGCCGCGGCACCGGGGCCGACCAAGGCGGAGGTCCGGTTCAGAGCGGGCGCCACCAAACCCAGCAACTGATCCACCAGGATCACCCCAAGGGATAAGCCGGCCAGGGTCCCCAGGTAGGTCAGGTTGCCGCTCACCAGCTGGACGAAGGTGCCGAACATGCAGCCCCGGTTCAGATGGGCGCCCAGACCCATCACTAAGCCGCCCAGCAGCGCGGTGAGCCACAGGCCGTGGCTGTCCGACAGGGCAAATAACCCAGGAAACAGCCAGTTCAGGGGCACCACCACCAACGCCGCCCAGGCGGTGGCGCCGACAAATACCAGCAGACGACCCGGATCGCCGTGCTGGACAATGTCTTCCGCCGCCGCATAGGTGCACAGACCGGCCCGCTTCATGGCGAAACCGACAGCAAAGGCGACGGCGATAGCGCTCAGGGCAAACGACACACGGTTCTCCTCATCGTCAATGGGGTGACTGACAACGACTCAGTCGACGATCCGCCCCCCTTTCCAGAAGGCCAGGAAACCGCGGATATCTGCTCAACGTTTGACTCCTTTGGCGCCAAGGGTCGTCCGTATGCAGTTTGAGCGGTTCGGCTACTTCGTTAGCGACCGGCACGAGCACCGCGCAAGGGCAGCAGTGTTTAACCACGTTGTCACCCTGCGAGACACGAAATTGCGCGAAGAATCCGTTTTTGTGTCGGCTGAGGTTGTGCGCGGCGGCAGAATCCCTTATACGACGGCGGGAGCTGCTGGTGGGCCAGCTACTACCATTCCGACTGCCAGAAATCTGATACAGTCGCGGCGCTCGCGGGAATCCGCGGCCACCGCGAAATGAGGCGCCTGCTCGGCCCGGAGCAGCGCTGGTACAGGGATAGTGGTGGTCTTGATTGGCTGAGACAGGCATGTCATCCACCCAGTGCCTGTAACAGATCGCCCCGACGCAATAGCCCTCCCTTCACGACACGCGCGTACACGCCGCCGTGACCGCGCATCGCGTTGTATCCGCCCGGGCCGAGCACGTCTTCCATGCGTGAACACGGCTCGCACGGGCCGCTCACTTCGATGACCGCCGATGGTCCGATCCGCCACAGCCGCGGTTGATCGGCAAATGGCGACCGCAGGCCCAGCAGGTTCAGCCCGGAGACGACAAGATTTCGCCGCAACAACGCAGGATCGATCCGCTCGCCCCCCGTCCAGCGCGCCAGCAGCGGCAAATGCTCGGCCTGGATCAGCGTCAGGGCGCGCGCCTGCCCGTTGACGCCCAGTGCGGTGCGCGCGGCGTGCCGGTCGCCCAGCAGCCCCCGCCCCTCGACCAACTCTGCCTCGTCCACTACGACCGCAGCCACTCCGCGTGCCGGACGCAGCACGATGGTCTCGATGCGGCCGGGCTGGGGTCCGGCCGATATCAATTCGCGCAGACTTCCCATTAACGTGCGCCGCACCGCTTCAAGCGAGCGGCTCCTCCCCGCTGGCTGAATCCACCCCTGGCGCCACCTGCCGCACTAGGCCGTCGGCGTCAACGTGGAAGTCGTTGAACACTACCCGATCCTGCGGGTCGATCACGATGAACCATGGCGTGCCGCCGGTGCGGTAGCGCATCAGGATATCCGACCTCAGGCCGGTAGCCGCATCGCCGGGATCATGCGCGAAGGGAATGGACAGGCGCTGCTCGGCCTGGAAACCGAGCATCGCGTCGTAGGTGTTGACCTCAAAGCCTTCGAACACGGTTTGCACGGCCAGCAACGCGACGCTGTCTTGTCCGGCCAAACCCTGCACCAGCGCCCGCATCGTCGGCGCGCCGTGCGAGTGGCAACCCGGACACCAACTCTGAAAACAGAACAGAATTTTCCATCGTCCGCTCAGATTGGACAGGGTCAGCGGCGCACGCGGCCGTCCCTGGGCATCCACCCAGCGCTGCGCCGACCAGGCCGGGGCGAGTTGCCCCACGATCCCCAACTCGTGCACAGGCCGCTTCATTTCTCCTTCTCCAGCGCGACTGCATTGATGCAGTAACGTAACCGGCTAGGCGGTGGTCCGTCCGGAAACACGTGACCCAAATGCGCGGCACAGACGTTGCAGCGGGTCTCGATGCGCTGCATGCCATGACTGCCGTCGGAGATGTAGGCAACGACATTATCGCTCAGCGGTTGCGTGAACGAGGGCCAGCCGGTGCCCGATTCGAACTTGTTCGCAGCGTCAAACAACTCCGTGCCGCAGCATACGCAGCGGTAGCGTCCGGGCTCGAACAGGCTGCACATGGCTGAGCTGAATGCACGCTCGGTGCCGGCAAGGCGAGTGACGCGGAACTGTTCGGCCGTGAGTTGCTTGCGCCACTCGTCGGGTGTCTTCTCGATGCGCCGGTCGGGCGCGGGATTGCCCTGCTGGGCGCGTGAAATAACGTCAGTCCATTGGTGCATCTCGATCTCTCCAAAAAAGCCACTCGCCGGATGCAATGTATGGCCCTCAATGGGCCAACTGACCAACCAGCAGCAGGGCGCCGAAACCAACGGCGGCAACGGTGCCGGCAAATCGCGGCGTGCCATGCACGGCCTCGGGGATGATCGTCTCGGTCACCATCGCGATCAGTGCGCCGGCGCCGAACAACTCCAGGACGGCCGATGTGCCGGGTGAAATGCTGTCGGCCAGAACGAAGCCCACGCCCGTAACCGCCACCGTAGCGATGGCCACGCCCCCCCACACCGACAGGATCCAGCCCGGCTTTCGACCTGCCGCGAGCATCCCCGCCGAGCCCGACAACGCTTCGGGCAGATTGCCCAGCGAGATGGCAGTGATCAGCACCATCTGCGGTCCAACACTTTTCAGCGTCAGTCCAAGCACCAGCGCTTCGGGAATGGCATCCATCGCCGTGCCGAGCGCAATCGCGAGCCCGCTGCCCGGCGCGAGCGCCTCCTGAGGCTGGGCGACACACTCCCCGCAGCGCTTCCTGTCTGCCGCGCCGCGTGCAGCCAGGGCGGCATTGGCGCCGCTGAATGCGAGGGCTCCGACGAGCAGGGCCAATAGCCCGGCGGCGGCGGACGGCACAATCCCGATGGCGTTCGCGGCCAACTCCACCGTGGCCGCCGCCAGCAGAAGGCCGGCAGCCACCGCCATGGTCGCCGCCACGGACCGATGCGTCAGACTCCCGTACAACCCAATAAAGGCGCCCACCGCGAGGCCAGCGACGGATACCAGCCCCCAACCGAGGGCGGACGCGAGGTGAAAAATCGGCGAATCCATATGCGACAAAGCTCCCGTTTCGGATTTACGCTTTGGACGAGAGAGAGGCTCCTTGCAGCCTAGGACGCGCCAGGAACCAATGGTCTGTTTGGTTTGATCAATCGTCTGATCGGAACCGCTGGTTATCTTGAATGCGATTACGTCGAATGGGGATGCACGGTGTGGGCGTTCGTCGCCGCAGGTTGGTCCGAGACGAACGGCAAAGCATTCGAGACAATTGAATCCGTTGCAGGTGTCAGTATTCCTTCACCCGAGACGCAGCGGCGCACGCCGGGCGCGGCGGGACGACCATCACAGAGAAGGAAAGGAGTGATCATGACACCCATGACAGCAATATTCGGACATCGGATGACGGCATCGACACCCGCGAAGGCATTGGCCTGCAGCATCGTGGCGCTTTCCGCGCTCACGGCAGGATCTGCCGTGGCCGCAGACGCTGCGATGTCGAAAAACTCCGCCTATCCGCAGATCGAATATGCGCCGGAGTTCAACGCCAAGGGCGAACTGGTGCAGCCGGTGGATTTCCGCCAGTGGGTGTTCATCGGCGCGCCGCTGACGCCGCACGGGCTGAACAACGGCAAGGCCAACTTCCCTGAGTTCCATAACGTGTACGTGCAACCGTCGGCGTTCAAGGCCTACCGCGCAACCGGCAAGTGGCCTGAAGGAACCATGATGGTCAAAGAGCTGCAGTTGGTCGACGGGCCGGCCGAGTTTCCGGACGGTTCGCGCTTCGAGCCCTCTGGCCGGGGCTATTTCCCGGGCGCTGTCAACGGCCTGGACGTGTCCGTCAAGGACAGCAAGCGCTTCGCCGAGAGCAAGAACTGGGGCTTCTTCAACTTCAACCACAGCGCACCGCCCTACCTGAAGGCGGCGTCGCTGCGCCCGGTCGGGGAGTGCGCAGGCTGCCACATTGCGAACGCCGATGAAGACATGGTGTACGTCAGGCTCTACAAGCCGATCCTGAATCCGCTTCCTCGTTAAGCGCGCTACGACCTAGGAGAAAGTGATGATGCAAAGCTGCGTTCGTTACGTCCTATTCGGGGCCACCATCGTGGCGGCGACGGCCGCAGCCGCGGATTCATCGGCTCGGCGAGGGGAGGAGGCATCCTTCAGCTCCCTCGTCGACGCCGGTGGCAACATCACCTTCCCCGCGCATTTCCCCAGCGGCTACGTGCACATCGGCTCCTGGGCGGTGGCCGGAGCCGATGGTGTGGCCGACACGCACGTCGTCTATGCGCGCCCCGAAGACGTGGCGCATTACCGCCGTAGCGGCGCGTTCCCCGACGGGGCCGTGATCATCAAGGAGGTGCTCGAGGCCATCGGATCTGCCCATACGACCGGGAAGGCCTTCTGGGGCGCTCATGGAAAAACCTGGTTCGTCATGGTCAAGGACGTCAAGGGGCGCTTCCCAGCCAACCCGTTGTGGGGTGATGGCTGGGGCTGGGCACAGTTCGATCCGAAGGATCGCTCAAAGCAAATCGCCACAAACTACAAGACCGACTGCCTCCAATGTCACGTTCCGGCCAAAGCGATGGACTGGATCTACGTCTACGCCTATCCAGCGCTCGGCGAAAAGGCGCTGCAGTTCACCCCCGAGGCCGCGCGCAGCGGAGGTCTGAAACCGGACGAAGGGCATCGCATCAAGGCCACGACCAGCGGCGCGCAATTGACGGACGAGCAGCCAAAGGTGGCCATGGGCAAGCAACTGTTCATGCAGACCTGTACCGCCTGCCACTCGGCCACCGCCAACGAGCACGGCACCGGGCCATCGCTGTTCGGGGTGATGGGGCGTACGGCCGGAAGCGCACCGGGTTATCAATACTCCGGTGTATTACGTAACTCTGGCGTGGTCTGGTCGCCCGGGAATCTCGTCAAGCATCTGGCCGATACACGCGGCTTCATCCCCGGCAACCTGATGGGGCGCTTCTTCAAGGGCGTCGCCGCGACCGACGAACGCGATGCGATCGTCGCCTACCTTGCGACATTGAAGTAATTGGAGTTCACCATGAATACGACCGAAACTGCGATCCTTGCGGGAGGCTGCTTCTGGGGCATGCAGGATCTGATCCGCAAGCTGCCCGGCGTAACGGGCACGCGCGTGGGTTATAGCGGCGGTGACGTTCCCAACGCCACCTATCGCAATCATGGCAGTCACGCCGAGGCGATCGAAGTGGTGTTCGATCCCCGCAAACTGAAATATCGCGACCTCCTGGAATTCTTCTTCCAGATCCACGATCCCACTACGACCAACCGGCAGGGCAATGACCGTGGCGCGTCGTATCGCTCCGGCATCTACTACACCAGCGAGGTCCAGCGCGAGATCGCCATCGACACCATCGCCGATGTCGAGGCCTCCGGCCTCTGGCCTGGCAAGGTGGTGACCGAGGTGCGGCCCGCCGGCGAATTTTGGCAGGCAGAGCCCGAGCACCAGGACTATTTGTTGCGCAACCCCGGCGGCTACACCTGCCACTTTGTGCGACCCAACTGGAAGCTGCAGCGGCGCCCGGTCGAGAACAACCGTTCGACGACATGAACGCCCACCGGACATCGGGGACAGGACCCCGCTGTTCTCGCAGTGAAATGCGATTGGGAATGAACGACTTTGGAGCGATGCCGGAGAGGTCGAAAACCATCAAGCCGATTGCCGCACGTTTGGGGCACCTGCTCATCATCGGCTTGATGCTTACTGCTCTGCTCACCGGGTTGGAGGCGTTCGATTTCAGCTCGCCGCCGCGCATACTGACACGGGACGGGCTTTTTGCACTGCATCGCGGGGCCGGGCTGATGGTGGGCATGCTGGCGATCGTGTGGCTCTGGTTGCGGCGCGACTGCTTCCGACAGGGCTGGGTTGGCTTCTGGCATGCGCTGCTGTTGAACATCGCGCTGCTGATTCCGCTCGCACCCTGGCTGGCGCGGATGCTCGAAGGCCGCCTGGAGGAAGCATTTGCCTTGGTGCCCGTGTACAACCTTGTCTCCCGCCCGGAGAGCGGCCTGTCCTACCTGTTGTTCCACTGGCACAGGATGCTCATCGCTGGTTTTCTGGTTCTGTTGGGTATCCATGTTGCAGCAGCCTTGTTCCATGCCTTCGTATTGAAGGACAAACTGCTGTCTCGAATGTTTTTTTGGCGCGACCCTTCGTGATCGGATTGAACGCCAGCCGCGAGTTGAGAACGCGCCTGCCATCGGAGGGCAGTGCCGCTTTTTTCGAGTGCTGGGTTACGACCGCGCGGCAGCGCCCTAACGTGCGCAACTCGGGCAGCCGTTTCCACCCGGACTAGCGATTGCGGCGCACCGAGAACGTATCGCGCTGGTCGTGGGTATACGCCACCGACCCGCGAGCGCGACGGGTGGCGCCACGCGGCTACGATTGAGCACGCGCGGCCAGCCACTGAGTGGGAGATTGCCCCACGCTGCGAACGAACGCTCGCGTAAAGGCCGCAGCGCTGGAGTATCCGGCCCGCGTGGCAGCCACCTTAGCGGGCCGGCCGCGGAGCAGGAGTTCCTGCGCCACACTCATGCGCAAGGCCGCGAGATAACTTATCGGCGGCAAGCCCATGATCTGATGGAAATGCTCGGCAAAACGTGCACGTGACAGATTCGCCTCCTCGGCCAGTGTCTCCAAGGTCCAGTGGCGTTGCGGATTCTCGTGCATGCCAGCAAGGCTGCGTGAAAGGTGCGGATCGGCCAGGCCGGCCAGCAAGCCTTGGCGGACGACCCCCGCATCAATCTGATGACGGATCAGGCAAATGAAGATGTATTCAAGCAACCGATCCAATGCGGTCTGCCGACCACAGTTGGCGCCATCGAACTCACTGAAAAGTAACTCGAGCGCAGGTCGCAACTGTGGCAGGGTCGAAAAGGGCATTGCAATCACTGCAGGCAACGCCAGCGCCAGCGGCGCGCCGGCGTGCGCGCCGATCTCGACTGTGGCGCATACCAGTGTGGCGTCGTTGCCCTCGTCGGCGGTCAACGTGTGAGGTAAGGAGCGCGGCACCAGGACGGCGCCAGGCTCGGCCAGATGCAAGGCCCGCGAAGCGTGCGGCTGGACCGTAATGCGGCCGGCCCGCAGCAAGTGCAGATGACCCAGCCCATCGTCATGTCCATCGGCGAGCATGCCGCACACAGCACCGCTGAACGACATCCGTGCCGCGGGTTTGAAATGCGCAAAGAGTGTGTCGAGCGCATCCATTATTTCTCCTGAGCTTCGGCTGCCTCGCGGGCAGCACTGTTGGATGAAACAGACATTATCCCGATCTGCGTTGCCTTCTGGTCTACGGCGCACAGGCGGTGCTGCGTTGGCACCGCGCATAGGCGGCAATCACCCATGGCGCGATCGCCTGGTCATGCATGCGGCACAATGATCCCTGCGAGCCTGTCCTGCGCAGCCGTCGCTCGCCAGAGAAGATTGGTTCATGCTGATCCCTTCGGGGCGCGGGCCGTTCGACGTTATCCCGTGGGCCGCTTTCGAACCTGCCGCTTAAATTCCCGCATCGTCCTGAGAGGATTCAACGGCCGCTTGCACGACGTTGGCTCTATCGGCGAACGTCCGGTCTGGAAATGCTCGAACGGCAGGTCGGGGTCGGATCGAGACGCTCCCAGACGACATGCCGCTCGGCAGCAAAGGGCTGAGACTCAGTCCGACCAGAATCAGACCAATCCATAACACTCCAGATTCCGGTCGTCCAAAACGCGATCGCATCCGTATTTCACCCACTCATTCCGCCAAGGAGCCTTTGCAGTGGACATCCCGCGAATATTCAACATCACTGAAAGCGCTCACCGTATCCATAATCCGTTCACCCCCGACAAGTACGCCACGCTCGGCACGGCGTTGCGTATGGCGCCCGGGACACGAGTGCTCGACCTCGGCAGCGGTTCGGGTGAGATGCTCTGCACATGGGCTCGCGATCACGGGATCTTCGGGACCGGAATCGATATGAGCGCGTTGTTTTCCGAGCATGCAGGACTGCGCGCCAAAGAACTCGGCGTTGCCGATCAAGTTCGGTTCATTCATGGCGATGCAGCGGGTTACATTGCTGAAGAAAAGGTCGACGTCGCCGCTTGCCTGGGCGCCACCTGGATTGGCGGAGGGTTTTCCGGAACGATCGAACTTCTGGCGCAAAGCCTGCGCGCCGGAGGGATCATCCTCATTGGCGAGCCCTACTGGCGACGACTGCCCGCTACGGACGAGATCGCCAAGCGTTGTCTTGCAAACTCGATCTCCGATTTCCTCCCGCTTCCGGAACTTGTGTCGTCCTTCGGCGAGCTCGGCTACGACCTTGTCGAGATGGTTCTGGCAAACCAGGACGGTTGGGACAGATACGAAGCAGCCAAATGGCTCACCATGCGGCGCTGGCTTGAAGCCAATCCCAACGACGAGTTGGCCCACGAGGTTCGCGCCCTGCTGACTTCGGAACCGGCGCGCCACGTTGCTTACACGCGTGAATACTTGGGCTGGGGTGTGTTTGCGCTGATGGCGCGGTAGTTCTATGCCCTCTGCTGTGAGTAGTTCGGGCAATTGCTGCCGCAGGCTCTTGCTCGAATCCTTGATCTGCGGAATAGGGAGATTTTCGTGCATCCGAAACAATTATCTCTGATCGCTTTGACGACCATCGCCATCTCGGGCTGTGCCACAACGGGAGATGGCGCGAGTTGGAAATGTTCTGCTCAAGGGTTGGTCAATGCCCACTACACCGGCTCGGGCACGGCGATGATTCATCTGCAAGGCTTCTCCTCGGGAGGAAGCTACACGGTAACCAAGAACGCCCAGGGCACCGAGGCTACCGGCACAACCGCGAACGGAACGCCATTTACCTGCATCAAGACCCAGTAGCTCACACACACTTGCCGTGCCCGACCAACGAGAGGGCATCCAGGAGTCGCGCTCTTGGGGGCCTTCCCTGCTTCCGACTCCGGGCGCCCCTTACCTCGTCGTGAGTCACCGCTTACCAAGCCAGTGCTCGACGGCTCCGAATCTCCACCCTCCCTCGATACCCCTCCCCTGACCCCACGATCATGCGCCACCAAGGAAAGATCACCACCTGGAAGGACGACAAAGGCTTCGGCTTCATCACCCCCAACGGCGGCGGCGAGCCGGTCTTCGTCCACGTCAGCAGCCTTGCCAACCGCCAGCGCCGGCCCGAAGGCACGGAGCTGGTGAGCTACGAACTCGCCACCGATGCCAAGGGACGACTGCAGGCGAAGGCCGTCGCCTTTGTCGGCGAGCGCGCGGTAGCGCCTGCGGCGCCGGGGCGCAGCAGCCTGCCACCGCTTTTCGCGGCGGGCTTCGTCGGCTGGTTGGGCGTGATGGCCTGGCTCGGGCGGCTGCCGCTGGCGGTGCTCGCGCTTTACGCGGCGGCGAGCGTCGTCGCCTTCCTCGCCTACGGGCACGACAAGTCGGCCGCCGTGCGCGACGCCTGGCGCGTCAAGGAGAACACGTTGCACCTGTTCGCCCTGCTCGGCGGCTGGCCGGGGGCGCTGGTGGCGCAGCGGCTGTTCCGCCACAAGTCTTCCAAGGCCTCGTTCCAGACCACCTACTGGATCACCGTCGTGCTCAACTGCGCGGCGCTCGCCTGGCTGCTGTCGCCCCACGGGGCGCAGACGCTGCAGGCGGTGCTGGCCGCGATCTGAGCGCCGGCGGGCTCGCCGGACGGCGGCCGCCGCCTTCTCCATCCCTCCACGCCTCCCGGATCACCCAAGCATGTCACCGAACGCCGTCATTTCCCTGTCCGATCGGGTCGAGCACGACGAGGTGCTCGCGCTCTACGTCGCCAACCGCTGGTCCTCGGCCGAGAAGCCCGATGTGCTGCTGCGCGCGCTGCGCGATTCGCATGCGCTGGCGACCGCGCGCGTGGACGGGCGGCTGGTGGGGCTGGTCAATGCGATCTCGGACGGGCACCTGGTGGCGTATTTCCCGCACATGCTGGTGTTGCCGACGTTCCAGCGCCAGGGCATCGGGCGCCGCCTGATGGCGGCGATGCTCGCGCGCTACCGCGAC
>Ga0208822_1002613_pt1 | contig 11375 bp, 6 predicted proteins | sample AD_STIC08_MetaG_FD_184435 | JGI IMG/M metagenome (GOLD analysis project Ga0208822, IMG submission 184435) | Active sludge microbial communities of municipal wastewater-treating anaerobic digesters from USA - AD_STIC08_MetaG (SPAdes) (version 2) | ecosystem: Engineered > Bioreactor > Anaerobic >...
GCCATGGATCGACCCTGGTTGGTACTGGGTGCCGCTGCCCTCGCGTTTGCGATCAGCATCGCGCTCATCCCGACTCTGGGCATGAACCTGATTCCGAGTCTTGCCCAAGGGCAATTCGAGGCGACCATCAAGTTGCCGCCCGGCACGCCGTTGGCGGAAACCGATGCGCTGGTCGCGCAAATCGAGCTGCAACACGCCCGCGACCCCAATATCGCGTCCATCTATGGCGTGGCCGGTGTGGGAACCCGGCTTGATGCATCGCCCACCGAGTCCGGCGAGAACATTGCGCGCCTGCTGGTGACCCTCAAATCCGGTGCGGGTGATCGCGAGGAAGCGGAGGCCATGAAATCCTTGCGTGCATCGCTGGCCCAGCGGCCGGACCTCGAAGTGAAGTTCGCAAGGCCGGCCCTGTTCAGTTTTTCCACGCCGCTGGAGATCGAGATCCGTGGCTATGATCTGGATGCCTTGACCCGATCCGGCAAGAAGCTGGCCGAACAGATCTCCGCATCCGACCGTTTCGCCGACATCAAATCGACGGTCGAGGACGGTTATCCGGAAGTGCAAATCCGCTTCGATCAGGATCGGGCGGCGGCACTCGGCCTGACCACGCGGCAGATCTCCGATGCGGTGGTTGGCAAGGTGCGTGGCGAAGTGGCCACGCGATACAACTTCCGTGATCGCAAGATCGACGTGTTGACGCGTTTGCGCGAGACCGATCGCGCCAGCGTGAACGACATCCGCAATCTGGTGGTGAATCCCGGCGCCGAGCGTCCGATCCGCCTGTCAGCCGTTGCCGAAGTCACCGCCACCGAAGGTCCCAGCGAAATCCATCGCGTCGACCAGGAGCGCGTCGCCATCATCTCGGCCAACCTCGCGCATGGCGATCTGGGCAGTGCGGTCGCCGAAGTCAATCGGATCCTCGCAAAGACCACGTTGGCGCCCGGAGTGTCCGTGCACATCGGCGGGCAGGGCGAGGAAATGGACGCATCCACGCGCTCGATGCTGTTTGCATTCGGACTGGCCATCTTCCTTGTCTATCTGGTGATGGCTTCGCAGTTCGAATCACTGGTGCACCCGTTCGTCATCATGTTCTCCATTCCATTGGCCCTCGTGGGTGCCGTGCTCGCGCTCAAGCTGACCGGCACGCCTATTTCGGTTGTCGTGTTCATCGGCCTCATCATGCTGGCGGGAATCGTGGTCAAGAACGCCATCGTGCTCATCGACCGCGTCAACCAGTTGCGCGAGGAAGGTCACACCAAGCGCGAGGCGATCATCCTCGCCGCGGAATCACGCCTGCGACCGATCACCATGACCACACTGGCCACGCTGCTCGGCTTTCTTCCGCTTGCCATCGGCCTCGGCGAAGGATCGGAAGTGCGCTCGCCCATGGCCATTACCGTGATTGGCGGACTTGCGGTATCGACCCTGCTGACCCTGGTAGTGATTCCGGTGGTCTACGAACTGGTGGACCGCAAGGCGGATGCCTATTACGTCGAACGCCGTGCGCGCAAGGACAACCGCGCGGAAGGTGAAGCGGATGCGCCGGCGCATGACCTGGCGGAGTCGCACTCGTGAGCCGGAATTCCTTGTTTGTAGGAGCGCCTTCAGGCGCGATCAGAGCCTGGGCACGCGCGCCGATTTCGGCTTCGAACAGAAGCTTTCACTCGCCTGCGGCGAGCACAAGCCAGAGCTTTCATTCGCCTTCGGCGAGCACAAGCCAGAGCTTTCACTCGCCTGCGGCGAGCACAAGCCAGAGCTTTCACTCGCCTTCGGCGAGCACAAGCCAGAGCTTTCACTCGCCTGCGGCGAGCACAAGCCAGAGCTTTCACTCGCCTGCGGCGAGCACAAGCCAGAGCTTTCACTCGCCTGCGGCGAGCACAAGCCAGAGCTTTCACTCGCCTTCGGCGAGCACAAGCCAGAGCTTTCACTCGCCTGCGGCGCGCGAGTCACTTTCTCTTGATTGGTCAAGAGAAAGTAACCAAAGAGAAGACCACCCCGCGCTGGCGCCCTGCGCACAGTCCATGTGCTTCGGGTACGCGAGTCTGCTGCGGGGTTCGCTGACAGCACCTCCCTGTGCTGGCAGCGAACTGGCCCACATCGTGTGGGCCATCCTGCGGACAATTCCTGCGCAGCCTCGCCGCCAGCGAGGGGCCCCATTTGGCGCGCATCGTGCGCGCAGAAGCAACAGCCAAAGCCAAAGCCAAAGCCAAAGCCAAAGCCAAAGCCAAAGCCAAAGCCAAAGCCAAAGCCAAAGCCAAAGCCAAAGCGATGCAGCTTTGATGCAACGTCGCGGATTCGAAGTGTCGAGTCACCACATTGTTCGTTCGCGCAAACTCCCGTGGTTCCAGCCAAGCAACGCAGCCGGACGAGGGAACAAGGCGCCGATGTCCGAGGCCAGGGATGGCCGAGTTGGCGCCGGCCCGTGGACGGCAAGTTGCGAAGGGAACATCGCTCGCTTGGCGAGCGATGCAGGAACCCCGGGTGGACTTCTCTTTGCCTACTTTCTCTTGTCCACCCAAGAGAAAGTAGGGCGCTCGCCGAAGGCGAGTGAATGCTTTGTCGATTTCGCACCCACGACGCGAGAAAACATCAGCAGGTCGCCCCTCAAGAGGCTCCTACAGGAACAAGGAAGGTTGCTTGACAGGTCGCCCCTCAAGAGGCTCCTACAGGAACAAGGAAGGTTGCTTGACAGGTCGCCCCTGAAGGGGCTCCTACAGGAACAAGGAAGGTTGCTTGACAGGTCGCCCCTGAAGGGGCACCTACAGGAACAAGGAAGGTTGCTTGACAGGTCGCCCCTGAAGGGGCTCCTACAAGAGCAAGGAGCGGGAGAGCAACAAGCCAAACTAAAGGTAACAATGGGCGGAGCGCACGCATGACCCTCGCCGAAGTCAGCCTCAAGCGACCGGTGACGGCGGTGATGTTCTTCATCTCGCTGACCGTGATTGGCTTGCTGGCAGCGTTTCGCTTGCCGCTCGAGTTCCTGCCGGACATCGAAGCGCCGTTCCTGTTCGTGAACATCCCGTATCCCGGATCCACGCCGGCGGAAATCGAACGCACCATCACCCGTCCGGTCGAGGAGGTCCTTGCCACTTTGCCTGGTGTGCAGAACATGAACTCGCGGTCACGCGCCGATGGCGCGGAGATCTTCATGGAGTTCAAATGGGGCCAGAACGTGGCGACCAAGGCGGTGGAGGCGCGCGACAAGATCGACGCCATCCGTGCTGATCTTCCGGATGACCTGCAGCGCTTTTTCGTGCTCAAGTTTTCCACTTCGGATCAACCGGTCCTGCAGCTGCGCATTTCCAGTGATGGTGATCTTTCCAATTCCTGGGAGTTGCTGGATCGCCGCTTGAAGCGACCACTGGAACGCGTGCCCGGCGTGGCCAGGGTCGACATCCAGGGTGTTGCGCCGCCGGAGGTGGAGATTGAGCTGTCTTCGGACCGCCTGACTGCGCACAACATTGGCCTGAATGAACTGGCGCGCCTGCTCAGGGACGCCAACTTTTCGACCTCTGCCGGCCTCATCCACGACGGAGGCATGCGTTACCGCGTGCAACCGCAGGGCGAGTGGCGATCACTGGACGAAATCCGCAGTCTCGTGATCAACAATTCCGGTCTTCGCCTGGGCGACATTGCAAGCGTGAGCATGCGTCCGGCGCGCCTGGACTACCAGCGTCGCCTTGACCAGCGTCCTGCGGTTGCCGTTGACATCAGTCGCGAGCGCAGTGCCAACCTTGTTGACGTTGCGCGGGGCGTCCTGGCTGAAGTGGCGCGTGCATCCACCCAGCCCGACATGAAGGGACTCAAGCTCTACTTCCTGCAGAACCAGGCCAAGGGAGTCACCGACTCCCTGCGCGAGTTGGCCAAGGCCGGCCTCGAAGGCACGCTGCTTTCGGTGCTGGTGTTGTTCTTCTTCCTGCGCGACTGGCGTTCAACCGCCATGGTGTCCCTGGCCATTCCGATCTGCTTCGTGATGACCCTGGGTTGCATGTATTTCTTCGGCATCACCCTCAACATCCTGTCGATGATGGGCTTGCTGCTGGCGGTTGGCATGCTGGTCGACAATGCCGTGGTGGCAGTGGAGAGCATTTACCAGTATCGCGAACGCTATCCCGACAAACCGTGGTACTGCGCGGTCGAGGGCACACGAGCGGTGGGCACCGCGATCACCGCCGGAACCCTGACCAGCATCATCGTGTTCCTGCCGAACGTGTTTGGCGAGCGCACGCCGATTGCCATCTATCTGACCCAGGTCGCGGTTTCCATGGCTATCGCCCACATTGCCTCGTGGGTGGTTGCGGTCAGCCTGGTGCCGATGCTTTCCGCCAAACTCCCGCCGCCCCGCTTCATCGGGCGCGAGAACGCAATCACGCGCATGCAGCGGCGTTATGGCCGATGGGTCGAGTGGACCTTGCAGCACCGGCGCAAGTCGATGTTCGCCCTGCTGGCCCTGCTGTTGTTGAGCTTCGTGCCGATGACGCAGAGCAAGACCGACATGTTTCCGGCCGGCCAGACCCGTGAACTGCATATCGAGTACGACCTCAATGGCACCTACCGCTTGCCCGAGCTTGAAGCGTCGATCGGCAAGGTCGAAGCCTACTTGCAGGCGCATCGCGAAGAATTCGAGATCCGCAACATCTACAGCTATTTCGACGAACGTGGCAATGCGCAAACCAATATCCTGCTGACCGAGGATGCAAGCGCCAAGCGCACATCGGTCGAGATCATGGACGATGTACGCAAGGGCTTGCCAAAGCTGGCGATCGGCACGATCAATTTCGATCGGGGTGGGGATCAGGGAAGTGGCAACAGCGGCATCAAGATTTCCCTGATCGGCGATTCCAGCGAAACCCTGCGCGAGCAATCCGATGCCGTGATTGCGCTGTTGAGCAAGGTCAAGGGCGTGCACGATGTGCGCCTGGCCGAAGGCTCGCAGGAGCGCGAAGTGGCCGTGCGCATCGATCGCGAGCGCGCACGCAACTACGGGTTCAGTGCGACCGACGTGGCGCAGTTTGTATCCATTGGTTTGCGTGGCGCCCAGCTCAAGGATTTCCGCAGTGGCGACCAGCAGATTCCGGTGTGGCTGCGTTTCCAGAATGCGGATGCGCAAAGCGTTGGCGATCTGTCCGACTACAAGCTGCGCGCCGCGGATGGAACCCAGGTGCCGTTGATGTCGATGGTGCAGTTGCAGACCCAGGATGCCGCATCCACCATCCAGCGCGAAGACCGGCAGACCTCGTTGCAGATCCAGACCAGCCTTGACAGCGAAACCACCTCGGATGATGCACGCAAGCGCATCGAGGCGGCAATGAAGTCGGTAAGCCTGCCTGCCGGATACCACTGGACCTTCGGAACCTCGTTCCGCGAGTCCGATGAAACCGGCCAGCGCATGATGTTCAACATCCTCATCGCGCTGGTGCTGGTGTACGTGGTGATGTGTGCGATGTTCGAGTCGCTGATCTACCCGGCAGCGATCATGACCACCTTCGTGTTCTCGATCTTCGGCGTGTTCTGGTTGTTCTGGTTGACCGATACCACATTCTCCTTCATGGCCATGATCGGCATCCTGATCCTGATGGGTGTGGTGGTGAACAACGGCATCGTCATGCTCATGCACATCAACCAATTGCGCCACGAGGGGCGACTGCGCTCGGATGCACTGGTCCAGGGAAGCAAGGACCGCCTGCGTCCGGTGCTGATGACCATGGGTACGGCCATCCTCGCCATGATTCCGCTGTGTGTCGGCAATGTTCAGGTGGGTGGTGACGGGCCACCGTATTTCCCGATGGCGCGTGCGATTGTCGGCGGCTTGTTGTTCTCGACCATCGTCACCTTGCTGGCCTTGCCGGTGATTTACTCCCTGCTCGATGACGCCCGCGGCTGGCTGCGCAATGTGCTGCGTGATGGTCGCGCGCGGCAATGGAAGCGCGTGCGATTGGCGTCGCCCTGAGCGGGTTGAAGTCGGAGGAATGCGAGTCGTCTGTTGGAGCGGCCTCTTAGTCGGTTACCCGCGCGCCGCCATGTGTGCTGCAGGAGTCCCTTCAGGGACGACCCATCGCCAGGTTGCAACGCATGAGTAGGAGTCCCGAATAGGGGATAAACCTCTTCAGGGAAACTCTGAACAAGTACGGAACTCATTCGTCGCGAGCAAGCTCGCTCCCACAAAATCAAGCAATGGTGGGAGCGAGCTTGCTCGCGACATTACTTGTTCAGACCTTCCTCAGGGGCGATGCTTCGTTTCGTTCGCGCCTGAAGGGGTTTATCCCCTCTTCGGGACTCCTGCAAAAGCTGTCTCTCCCGGCGCCAATCCTTTGCTGCAAAACCATTTTTCATGGGCGATCAGGATTTGTGGCCCCTGTGGCCGCGCTTTTCCGTGTTGGGTCTCACGCGCGTCGATTTGGATGCGTGTCCGTCATTTCCGAAGCGTGGTTCGAAGGAGGTTCAATGAGGCGCGCCACATTGTTTTGCATCGCCACCCTGTCATGCATGACCGTTTCCCTGGGCGCGGTGCAGGCCGGCGGTTTCCAGCTTACCGAGCACAGCGTTTCCGCCGGCGGAGGCGACAGCGCCACGGTCGATGGCTGTCGACGCATGCAGGCCACATTCGGCGAGTCGGTGAACGGGCGCCTGGCCGGCGGTGATTTCGTGGTGGTGGCCGGGTTTCAGGCACGTGTGGGTACCTACTCGCGTGATTCGATCTTCAATGATGGTTTCCAGGAGTGCCAGTGATGAGAGTGTTTTCCCGATTGATTGCCAGACTGCGAGCCATCGCTTGCGCCTGGCTGACTCTCGCGGCATTGACCGTGCAGGCCGCCCCGCAGATTCCCGACTTTGTTTACCAGGGGCGCCTTGAACAGAATGGTGGCCCGGCCAACGGCAACTTCGATCTCACGTTTGCCCTGTTCGATGCGCCCAGCGCAGGCAATGCGGTTGGCGCACCGATCACGCAGAACGACTTTCCAGTCACCGATGGCTTGTTCAGCGTTTCGCTGGCCTTCCCCGGGGCATTCAATGGCACGCAGTTGTATCTTGAAGTCAGCGTGGAGGGCACGCCGATGACACCGCGCCACGCCGTGGCTACTGCACCCGTATCGCAGTTTTCCCTGAGCGGCGGCATCAGCGGGCCGGCAGGAGGTGCGCTCAGTGGCAATTACCCGAATCCGTCGATTGCCTCCTTCGCGGTGACCAACTCGAAACTTGCCGCTGAGGCGGTGAGCACTTCCAAGATCTTCGACAGCGCTGTCAATGGCAGCAAGATTCTCGATGGATCCGTGGATACCGATGATCTTGCGAACGGTGCGGCCACAACCGCCAAGATCGCGAATGACAGCATCACGCGCGGCAAAATCGCCGGTGGCTACAGCAACGGTGCAATCAGCGTCACGGTCGGAGCGAATGACTGCAATGACTACAACATCAACATACCCGGCGCACAGGTGAATGACCTCGTGTTCTTCAACCTGCAGTCCGGATCGTCGCTGCCCGCCAACATGCTGATCCAACCGCTCAAGGTTACCGCTGCGGATTCCGTGCAGATTCGTGCCTGCAATCTCGGCAACGTGTCGCAGAGCACTGGGTCAATCGCGATCTATGTCCTGACCATGCGCTGACAAGATCGAGGCTAGCCCGGACATTTCATGAGGTCGCGCAAATTGGCGTCATCAACCCTGACAACGCCAGCGTTTCGACAGAACTCGACTCGATGACAAATCGTACGCGGCCATTTTGCGCTGGCGCGGCCCTCGCGGGTCTTTTGCGGCAATCGCTACGTTGCTTGTCGCCCCAATGGAACCACCATTGCGGCTCCGCGCGCCTCGCGCTTGCCGCAAAATCCTCCGCGATCATCCGCGACCCCTCATGAAATATCCGGGCTAATCCGGGCAAGTGCGATGGCGACGCGCGGTGGACAAGGGGTGCTGCTTGGGGAAGGTCTGAACAAGTATTGTCGCGAGCAAGCTCGCTCCCACCATTGCTTGATCTTGTGGGAGCGAGCTTGCTCGCGACGAATGAGTTCCGTACTTGTTCGGAGTTTCCTCAGGGAATTCCTGATCAACCACAATTTGCGTCACCCCGGCATACGCCTGGGTCCATTTTGACCTTGATTCCATTGGAACAAGATCAAGATGGGTTCCGGCTTGACCAGCCATTCGGCTGTTGTAAAGCGCCTCGCCGGAATGACGAGCAAATCAGATTTTCCTCAGTGCCCGGCTGCGGCCTCCACTTGCCGCATCAGGCGCAGCAGGTTGCCGCCCAGGATGCCGTCGATCTGTGCCTCGCTATAGCCCTCTTGCACGAGGCGCTCGGTGATTTTCGGCAGGCTGGCGATGTCTTCCATTCCCTTGACGCCGCCGCCGCCGTCCCAGTCGGCGCCGAGGCCGACATGCTCGGGTCCGGCCACCTTGATGATGTGCAGCATGTGTTTCATGTAGTCGGCGAAGGTGGCCATCGGCAGCGGGTATTGCTTCTCGATTTCGTGGTAGCGGCGCATGGCTTCGCGCTGGCGTTCGGGCGTCAAGTCTGCGCTGTCCTCGATCAGTTCCCAGAACGAGTCCATGGCCTTGTCGCGCTCGGCGTTCGTTGGCGTCTTGATCAGGAAGGAACTGACCGAGTTGACCTGGATCACGCCGCCCTTGGCGGCCAACTTGCGGATTCGCGCATCGTCGATATTGCGTGGATGCGCATTCAGAGCATGCGAGGCGCTGTGCGAAAGGATCACCGGCGCCTTCGACAATTCCAGCACCTGGTCGAAGGTGTCATTGCTGGAGTGCGACAGGTCGATGATCAGGCCAAGGCGGTTGGCATCGGCAACCAAGGCGCGACCCTTGTCACTGAGTCCGCCGAACTCGGCGCCGTCCGGGTTCGTGGCCGAATCGGCAAAATCGTTGTTCGAGGAATGGACCAGACCCAGCATGCGCAGGCCGAGTGCGTAATAGGTTTCCAGCAGGCTGGGATCGGTCGCCAGCGGCGATGCATTCTCCATGCTGATGTAGACCACGCGTTTGTCGGCGTTGACGATGCGCTGCGCGTCGTCGGCGCGCAGGGCAATTTCAAAGTGGTCGCGATGGGCTGCCACCATTTCGCGAATGTCCATCAGCCGTCGCAGGCCGGCATCACGCGCCTTGCGCTTGCCGGCCAGGTCCCGTTCACCCTGGGCGGTCCAGATTGCCCAGAATCCGCCATCCAGGCCGCCATCGATCATGCGCGGGTAGTCTACATAGGAGAAATCGGCATCCGCGCTGTGCCGGTCCATGATGTCCCAACCGGGGCGTGCAAACAGCAGCGGAGTGTCCAGGTGTGTATCCAGCACCAACGCGCGCGCATGGATCGACTGTGCCTTGGCCTGCGCGGAAATCTGCTCGGACTGGCCGGCAAGCGCAGCCGGGCTCAGGCAGGCAAGCAGCACGGCAAGGGAAACGATCGATTTCATGGGCGTGGATTCCTGCACGGGGAAGGCCGGATCAGATCACAGAGGCAGGTTCAGGACAATGCGCGGCTGCCATGCGGCCGTTGCGTTTGCCCCTTGCGCAGGGGCAGAGGTCGCCCGGATGCAGGCGCACGGCTATCATGTGCATCTTTTGATGCGTCTTCGCGCGCGAACCGAGGTTGGAGTCGATCATGAATGAGTCTGTGGATGTCGCGCAGTGGGCAAAAGCCTGGGAAGCACTGGCGCGCCAGGCGCAATCGGTTTTTGGTGGCGGGCAGGCGGCAGCCGACTCCGCTTCGTCGATGCCACCGTGGTTGGACAAGATCGACCAGATCAATCCCTTCGCCAAGGGCAAGGTCCAGAACGAGGCCGTCGAACACCTGCTGGCCGGTGCCCAGGGGTATCTGGGCATGTTGCAGAGCCTGGCCAACGCCGCGGGGGGGCAAGCCGCCGCGATCAATCCAGCCCAGTGGGCAGGCGGGTTCATCCCCGGAGCGTTCGCGGGGCCTTCCAGCAACCCCTTTGCTCAGGCCATGCGGACATTCGGTGGCCACGGCGCGGCGGGCTTCGAGCAGATGTTCGATCGCTTTGCGCAAACCGTTGCGCCCATGCTGGAGAAGGGCAAGAGCGTCCTCAACATGCCCGCCTTCGGTCATCTACGCGAGAAGCAGGAAAACCTGCAAAAGATGGCTCGCGTGTTCATGGAGTACCAGGAACAGAGCGCGCGCTATGACCGCATGATGCTGAAAGTCGGTGAGCAGAGCTTCGCACGCTTCCAGCTCAAGCTGGCCGAACGCGAAGAGCCCGGCCGCCAGATCGAATCGGTGCGCGCACTCTACGACCTGTGGATCGATGCGGCCGAGGAGGCCTATGCGGAAATCGCGCTGTCCGAGGAATTCCGCGAGGTCTATGCCGGCGTGGTGGATGCGCAGATGCGCGTGCGCCAGCAGGTACAGGGCGAAGTCGAGAAACTCTGCAATGAATTCGGCATGCCCACGCGCAGTGAGGTCAACAGCATTGGCGAACGCTTGCAGGCCTTGCGACGGGAATTTCGCCAATTCCAGGAGTCGTGGGGCGCGGCATCGGTGGCGCCGGTCGCCGCCGAGCCGGAACCGACTGCCCGCGTCGATGCGCCGAACATCGCCGTGCCGGCGGTGGCCAAGGCGCGTGCCGGCAAGCGCAGTCGTCGCGGCAGGAAGGTGAGTGCCAAGGCAACTTCGAACAGCAGGACTGCGGATTCCAAGGTCGGCACGCGCAAACCCGATCCTGCGCCGGAGGCCACAAAGACGAGCAAGACTTCTGCGAAACCAAAGCATCGTGCAGACGCCGCATCCCGACGCAAAAACGCAGTCAAGACACCCGCCCGGCGCGCGGCGGCAAGCAGGGCCGCAGCGCCAGCCACACGTACCGCCAAGGGTAGTTTCGCCACCAGCATCGCGCGCTTCGCGCGCAAGACCAAAAGTGCCGCCAAGCGCGGCGGGAGCAAGTGATGGGACCTCTCAAGCTTGATGCAGCCGGAGTCTTCGCCGAAGCGCAGAAGTTCCAGAAAAAGCTCACCGCCGGCATGAAGGTGCTGGGCACGCTGGATGACGTGCAGTTCGGCGTGACGCCCAAGGAAGAGGTTTACCGCGAGGACAAGCTCGTGGTCTACCGTTTCCGTGGTGATCGCAAGCCCACGGCGAAGACGCCGACATTGATCGTCTATGCCTTGGTCAACCGGCCCTACATGGTCGATCTGCAGGAAGACAAATCGCTGGTGTGCAACCTGCTCGCCCAGGGTGAAGACATTTACCTGATCGATTGGGGTTACCCGGATCGGGCCGACCGCTGGTTGACCCTGGATGACTACATCAACGGTTACATCCGGCGCAGCGTGGATGCCGTGGCGCGTCATGCAGGCGTGAAGAAGATCAATGTGCTCGGCATCTGCCAGGGCGGCGCGTTCTCGCTG
>Ga0208822_1002616_pt1 | contig 11372 bp, 10 predicted proteins | sample AD_STIC08_MetaG_FD_184435 | JGI IMG/M metagenome (GOLD analysis project Ga0208822, IMG submission 184435) | Active sludge microbial communities of municipal wastewater-treating anaerobic digesters from USA - AD_STIC08_MetaG (SPAdes) (version 2) | ecosystem: Engineered > Bioreactor > Anaerobic >...
CGACGAACTCGAGGTGCGGGTCAAGGAACTGGTGGCCGAACGCGAACGGGTGCTGGCGGCGCTGGCCGAGCAGGGGTGGGAGCTCTCGGACTCGCAGGCGAACTTCGTGTGGTTGGGGCTGGGTGAGGACACGGCGGCCTTCGCCGCGGCCTGTCAGGAGGCCGGGCTGACGGTGCGCCCGTACGGCACCGACGGGGCCCGCGCCACGATCGCCGAGCGTGAGGCCAACGACCGGCTCATCGAGGTGGCCGGGGCCTTCCTCGCCGCCCGCCGCACCTGAGCGCCACCCCCACCGCCACCCCGACGTCTGAGCGTCACCCCCCGCCCGGCATCCTGTTCGCGCCACCGGACGTACAGAAGGCCGGGCTGGGCGCTGCTGAGCCTGCCATTCGTGCTCAACTGGCGCCGCGCTGCGCGCCATTGGTCGTCCAGCGGCGCAGGGGCCCCGATCAAGGCAGCGCTGGGGTGCCCGGTCCACCCGTGCTGGTCGGGCGCGCCGACCAGAGGGGGTACCTGTACGAGTCATTGCCCCCGTGAAGGAAGTCCTTGCGGCGGGCAACGACTCCCACAGGCACCCCTAACCTCTGCACTCTCAGACTCCAGTTTGCGGTCCCCTGTGTGCGGATTCCCCCGTGTGCTGCCCTCAGCCGTTCCCCACCTCAGGTGCGCGGGCCTGCCAACCGGCAAAGGGCCATCTCCACATCGCGCGAATCCGGGCGGGCGGCATCCTGGCTGCGCCGCCGGACGTGCAAAAGCCCCGGCAGGATGCCGTTGAGCGTGCGATTCGTGCTCAGCTGGCGCCGCGCTCCGCGGCATTGGTCGTCAAGCGGCGCAGGGCCGCACGTCGGCATTGCCAGTTGGTGGGTCCGCCAGGCAGCGCTCAGGCTCGGCCCGCAGTGCTCACGCGGGCGGTTGCCCTCCGCAGGCCGTCCACACCAGGGTCGCGACCCGCGAGGCCCAGTTGTCGGGCACCGGGCGGCCCGCGATGTGCACCGAGTACCAGGACCCATGAGCGCATCCACCGACATCCACGGCACGCCCAAGCGCGTCCTCATGCTCGCGTCCAACCCGTCGGTCTCCCCGACGACCGGCTGGCCGATCGGGTTCTGGTGGGCCGAGCTGACCCACCCCTACTGGGAGTTCGTCGAGGCCGGCTACGAGGTCACCCTCGCCAGCCCGGACGGTGGCACCCTGCAGGCCGACTCGTTCTCCGACCCCGGCGACGCCTCCGGCTACTCGGCCAGCGATCTCATCTCCCGGGGGTTCATCGCCAGCCCCACCCACGCGGCGATGGTCGAGAACACCCCCGCCCTCGCCGATGTCGACCTCGCCTCCTTCGACGCGGTCTTCCTCGTCGGCGGGCAGGCGCCGATGGTGACCTTCCGGGGCGACCAGCGCGTCAAGGACCTCGTCGGCACCGCGCTGGATGCAGGCAAGGTCGTCCTGGACCGGCTTCGCCAACAGCGAGGAGGATGTCGCCGACGCCTACGTCGGGCAGCAGATCCAGCCCTTCCGCATCGAGGACGAGGCCACGGCCATGGAGGGCACGAACTTCATCGTCCAGGGTGCGTTCCGGGCCCACGCGGTGCGCGACGGCAACCTCGTGACCGGCCAGCAGCAGTACTCCGGTGCCGCTGCGGCCCGTCTCGTCATCGACGCGCTGGGGCGCTGAGGCCACCGAGCGGATCACCCACATCGGGTACGGCGGCGTCGGTGGCGCCCTCGCCGGGGCGTTCCTGCGCGCCCGGCCACGACGTCACCCTCTCGGCCACCACCGCCAACCCCGAGGGGGCCGCGCAGGCGCGTGACGCGGACCCGGCGCTCGCCGACGCGAGGGTCGCCCCGACATCCGACGCGGTGGCCGACGCCGACCTCGTCGTGCTCGCGGTGCCCTTCCCCGTGGTGGATGCCGTGCTCGCGTCGCTCGCTCCCGCCCTCGCCGGCCGCGTGGTCATCGACGCGACCAACCCCGTCGGGCACGGCCTGACCCACGGCCTGCAGTCGCGGGCCTCCGGCGCCGAGCACGTCGCGGCCCTGCTGCCCGGCGCGCACATCGTCAAGGCGTTCAGCGTCTACGGGTTCGAGAACCTCCGCCAGGCCCCGGTCGGGCCCGCCGGGATGCGCCTGCGCACAGGCTCGGCTCGCGACTGATCTGCTCCGGGTGGGGCACCCTGAGCGCGCCGCTGTCTGCGCGGCGGCGCGCTCAGGCGTCGGGGGCCCGGTCCAAGACCTCCACCGACAGCACGGTCGGCAGGTGCCGGGCGATCTCGGCCCAGGTCTCGCCCTCGTCGTGGCTGGCGAAGACCGACCCGGTGTTGGTCCCGAAGTACACCCCGGCCGGGGAGCGCCGGTCACCGCTCATCGCCTGTCGCAGGACGGTGAAGAAGCACGCCTCCTGCGGCAGCCCCGCCCGCAGCGCCTGCCACGACGCACCACCGTCGCACGATCGCCAGACGGCCGCCGCGGCATCCGGTGGATAGCGGCCGTCGCTGTCGCCGTTGAGCGGGACCGTCCAGATGGTCTGGGCGTCGTGCGGGTGCACGTGAAGTGGGAAGCCGAAGGTCGAGGGCAGTCCGGCCGTGATGTCGTGCCACGTGAGGCCGCCGTCGTCGGAGCGCCAGGTTCCGTGGTGGTTCTGCTGGTACAGCACGGTGCCGGCACCGTCGGCAGGTTCGGTGCCTGCGTGGGGAGCGGCGATCTCGACGTGGTGCACGCAGAGGCCCACGTGCCCGTCGGATGCCGCGGCAGGGTGGTCGTGTCCCTCACCGGCGGCAGGGTCGGCGAGGTCGTTGCGCCGCTCCCACGTGCCCCCACCGTCGACCGTGGTGAACACCCCGGCGGCGGAGATGCCGACCCACATGCGCTCCGGGTCGGCCGGGTCGGGAACGATCGTGTGCAGCGTCAGCCCGGCCGCTCCCGGGCCCCAGTCGGTTGCTGACGGGTGGTCGGTCAGGCCCTTGACCTGCGAGAACGTCCGGCCGTCGTCATCGCTCTCGAGCAGGGTCGCCGGCTTGGTACCTGCGTGGACGCGGCCGTTGGCGCACGCCAGCGACCACACCTGCGCGAACGAGTCGCCGAAGGGTGCGGGCTCCCCGGTCCAGCCGATCCTGGCCGCGAACTCAGGGTCATCCGCTGCCCAGTCGTCCATCTGCCCGGTCGTCAGCTTCGTGAGCTCCCAGGTCCGGCCGCCGTCGGCCGAGCGCCACACCCCGGCGCCGGTCCAGTCGTTGCCGCCACCGGCCCACATCGTGCCGGTCACCGGGTCGGCGACGACGTGGTTGATGGTCCAGCCGTCGCAGAACGGGCCCCGCACCGTCCACCCTGTGCGGTCCTGTGCCCCGTCGAGGATGAATGCCCCCTTCGTGGTGCCCACCAGCAGGTGGAGCCCGTCGTGCGTCATGCCTCTGCCCTCCTTCTCCCACAGCGAGCGCCGGGGAGGGTGATCCAGTCTTGCCAGCCACCCGGCATCCGGCAAGGTGACGGGCACGGAATGCTGCCCGCGCGCCGACGGACGAGCTTGCTGCCACCTGCTCGCTCGGTGCGCCGGCCGCACGGGGTGCGCCCACGACCCCTTGCGCTCGTGAAGGGAGTCCTTGCGGCGGGCAACGACCCCCACAGGCACCCCCACCCTGCTCTCTCAGATTCCAGCCTCGGCTGCGCTTGGCCGGGCCCGCCAACCGGCAAATGGATCGGTCAAGCAGGTCAGTCAGCGCGATCCATGCGCGGCGATGGCGGGGGACAACGCAATCCCGGTTGGTGGGTCCACCCCAGTTGCGGCCGCGGCGGTGGTGGGTGGTGGGTGCTGGAATGGCACGTGACCGCTGACGGCCGGAGGGGGGAGTTGTGAAGAGCGTTGCGCGGTTGTCAGTGGTGGTGGTGGTGGTGGTGATCGGCCTCGGTGACTTTTCGGAGTGGACGACAGGGTCAGAGCCGGCGATGTGGCGGCGTGGAGTGCGGCACGGGCAGACACGGCGTGGTTCACCGCCGCCACCGGCGCACGGGTGACCGAAGCCGTGGGGCCGTGTTCGGTGGGCGTCGTGTCGAGGCGAATCTCTTCGCTGCGGACCAGGGGCCGGGCGGTGGCGTCATCGCAACCCTGGTCCTGACGCCGAACGCCTGGTGGTGCTGACGCAGGCACTCGGGGCCACGCACTGCTCGCCCCATGTGGTTCTCTGCGGCCACATGTCACCGGTACGGTGGTCCCGACATCGGCAGTGACCGCAGCCACACCCAGCATCGCGGCCACCCAACCCCTGTCGACCGCGACGACGCACACCCGGCGACGCTTAACGGTCGGCTCGACGCGGCATCCGTCACCACGGGCGCCCGGACAAGGAGTGCCCTGTGAGCGACAGCGACGTCGCCCCCCTCGAGACCGCGTTCGGCGTGGACCACCACGTCAGCCGCGCGACCGCCCCCGAGGACCCCGTCCGCCTCGTGCAGGACGGTGGCCCCGAGATGGTGCAGCTGCTCAATCCCGAAGGGGAACGGGTCTCGCACCCCGAGCACGACGCCGTCGTCGACGCCCTGAGCGACGAGGAGCTGCGCGGGTTCTACCGCGACCTCGTGCTGATCCGGCGCTTCGACGCCGAGGCCACCGCGCTCCAGCGGCAGGGCGAGCTGGGCCTGTGGGCGAGCCTGCTCGGGCAGGAGGCCGCCCAGGTCGGCTCCGGCCGCGCGCTGCGCCCCCAGGACTACGCCTTCCCGACCTACCGCGAGCACGGCGTCGCGTGGTGCCGCGGCGTCGACCCGGTGAACCTGCTCGGCATGTTCCGCGGGGTGAACCACGGCGGGTGGGACCCCAACGAGAAGAACTTCCACCTCTACACGATCATCATCGGCGCGCAGACCCTGCACGCCACGGGCTACGCCATGGGGATCCAGCGTGACGGCGCCGTCGGCACCGGCGACGACGAGCGCGACGCCGCCGTCATCGCCTACTTCGGCGACGGGGCCACCAGCCAGGGCGACGTGTCCGAGGCCCTCGTCTTCGCCGGCGTCAACAACAGCCCGGTCGTGTTCTTCTGCCAGAACAACCAGTGGGCCATCTCCGAGCCGAACGAGAAGCAGACCCGGGCGCCGCTCTGGCACCGGGCGCGCGGGTTCGGTTTCCCCGGCATCCGGGTCGACGGCAACGACGTCCTCGCCGTGTATGCCGTGACCAAGGCGGCGCTGGATGCCGCGCGCACCGGCCAGGGCCCGACGTTCATCGAGGCCTACACCTACCGGATGGGCGCCCATACCACCTCCGACGACCCGACGAAGTACCGCGTCAGCGCCGAGGTCGAGGTGTGGAAGCACCGTGACCCGATCGAGCGCTTCAAGCGCTGGCTGCTCACCACCGGCCGCGCCGACGCCGCGTTCTTCGACGCCACCGACGCCGAGTCCGACACCCTCGGCACCTCGGTGCGAGAACGGTGCCTGTCGATGCCCGAACCCCCCGGAACCGACATGTTCGACCACGTCTACGCCACACCGCACCCCGTGATGGAGCGCGAGCGCGCCGAGTTCGTCGCCTACCAGGCGTCCTTCGAGGAGGCGCAGGCATGAGCACCGCAGCCACCAAGCCCACGACCATCGCCAAGGGCATCACGAGCGGTCTGCGGGCCGCCATGGAGCGCGACCCCAAGGTCGTGCTCATGGGTGAGGACATCGGCAAGCTCGGCGGGGTCTTCCGCGTCACCGAGGGCCTGCAGAAGGACTTCGGCGAGGACCGGGTCATCGACACCCCGCTGGCCGAGGCCGGCATCCTCGGCACCGCCATCGGCATGGCCCTGCGCGGCTACCGCCCGGTCATCGAGATCCAGTTCGACGGGTTCGTCTACCCGGCCTTCGACCACATCGTTAGCCAGGTCGCGAAGCTGCACGCCCGCTCCCTGGGGTACGTGAAGATGCCGCTCGTCATCCGCATCCCGTTCGGCGGTGGCATCGGCGCGGTCGAGCACCACAGCGAGTCCAACGAGGCCTACTTCGCACACACGGCGGGGCTGCGCGTCGTCGCCGTCTCCAACCCCCACGACGCCCACTGGATGATCCAGCAGGCCATCGAGACCGACGACCCCGTCGTGTTCTACGAACCCAAGCGGCGCTACTGGGACAAGGGCGAGGTCGGCGACGGGCCGGCCGGGTCGCTCAGCTCGGCGCGCGTGCTGCGCGAGGGCACCGACGTCACGCTGCTGGCCTACGGCCCCATGGTCAAGACGTGCCTGCAGGCGGCCGAGGCCGCCGCGGAGGAGGGGCGCAACCTCGAGGTCATCGACCTGCGCTCGTTGTCCCCGCTCGACGAGGACACGATCCTGGCCTCGGCCCGCAAGACCGGCCGGGTCGTCGTCGTCCACGAGGCGTCGACCTTCCTCGGCATGGGGTCGGAGATCTCGGCGCTCATCACCGAGCGGGCCTTCCACCACCTCGAGGCCCCGGTCCTGCGCGTCGGCGGCTACAACGTGCCCTACCCGCCCAGCCGCATCGAGGAAGAGTTCCTCCCCGACCTCGACCGCGTGCTCGACGCCGTCGACCGCTCCCTCGCGTACTGAAAGGGGTTCTCGCAGATGGCTCTTCGTGAGTTCAAGCTCCCCGACCCGGGTGAGGGTCTGACCGAGGCCGACCTCGTCACGTGGCACGTGGCCGTCGGTGACACGGTCAAGGTCAACGACATCGTCGTCGAGGTCGAGACGGCCAAGTCGCTCGTCGAGCTTCCGGTGCCCTTCGCCGGCACCGTCGCGGCCCTGCACGCCGCCGAGGGCGACACCGTCGAGGTCGGTTCGGTCATCATCACCATCGACGACGGGGTGGGCGGTTCCTCGGATGCCGCCGCGCCGGCTCCCGCTGCCGCCGCACCGCCCGCTGGTGCCCCGGCATCCGACGCGGGTGCCCCGGCTGGTGGCTCGGGCGAGGAGATCGCCGAGGGCCTCATCGGTGGCACGACCTCGACGGGACGCACCGCGGTGCTCGTCGGCTACGGGGTCAAGCAGACCGAGGCCAAGCGCCGCCCGCGCACCGGCGGGGGAGCACCGACCGTCCCCGCATCGACCAATAGGTCACCACAGGTACAGCCGGCTCCAACGCAGGACGTCCCCGCATCGACCAATAGGTCACCACAGGTACAGCCGCTGTCCGGGGAGCGCACCCGCACCCTGGCCAAGCCGCCGGTGCGCAAGCTCGCCAAGGACCTCGGGCTCGACCTCGCCGCCATCACCCCGACCGGCGAGGGTGGCATCGTCACCCGCGCCGACGTCGAAGCCGCGGCCGCGAGCGCGACCGGCGCCCCGGCATCCGCACAGGAAAGCTCGGATGCCGTACCCGCCGCGTCCCGCTCGGGCCGCCCCACGGCATCCGGCGACCGGGAGGAGCGGCTCCCCGTCAAGGGCGTGCGCAAGATGACGGCGCAGGCCATGGTCGCGTCGGCCTTCACCGCGCCCCACGTCACCGAGTGGGTGACCGTCGACGTCACCGCGACGATGGACCTCGTCGAGCGGCTCAAGGCCGACCGCGAGTTCCGCGACGTCAAGGTCACTCCGCTGCTCGTGCTCGCGAAGGCGATGTGTGTCGCGGTGCGCCGCAACCCCGGCATCAACGCCAGCTGGGACGAGGCCGCCCAGGAGATCGTGCTCAAGCACTACGTCAACCTCGGCATCGCCGCGGCGACCCCCCGCGGGCTCCTCGTGCCGAACATCAAGGATGCCGACGCGATGACGATGCGTGAGCTCGCCGACGCGATCGGCACCCTCACGGCCACCGCCCGCGAGGGGCGCACCCAGCCCGCCGACATGAGCGGCGGGACGATCACGATCACCAACGTCGGGGTGTTCGGCATCGACGCCGGGACGCCGATCCTCAACCCCGGCGAGTCCGCGATCCTCGCGTTCGGCACGGTGTCGCGTCGCCCGTGGGTCGTCACCGCGGCCGATGGCAGCGAACGCATCGAGCCGCGCTGGGTGACCACGCTGGCGCTGAGCTTCGACCACCGACTCGTCGACGGCGAGCTCGGCAGCCGCTACCTCGCCGACGTCGCCGCCCTGCTCGCCGACCCGGGGCGGGCCCTGGTCTGGGGCTGAACGCCCGCCGCCTCCGTCGCCTCCGTCGCCTCCACCACGGGGGGCGCCCTCACTAGGGTGTGCCCCGTGGAGGCGAATCGGCTGGTCGAGGCTCGGCCGCTGGGCCTGGTGCTGCTCGGCGGCGCCATCGGAACCGCCGGTCGGGAGCGACTGCACCTCCTCCTGCCTGCCGAGGGCGGCATCCCGTGGTCGGTGTTCCTCGTCAACATCGTCGGCGCCGCCCTGCTCGGTGCCCTCCTCGCCCACCTCGCCACCGTGGAACCGGAGACGCCCCGGCGACGTGAGGTGCGGCTGTTCGTGGGCACCGGCATCCTCGGCGGTTTCACCACCTACAGCGCCCTGGCGACGGACACCGTGCTGCTGGCCGGCTCCCGCCTGGGTCTGGCGATGACGTATGCCGTGGCGAGCGTCGTCCTCGGCGTCCTCGCCGCGGGGATCGGCTTTCGTGTCGGGCGGCTGAGTGCCGACCGGCGTGCTGACCGGCGTGCCGACCCGGCGCGGGGAGGTCGGGCATGAGCGTCCCCGTGTTCCTCCTCGGCTGCCTCGGCGGGGGCATCGGCGCCTGCCTGCGCTACCTCGGCGACGGGCTGGTCATGCGGCGTGCCACACCGGGCTTTCCGTCAGGCATCTTCCTCGTCAACGCCCTCGGATCGTTCCTGCTCGGCCTGCTCGTCGGGTCGTTCGAGGCGGGGCTGGTCGACGGCACGTGGCTGTTCGTCCTCGGGGGCGGCGTGCTCGGGGGCTTCACGACGTTCAGCACGGCGATGGTCGACACCGTTCGACTCATGCACCAGGAGGCCTGGGGTCGGGCTGCTGCCAACGCGGTGGGCATGCTCGTGGTGGGCGTGGTGCTGGCCCTGCTCGGCCTGGCCCTCGGCCGCGGGCTCTGACGGCGGCGCTCGCCGCCCTGGTCCTCGCGCACGTGGCAGAGTGGCCAGCGTTGCCCGAACGTCGTCAGGAGTGACATGAACGACCTCACCGGTGTGGTCTTCCCCGAGGTCGACGGCCGCCGCTCGACCAGCGCGACAGGTCGCGGCATCGTGGCCGACGCGCTGCGCCCCGTCGACCCCGTCGGAGCGGCCGCCGCCCAGCGCGAGACGAACTGGCGCAGCGGCTACCTCACCCACTTCCGGCGCCTGGTGGAGGCGGGCCTGACCAGCCCGCAGGATGCCGTGACCATCGCGGATGCCGGCCTGGCCTCGGTGCACGACCGGATGCGGTGGCGTGACCCGGACGGCACGGAGTGCGCCCTGGATGCCGCGCTGGGCGGGGTCGTCGGCAGCCCCGCCGACAACCTCGTGACGCAGAGCCACGGTGGCGGTGGTGAGCCCGACACCGCCCTGACGGTGCCCTACCGGGGCACCCGGCTCGCCGGGGACGACCTGCGCCGCCGGCTGGACACGTGGGTGGACGACGGGGTCGTCGAGCCGAGCCTGCGCGAGGCCGTCGGGTTGGTGCTCGACAACCCCGGCTGGCTACGGCTCGAGGGGCGCACCGTCGTCGTGCTCGGGGCGGCGGCCGAGATGGGGCCGCTGCGCTCGCTGCTGCGCTGGGGTGCCACCGTCGCCGCGGTCGACCTGCCCCGCCCGGACCTGTGGACCCGCGTCCTCGACGACACGGCATCCAGCGCCGGCCGGCTGCTCGTGCCGGCCTCCCCGGGCACGTCCCCGCTGGCCGAACGGGCCGGGGTCGATCTCATCGGGGGTCTGCCGACCGCGACCGGCTGGGTCTGCGGGCTGCCCGGGCAGCTCGTCGTCGGCAACTACGTCTACGCCGACGGGGCGACGAACGTGCGGGTGAGCACCGCGGTCGACGCCATGACCCGGATCGTGCGCCTGGCCCGGCCGGACACCGCCCTGTCGTTCCTCGCGACCCCGACCGACGTGTTCGCCGTGCCGGGGGAGGCCGTCGATGCCTCGGCGCGCAGCTACGCCGAGCGCCGGACCAGCAAGGTGCTGCGGGTGCCGCTGCGCACGCTCTCGGGTGGGCGCCTGCTGCGCCGCAACTACCAACCCGGGGAGGACCCGGGGATCAACGACTCCGTCGTGCTCCAGCAGGGTCCGAACTACCTGCTCGCCAAGCGCATCCAGCGGTGGCGGGCGACGTCGGCCCACGCCCAGGGGGCAACGGTCTCCTTCAAGATCGCCCCGCCGACGCGCACGCGATCGGTCGTGAAGAACCGGGCGCTGGCCGCGGCGTATGCCGGGGCGCACCGCTTCGGGGTCGAGGTCTTCGAGCCCGGCACGGCGAACACCCTGATGGCGGCGCTGCTCGTGCACGACCTCACGGTCGGGTCGCCCCGTCAGGACCACCCGTGGCAGGACGAGGCGTATGCCGCGGCTCACGGCGGGCTGTGGCGCTCGGCCTACGACCCACGCAGCGCGCTCGGGCTGGCGGCCCTGCTCGGCGCCGCCTCCGCCCGCCCCTGACCATGGCGCCCCATCGCCGTGAGTGCGGAAGGGGCCGCCCACGCGACCCCTTCCGCACTCGATCCCGGATGGGGCAGTCCTAGAAGGACTCACTGGCCATCTGGGCATCGGCGTCGATGACCCGCGCCGACAGCTTCTCGACCTGTGCCGACAGGGCCTCGCGAACGGACTCGTGACGGATCGTCCCCACGATGTCGCTCACGGCCTTGAGGCGCACGAGGTCGTTGTAGTAGCCAGGGACCTCCCCGTCGATGCGGAAGGGTGGGTCGTCGAGGTCGTCGAAGTGCTTGTGCAGGTCGACCCAGGGATCGCCGTCGTCCCACGGGAACTTGCGGATGGCGTAGTAGATGCGGAAGCAGAACTTCTTTCCGTCCCACTCGATGCAGTGCTCGTCCATGGTGGTGGCCTTTCGTCGTGCGAACCCCCGGGTGTGGGTCCGTCACGAATGAGGAGCGACGCGTGACGTGCGTGATACCGCCCGCTGGAGTGGGCAGGCCATGATGAGGGGATGAGTGCCTCATCGTCGATGCCCAAGCGCCCGTCCGACCCGCTCGACCTCATCGACCTCGACAGCCAGCTGACCGACGAGGAGAAGGCCATCCGGGCGGCCACCCGCCAGGTCTGCGCCGACGTCGTCGACCCGCACGTCATGCAGTGGTACGAGGACGGCGACCTGCCCGCGCGCGAGCTCGCCCTCGAGTTCGGCAAGGTCGGCCTGCTCGGCATGCACCTCGAGGGCTACGGCTGCGCCGGCATGTCGGCGGTCGACTACGGCCTGGCCTGCCTCGAGCTCGAGGCGAGCGACTCCGGCATCCGGTCCCTGGTGTCGGTGCAGGGCAGCCTCGCGATGTTCGCGATCTGGCGCTTCGGCACCGAGGAGCACAAGCAG
>Ga0208822_1002630_pt1 | contig 11318 bp, 17 predicted proteins | sample AD_STIC08_MetaG_FD_184435 | JGI IMG/M metagenome (GOLD analysis project Ga0208822, IMG submission 184435) | Active sludge microbial communities of municipal wastewater-treating anaerobic digesters from USA - AD_STIC08_MetaG (SPAdes) (version 2) | ecosystem: Engineered > Bioreactor > Anaerobic >...
CATTTAAGAGTAGGTTAGAGCGACCCTTGTTCATGAAGAATTTTCCAGAGTTAGTAATTCCGAAAAGAATGTTCAGTATCGGGTCTTCAATATAGACTGCATGGTTTGCCTCAAGAGAATCACTTGTTCTCAAATGAATTTTTCCGATTGCTGCTCCATTGTATCCTATCAGGAAATTCCCATTGACATCGAATCTCCCTCGCTCGCTTCCGTTAGTTATAAACGGAAGTGGGAAATTATCCTTCGTACCAATGGACTTCGTTGCTCCCACATTATTTCCATCTTGCACCCATGCTGAGAGAATTGGTTGAAGTAGATTGTAAATCTTCTCCAATGTATCAGCAATAACGGGTGCATTTCCTTTTAATGTTGCAATAGCATTTTGAAGGTCTTCAGTTTTTATCAGATCAGCATCAGACAGAATTGCATTCAACTCTGCAAGCGTGTCAATGTCATCTGCTTTCAGATATGTCAACCCTTGAATGATATTGAATAACTTTTCAAGTGTGTTACCAGCCTCCGGAACATTCCCTTTCACCGTATTGATAGCCGATAAAATATCTTCGGTCTTCATCAAGTCTGCATCGGTTAGGATTGCATTCAACTTGGCAAGCGTACTAATATCACTCTCCCTTAGATAATCCACATTCTGAATCTTTAAGTAGATGTTGTAAAGCAGTTCCTCTGAAGCCGTATGAAATGGTGGTTTCGGAATACTCATAATTTCACGTTCGGTTTGAACACCCATCCTAAAGCGATGGCTGCAAAAATGGTTGTCGCTGTCACTACTCGCTTGAGCGTAATTCTTCTAAGCGATCTGAAATCAATCAATGTGTAGCTGAATTTATTTCCATAAAGCTTTGCATGGTTTTTACAAAGCTCCATGAACACCAGAAAGCCATCTGCGCTTTTAAATACCTGGCATCCGGCAGAGTATTGGTCAATGGATTTTGTTGTTCCTGAAACTGATGCTCTGTGGATATTGATACCAAAATGTCCTGTTTGTTTTTCGCCATTGTTAAAATCAAGAATAGCGTCACGGTCATAGTCACGTATAACGGTTACTGGCTTTTGCTGAACAAGAGCTTCATACTTTCCTCGATGTTTTCCGATGGTATAGGCATCTACATTTTGGCCTTGGGCAAGAATGGCAGTGCCTTGAGGGTATGATGGATTGTTCAACCAAAATGTTCCTGGATCAGTTGTGGCCGGATAGATGTGATAATTCCATTTGCCATTAGGCAAAGTGTAAAACACATGAATCTCATCATCAAAGGAATTTGATTCCACACTTTTACTTCTTAGCCCAACAATGTTAAGCTCATAAGGCCTTGTGTAGAGAACAAAGCCGTACTCTTTCAAAATTCCTTTTATTCTTGATAGCATGTGTTTTACTCTTTACTTGTTTGATTTATGCAGCTTGCTTAAAGCGGAATGAATTCACTCGATTCATCCATCCATCATAGAATACGATTTGGTCTGGCCTTCTCTTGATGATGTTATTCAAGAATACCTGACGTTCAATCTTGAGTAAATTGAACAAACGCTCCTGGTCTGCACAGTTGATAGCGGTGAGGGTTTGTACGCCAACTATTCCATCCACGTCTGTATTGACCACACGCTGAACAATCTTTGCGACTGTTTTCCTTCCTGAGTTGTAACCCCAATCGACAATGAACTGAGCTACTGATTCATTCAGGATGAAGTCTGCCTGGAAGTAATCCCAAAAGATTTTCTTTGCGATCCACTTAGCATCTTCTTCACTGAGTTTCTTGATGTCTTCTGCATCAATGTCTCCATCACCATCTTTGTCATGGCCATATTCCTTCCACACGGAAAGAATGACTCCATACTTAGTCGGGCCTCCTTTATCCAATGGATGATTCACATACCCTCCCTCTAATCGCAGGAGTTTCCCTGCGAAGTTTTCAAACTTTGCCATTGTTATTATTTGTTTAAGTGTACTTCACGTCCTGCGTTGGGACTTTCAGAATGCTGTTATCAATAGACTTGAACCATGTCATTCCATTAGCGACTTCCAATTCATCTCCGAGTATTGTATTCCTGCGCACAGGTATCCGGTTATTCCTGGCATCCGTTACCACTGTTTCGCGGATAGTGACGAGGTCTTTGTAGAGTCGGATTCCTTGTAGGCTCCACGTTCCCGTACTGCTTACTTTTAAACCTATGCGCAGGAATTCATTTCGTATCTGCACCTTGGCAGCTTCATTGCTTTTGAAAGCATATTCCAAGAGATCTGTTACAATGGTCTTTGAGATAAAGCTTTGCTTCTTGTAATACTCATTCACCGCTGAATATTCTGTTACAGATTTTAGCTGTTTTAATATATCCATCACTTGAGCAAGATTCTTGGCTTGGGCACCTTTGTAAAGACTCTCAGCTAATGCTGAAGGATTGAATACCACCTGGACAGAACCTTTAGTCGAACCTGTGATTTTGTTGAAGAGTGTTTCATCAACAATTTCAGGATAGCCCGCTGCCTTTAATGCTCCCGCTGTTTGTGGTCCGAATTGTCCATCAATCATAATGGATGGGGTGGTCTTCGCTAAAGCCTGTTGAAGCATTGTCACTCGTGTACCTCGGCTTCCTCTCTTCAAAGGGAAACTGTCACTGGCTGAACTCAGAACTTTTGATGTGAAGGTGCTAAACGAAGCAGGTAGTGTATTGTTGATTATGATTGTATCGTTGTTGTCTGAAGGCAACTGATTTTGTTCAGCTAACTTCTTTCTTTTAATTCTATCATATACCAGATAACCACCACCGCCAAGGGCAGCTAAAGCCAATGCATAGATAAATACCTTCGCAGGTTTAACAGCACCTTTCTTGCCTTGACTCTTTTTAGGGGCAGCGGTCTTTTTTGCTTTCGGCTTTTTCGCTTGCGCTTTCTTCTTTCCCTTCAGTGTCTGTTTAGCCTTCTTCGCCATTAGTTCTTCGCGTTTAAAATCCTTATCAGCTCGTTATACTCTTCACTGCTCAACTCGTCTTCCAGGTCTGCATTTAGACTTTTACCATAGAGGTTGGCGTACTCCTTCTGTATTTTTGAGTACATGCTCTTGGATGGTATCTCGTTAAATACTTGCATCACCATCTTTTCATTCGTTCCCCAACCTGCGTAATTGTCATTATCAAAAGCCATCTTCAATTGCTTGGCAAATGTTGCCGGATCGCCTACTTCCAGACTCCGCTTTTGAGATACATTCGCTCTTGTCTTTTTGTAAAAGTGACGCGCCAGAAAAAACAGTCCGGTAGCAGTGCCAAGTCCTAGTGTCGAATACATCACTATCTTCTTGAAATTTTGAACCTTCTGTGCGTCTGCGTTCATGTCTTACTTATCCCTTCTTTAATTCTCTATAACCCCAAGGCTTTTTTGGCTAAGGACGTTTTCATTGGGTCATTCTTGACCACATCGGCAAGCTTTGCTATTTCGCGTGCCTTTAACTTCTGCATCAAGATGGATGCTGCTGACAGTTTTACTTCTGCCTCACCTTGCGTTTGCGCCTCAATGCTCACTTCAAAACTGTACTTATTCATTGTTATGATTGTTTAATGTTTACATGATTTATGATTAGGTCAATCTTACTCTTGTCATCGGCAAGGGTTTGAAGAATGAGAAGCACTCGCTCAAATTCTTCTTTGCTAAACTGTGACTTAAGCTGATTGACAAACTGGATGGCAGCCTGGTCTTCTTCAGTGAGAGATGAAGCCGAAGAACTTACCTTTGGTTTGAAGCTGACTTCTGAATCCGGTATCGACTCTTCACTCGCTTCTTCATTACTTGATTGCAACAAACCTGCGAGTGCCTCACCACCTGGGAAGGCTGCCATGAGTTTTGGATTACGCTTGATGAAGCTCTCCACCAGACTTGACCCAACATCACCCAAGAAACTATTCAAAGGAGATTGTTTCATTTCAAGTCGGGCATTGTGCTTCTCCAACTCCTCAACTTCACTCTCCAGGTCTGCGATGTGTTGCTTTAAGTTTCTATTTTCACCTTTCAGTTCATCGTATTCCTTCTCCCGAAGTTTTCTCTGCACTTCTTCATCCACGATGTTTTTCACATCAACTCCTGATAGTCCTTCTTTCTGGTCTTCACCGAAGTAGAATATTCTCTTTTCGTTGTTATTGCTACTGCCAGTGAAAAGTAAAATTTCAATTGATCGAGTATCCGCAGTTACGAAGTTTTCAAACATCGTAAACATATCAGGGTCACTTGTTCTGCGTACTGCCTTGAATCCATCAACCAGAATTTCGTAATCAATGGGTTGACCCTTGTCATTGTAAAGCCTCAGGTACTGCAAAAGATTGTCAATCTTTTTCTGTTCGTATTTTTCTTTATTCGGTAGTGCCATACTTAGTTCACTATGATTGCTTGTATAAATTTTATTCTTCGCTTTGCATCTCCTGGATTCGTAATCTTGATTTCGCCTCGATGAATATGAATGCTCTCTGGTATAGGATCTTCCGTTGAATCATACATTCCATAATCAGAGTCAACCACAAGGCCAGGAGGTTCATCAATGATGAAGAACATTTCATTGTAGGCAGGTATGGTTACTGTTGTTCCTGCCTCGATGATGAAATCCCTGTGACGGAGATGATACTTCGAATAACCTTGTTGTTTTAATCGCAAAGGCGCAAACTCCAGAATGAATTGTTCGGTCATAAGTTTATCTCCACTGGTTCCAGGAAATCATTCCTTGAACGCTTGTCCTGTTCTATCTCTTCATCCGCAGTAACTTCTTCAAGCTCTTCAGCAGTTTCGCATTCCACATAGACTGTGATTACAAAAGGGTTTTCGTAAGTCTCACCTTTGAACCAGGCATTGATGATGGACGTATCGCCCTCAACATGCACAGGCTTTATCTTCGGCACATTTCCAGTAACCCAAGCCTTGTCACTCTCAAACTGTGAGTTTTCAACTTGAATGATGGATTCGTCTGATGACTCAATTCCTTCCTCTTTTAGTCGTGCTACATAAAAGACATCCATCTTGCCATTAGCTTGAAAGCTTACGGTACCGGTTCCCATGTTGCTGAGGTTGTTACGAGTATCCCTGTTACTTTCTTCACGTTGGCCGGAAGCCTGATTTCGAATGGCTTAAACCGCTCAAGCTTATTCACTTCAAGTTTGGCTATGATGATTCTCCGTTTGGTCTTTGTGATTATCATTTCATCTCACATAAAAGACTAACGATAACTTTGTAAGCCGCAAAGGGAGCGTTTGGATTGGCCGTGTCCTTGTATTGGATTTTCAGTTCACCGTTTCCGGATACAACTCCATTACCCAACGACTTGTATTTATTGTCGGGAGCTACTGCCATTCCACTCATAAACATTTTGCTCTCAAAATCTTCAGGAAAAAGTTCTTCTCCTGAAAGTTCAATCCGTTGAGAGCCTCGGTAGAACAAGAGGTTCGGTCTGTCTGAACTCATCATGATACCGTGTACCACTTTGACGTTCTTATCCAGGTCAAACTTCTTGCTCACCGGTTGCCCTTCCGCGTCCACCAGGAAGGTGTAGATTTTATCCACCAAACGCTTCTCCATGACCTACTAAGGAATGGTTGCTGTTCCTTCAAGACCTACATACAAAACTGAGTTTGCATCCAATCCCTTGATGGTTCCTAGTTCGATTTCAAATTCGATGTCCACATCGTCATGAATCAGACGAGGGTTCGCCAGTTTGTAAAAACTCTTTGGCACCATGTCAAACTGAGTGGTCACAAACTTCCGGTTAGAAGTATCGCTCACCAATTGCTTTTTGTTGGCCTTGAGTTTGAACTCACCATTGGCTAGTGCTCCAATATTCTCGATGGAATCAAACTTGGTGGTCTTGATGTCATCAATATCCATTGAGTCCGCAACACCATGCAGTAAATAAATTCCAGACACGAGCAACGCCATGTTCTTCGGAAGCTTGGCGTTACTGATGTTACGCAAATTCACTTCCTTCACGTCCTGACTCTCAAACATCTTGATGGTCTTTGCACCTTTGATTGGCTTGATGGTATAAATCAGTTGATCAGCCAGGCGCAACTTACCTTGGAGCAATTGCTCTTTAATGTGCTTTGGCAGTTCCACAAAGAACTTCTCAAATTCTGCACGCGACCCTTGCGAAGGAATATGTCGCTTTACAATCTTACTCATCGCCTTTGCCCGTTGCACAGGGTTCAGCGCATTCAGATACCCTAACAACTCGGTATCCATCTCTCCATTCAGACCCAACAACTCCGTTGGGTTTGTGTACTCACTCTCCATGAGTTGTCCTAATGCTCCCAGCATAATTTTACTTTGTGTTTAATTGTTACTCTTTGATTTAAAACTCTCTTTCCACTTCTTCCACTGCATTCATTCCATTCATGTTCGCAATCTGTTCCTGGATTCTGTCAATGGCTGACATATCCAACTCCTTCGAATTGTTGTATGGATTGACGAAGTAGGTTACTTGCTCTTCGTTGTTCTCACCTGCGAGTCCTGCTGTTGCAGTAGGTTCTCCTTTGCTGATGTAAAGCTTCTCTGAGAAATTTTTGAAGAACGTTCCCACACGATCTTTGGCTTGTTCAGCAATTTGCTTCATATCAAATCCATCTACTCCCTGTACTGTTGTAGTCTTGTTTTGATTTTGAAATCCGTTGCTCAGCGTAAGTCCAAGACCTGCCGCAATGAGGTATGAATTCTTTTTATGAAAGCCGATAAGCGTTATCGGAATTCCTGCCAGGAGTGAGTGCTTACCTAAAGCTGCCCCGGCACCACCTGCTGCGATGGCTGTCAGTAACACAAGTCCACCCTTTGTTACTGTTTGCGCTATCGGATGCTCCATTACGGGGGCAGTTCCAAAGAGCGCATTCCCTTTTTTCTTTTTCTTTTGCTTTGCCATGTCTATAATAGATTTTGTGCTTTAACTTTTGTTTTCTTGTCCTTACTTCCAGCTTTCTTTTTGCGCTTCGTCTTTCGTTTTTTAGGAGGAATACCTTCGAGTCCGTTTGTGCCCGAACCACCTCGCATTGCTCTCATTAGGAGAACTCCTCCTGTGATAATTCCTCCTGCGACAAGTAGAGACTTACCAGGATTTTCTTTTACCCATGTCGTAGTCTTTTGTAAGAAGCCAACTTTCTCTGAACCATCCTGAGTTTGAACAGCATCGCTTGCTGATGCACTTTCACTTGGTACAAGCATAGCTCCGCTGGAGGCAGATTCATTTGATAGTACAGGCTTAGAAGTCGCAGCAGGAGCTGAATAAATTTTTGTTGCTTCATTAGTTTTGATCGTTGTTGTCAGAATCTGCTTTGGCGCAGTGGTAACTGGAGCAGAATACGTTGAAGGCGCAGACTCTTCATATCGGAATGCATCTTCATCTTCCGGTATCGTGGCAGGAGCGGTTGTCGTTGTTCCTGCATTGTCCGTTTCACTCTGAAATGATTTCTCATCACCGCCACCTTTGTTAAACAGACCCTTCACTTGCTTTAATGCTCCTGCGATTGCAGCTACCGCTGAAGTCGCTGCCGCGATAGCAGTACCACTGGCGATCTCACCTAACCCTTCAATGTCATCACTGTAGATGATGTTATATTCATCCTGGTCAGCGTACACATTATCCAACCCATTAAGACCGCTCAGTGGTACCTTTTTATCCTTGTTTCCTTTTCCGTGGAGAATAGCCTTCTTAAGATTTTCCTTCTTTCCACCAGCTTGCCAGTAAACTGTTTCCGCTCTGTCTTTTACTGAGCGAAGTTTTTTAAGTTCACTCATGTTCATGCCCTTGGCTTGTGCCTGGGAATCGCTGAGGTAGGCATAGCGTAATCTACCCGCGACATTCATGAGGTTAATTTTCATGGCCAGTAAAAAGCCGTTCCTCAAAAGCAATGTGGCCGGATTGATATAGCGATTGACAAAACGAATTCCTTTGCCAACCTCATCACCTACCTTCTTCACCGTTTTCTTTACCGCCTTCCCAACTTTTTTGAAGATGTTTCCCATCTCGTCTTCATCATACACTGATGCAAGATCAGAGAGGTCAACATTTTCATGTTCTATGAATTGGATTTCCTCTTGTCCTTCATCTTCAATTCCGTCTAAATAATCCAGTCTCATATCGTAGTCTTTACATTCTAAATAGGGTTGTTCATCATCAAATCTGTCTTTCACACAATCAATCACGATGTAGTAATCACGTTCATCTATGTAATCTTCCAGATGACCTGGCTTCGGTACAATCGGATATACATGCTGCCATCGCGGAACTTCCGGATACAGCTTCGGATATTTCGTTATCCTGGCGAGGCAGTCTATATCAAGAGATCGGAGGATGGAGAGAATAAATACGGTGTAACAGTCACAGTCTACTCCCGTCTTTCTATCGCTCCATGCCCTTCTGGGACTGCGTACTTGCTCAACTCCTTCCTCGTCTCTTTTGTACTGAATGTGTTGGTACACGAAGTGCCAGATGTTGGAACAGGTTTCTTCCAGTGTCCGACCTTTCAATACCTTCGCAATCTTTTCCGTTTGCCATAACGTCTTTGGCAATGCAGTGCGAATGAGCTTCATCGTGTCCTCTACATTCGCACTCTTCTTTATCGTAGTATCTTTTTCACCTGGGGGTGGAAAGAGATGATCGAACTCCCTTCCATCCCTCAATCGCCTCTTTCTGTCCGCTACCATACGCCTCTTCCTTTCTTCATCATCTCTTTCTCATTTGCTGCCTGCCAGCCGTGGCTGGTCATGCAGGCTTCCCACCGCCCAAAGTGATATTATCAGTTTTTGTGTAGGGTAAACTATCGTTGATTGTTGTTACCGTGTGTACAACCAAGTTGAGCTTACCTGTCTCTCGGTACTCTTTCACCAATGCCGGAACCGTTGTTGCCAGGCTTAGAAATCCAAGCTTGATTTTTATCGGATCAAGATTGACTTCACTAAATTTTGGAACAGTCAGGTTCACATCTTTTACTTGTGATGATGCTATGGTCTTATCGGCATAAATCATCTTGACAAAAGGATGCTTCACTTGAATACTTCCACCGCTTGGATTTTTGAGCTTCACATTGATGGAGAGTTCAATTCCACTCAGACTTACATTGTGAATCGAAACCTTTGTATCAGATTCTAATTCATTTGAAAGCCTATTGAGTTTGAGTAAGTAGCTGCCACCAAAGTAGATGGCTGCTACTGTACCGGCTCCGATCAATATGTGACTACTCTTGATCATTGCGCTTCTTTCTTCTGAGTTTAAGACCCTTTACTCTTTTTAGCTTTGCAAAGTCTTTTACTCGGTCTTTATGCTTTTGCCATAGCGGACTGAAAACATCAGCAATGATTTTGAATGCAAGACAGATGATACCTCCCACAATGGCTTGCAGCGCATAGTCCAGAAGAAATAAAAGATTTACATTGGCCAGCAGATTAAATGCTGCTCCGAAAAGAAAGGCAATCCCATTGCCCATCCCATGATTTTGATTTATCGCTGTGTTCATGGGTCAAAGATGTAGCGACCCCAAAGCGTAGGTTAACGATTGTTAACGGTAGTGAATGACTGTGTAACTTTATTAAACTTTGTGAAGGATTGTAAAGGAATGTAAATGATTTTGAATGAATGTTCCGTGTGGTGACCTTCCCTGAAATAACTATACACTGTTGATACTTATTACTGATATAACTATACACCTTTTTTTCTTATTACTGAAATCACTATACACTGAATTTTTTATCCCTGAAATAGCTATACACTATTGTCGTCATAATTACTGATGTGGGTTTGTGGGAAACTCTTCCGGAGTTTTCCATGAATCCACATCAGACATAGCAACTGCGTTTCGCTCCGCATCATACATTTCCTCAAAAGTTCTTTTCTTAAAGTAAGTCTTCCATCTTCGCTTAAGTTCTCCGCTTTGCTGGTGTGCATTATTTGGAGTCAGGTAATCACAGCTTGAATGCAGACGGTGTTCGTTATAAATTCTTACTCCATCAGTCACTGCTTTCAAAGCGTCTTCATAACTGTCAAATTCCTTGTCAAGGAAAAATTCACCTTTCAGTATTCCATTTAATCTTTCAGCAATAGCATTCTCGTAAGGATCGCCATTTTCAGTCATACTAATCTCAATGCTTCTTTCTCGCAGAAGTCCAACATATTCTCCGCAGCAATACTGAACTCCACGGTCTGAATGATGAAATAATTTACTGTGAGGATATGACCTTTGATTAAGTGCATTATTAAGAGCTTCAAGACATCCCAGGTGAGAGAGATCCTTGCTCAGGCAGTAGCCCATAATTTTGCGGGAATACGCATCTGTGATTAACGACAGATAGCAAAAATCATCCTTGAGCGTGAGATAAGTAATATCAGAAACCCAAACTTGTTCTGGTGATCTTATCTCCATATCCCTGATAAGGTTAGGATATTTTCTTAACCAATGCCTGGACATAGTAGTTTTAACTTTCCTCCGTTTCCTCTTGACTGTCAGACCATAGGAGTATAATAAATCGTGTAACTTATCTCTGCCCAACTTAATACCATGCTCTTGTAATGGGCCTTTGATTGCTCTGTGAAGCTTAGGTGTCCCCAGCTTTTTCATCAACTTCCTTTGCTCTCCAACCAGTTTAAGGACCACAGCATATTCAATTGTTCTCTCTTCGACTTGCCATTCTTTGTCATAGTAGGCATGACGTGTTTTACCAAACAGTCCGCAAAGCCTCTTAAGGCCAACGTGACAATCTCTTTTCATTATTTTCACCGTTTGGTACCAGACTTTTTTCGGATGTCTATTTTGAGATCCTTTTCTGCAATGTTGATCATCGTTTCTAGTCCGATGATCTTAAGGTTTGCATCTTCGAGTGCTCGTTCGAGCTGGCGAATGCGGTTTTGATCAATAGGGCTTTTATCTTGCTTCTTTGGCACAAGCTCTTCATTTATATCAGCAAGTTGGCTGGAATATTTTTCAATCCACTTCTTGATTGAGCCTTTTGTTACGTTGTATTGTGTGGATGCTTGCTCAACCGTGTACGCTCTTGTGATAATGCCTCTGACAACTCTGAGTTTTAATTCTTCAGGACTCTGCGGTCTTATCTTTAGGTTCACACCATCGTATTTTCTTACCTGTCGCCTCCAACCATGCAAGGCGGGAATTGATATGTCCAATCTCTGACAGAGTACTTGAGACGAGGACAGCCCCTTCTCATACTCTTCAACAGCTTGCTTCTTGACAGACATAGGGTGGACGTGGTACCCGCTCTTCTTTTTACTTTTTTTTGATTCTTGTTTATTCATGCTACACACGGTTTGTGTGTATAGCTATTTCAGTTAAAGACA
>Ga0208822_1002662_pt1 | contig 11231 bp, 7 predicted proteins | sample AD_STIC08_MetaG_FD_184435 | JGI IMG/M metagenome (GOLD analysis project Ga0208822, IMG submission 184435) | Active sludge microbial communities of municipal wastewater-treating anaerobic digesters from USA - AD_STIC08_MetaG (SPAdes) (version 2) | ecosystem: Engineered > Bioreactor > Anaerobic >...
CCTTCGTAAGACCAATTGATGCTTGACTTGTCCTCTCGTTTGATAATGCTTTTTCTATATCCATGGGGACAATATCAAATTAATCGAAAAAATTAATAGCACTTTTTTTAGTTATGCAACAAGTCTATTAATTATTAGATATTAATATTTTATTATCAATTTAAAATACGGCGCACAACAAAGCATAACCGCTCCGCTCCTCGGCGGACTTAGGCCGCCTGCGGTGCTCGGCCTCGCGCTTATCCCGCCAGCTGCGGCGCGGTTTGGGGGAGGTTAAAACGCGCCTTGCTGGCGGGGCGCTTCGGCAACCTGGCTTCGCCAGGTTCGGCTATGCTTGAAATGTTATATGCAATACCGCGCCAATTGGTTCGGGACGCCGCCGTCCGTGGCGGCTCAAGACAAAAGAATATCTACAGGAGGAAGTAAATGGAAAGTTTGGATACAAAGACAATTCTCCTTGTAGAAGATGAAGCAATAATAGCATTAACCCAAACAAAAATACTTGAAAAACATGGTTATATTGTTTTAACAGCAAGTTCTGGTCAAACTGCAATTGATCAGGTACATAAAAATAAAATTGATTTAATATTAATGGATATTGATTTAGGTTCAGGCATTGATGGAACTGATACTGCACAAATAATATTAAAAAAATATAACATTCCTATAATATTTCTTACTTCTCATTCCGAAAAAGATTATGTCGAAAAAGTAAAAAAAATAACTAAATATGGTTATGTAATTAAGAATTCCGGAGAGTTTGTATTACTCACATCAATTGATATGGCTTTTGAATTGTTTGCTTCTCATAATAAAATTATTGAAAGTGAAACGAAATACAAATCTATTGTAGAAAATATTAATGATGCATTTATTATTCATGACTTTAAAGGAAAAATACTCGATGTTAACACCAATGAATGTACATTGCTTGGTTATACATATGATGAATTTAAAAATATGACTTTAGCAGATATTAATTCCGAAATTTCTGTAAACCTCATTGAAAACAGGATGAAAACTCTTCTCGAAGAAGGAAAAATAATATTTGAAAATTTTGACAAACATAAAGACGGTTCATTAATTCCAGTTGAAGTTAGTGCAAAAGTTGTTTCTTTTAAAAATAATGGAATAATTCAATCATTTATTAGAGATATTTCAGAAAGAAAAAGACATGAAGAAATAATTAATAAACAGCTGCAGGATCTAAATTCAATTTTTAATGGAATACCTCACCCAACCATTGTCATGAATCCAGACCATACGATTCTCTCTGCAAATAAGGCTTTAAAAATAAAATTAGAAAAAGACAATATGCCATACGAGGGCCGCAAATGCTGGGAAATATTTCATTCTGAAGATTCATCTTCACCTCCCGAGGGTTGTCCTTTTGAACAAATGCTTTGCTCAGAATCAATTGAATCTGCAGACATGATAATGGAAGCGTTTGGAGGTTATTATATGGTATCTTGTACGCCATTATTTGATATAAATGGTAAACTTGAAAAAGTTCTTCATATTGCGACTGATATTACAGATAGAGAAAATATGTACAATCATATTAAATCGTTATTGGCAGAAAAGGATATATTATTAACAGAAATTCATCATAGAGTAAAAAACAACATTTCAAATATTGAAGGGCTACTGAGCCTCCAATATAATTCAACTGAAAATGTAGTTATCCAAGCTGCACTTCAAGATGCAATTAGTCGAATTCAAAGTATGCGTATTTTATATGAAAAATTACTTATAAGTAAAGATTTTCAAGATGTATCAATAAAAAGTTACATAGAAAGTATTATAGATGCACTTTTTCAAGTTTTTCCAAATAGTGAGAATATTATTTTTGATAGAAATATTGCTGACTTTTTAATAAATGTTAGAAAAGCAGTACCGATTGGTATAATAATTAATGAACTGTTAACTAATATTTATAAATATGCTTTTATTAACAGACCTGATAGCAATAGATCTATCAAGGTAAATATTTTAAGAACGAATAATACAGTTGAAATTACTATACTTGACAATGGAATTGGTATTGACGAAAGAATTATTGAAAACAAATCCCCGGGGTTTGGACTCACTATTGTTAAAATGCTTGTTGAGCAGCTAAAAGGTACTTACAGCATAGTGAATGAAAATGGGACAAAAAGTGTTATACAATTTGAGCTATAGTTTCGCTGACAAGTGCCTCCGCCCGTCCGTGGGCTACGGCACCTGGTTGCTGGATGGCGCGGTACTGCATATAACACGGGGCATAAGCGGCGCTCCCTACGGTCGCTTGGGCTACGCCAAATTTTCACCTCCGCTATCGCTACGGTGAAAACTTCTTATGCCCCGGGAACGTTGTGCGAAAGACTTTGCCCCCCCTCTTTTGTGGGAAGAGCGCCGGCCGTCCGTGGCCGGCGCAAAGAATTTATTCTTTCTTGAGGTAAAATGTGAGTACAGATCTAACTTTTATAACAAATGAGGAAGGCAAACACCTTAAAGAAAGATTTGAAGTCTTAATAAAGGATTCAAAACTTTTTGACTGCCTTGTCGGTTACTTTTTTACTAGTGGATTTTATGCAATATATAATTCATTGGAAAATACTGAAAAGATACGAATTCTTATTGGAATAAGCACCGACAAAAAAACATATGAATTATTATCCGGTTGTAATGAAGAAATTCAACAAACATTACCTTTTTCACATGCTGAAACAAAACAAGTAATTGAAGGTTATATTGAAAAGGAATTAGAGGAATCACAAGATAATAGTAATGTTGAACGTGGAGTAATAAAATTTATCGAATGGATTCGAAACAAGAAACTTGAAATACGGGCTTATCCATCACAGAATATTCATGCGAAATTATATATTGTAAGTTTTAAAGAAGGCGATAGAGATGTTGGAAGGGTAATAACCGGTTCAAGCAATTTAACACAGGCTGGTCTTGTTGACAATCTTGAATTTAATGTTGAACTGAAAAACAGCGCTGATTATCATTTTGCTAAAAAGAAATTTGAAGACCTCTGGAGAGATTCAGTTGATGTTAGCGAAAAATATATTCAGACAATTGAATCGAAAACATGGCTCAATCAGAATATTGCGCCTTATCAATTATATTTAAAACTGCTCTACGAGTACTTCAAGGATGAGTTAAGTCAATCAGATGAAGTGTTTGCAAAGTATCTGCCACAAGATTTTAAAAAACTTGAATATCAAGAACAGGCAGTATTAAACGCAAAAAAAATCCTCGAAGAATATGGCGGAGTTTTTATTTCAGACGTTGTCGGACTTGGAAAAACATATATTGCTACATTATTGGCAGGTCAAATTGATGGGAGAACTCTGATTATTGCCCCGCCGGTACTGCTTGACAGAGACAACCCGGGCTCATGGCCAAATGCCTTTTCTGATTTTAGAACACCCGCTGATTTTGAATCTATAGGAAAACTCGATGACATTATTAGTAAAGGTACTGACAAATACACAAATATTATAATTGATGAAGCTCACCGTTTTAGGACAGAGACAACAATAACTTATGAAAAATTAGCAGAAATTTGCCGGGGTAAAAGGGTAATATTAGTTACAGCAACTCCCTATAATAACTCACCAAAGGACATATTAGCTCAAATAAAACTATTTCAAAATGCCCGTAAAAGCACAATACCTAATCTTGCTGACCTAGAATCCTTCTTTAATAGTCTTGATAAGAAACTGAAAAACCTTGATCGCCAACGGGATTATACGGAATATATTAAAACAATTAAAGAAAACGCCCGTGAAATAAGAGAAAAAGTCTTAAAGTATCTGATGGTCAGAAGAACCAGAACCGAGATATTAAAATATTTTGGGAATGATTTAAAAACACAAAATTTAAAATTTCCTGATGTTGAGAACCCTGAACCATTATTCTATGAATTGAACGATCAGGAAGACGAAATATTCAATACAACGATTGAATTAATTTCTCAAAAATTTACTTATGCCCGCTATATGCCCATGCTTTACTCACTTGAAGGGCTTGACCAGCTGGAAGAACAATCACAGAAAAACATGGGTAAATTCATGAAGATACTGCTTATCAAGCGACTTGAAAGCAGTATCTTCGCTTTTAAAAATTCAGTTGATAGATTCTTATACTCTTATGAAATGTTTATAAAGGAATATGAGAAAGGAACTGTATATGTTAGTAAAAAACATAGCAATAAAATATTTGAGTTTCTTGAAATAGATGATGACGCTGCTATACAAAAACTAATTGATGAAGGAAAGGCTGAAAAATATCCAAGCAATGCCTTTCGGGATGACTTTATAACAGACCTGAAAAATGACCTTTCTATCTTACAGCAAGTTAAGTTATTATGGCAAAAAATCAATCGAGATCCAAAACTCATTTCCTTCAAATCGCATCTTTCCAAAAATCAAATACTGAAAGAAAATAAATTAATCATTTTTACTGAATCAAAGGAAACGGCTGAATATCTATCAACCCATATAAATGAAAAATATCCAAATACTGCAATATGCTTTTCAGGTGGTTCCGGGGAAGCGACTCGTGATAAGGTAATTGAAAATTTTGACGCAAAATCAAGACACCCAAAAAATGACTACAGAATTCTCATTTCAACTGAAGTATTATCTGAAGGCGTTAACCTTCATCGTTCAAATGTTGTTATAAACTACGATATTCCCTGGAATCCGACACGGATGATGCAACGTGTCGGCCGCATAAATCGTGTAGATACAACTTTTGACAAAATTTACACATTTAATTTTTTCCCAACAAAGCAATCAAATGACCAGATAAAATTAAAAGAAGCTGCTGAAGCTAAAATCAATGCATTTTTAACACTCCTCGGCGGTGATGCCGCAATCCTCACCGAAGGGGAGCCTGTCGGCTCTCATGAATTATTTAATCGACTTCTTTCGAAAAAAACAATTACAGGGGAAGATGAAAATGAAACAAGTGAACTTAAATATCTTCACATGATTAAAGAGATAAGAGACAAGCAACCTGATTTATTTGAAAGCATCAAACATCTACCAAAAAAAGCTCGTTCTGCAAAAATTGATAAAACCAACAAAGACTTATTGATAACATATTTTCGCAAAGGTAAATTGCAAAAGTTTTTCATGTCTGGGCCTAATGACACAACCAGAGAACTTGATTTTTTAAGTGCAGCCGAATTAATTGAATGCATGAAATCTGAAAAAAGACACATATTACCTTCTCATTTCTATAATCTCCTCGATAATAACAAAGAAGCATTCATTACCGCCACAACCGAGGATATGGTTGATCCTCATTCTCGCAAAGGTAAGGACAGTGCTTTTCAAATTTTGAAAATACTCAAAGCAGTTTTCAAAACAACACGACAGCTCACCGACGAACAGGAACTCTACCTGAAAAAAGTATTTACTCAGATTGAGGAAGGAGGTCTGCCCAAGCAAACGTCCAAGGAGACACTCAAAGCCCTTAATTCACTGGACAATGAACTTCAGAATCCGCTTAAAGTACTTGCGGTGTTACAAACCAATATTCCTTCCCGACTTTTAGAAAGCCACTATGCTGAACAGAATCCCCATTCATTCGGCAAGCGGGAAGTCATTCTTTCAATGTATCTGAGCGGAGCATAGTATGGACAAAGTACAGGCATCAAATATCGTAAAAAACACATTCGAGAAGCCATTCGATAAATCCGTATTTATTAGCTTTATAAAAAACCTTCTAAATCAAATTGAAGAAGCTCCTTTTACCTATAAAGGCAATTATATACACGACTCGTTCAAAGAATATATTGCATCACTTGAACGAATCGGTAAATACAGTGACGGTGAACATAAAATTGACATCCTGATTGTTCATCTAAAAAAGGAAACTTCCATTGAGCGCGCCCGTACCATGCAGAGAAACTATATCGCAAAATATCTGAATGGAAGCCGTGGCGGAGAGATGAAGGACGCCGCTCTTGTTGCCTTTGTTTCACCAAATACAGAGGACTGGCGGTTTTCTTTAGTTAAGATGGATTACAAGTTTGAAAAAAATGCCAAGGGTAAAATTAAAGTCAAAGAAGAATTCACTCCGGCACGCAGATGGTCTTTTCTGGTAGGGACTCATGAAAACAGCCATACAGCGCAGAGCCGACTTGTTCCACTCATTGCAGATGACACAAGGAATCCGACACTTTCCGAACTGGAAGAATCGTTCAACATTGAAAAAGTCACAAAAGAATTCTTCGAAAAGTATCGCGAATTGTTTTTACGGACTAAAGAGGAGCTTGATAAAATCATTAAAAACGATTCTGTTATTAAAACTGATTTTGAAAAGAAGAATATAAACACGGTTGACTTCTCCAAAAAGCTTCTCGGCCAAATTGTTTTCCTTTATTTCCTACAAAAAAAAGGATGGTTTGGTGTTCAGAGGGACTCCGAATGGGGTACCGGTTCTAAGCAATTCTTACGTGAGCTTTTTGAGAAAAAGCACGGTTCATACAATAATTTCTTCAATGATATTCTTGAACCGCTATTCTATGAAGCGCTCAGAATAGACCGAAGCCATGACGACCATTATTACAGCCGTTTCAACTGCAAAATACCTTTCCTTAATGGCGGTCTTTTTGACCCAATGAACGGCTATGACTGGGTAAAAACAGATATACTTATCCCCAATGAACTGTTTTCGAACTCTAAGAAAACGAAAGAAGGCGATATTGGTGACGGTATACTCGATATCTTTGACCGCTATAACTTTACCGTTAAAGAAGATGAGCCCCTTGAAAAAGAGGTCGCCATTGACCCGGAACTTCTCGGGAAAGCATATGAAAAATTCAATGCAATACGCCCGGATAATTACGCTGAATTCAATAAAGCATTAGAGAGCGGAAAGAAAGGCGATGAGAGCAAATTCAACAAGCAGTACGGTGTTTACTATACCCCCCGTGAAATTGTTCATTATATGTGCCAGCAGAGTCTCATCAATTATCTCTATACAGAACTGAACGACGGCATCGTAACCTATGAAAAGTTTGGTGATGACCAGACTGACATGTTCGGCAATGAGGGTAAAACCGGTCAGCTTGATTTAACTATTGAACATAAATCGAAGCCCGTAATCCCGAAGGAAGATATTGAAACATTTATCCATTTTGGCGAGCATGTTAGCGAAAACGAAGCTCATGTAGAAAAGTCAGGAAAAGAAACTGATACCTATTATTATAAACTGCCAGACACTATTCGTAGCAATGCTAAAAAAATCGATGAAAAACTTGCGAACATAAAGGTCTGTGACCCGGCAATCGGTAGCGGCGCTTTTCCAGTTGGCATGATGAGCGAAATAGTCCGGGCTCGGAATGCGCTGACCCCTTTTATTAAAGATAAAGACCGTTCAGTATATAACTTCAAACGGGAATGTATCGAAAATTCACTCTATGGCGTTGATATAGACCCGGGCGCTGTGGAAATAGCAAAGCTTCGCCTATGGCTTTCGCTTGTGGTCGATGAGGATGACATTAAACAGATAAAACCTTTACCAAACCTCGATTATAAAATTGTTTGCGGTAATTCATTGCTGGGTGTTGAGAAGAACCTTTTTAACGAAAACCTGTTTTCTGAACTAGAAAGACTAAAACCACTTTATTTTAATGAAACAAATCCAACGAAAAAACAAGAGTACAAGAAGCAGATCGATGATCTTATAAGCCAGATAACAAACGGACATTCTGAATTTGATTTTGAGGTGTATTTTTCTGAAGTGTTTCATGAAAAGGGAGGATTTGATGTGGTTATTACTAATCCACCATATTTATTACTTCAAAATTCAAATTATCCCAAAAGTATTATCACTTCTTTGTCAAATATTTATATTTGTGCCCAATATAAGGTTGATACTTATCATTTATTTATTGAAAAAGGTATTAATGTAATTCACAAAAGTGGAACGATAGCATACATTACCCCCAATACTTTTATGAAAAATAAACACACAAGTAAATTAAGAGAATTGATTCATGAAAATGTTTTACTTCGAAATGTTTTACTTTTTTATATACCAGTATTTGAAGATCCATCAGTTGATATTACAGTATTTGTTGGAGTTAAAAATATAAATAAAATTATTCATAACAATATAATTCATATTCATGAAATTAAAAATAATTTTAATGATGAAGTCCAAGTATTTAGAAAATATAATCAGTCAAAAATTAAGTCTCCTGAGTATATCTTTCAATTTGATGCTTCAGAACATGAAGAAATGTTTTTATCAAAATTAAAATTATCTACAAAAAATCTAGGTGATATAGCAAAAACATATTTCGGAATACAAACACATGATAGGAATAAATATGTTTCTAGCAAAAAAATCAGCAATACATTCAGACCAGTAATTGATGGAGGTAATATATTTAGATACTACATTACACAGCCTGTTGAATTTGTTGATTTTAGGCCTAAAAATATTAAAAGTGGCGGGTCAGAAGAAATATTTAAAAAAGAGAGAATAGTAGTTAGGCAGATTGGTAAATACCCTGAAGGTTCAATTTGTCCTAATAATTTATTAACATTAAATACTGTTTATAACATTTACCTAATTAAAAATGAATATAATTTAAAATATCTTTTAGGCATTATCAATTCCAAGTTGATAAAATACTATTGGATGAAATCATTTTATGATAATAAAAATACATTTCCAAAAATAAAGAAAATCCCCTTGGAGTCAATCCCAATTAAAGAAGCAACCTCTCTTGAACAAAAAGCTATAATTGTCTTAGTTGATAATATTTTATCGATCACCCACTCCGAGGACTACCTACAAAATCAATCAAAGCAGGCAAAGGTTAAACAATACGAAAAAAAAATCGACCGCATGGTATATGAACTCTACGGCCTCACAGAAGAAGAAATTAAAATCGTTGAAGGCGAGAGCCAATGACTATCAGTATTTATGAAAGAAATATTCTCAAAGTCATTTATCAATTCTGGAAAGCACCAGATGAACTCGCCTTTTTATTAAACAAAAAATCACCCGCTTATAAAGGCATAACTGACTACGAAATCCATGAGCGTTTTGGAAAAGATGGCTTTAAAATTGGTTCTCTTGACTTGCTTTGTATTTCCCTACTAATAAAAAAATTAAAAGGCAATGAAAAGAAAGATAAAAGAAATGAAGCTAAATTCCGCAGGGCTATTTTGAGGTTATACAGCGGAGGATTTATTAAAGATTCTTACAATCAGATTGATATTACTGAAAAAGGTATTCTTGCTGCTACTGATAAATGCTGGCTGTCAACAATTGTGAGAGAGAATAAATCATGGTTGCTTTCTTTAATTATTTCAGTTATTGCATTGATGGTATCAATTGTAAGTTTAGTATTAAAAATAAAATGAATGGAAGTTCAATGCCTCGGCCATCCATGGCCTCGGCACCTGTATGCTATCATGGGGGGCAAAGTCCTTCGCACAACACGGGGTAAGCGCTTCGTCGCTGCGCTCCTCGGGCTTCGCCACATTTTGCCTCCGCTGCGCTACGGCAAAACGTCGCTTACCCCGGGAACGTTAAGTGAAACGGCCAACAAACTTTGGCGGGCATCCGTGCCCGCCTTGTTGGGAATAAAATTTAACGTTAAAAGGAGGCTTTTATGAAGAAGTTTATAATGCTGAGTATTGTTATATTAGCGTTTCTTGCTTTACCTTTTATTTTAAATAATAAAAAAGAAGCTTTTTGTTCAGATTGCTGGACGACATATTGCAAATATGGATCTGATTGTGGTCCTAAATGCAATTGTGAAAAACCAGATGAAAATGCCGAAAAGGGTATATGTGTTCGAGATAAATATATTCGATAATATGATTTTGATATGAAGTTTATTTAATTTCTCTTGAAGTCGGTTTTTTAATGATTCAATCGGCTTCAAGAGAATTTTTTATCGGTACCATCCAATTATTATATTTTTAAAGAGAGATTATTATATATTTACAAATTGATTATTCATGTCATATATTTTAAAAATATTCTTTATTTAATAATATTTAACTTAAATTTTCAACTTATTTTGTAGATTTTTTAATCAGTTCAAAATATAAAATATTGGAGAAATATATGAAAGATATGGAAACTATATCTAGACTTGATAATATTATCCAAGAAATAGCATCCATCAATAAAACAATTAAAAATAAAAATGAATCTGTAATGAAAAGTTGGCGTATTTTCAAAAAACAGCTTAATGACAACCCTGATGAAGCTACGATTAGTAATCTGGAAAATAAATTTTGGGAAATCCATGAAAGCTATGAAGAATTATCTTCTAAACTTGATAATATTAAAAGTTCATTAGAAATTATTAAGTTAGAAAAGTAAAATTATTCACCCAGCCTTCGCCATCCTTGGCTACGGCTGGGACTAGCCGATTGCTGTGTTGGCCGCTTCACTTAACACGGCGTCATGCGCTTCGTCGCTGCGCTCCTCGGCCTTCGCGCCCAAAATATGAAGACGGGCGCTCCGGCACGTTTTCACCTCCGCTACGCTACGGTGAAAACGTCGCATACGCCGGTTACGTTGGGCGCCATTAATTGTTTTAAGACTTTGTTTATTTAGTAATATTTAAAAATACTATTTTATGACATATCTATGCATATATTAAATTTTATTATTTTATTAGCTATATCTTATTTAATAGCTTCAATTGTTGAATATATCATTTATTTATTATTTCCATCATTTTATGGTGATTATATCCGTAATGAAAGTATTGATTTTTATAAATATACAATTAAAACAATTATTTATTTACTAATAGTAATACTTGCTTTTGTATTTAGTATGTTATATTGGAATAATATTACTAATAAATATGGAAGTGATGTAACATGGAATCATCAAGACCGTATTATTTCCACTTTGCTTCTATCTATTGCATTATTACTAGGAGCCTTTGCTTTTTATGGTAGAAATAAATTTGATATGTCAGATGCAAGTAAACTATCATCATGGATTCCATTTATACTAAAATTATTTTCAATAATATTTATAGGATTTGCCATAATTTGGCCATTTCATTTTTTTAATTTTATTAAATAAACAATTAACGGCGCCCAACAAAGCATAACCGCTCCGCTCCTCGCTCGCTAAGGCTCGCTGCGGTGCTCGGCCTCGCGCTTATCCCGCCAGCTGCGGCGCGGTTTGGGGGAAGTTAAAACGCGCCTTGCTGGCGGGGCGCTCGGCAACCCGCC
>Ga0208822_1002670_pt1 | contig 11212 bp, 9 predicted proteins | sample AD_STIC08_MetaG_FD_184435 | JGI IMG/M metagenome (GOLD analysis project Ga0208822, IMG submission 184435) | Active sludge microbial communities of municipal wastewater-treating anaerobic digesters from USA - AD_STIC08_MetaG (SPAdes) (version 2) | ecosystem: Engineered > Bioreactor > Anaerobic >...
GGTTCAAGGTCGTCACGAAGCCAGCCAAGGAGTTCACCGACTCGTCTGGAAGGCGGCGCGTGAAGGGCGACATGGACGTCGAGATCACGGTCGACATGCTGGGTCTCGCCCCTCACGTTGACCATGTCGTCCTATTCTCGGGCGATGGGGATTTGACGCGACTGGTAACGGCGGTGCAGGAAAAGGGCGTCCGGGTATCGGTGGTGTCGACGGTGAAAACCTCGCCGCCCATGATCGCGGACGAGTTGCGGCGGGCCGCGGATACGTTCATCGAGCTGGCTGATCTGGCCGAGCTTGTGGGGCGTCCGCCGCGACAGCCACAGATGCAGATGGCTACGGCAAGCGCCGGCGGCCATGACGAGGATGACGACGAGGAGGACTGATGCCGAAGGGGTCTGTAGCTGCGCCGCCAGAAGCGCCGCTTGATTGCCCCCTCTGCCCTCGCCTCTTCGATTTCCGTACCGCCAATGCAAAAGCCCACCCTGAATGGTTCAACGCGCCGGTCGCCTCGTTCGGCGATCCGTCGGGACGGCTGATGATTGTGGGGCTGGCGCCGGGGCTGCAGGGCGCCAACCGGACGGGGCGCCCCTTCACAGGGGACTACGCTGGCGACCTTCTCTATTCCACGCTGGCCAAGTTCGGCTTCTCGAATGACAAGTTCCAGGCCCGGCCGGACGACGGGCTGAAACTCAAGGACACCCTTATTTCCAACGCGGTCCGCTGCGTGCCGCCCGAGAACAAGCCGACGGGCGCGGAGATCGTGACCTGCCGGCAGTTCCTGATCGCGCGGATCGCCCAGATGCCGAACCTGAAAGTCATGGTCGCGCTCGGTCGGATTGCCCATGACAGCGCGGTTCGCGCGCTGGGCGCCAAACCCTCGGTTCACGTATTCGGCCACGCCAAGCGACATGTCCTGACCGCCCCCAGTGGCGGGGTCGTTCTTCACGACAGCTACCATTGCAGCCGATACAACACGAACACCGGCCGCCTGACCGAGGAAATGTTCCACAACGTCTTTGCTGCGGCGCGCAAGGATCTGGATGCCCAAGGCCAATAGACTTCGGTTCTGATTTCGCGTAACCGCAGCCCGGCTCGCGGGTATAGCTCAATGGTAGAGCAGCAGCCTTCCAAGCTGAATACGAGGGTTCGATTCCCTCTACCCGCTCCAGCTTTGTCCTCAAAATATTGATGGCGGATCTATGAGCAGGCGATCCCCGGATGAAGTATGCGGCACTACTCGCACCCGCCTCGCGACGGTTAACCGGATATAGATCCCCTAATTTCTCTCCGTTGGATAAGCGAAAAGATTCCCGCCGCAGGTGTGTTGACGGTCCATTAGGGATGTGGGGATTCTATTAGTAGTAGCGTCGCATGGAAAAGCCCGCCGGTGCGCTAACACCGACGGGCCACGTTCCAGCTTCGCTGCCCTTTGGCCGGACGACACGGAGCTGCCTATGAACACCGCAATTCAGGCCCCGCCTGGAGCGCACTTGTCAACTCTGTTGTCGCCCGGTCTCCCTTTAAAACTGGTAAATGGAGACTCGCGTGAACTACGAAGTTACCCGGATTCGGCCGGACACGACCGGCGATCCTGACCGCACGATTGACCTCGTTGAGGTCTATCCCGGCCCTCTTTATTTTCGGCCGGAAAAAATGGCGGAGATGATGCTGAACGCAAACGACAACTTTTACGTCACCGGCGCGACATTGCTTGATCGCGTTTATCTTGAGCCATGCCAGAGCCGCATGACTGGTCGTCGTTGGGTCCGCACCATTCCCAACGGCGTTCTCGACGACAATCTGTATTCTCTTCCTCAGTTCTAGGTTTTGTGCCCCGGCGAGAGTCGCCGGGGCACCACTCGACGTTGGCATCTTAGCCCTCGGCACGGTTAAGCTTTATTAGGGATCATCACGCACAACTTGTCGCAGGGAAACGCTTCACGACTGCGGAATCGCGATCTTCGGCTCCGGACAGGGGGCCAGCGAGCAGCCGGCAGAGCAAAGGGGCGCTCCAGAGTCCAGGCAAAACGCCGGGCTCGGGGAACGAGAGACAGGGCTGCGCATGTCGCCGACGACGATGGATATCGATCCAATATTCCTTGAAGCGATCGAGAACCTGCCAGACGGAATTTCGATCTTCGACGCCAATGGCGTGCCCATGCTGCACAACCACATGTCGGAGAAACGCTTCCCTCACCTGTACGAAGCCTTCGCCAAGGGCGCGAAGCATTATCGGGAAGCTATCGAGTACACAGTTCGCCAGAGCCGGCCGGATTTCAGCGACGACGAGATCGCGGCGCAGGTCGAGCGGTTCAACAATTACTCCGACAACGGCGAGACCTACGAACAGAAGACGCCGGATGGGCGCATCGTGCAGGTCACCTATCGCCCGATGTCTGACGGCCGGAAAGTTGCGATCTCGGTTGATGTGACGGAGCTGCGCCAGCGCGAGCGCGAGTTGAAGAAGGCCCAGGCTGCGGCCGTGCAGGCCTCCAACGCCAAGTCTGCCTTCCTTGCCAACATGAGCCATGAGATCCGCACGCCGCTGAATGGTATTCTCGGCATGGCGCAGGTTCTCGAAATGGGCGGCCTGACCGACGAACAACGCGATCAGGTGCAGACCATTCTCGATAGCGGCCGCAATCTGATGGCCCTGCTGAACGACGTGCTCGACCTATCAAAGATCGAAGCCGGCAAGATCGCCATCGTGTCTGCCGACACCGACCTGACGCATACGCTCCGCCGCCTGCATCGGCTGTGGAAGCCCAAGGCCGAGGAATCCGGCCTGGAGTTCTTCCTGTCGCTGGACGCCGACCTCCCCCAGGTTTTGAACTTCGACGCGGTGCGCGTGCGCCAGTGCGTGTCGAACCTGATTTCCAACGCCATCAAGTTCACGGCCAACGGCCGCGTCGAGGTGTTTGTCACGGCGAAGCGCCATCCCGATGGTCAGCATCTGGTCAAGATCCGCGTCTCGGACACGGGCGTCGGCATGGATGAAGAGACGACAAGCCGGCTGTTCAGGCCGTTCACGCAGGCTGACGATTCAACCTCCCGCAAGTATGGCGGCACGGGGCTCGGCCTTTCGATCACGCGCAGCCTGGCGGAACTCATGGGCGGCGAAGCAACCGTCAAATCCGAAATCGGGCGGGGATCCGAATTCACATTCACCTTCCTGGCCGGCGAAGCCGCGCCCCAGCATCGCGTCGTCAACGAAGGCATGACGATGAGCGAGGATGAATCCCGCTCGTCCCTGAAGAACCAGAACCTGCGGCTGCTGATCGTCGACGACCACCCCATTAACCGGCAGGTGGTCTCGCTCTTCCTGCGCCCGTTCAATATGCGCATCGTCGAAGCGACCAACGGCAAGGAAGCCCTCGCGGCGCTCCAGCGCGAGACATTCGATGTCGTGCTGCTCGATGTGCATATGCCGGTGATGGATGGCACAGAAGCGATCGGCGCCATCCGGGCATCCGACCAGCCATGGGCAAATCTCCCGGTCATTGCCCTCACTGCAGATGCCATGACCGGCGACAAGGAGCGCTATCTGGGCATGGGGATGGACGGCTACATGTCCAAACCGATCGCCGAGCGCGACCTCATTACAGAGATCAGCCGCGTGCGCAGCCTGTCGCCCGAACAGCTCCTGCAAAACCGGGAGCTCAAGATGGCCAGCGAAGATGACCTCGCGGCCTGAGGAAGTCGCATGCTGCTGATTCCCGGCTGTTATCGCTTTCGTGAGACCCGCAGCTGAAAAAATCGCTGGCGCTTTACGCGCTCGTAAGGTCATTTCCACCCACACCGCGAAGGCGGGAATAGGGAGAGGATGACCCAATGAAGATGATTTCAACACTGGCGGCCTGCGCGATCGGCGCGACTGCGATGGCCGGCGCTGCCTGGGCCAAGGACCCGAACTATGTCTCGATCCCGATGTCGATCGAGGTCAACAAGCCTGCCGCTGAAGTGTGGGCGAAGGTTGGCGCGGACTATTGCGGCATCAAGAGCTGGATCGCTGGCGGCCGGGAAATCCCCTGCGAGATCACATCCGGCAAAGGCGAAGTGGGCACCGTGCGCGTGATCGCCGGCCGCGTCACCGAAGTGATGACCGCGAAATCGGAATTCGGCTACGGCTACACCCAGCCGAACGTCGAAGGTAAGTGGTACAACCTGTATCACGGCTTCATGGAAGTGCGCCCGGTTACGGCGACGACGTCCAAGATCTACTACACGCTGGTTCAGGACCAGTCCGACAAGGCCGATCAGGCAGCGATCGACGCTGATGTGAAACGCCTGCGGACCCAGTTCGAGGGCGCCCTCGCCACCATGAAGAAGATGGCCGAAGGCTGATCCACGTTCTGACGGAAACATAGCGGCCCGCTCCAACGAGCGGGCCGTTTGCGTTTCACGTCACCGATTGCCGGCTTGTGGCTTGGCTGGCTCTTCCGCGCCGGGAGGCGGGACGGAGGGGTTCTCGAAAATCTGACGCAGCACGCCGGGCGTGAGCGCGGCGACGGGATTGAGCGCAATGCGCGCGCGCGAGAATGTTCCCCGAACCGAATAGGTCGGCGCAAACATGCCCTCGCCCTGACGCGAGACGAACAGGTCGCCGATGATCGGAAGACCGCCAAGCAGCGAGTTCACGCCGAACGACGGCACCAGCACGCCGTCGAGAGCGAGCTCTGAATTCTCTGGCGCGATCCAGCCGCGCGCGGTTATGCCCATGGCCGGGCCAGACGCACGCATGCCCGGCAAGTCGATACGGCCATCGACGAATTTCACAGGTGCGTTGACCTCTGTGAACATCACGCCATCGCCCGAGAGCACATCTGCAAGGCCCTGCAGCGACGCAAGCGAGAACAGCTGCGCCACCAGCGGTGCATCCTTGAGGCGCACGTCGGTCATGGTGACCAGCGCCTCGCCATCCGCGCCCTTGAACTTGCCATCGAAGACAAGCTTGCCGCCGACAAGGTAATCGGCCTTCAGCACCACGCGGGCGCCAAAGCCCGCGTCATCCATGCGAGCGACGATGTTGCGAACGCCATTGGCCGTATTGATTGAGACATCGAGATTTTTGCCACGCGCGATCTGGCCCTTGATCGTGCCGCTGCGCGGCCCCTCGGCGTCGAGCAGAAGGGCGATCTTCGCGCCGCTGATCTCCTCAGTCTCACGAAGACGCAGGCGATCAGCATTAAGCTGGACATCGAACAAAGGTCCCGCGGCGCCCGGGCCGCCGACGGGCTCTGCCGCCGCAGGCTTCGCGGGCTCGCCCGACATGTTGAGCATCGTGTCCATCCACGGGCTCGCATCAAAGAACGGACCGTTCATTGCCAGCTTGTAGCCGCCGTCCTGCCGGCGGTTGAGCATGCCGCGCAGATCGACGCGATCGCGCGAGAACAAGCGTTCGATATCGATGGTCTGGAAGACGCCGGCATTGTCCATGCGGCCTTCGCCAACCAGCTCGAGGCCATCGGCGCGAATGTCGCCGGTCAGGATCGCGCCTTCATTGCCTTTGCCATAGCGGAACGTGCCCTTGGCCGGGGCGTCGTACTTCTTGCTCCAACCGAACTCGGCAACGTCGAGCTGTGCGTGGGTGAGATCGACGCTGGCGGTGATGGCGGTGAAGTCGCGGCCGCCCGGACCAGAGGCCGTAAGCTCGACGGCGGCTTCACCCTGCATGAAGTTGCGCGCAGCAAGGCCGAAGGCGTTGAGAAGATCGGGCGTGGCGCGGGCTTTGGCGGTGAGCTGCGCTTCAGATTCGCCTTTTTCCGTGCGCTCCTTCCACTCGAAGCTGACGGGCGCGGGACCGAAATCGCCGCTGCCGGACAGCGTGATGCCGCCCTGGTCGAGATCGAAATTGACGTTGGCATTGGCAAGACCGAAATCACCGACGAGATCAGGCGCCGATGCGGAGACGAAGCCGCCCGTGACCGAGAACAATTCCTTTTCCGGCGGGACATGATCCAGCATCGGATGCTGGACGTGAACGTCCACGCTGCCTGTGCCAGTCATCTGGTCGATCATCAGGCCATAGCGCGATCCGACCTGAAGATTGCTCTTGTCGAGCACGCGCATCATGTCGGGCAGACCGCCGCGGCCAGAGACTTTCACGTCCATGATCGCGCCTCCCGGCGAGAAGCGCGGAAGGATGATCTGGCCTTCGTCCACCTGCCATTTGCTCAGCATGCCGGAAGACACATCAATCGTCAGGCTGTTGCCCTTGAGATGGCCGACACCCGAGACGCCCGTGACTGGCGGGAAGTCTTCGAGAAAGATCACGCTTGCATCTTCGACCGTGAACTCAAGTGCCAGGTTTTCATCCGGCAGGAAGCCTTTGGAATTTGCTCCGGGCGGCCAGTCGACATTGAAGACGGCCTTGGTGGCCTTTCCGGCCGGGATACGGTCCCGAACCCACAGCCGCGCGCCCGCGCCGAGATCGACCGGCCAGAAGGCGACGACCTGCTGCGGCGTGATGTTGCCCGTGCCAACGGCGCTGACTTTCACGCCTACCTGAAGCGTCTCGCCCTCGCCTTCGAACCACACCTCGCCGGATGCAGCAGCGTTCAGTCCGCCGGTGACGGCTTTGAGGTTGGTGATCGTGATGCGGCGAAAATCCTGCGAAATGCTCGCTTCAACTTCGGCCGAAGCAAACTGCCACGGCGCCTCGAAGGTCGGCGTCATTCCCAGCGTGAAGTTCGTGCCCGCGAGTTTGAACGGCGTCGGCGTTGTCACGTCACCGGCCATGATCGCAGCGGCGTTCATCGAGCCTGTGAACTCGCCAGCGAACTTGTCGGAGTCGACCTTCAGCTTTTCCAGCGTGATCTGCTTGGTCGCGGGGTCGTAGGCCGCGTCGAATGCCAGATCGCGCACCTCGATGGTCTGATCGCCGAGGTGCCCGCTGCCGGTTACGCCCGCGAGCGAGAGCTTGGTGCTTTGCAGGCCACCCTTCTCCGAAGCTGCGACCGAGAAGGTGGCGCTGGCTGGCCTGCCGGACGAAAAGCCGTCGCCCGCGTAACCGAACATCCTGGCGATCGACATGGGATCGACGCCCTGAAGCGTGAGCTTGCCGGCCGCCCGCGTGACAGCTCCATCGGAGAGGATTGCGATCTTGATGGCGTTGGGTTCACCCGCGATCGCGTCGGCGAGCGTGGCGTCGAGGTTCAAGGCAACGCCTTCGCGCGTAGCGCTCCACGTCCCGGCGACAGGATTGGCGCTCCATTTCGTGCCGGCTTTCTGATCGTCGATATCGAGACGGAAGTTGACGAGTTCAACCTGCTCGAAATCCCCGGCGGAGATCAGCGCTCGCAGCGGCGTCGCCAGCGTCGTCCAGTTGATGTCGCGAATCGGATCGAACGGCTTGTCGCTGGCGTCGGGCTCGCGGGCGAGCACCATGTCGGCGAGCGTCCACACGCCCTCCTTCGAGCGAACGACAGCCGCCGTGCCGTTCTCCAGGCGAAGCTGACGTGTCCTGAACTTCATGCCGGCCAGCGCGGCGGCATCGAGCGCGATCATGGCCCGCTCGGCGCGGAAAGCGATGTGGTTCGACCTGTCCATCGCTGTGAAGCCCTTCGCGACGGCTTCGACACGGCTGCGGTCGCGCACCCATTCGAGGACGAGATTCTCGATTTTCACGGGTTGACCGCCCCGCGCTTCGGTCAGCGACCGCTCGACCTGGGGCCGGATCATTTCGAGGTCGATAGGTCCTTGCGACAGCCGCCACGCGAAGAAGCCCGCGCCGGCCAGAATCGCGAAGACAACGAACGCGAGGATCTCGATGATGAGGAGCTTTGGGGAAATCCTCAAAGCGTTACTCCCTGCCTCCAGCCTCGCGAAAACCGCAGCTTCACTGAGTCAGCTGAAAGACGGTACACTTCGGACACTCTTACCAAACACAACATTACGGACTGATTGTGACACAGCCTCTGAAGCCCGGCGACCGGGCGCCCGCATTTCAGCTGCCAACGACGCAGGGCGGGCCTGCCAGCCTGTCCGATTATGCCGGCAAACATCTGATCCTGTTCTTCTACCCCAAGGACGATACGGAAACCTGCACCAAGGAAGCCGTCGCGTTCAGCGAGGCGCAATCGCAGTTTACGCGAAAAGGCGCAGCGATACTGGGCGTTTCGCGAGACAGCCTGGCCGACCACAAGGCGTTCGTTTCGAAGTACAAGCTGAAGGTCAGGCTGGGGTCGGACGAGGATGGGAAAGTCTGCAACGCATTTGGAGTCTGGCAGGAGAAGCAGCTCTACGGAAACCGATTCATGGGCATCGTCCGATCAACCTTCCTGATCGACGCCGAAGGCGTGATTCGGCGGGTGTGGCGAAACGTCCGCGTGCCGGGTCATGTGGGTCGCGTGAATGAAGAATTCGAAGCTTCTCGTTAACCAAATCATCGGCGTTTTGAGTGGATTCACGGCTGCTTAAATGCGCGCTGCAAAGGTAGGCGAAAAAGCAGCATGCAGGGGTTCGCGTGCGCGAATTTCTGAGTTATCCATGTGACCGTCGGGCAACAACCAGCGGGGCAACGCGGGGCTTGGCGCGTAGAGAAATTGATCGGGCAGTGTAAATGGCGGTCAAGCACCTGAAATCGAAGACGAAAGCGTTCTTCGAGAAGGCGTTCCCGGAAAGACAGATTTACCACCGCAGCGGCGGATCCGTGCGGTACGTTTCCATATCGCCATGGCGTCAGGCGATGATGGCTGGCGGCGCGACTCTGATCGTCGGCTGGTGCCTGTTTGCGACCGTCGCCGTGCTGCTGCGCGGACCGAGCATCGACATCCAGGGCGGCTCGTCCGACCGGAAGACAGCACGCCTCGAACGCGAGCTGCGTCAGGCCAAGGCGGCGGAACAGACCGCCCTCACCCTGCTCGAGACCCGGACCACCGATTTCAACACGGCGATCAACGAGGCCGAAGACCGTCACAAGACGCTCAAGCGCCTGCTCGCCAGCCTGCAGGGCCAGGACACGGCGTCCGCCATCGCGCTGTCAGGCCAGAACGCTTCGCTGCTGATCGACTCGACCATCGAGGAAGGCGACCCGCGCCAGAGCCGGCCAGAGGGAGCGGAATCTGCCGCCAACGATAGCTCGACCTTTCGCGCCCGCACCGACGAACTGATCACCGAACAGGCCACCTTCCTCGACGCGTTCGAGGATGAAGCTGTCCGCCGTTCCGAAAGCGCACGTGGCATCATCCGCCTGACCGGCGTGTCGGCTGCCCGCGTTCTGGAACAGCCCGGCATGGGCGGACCGCTGGTGGAAGTTAACCTGACGAGCTCGGCTGCCGCAGCGGCGGCTCACGAAGCCGACCCGTTCAAGCGCCGGATCTACGAAGTCGAAGCACGCCTGCAGGAAGCCCAGCAGTACGAGAGCGCGATCCACGCCCTGCCCCTTGGCTCGCCGGTGGACGTCGACTTCCGCGAAACCTCCGCCTTCGGATATCGCTCGGACCCGTTCAACCGGAAGACCGCGTTCCACGAAGGCGCCGATCTTGCAGCGTATTACGGCGCGCCGATTATTTCGACGGCGCCGGGGACGGTGACTTTCGCAGGTGTCAAAGGCGGCTATGGCCGGGTGGTCGAAGTTGACCATGGCGGCGGCTTCCGCACCCGTTACGGACACCTGAATTCGATTACGGTGAAGGCTGGCTCGCCGATCGCTATTGGCCAGAAACTGGGGACGATGGGTTCCACTGGAAGAAGCACGGGACCGCACCTCCATTACGAGATATACTTCCGCGGCAAGTCATACGATCCGATCAAATTCTTGAGGGCCGGCAAGCATGTTCACTAAAGGCAAGACACCTGAAGCGCCGCCGACGCCGACTCTGGCGCCCAAGCCAATCATCGCCGACGCGCCCAAGCGCGCCCCCGCAGCAGCCCGTTCGGGTCCGTCGATCATCTCAGCCGATGTGAAGATGACCGGAACGATCGTCAGCCAGGGCGAAATCGACATCAACGGCCAGATCGAGGGCGACGTCCGCGCCTCGGCCCTGACGGTTGGCGAAACCGGCGCGGTCAAAGGCGAAGTGATCGCCGAGTCCGTGGTCGTTCGCGGCACGGTCGAGGGGCGCATCCGCGGCCGCAAGGTTCAACTCTGCACGGGCGCCAAGGTTCGCGGCGACATCTTCCACGCCTCGCTGGCGATCGAGCCGAACGCTATTTTCGAAGGCGCTGTGAAGCACGCCCAGGACCCGATGGCCGATCCGCCCACTGGCGGCTGATTGGATTGATCTGAAGAGTTCTGAAAGGGCCGTCCGCGAGGGCGGCCTTTTTGTTTGGGGCATGCGGGTGCGTTCTCAGTCGCTGGGCGACTGAGGCGGTCGGGAATAGGCAATCGGCAACAGGATGTGAGGGCGGGCCACGCGGAGACGCGCAGCCCCTCCGTCTCGGCGCGAAGACGCGCCGATCCACCTCCCCCAGCGCTGCGCACTGGAGGAGGAAAGGCGCTGGTGGTTTTCCTCCTCCGCGCGGAGCGCGGGGGAGGTGGATGCGCACGCAGTGCGCAGACGGAGGGGGCTCTCGCTTGTCTCACGAACCAGACGCTCGGCGCGCTTCTGCGCGAGGCGTTCGCGGTCGTCGAAACGGATCACCAGCCGGCGGAACACGGACCAGCAGGCTTGCGGCGTGCGGCCGGAGCGGGTGGTGGTGCGGTTGGGAGTGAAGTCGCGGGCGCGGGCGCGGGAGCGGAGGCCGGCGATCTCGCAGGCGCGCAGATAGACGAACAGGTCCAGCTTCGTGTGGGCGTCGGCGAGCGCGGCTGTGACGGTGGCGCAGTAATCCGGGTCGTCCGTCATCAGACGGAGCGTTTCCTCGTCCTGGAAGAGTCCGAAGCCTGTTGTGAGGATGTCGACGAGGTTCGCCTCCACCGCCATGACTGGACGGAGGCGCCAGAGGATCCAGAGGATGATCTGCGACAGCTCGAACATGGGCGCAGTATCGCTTGGGGCAGGCTGGGTGGGGGTTGGTGGTTACGTATCCAACAGTGGTTTTCGGGTTGAGCCCTGATTTTGTGGGGGAAGATTTTCGCGGCGGGTGTTTGGATTCCGCGGAGTTGGGCTGACATCTGTGAGCACGCCCTCGCCCTTCGACGGGCGGCCCTGCGGGCCTGCTCAGGGTGAGGGCTATCGGGCGCAGTCATCCTCGGGCTTGACCCGGGGATCTTTCTTGAGCGGTGCGGGCTGATGGACAGGAAGATCCTCGGGTCAGGCCCGAGGATGAC
>Ga0208822_1002683_pt1 | contig 11189 bp, 10 predicted proteins | sample AD_STIC08_MetaG_FD_184435 | JGI IMG/M metagenome (GOLD analysis project Ga0208822, IMG submission 184435) | Active sludge microbial communities of municipal wastewater-treating anaerobic digesters from USA - AD_STIC08_MetaG (SPAdes) (version 2) | ecosystem: Engineered > Bioreactor > Anaerobic >...
CCTACGTGGAGCCCGGACTTTCCTCCAGCAAGTCACCCTGCCAGCGATCGCCCAGCCGCCCGATCGAGCGCGCCCTATACCAGACAGCGACGGAAAGGGCGATTCCGCCCGTTTCTGAGGCCGAAACGACGCACCTGCGCAATAACTGCGCTTGGTTATGGCCTGTTCAGGTTGGGCCGATTAGAAGCTGACCTTGCGTCTTCTGGAGGGTTTCGATGCGATTGACTGCTGCTGTTCTGGGTCTGGCTCTGTTCGCTGCTCCGGCTTTTGCTGAGCCTGGCGCGGGCGATGGCGCCGCCGTGTACGATGCCAAGTGCAAGATGTGCCACGCCTCGGGCATGGCCAACGCGCCGCTGATCGAAAAGCTCGCGACGTTCGACAACCAGAAGATCCTCGCTGCTCTCGCAGATCCGAGCCCGATCCCGATGATGGCGGCGATCACCGGCGGCCTCTCCGATGAAGACCGCCGCAACGTCGCCGTCTTCCTCTCCAAGAAGACCCTGCCCGCCAGCGGCAATCTTCCGGAAGTGAAAGCCGAGTAGGCTTTTCTTCTTTCGATCTTTCGATAGCGGCGGGCCCTTCAAGGCCCGCCGTTTTCACATCAAGCCTCGACCCTCACCCGCATGGCGGCGCAGGATCGCGTCCGGATCACTCATCGATTCGAAAAACATGGGACGAGGAAACATGGCCCGCACCACCCACCGCTCCACCGCCGGCAAGAAGCTGTACGCCGTCCGCGACGCCGAAGGTCAGTTCAAGGACATTCAGACCTACGAACGCGCCCACGGCCAGGATGTGAAGCGCGTCAGCAAGGCTGAAACCGCCGCGAAGAAAGCTGCAAAGAAGAAAGCCGCCAAAGCGCCTCCGGCGAAGAAGGCCGCTCCCGTGAAGAAAGCCGCCGCCAAAAAAGCGCCCGCGAAAAAAGCCGCCAAAGCCAAATCGAAGAAGTAGTCACTCATCGCAAGTCCGGACACGCGCCAAGCGCGTGATCCGGAACGCGAGAGAACGCCCACCGCCTGTCATCCCGGAAGCGCAAAGCCCAAGAAGGCAACAGTGGCCGGGACCCATGGTGAGAGCGCGACAGCCTCTCAATGGCTCCCGGCTCTCCGCTCCGCTACGGCCGGGATGACAACCACCGTTCTCTTTCCTCCTCCGCGCAAAGCGCGGGGGAGGTGGATCGCGGCGAAGCCGCGAGACGGAGGGGGCGAGTCACAAGCGTGATGTCGAGAATGTGGGATAGGGCGATATCGAATTCGCAGGACGGCCAAAATTCTTCGCCACTGAATTCAGCGCACTAGCCAACAAAGATGGGGGATAGCGCCCTCCAGATTCAACCGGGCCTCGGACGAGGGTTATCATCCAACCCATGACACGGCACAAACACGCGCAAACTGGACTAGGAACCCCGCAGCTTCCTCAGCAATGGCTGATAGCTGTGCTGCGCGCATTTGCGATGCTCGTGCTGAACGTCGCCTCAACACTCCAGATGAAGCAGCTTCACCCCAAGCGTGATTGGCACACGCCTGACGGTGAAGCCGCTTTGTCCCGAATGACGAGCGACACCCAGCAACAGGAACCCCAATCAGTCGCCGCAAGCGACACGCCCATCATGCACCCCACCCCGGCTTGTCATCCCGGAAGCGCGAAGCGCTATCCGGGACCCATTCATCCGGTGGGACGCACCTCGCAATGGTTCCCGGCTATCCGCTACGCTACAGCCGGGATGACAAACATTGGAGCAATCGAGAACGTGCAACCCGCACGCCCTCACAAACTCGCACCACCCTCACTCCGCTCATCCCGACGAAAGTCGGGACCCAGAGCATCAAGGGTGCTGCGCGTTGAATCAGAGCCGCGCCAGCAGCCCTGGATCCCGGCTTGCGCCGTGACGAGCGGATTTTTGAGTCCGCCAAACAAAAACGCGACCGCCTAGGCAGCCGCGCTCAAAATCAAAACCCACCCCAACTCGCCATCAGCGAGACCGCGCCCTCACGCCCGTGGCGCAAACACCCGCACCGTCACGCCATCCACCACAACATCATCCCGCACCCGCGTCCCGCCCCCGCGTGCCACCGCCGCCAGGCAACGCGGATACAGAACATGCTCCGCCTTCAAGACCCGCGCTGCCAACGTCGCCTCGGTATCACCCGCAACAACATCAACCTCAGCCGACCCGATCACCGGACCTTCATCAACCCCCGCCGTCACCTGATGCACCGTGCAGCCATGCACGAGATCGCCCGCGGCCAGCGCCCGGTTGTGCGTATCGACCCCCGGATATTTCGGCAGCAGCGCCGGATGGATATTGATCAACCGCCCCGCCCACTGGTTCACGAACCACGGCGTCAGCACTCGCATGAACCCCGCCAGCGCGATCAGCTCGACGCCCTCGGCCTCAATAGCAGCATTCATCGCGCGCTCAAACGCCTCGCGATCTTTCCCGTAAATCTTGTGATCGACGGCCACGGCCTTCACGCCAAACCCGCGCGCCTTTTCAAGCCCGCCCGCATCCGGCTTGTTCGCCAGAACAACCACCGGCTCGCACGGCCACGCCGGGTCCTGCGCCGCCTTCAGCAGCGCCTCCATGTTGGAGCCGCGTCCCGAGATCAGGATTCCAAGCCGCTTGCGGCTCACGCTGGCGCCAGCTCGCCAATCACGAACGGCGCTTCGCCTTCGTTGAACAGCCGCTCCATCAGCGGCTCAACCACCGCCGGCTCGACCGCCATCACCATGCCGACGCCACAGTTGAACGTGCGTCGCATCTCTTCATCCGAAACCGATCCCGCGCGCTGCAGCCAGTCAAACACCGGCGGAAGCTTCCACGCATTGTAATCGATCTTGGGCACAAGATGATCCGGACACATCCGCGGCGCATTCTCGGTCAGCCCGCCGCCCGTGATATGCGCCAGCCCCTTGATCCGCTTCAGCCGGACCAGTTGCAGCAGCGACTTCACGTAGATCTTCGTCGGCGCCAGCAGCGCCTCGCCAAGCTTCAGCTTCTCGTCGAAAGGCGCGCAGTCATCCCAGTTCAGCCCCGTCCGCTCCACGATGCGGCGAACCAGCGAATAGCCATTCGAATGCGGGCCCGACGAGGGCAGAGCCACCAGAACATCGCCGGCCTTCATCTCGTTCACGCGCGGCAGCACATCAGTCCGCTCGACGGCGCCGACCACGAAGCCCGCAAGATCATAGTGCCCCGCCGAGTACATCCCCGGCATCTCGGCGGTCTCGCCGCCCACCAGCGTGCAGCCCGCCTGACGGCAGCCTTCGGCAATGCCCGAGATCACCTTGGCGGCCGTGCCCGTCTCCAGCTTTCCGGTCGCGAAATAGTCGAGGAAGAAAAGCGGCTCCGCGCCCTGCGCCAGAACATCGTTGACGCACATGGCCACAAGATCGATCCCGATCGTCTCATGCCGCCCCGTCGCGAACGCCAGCATCAATTTGGTGCCAACTCCGTCCGTACCCGAAACAAGTACCGGATCCTTGAAGCCCGCGGCCTTCAGGTCGAACAATCCGCCAAAGCCGCCCAGCGCCCCGTCCGCGCCCGCGCGCTTGGTCGAGGCAGCCATCGGCGCGATCGCATCGACCAGCGCTTCGCCCGCGTCGATATCGACGCCCGCGTCGCGATAGGTGAGAGGTTTGTTCGTGTCTGATCCGCTCATAAGGCGGCAGTTAACACGCTAGGGAAGGCCGGGCCAGCGTGACCAAGCATTCATGCACAACCTGCCTTACAAAGGCCGGAACGGGCGGCTAAAGTCCGGTCCCATGAGACAAATCACAAGATTCGCCGCTGTTGTTGCCGCCTCGCTGGCTCTGGCTGGAACGGCTTTTGCGCAATCTCCGGTCTATTCGGTCAAGGACCTGCCGATCGACAAGACCGCCCCCACGGCCGCCGAGGCGACCAATCAGGGCCGCGCCGAAGCGCGCGTGATTGGCGCCCAGCGCCTGATCGAGCGGCTGACGCTGCCCGAAGATCGCTCATCCGCCCGCCAGCCGATCGACGCGGCCACCGTCGCCCGGTCCTATCGCAGCGTGCAGTCGCAGGGTGAGAAATCGTCATCGGTTTCCGGCGGCATCCGCGCGACCGGGTTCGTCACCTGGAGCTACCGCGAAGCCGAAGTCCGCAGCTATCTCGACTCGCTGGGCGTGCCCTATGTCGACAGCCAGGCGGCGCTCGCGATGATCGTTCCCGTCGCCGCCGCTGGTGTTGACCCTGCCCAATGGGGCGGACAGTGGACCACGGCTGCCGGTGGCCAGACGGTCGGCAAGTCGGACGATACCGTCCTTACGCCCTATGTCGGCTCGACCGAGGGCTGGAGCCGCCGTCCGGCCTGGATGGATATTCAGGAAGAACTCACGCGCGTCCGCGCCGATCACGGCGTGATCGCGGAAGCCTATCAGCAGGGCGCGCAATACTATGTTCGCCTCGTCGATATGCGTACCAACATTCCGAACCCGGATATCGGCGTCGCCGGTCCCTTCGTCAGCCTGCAGTCGGCGCAAGCTGGCGCGGTGATGGAGATGCAGCGGGCGTGGAAAGCCGCATCGATCGTGCGCGGCTCCGGCGCGACCAATCTCACGCTGGTTGCCGCGTTCGCCGACATCCAGGAATGGGTGAAGATCCGCAAGGGCCTCGAGACCTCGCGGCTGGTGAAGCAGCTCAACATCGAGTCGCTGTCCACCGCTGGCGCCGACATCAGCTTCGCTTACACTGGCCGTCCCGATCAGCTTGCGGCTGACCTGCGGTCCAAGGGCGTTGACCTCAGCGGTTCGGATGGCAATTGGCTCCTGCGAGTGTCCGGCCCGCAATGACGCCGTCTGGCGGCCAGCTGTTCCTCGACTTTCCGCGAATTGATCCCGACCAGCGCCCGCTGATCGAAACCGGTTCGTACGCGGCTGCGCTCGGCGCATTGCGGCGCTGGAAGCACTGGCCCGGCGGCCAGCTTGCGCTTGTCGGCGAACCCTTCGCAGGCAAGACGCGCGCGCTTCGCCTCTGGGCCTCCGACGCGAACGCTGCGCTGGTCACCGGGCAGGCGCTGGCGGCCGCCGAGATGGACGAGATCGCCCGGCTCTCGGTATCCGCCCTCGCCATCGACGATGCGGACCACCCCGAAGCAGCCCTCGGCCTCCTGGCGGCCCTCAACCTCTGCCGCGACCGGGGCGCTCCGGTCCTCCTGTCCGGCCGGACCCACCCTGCCGGCTGGTTCACGGTCCCGCCCGACCTCCGCTCCCGGCTGGCGGCGATGCCGGTCGCCCAGATCGAGCCTCCGGACGATGAAACCCTGGCCTTCCGTTTGCGGGAGGAATGCGCCCTCCGACACCTGATTTTACCCGATGAATCCGTGGCTTACCTTGCCAACCGGATGGAACGCTCCTGGCTGGCTGTCAGCCAGGTCGCCGACCAGATCGAGCGAACCCCGGGCCGGGCCGAAAGCCTGCGATCCGCCCGGTCGGTCCTTCTGGGCCTGGGGATGGACCCCGGCTAATCCCGACAGACGGCGAAAAAGATCCGTAATATATTGGTGTTATGCAGGTTTTCAGGACCGGCGTCAGACCGGCCAGAACCTTAGGGTGTTGAAGTGGACCAGGCGGATATGGCCGACCGTAGCGAACGCGCGCGCGAAACCTCGCCGAAGGGCAAGGAAGCCGCCGCCGTGACCGCCATCGCGGCCCAACTGGCCCAATCACCCGAGCGCTTCTTCAACCGCGAACTCTCGTGGCTCAAGTTCAACACGCGCGTGCTCGAAGAAGCCGAGAACAAGCGCCACCCGTTGCTGGAGCGCCTGCGCTTCATCTCGATCTCGGCCACCAACCTCGACGAATTCTACTCCGTCCGCGTTGCCGGTCTGCGCCAGCAGGCCCGGACCGGCATCACGCGCGTTTCGCAAGACGGCCTCACTCCGCAGCAACAGCTCGATCGCATCGCCATCGACGCCGGTACGCTGATGGCCGAGCAGCAGCGCATCTGGAACGAAATCCGCATCGAGATGAAGCGGGCAGGGCTTGCTGTTGTCGATGAAGACGATCTCAACGATGGCGACTGCGAATGGCTGCGCGCGCGCTTTCTGGAGCGTGTCTTCCCGGTGCTCACGCCGCTGGCGATCGATCCGTCGCACCCGTTCCCGTTCCTGCCGAACCAGGGCTTCGCAGTCGGCTTTACGCTCAAGCGCACCAGCGATGGCGAAAAGCTGCGCGCGCTGGTGCCGATCCCGAACCATATCGAGCGCTTCATGGAATTGCTGCCCGGCCCGAAAGGCCGCCGGTTCATCGCGCTTGAAGACGTCATCACGCTGTTCCTCGACACGCTGTTCCCGGATTGCGTGTCGAAGGGCCGTTGCGTACTGCGCATCATCCGCGACAGCGACATCGAGATCGAGGAAGAGGCGGAAGACCTCGTTCGCGAGTTCGAGATTCTGCTGAAGCAGCGCCGCCGTGGCCGCATCGTGCGCCTCAAGATCGACCGGGGCGCACCTGAAGACCTCAAGGCTTTCTTCATCGAGGAAATCGGCGCCGAGCCCAGCGATATCGTCGAAATCGATGGCCTCATGGGCCTCGGACAGCTCAAGGAGCTGATTGTCGAGGGACGTCCCGAGCTGGTGTTCAAGCCGTTCGAGTCGCGCTTCCCGGAACGTATCCGCGAGCATCACGGCGATATCTTCGCGGCGATCCGTGTGAAGGACATTCTGGTCCACCACCCTTACGAGTCGTTCGATGTGGTTGCGCAGTTCCTGCGCCAGGCTGCGCGTGACCCGGAAGTGGTCGCCGTGAAGCAGACCTTGTACCGTACCTCGAAGAACTCACCCATCGTCGCTGCGCTGATCGAAGCGGCTGAAGCAGGCAAGAACGTCACGGCTCTGGTCGAACTGAAGGCCCGCTTCGACGAAGAGGCCAACCTCCGCCTTGCGCGCGATCTCGAGCGCGCTGGCGTGCAGGTCGTGTATGGCTTCATCGAGTTGAAGACACACGCGAAGGTCAGCCTCGTCATACGTCGGGAGCAGGGATCGCTGCGCGCGTACACGCACGTCGGTACAGGCAACTACCACCCGATCACCGCGCGCATCTATGACGACCTGTCGCTGTTTACGGCCGACGAGAAGATCGGCCGCGATGCAGGCCGTCTGTTCAACTACGTCACCGGCTATTCGAAGCCGAAAGAGATGGAGGCCATGGCCATCTCGCCGCTGACCATGAAGCCGACCCTGATCGCGCTGATCGAGGATGAGATCGCTCACGCCAAGGCGGGCCGTCCGGCCCAGATCTGGGCCAAGCTCAACGCGCTCGTGGACGAGACGATCATCGATACGCTCTACAAGGCCAGTCAAGCTGGCGTGCAGATCCAGCTGGTCGTGCGCGGCATCTGCTGCCTGCGACCGGGTGTCCCGGGGCTGTCGGACAATATCGAGGTCCGCTCGATCGTTGGCCGGTTCCTCGAGCACTCGCGAATCGTCTGCTTCGGAGCGGGCGCGGGCCTGCCGTCCGACGAAGCCAAGGTTTTCATCGCATCGGCCGACTGGATGCAGCGGAATCTGGACCGGCGCGTTGAAACGCTGACGCCGATCAAGAACCCGACTGTGCATAACCAGGTTCTGGACCAGATCATGCTGGCGAACCTCAACGATCGCGCACAAAGCTGGACGTTGCGCCCTGATGGACGCTATGTGCGTAACGCGCCTACCAAGGGCCGCCAGCCCTTCTCGGCGCACGACTACTTCCTCGAAAACCCCAGCCTGTCTGGCCGGGGTAGCGCGCTGCGGCTCACCACGCCGCCGCAGCTCAAGCCAAGGGGCTGATCCCGCCACAGGGAATGCGCCTCGGGGTGAGTGACCGACCAGAGGCCAGTGCATGACGGCAACCTCAACCACCCGATCCCGGACAAGCGGCAAGCCTGTTCGCTGGAAGCGGATCGGCGTGATGGACGTCGGCTCCAACTCTGTTCGTCTGGTCGTTTACGATGTGCGTGGTCGCGCCATGCAGCCGCGCTTCAACGAGAAAGTTCTCGCGGGGCTGGGCCGAGGGCTCAATTCGACCGGCAAGCTCAACAAGGACGGCGTCGAGATCGCGATCGCGGCGCTCTCGCGCTTTGCCTCCATCACGCGCGCCCAAAAGGTTGAAGCGCTGTTCCCGTTTGCCACCGCCGCTGTCAGGGAAGCGGCTGACGGCAAGGAGTTCGCCGATCGGGTGAAGAAGGAAACCGGCATCACGCTGCGCGTATTGTCGGGTACCGATGAAGCCAAGTTTGCGGCTGAAGGCGTTCTGGCCGGCACGCCAGGCGTTGATGGCGTGGCGGGTGATCTGGGCGGGTCCAGTCTTGAACTCGCTCGTCTCGGCAGTGGCCGCTACGAAGGCGGCTCGACTTATCCGCTTGGCCCGCTCGCGCTCGATACCGGCGGGGCGTTCAACGAGGACAAGGTTCTTGCGAAGGTGAAGGACGTTCTGGCCAACGCGCCAGAGCTGAAGAAGTCCGGCGACACATTCTTTGCCGTAGGCGGCGCCTGGCGCGCGATCGGCACGCTGCACATGGAATTGACGCGCGCCCCGCTGCACATGCTCCAGAACTACGAGATGGATGCGGGCGAGCTTTCCAAACTGCTGGCCGACATTCTCGGCGGCAAGAAGCACACGGAAGTCCTGCTGGAAGTCGCAAAGCGGCGCGCGATCACGATCCCTTATGCGGCGGCGGTTCTCAAGACTGTGCTTGATATAGGCAAGTTCAAGAGTGTGATGATCTCTTCCTATGGCGTTCGTGAAGGCATCATCTTCGACAGCCTCGATCCCGCCGAGCGCCTCGAAGATCCGCTGGATGCAGGCATCGAAGCGCTTATCGCAGACGAGCAGGCCGCCGAATTCGGCCGCGCACTGGCCGAGTGGGCCAGCGAGGCGGCGCCCTATACGCTGAACGCGCGTCTATCATCCGCGGCCTGCAGGCTCGTGGATATCGGCGCGCTGCTGCACCCCGACCACCGCGCCGATCTGGCGTTCGACCTCGTCGCGCGCGCGCCGCTTCCCGGCTTGAGCCATAGGGACCGCGCGGCGCTGGCGCTTGCCGTCGCTTCGCGCTTCAAGAAGGGCGTCCGCAACGATGTCAGCGAAAAGCTGCTGGATGTGCATACCGCAGGAAAGGCGAGGGCGCTTGGCGCTCTCATGCGTCTGGCCGCAGACTTCTCCGGCCGGTCAGCCGACCTGCTGAAGCATGCGCGCCTCACATGCGACGGCGATACGCTGTCGCTGAAAGTCGCTGCGCCTTACCGCGCACTGGTTTCTGAATCGGTCGAGCGCAGGCTTGAGCAAGCTGCCGACGAACTCGACATGGATTACGCGCTGACGTCGTAGAGGCTCAGACCTCGACGATCTTTACGCCCTTGGGGCTGGCCGCCAGCGCGACCTTGCCGCTTTTCAGGCGCAACGCCATCTCGCCGAACACTTCGCGACGCCAGCCTTTCAGCGCGGCGATATCCGGATTGTCCTCGCGTGCGAGCTTTTCCAGATCAGCCGCGTTGGCGATCAGGCGTGTCGCCACGCCGGCATCGTCCGAAACCTGCTTCAGCAGCACCTTGAGCAGTTCGCCAACCGCACCGGGAGGCGGGCCGGCAGACTCGGGCCGTTCCACGTCAGGCGCATACTTGTCAGGATCATCGAGCGCCTGGTTGATCGCGTGGATCAGGCCCTGGCCGTGCTTGGACTTCGCAAAGCCGTTCGGCACGGCGCGCATCCGCTCCAGCGCGTCGGCTGTGCGGGGCTTCTGTTGGGCGATCTCCTGGATCGCGTCATCCTTGAGGATGCGTCCACGCGGCTTGTCGGTTTCCTGCGCAACGCGTTCCCGCCATGCCGATACGTTGGCCAGCACGGCGAGATAGTCGCTCTTGTACTTGCGGATCTTGTGCCGCTTCCACGCCGTCTCCGGGTCGAAGGCATAGATCTCGGGATCGAGCAGGCTGTCGTGCTCGTCCTTGATCCAGTCGGTGCGGTTCTGCTTGGCAAGCTTCTCGCTCAGGATGCGGTAGATCTTGCGGAGGTACACGACGTCCCCGCGCGCATAGCGGAGTTGCTTCTCCGACAGCGGCCGGCGGGCCCAGTCGGTGAACTGGGAAGATTTGTCGACCGTGCCTTTGAGCACCCGGCTGACGAGGTTTTCATAGCTGATGGAATCGCCCAGTCCGCAGGCCATCGCCGCAATCTGCGTGTCGAAAATGGGCTTGGGCGTGTGACCAATCAGGCGGGTGAAGATTTCGAGGTCTTGTCGCGCTGCATGGAACACCTTCACCTTCGACTCATCCGCCAGCAGGTGGAGCAGGGGCGAGAGGTCGATTCCCCGGGCTAGCGGGTCGACCAGCACGTCATAGTCGGCATTCGCTACCTGGATCAGGCAGACCTGTGGCCAGTAGGTGGTTTCGCGATGAAACTCGGTATCGACAGCGAGGAAGTCGCCGTCTGACAAGCGTTTGCAGGCCTCGACCAGCGCCTCGTTGTCGGTGATCAGGCGGATCTCGCCGGTCTCGTCGTCGTTCAAATCCATAGGCTCCCGATTCGACGGCCAGCTGATATTGACAAGCTTGACGGCGACATGCGCTTGTCCGCCCGTTCAATCAAGCCAAATCCCTCGGATTTCGCGGGAAAAGCAGGAGTTTTGCCCCGATGCATGCCTATAGGACGCATACCTGCGGCCAGCTGCGTGCGGAGCACGTCGGAAATACCGTGAAGTTGTCGGGCTGGGTTCACCGCAAGCGCGACCTTGGCGGCCTGCTGTTCATCGACCTGCGCGACCATTACGGCATCACCCAGTGCGTCGTGACGCCGTCTAATCCCCATTTCGGCCGTCTGGAGCGCATCCGCGTCGAGTCCGTGATCTGCCTTACGGGCGAGGTCGTCGCGCGCGACGCCGGCACCGTGAACGCCACGCTGGCTACCGGCCAGATCGACCTCAAGGTGCAAGACCTCGCCGTCCTGTCCGAAGTGGCCGAGGAGCTTCCGCTCCCAGTCTTCGCCGAGCCGGAATACCCGGAAGACGTGCGCCTGAAATACCGCTTCCTCGACCTGCGCCGCGAGACGCTGCACGCCAACATCGTGACGCGCACGAAGGTCATCGCCTCCATGCGCCGCCGCATGACGGATACCGGCTTCACCGAATACTCGACGCCGATCCTCACGGCCTCGTCGCCGGAAGGCGCGCGCGACTTCCTCGTGCGCGCCTT
>Ga0208822_1002688_pt1 | contig 11174 bp, 13 predicted proteins | sample AD_STIC08_MetaG_FD_184435 | JGI IMG/M metagenome (GOLD analysis project Ga0208822, IMG submission 184435) | Active sludge microbial communities of municipal wastewater-treating anaerobic digesters from USA - AD_STIC08_MetaG (SPAdes) (version 2) | ecosystem: Engineered > Bioreactor > Anaerobic >...
CACGGCTGATGCGTCGTTCGTCGGCTCGGACGTGATGGCGATGTTGTCCCATACCAGAGACGTGACGTTTCTCGAAGAAGGCGACGTGGTCGAAGTCACGGCCGGAGCGGTGACGTTTACGGATCTCGACGGCCGGGCCGTCACGCGCAAGAAGACGAAGGTAACCTGGGATGCCTCTGCCGCTGAAAAGAGCGGGTATCCCCACTTCATGCTGAAGGAAATTCACGAACAGCCGCAGACGATTCTGGATACCATCCGGGGCCGCTATTCCTATGAGAGCGGCGAGGCGGATCTTCCGGATATCGGACTGACGCCGAAACAGTTTGCCGAAGTCGGACGCATTTGGATCGTGGCTTGCGGAACCAGTTGGCATGCCGGCCTCGTCGGGAAGTATCTGCTCGAAGAGATGGTTCGCACGCCGGTGCAGGTGGATATCGGGAGCGAGTTCCGGTATCGCGACCCGCTCATTGAAAAGAACGACCTGTTCATCACGATCTCGCAGTCGGGTGAAACCGCCGATACGCTGGCCGCGGCGCGTGAAGCGAAGCAAAAAGGAGCGCGTGTCGTCTCGATCGTCAATGTGGTGGGCAGCACCCTCGCTCGCGAGTCCGACGGGGTGCTCTACACCCATTGTGGTCCTGAAATCGGCGTCGCCTCGACGAAAGCGTTCACCAGCCAGTTGGCGGCGCTCTACATGCTGGCCTTGCATCTCGGCCGGGTGCGGGGTGTACTGAGTGTGGCGGACGGGAAGGCCTGGCTCGATCGCCTGGTCACGTTGCCGGCATTGGTGAAACACGTGCTTGGCCGGGAAGCGGAGATTCTGGCGATCGCGAAACGGTATTACAAGAAACCGGATTTCTTGTTTCTGGGTCGCGGGATCAACTATCCGATCGCGCTGGAGGGGGCGCTCAAGCTCAAGGAGATTTCGTATATCCATGCGGAGGGTTATGCCGCGGGAGAGATGAAGCACGGACCGATCGCGCTCATCGACAAGGACATGCCGGTGGTGGTGTTGGCCCCTCGGGACCGGCTCTATGAGAAGACCGTCAGTAACCTCATGGAGGTGAAAGCGCGCCGGGCCCCCGTGATTGCGTTCGTGGCGGAAGGCGAGCGCGAGTTGGGCAAGATTGCCGACGCGGTCTTCACCATTCCCGATGTGCATCCGTTGCTGTCGCCCATTCTCTTTACGATCCCGCTGCAGTTGCTGGCCTATCACATTGCGGTCTTGCGTGGAGAAGATGTGGATCAGCCGCGGAACCTAGCCAAGAGTGTGACGGTGGAATAGTCGGATGTTGAACATGGCTTCCCACTGCGTTCTCGGTCGCCCGGCCTCCTGCGACGTACCCAGAGGGTACGACTCGTCGCCGGGCTTCCTGCGGCCTTGTGGGAAGACCATGTTGAACATCCTTACAGAAATGAGAGCATGAGATGGAGATCACGAAGCAGGAAGTCGAGAAGGTGGCCAAGTTGGCGCGGTTGGCGTTGACCGAGGCCGAGACCACGGCCTTTTCGCAGCAGCTGAATCAGATCGTGGCCTATGTGCAGAAGTTGAAGTCGTTGTCCACGGAGGGCGTGGAGCCGACGTCGACCGTGCCGGGGCAGAGTAATGTCTTTCGTCCGGACCAGGTGCAGGCGTCGCTGTCCACCGAGCAAGCGTTGAGCAATGCTCCCGATGCGGAGGCGCAGTGTTTCCGGGTTCCGAAAATCATCCAAGAATCCTAAGCGATCGAAGGAGCATCAATCGACTATGTTTCGACAAATGTTGCGGGCAAAGATACATCGAGCGACGGTGACTGAGGCCTGTTTGGAATATGAAGGCAGCCTCACGGTGGACGAAGATCTGTTGGACGCGGCGGGCATTCTTCCCTATGAAGCGATCGTCTGTTCCAATCTCAACAACGGCGAACGGTTCATGACCTACGCCATGAAGGGAAAGCGGGGACGAGGGGAGATCGTGCTGAACGGGCCGACCGCCCGCAAGGCGGCGGTGGGCGATCAGATTATTATTTTCTGCTACGAGTATTACAGCGATGAAGAGATCAAGCGGCATAAGCCGAAGATCATCCAGGTCGATGGCAAAAACCGTATCACTCGTAAGGCTGTGAAACGCTGATGTCGCTGACGTTGCTCCACAAACTCACGCTGTCGGAATTGCAGCGGAAGTTCACGGCCGGGGATGTCACGGCGACGGAGATCGTCCGCGCCTACTTCCTGCGGGTGACGCAGGTCGAGCCGAAGGTGAACGCCTATCTCACGCAGTGCAAGGAAGCGGCCCTTGCGCAGGCGGAACGTCTCGACCAGGCCTTGAAGGGGTGGCGGAAAACCACGCCGATGATGGCCATGCCCCTGGCGGTGAAGGACAATATCTGCACGGAAGGCGTGCGGACGACCTGTGCCTCCCGGATGCTCGACACCTTCGTGCCGCCCTATGATGCGACCGTGGTCGCCAAGTTGCGGGCGCAAAACTATCTCCTGCTCGGCAAGACCAATTTGGATGAATTTGCGATGGGGTCGTCCACCGAGAATTCGGCCTTCGGCGCCAGCCGCAATCCCTGGAACATTCAGACTGTTCCCGGCGGATCGAGCGGCGGGTCGGCGGTGGCTGTGGCGGCTGATGAATGTGTCGCGGCGCTGGGGTCCGACACCGGCGGTTCCATTCGCCAGCCTGCGGCGTTCTGCGGCGTCGTCGGGTTGAAACCGACCTATGGCCGTGTGTCTCGCTATGGTTTGGTGGCCTTCGCCTCCTCGCTGGATCAAATCGGTCCGATCACCAAGGATGTGACGGATGCGGCCATCTTATTGGGCGCCATTGCGGGCCACGATCCGCGCGATTCGACGTCCGCGAACGTGCCGGTTCCCGACTATCTCAAGGCGCTCAAACGGAAAGATCTCAAACGGCTGAAGGTGGGGGTGCCCGCCGAGTATTTTGCCGACGGGCTCGATCCGGAAGTGGACCAGGCGGTGCGTGCGGCTATCGAAGGCCTGCGGGAACTCGGGGCGGACATCCGCGAGATCAAGTTGCCGACCACCGATGCGGCCGTCGCGACCTACTATGTCATCGCCACCGCCGAGGCCAGCTCAAACCTGGCCCGATACGACGGCGTGAAGTTCGGTTTGCGGGCAGCGGAGAGCAAAGATCTCCTGGACATGTACCTGAAGACCAGAGCGGAAGGATTCGGCCCGGAGGTCAAGCGCCGAATTATGCTGGGGACCTATGTGCTGAGCGCAGGCTACTATGACGCGTACTACGGGAAGGCGCAGGCGGTCAGGACGTTGATCCGGCAGGAATTTGAGGCGGCGTTCCAGACGGTCGATCTGATCGTCACCCCCGTGACTCCGACCACCGCGTTCAAGTTCGGAGAGAAGGCCCAGGATCCGTTGCAGATGTATTTGTCCGACATCTACACGATTTCGGCGAATCTGGCCGGGCTGCCCGCCATTGCGTTGCCTTGTGGATTCAGCAAGGCGGGATTGCCGATCGGCTTTCAGTTGATCGGTCGGCCGTTTGAAGAAGAGACCCTGTTGCGTGGGGCGCATGCCTACGAGCAGGCAACGAACTGGCGGGCAAAACGGCCGGCGATTCGGTGAGCCTGACAAGGAGGCCCTATGATTGTTGATGTCGCCGCGATTCTGGTCGCCATTGCCTTTGCGGTGCTCGTGGGCTACCTCGTCCCGCTCTTGATTCAAATACGCAAGATGGTGGCCGAATCGGAGCAGCTGGTGACGAAGTTGAACGTCGAGTTGCCGACGCTAATTACCGAATTGCGCGCGATGAGTCAGAATCTGAATGATGTGACCGAGCAGGCGCGTGGCGGGGTTGAGCATGCGGCTGTCCTGCTGCATGCCGTAGGGGAGATCGGCGAATCGGTCAATCAGATACATAGTGTGGTGCGGGGCTCCGGCGGTTCGTTGTTGGCCAATGTGGCCAGTGTAGTGGCGGGGTTTCGCGCGGCAAAGCAAGTGGTGACGGAACGTTTCAAAGAGGGAGGGCATCACAATGGCGGATAATCAAGGTCCATCGTCGGCAGCGGTATTGTTGGGCTTCCTGAGCGGAGCGGCGTTGGGTGCGGTAACAGCCATCTTGTTGGCGCCGCGAACCGGACAGGAATCACGCGAGATGCTGCGCGGCTATGCCCGGCGCGCGGAGGACGGGCTGCGGGATTTGGTCGGCGAAGCGGGTGAGCGGTTTGAAGGGGCGGTCGAAGAAGGTCGCGACTTTATTGAATCGAAGAAAACCGTGTTGCGCGATGCGTTCGATGCAGGGCGGGAAGCGATGCGTCGGGAGCGCGAGCATTTCACGAAGGGGGAGCAGAGCTGAGCGTGGCATACGAAGTCGTCATCGGCGTGGAAGTGCATGCGCAGCTGCGCACGCAGTCGAAATTGTTTTGTGCCTGCGGCACGACCTTCGGCCTCACGGCGAATTCGCAGACCTGTCCGGTCTGTTTGGGGTTGCCCGGGACATTGCCGGTCATCAACGAGAAGGCCGTGGAGATGGCGGTGCGCGCCGGATTGGCGATGAACGGCACGATCGGGGTGCAGAATCGCTTCGCGCGCAAAAACTATTTTTACCCGGACCTGCCGAAGGGGTATCAGATTTCGCAATACGAAGCGCCGATTTGTGAACACGGCTGGATTGAAATTGCGGCCGGCGGCAGCCGCAAGCGTGTGCGCATCCGGCGCGCGCATTTGGAAGAAGACGCGGGAAAGAATCTGCACGAGGTCGGCAGCGGGATGAGCCTCGTGGATCTGAATCGCGCCGGAACGCCCCTGTTGGAAATTGTGACCGAACCGGACTTGAGCTCTTCTGAAGAGGTGGTGGCGTACCTCAAGGCGCTGCGCGACCTCTTGATGTATCTGGATGTCTGTGACGGGAACATGGAAGAGGGGAGTTTCCGCTGCGAGCCGAACCTGTCCCTGCGGCCCGTTGGGCAGACCATGTTCGGGACGAGGGTTGAGTTGAAGAACATCAACTCGTTCAAGTTCGTGAAGGACGCGGTTGATTTCGAAATCAAGCGGCAAACCAAGGTGCTCAACGAGGGCGGGAAGATTTATCAGGAAACCAGGCTCTGGAATCACGAGCGCGGGGAAACCGCTGTGATGCGCAGCAAGGAAGAGGCGCATGACTATCGGTATTTTCCAGACCCTGACTTGGTCCCGATGGAGATTTCGTCCGAATGGATCGAGCAACTGCGCGAGGGACTGCCGGAACTGGCCTCGACCAAGCAACAGCGATTTATCACGGAGTACGGCGTGCCTGAGTATGATGCGGGGATTCTGACTTCCAGCAAAGCGCTGGCGATGTATTTCGACGCCTGCGTGAAACTGTACCCGCAACCCAAAACGGTGAGCAATTGGGTGATGGGCGAATTGCTGCGTGAATTGAACAACTCCGGGATTGAAGCGGCCGCTTCTCCCGTAACGCCTGAACGGTTGGTCGAGTTGTTGACCCTGGTGGATCAAGGGGTGATCAGCCTTAAGGTGGCACGAGAGATTTTTCCTGATGTCTATGCCTCGGGTAAGGCGCCGGCCCGGATCGTCCAGGAAAAGGGACTGACGCAGGTTTCCGATGAAGGGGCCTTGGCGACGATGATTGATGAAGTCTTGAAGAAAAATCCTGCCCAGGTCGGGCAATTTAAGGAAGGCAAGCAGCAGGTGCTGGGGTTCCTCGTCGGACAGGTGATGAAGGCGTCCGGCGGTAAGGCCAATCCCGGGAAAGTGAATGAGTTGCTGAAGAAAGCCTTGGCCTGAGGCTGGCGTCCGGTGGTCGCCGCGTCACGCATGGCGACGCGGTGTTCGGTGAAGCGGTTAGGGAGACGGCAGTGTTGATGGTTCAGTGTGAGTACCTGGAGGAGACACGAGCATGAGCGGAATCAGAAACGTGAAGGCGCGGCAGATCATTGATTCACGGGGCAATCCCACGGTGGAAGTCGAAGTGCTCCTGGAGAGCGGTGCGCACGGTCGCGCGGCGGTGCCGTCCGGGGCGTCGACCGGTGAAAAGGAAGCCATCGAATTGCGTGACGGCGACAAGAAGCGCTGGATGGGGAAGGGTGTCTCCAAGGCGGTCGCGAATGTGAGTAAGACCATCGCGCCAAGGTTGATGGGCATGGAGGCGTTGGATCAGGCGGCCGTCGATCACGAAATGATCGCGCTGGATGGAACGAAGACCAAGGGGAAATTGGGCGCCAATGCCATTCTGGGCGTGTCTCTGGCGGTGGCCAAGGCCGCGGCCAACGAGACCGGTCAACCGCTCTATCGCTATCTTGGTGGAACGAACGCGCGGGTGTTGCCGGTGCCGCTCATGAACATTATCAACGGCGGCGCTCATGCGGATAACCGGCTCGATCTGCAGGAGTTTATGATCATGCCGGTGGGTGCGCCCCGCTTCAGTGATGCGTTGCGGATGGCCACGGAAGTGTTTCATACGCTGAAGTCGCTCCTAAAGAAAAAAGGGCTCAACACGGCTGTCGGCGACGAGGGGGGATTCGCGCCTGATTTGCAATCAAACGAAGAGGCCCTCGCGCTGATTATGGAAGCGATTGAAGCCGCCGGGTATCGCCCCGGCCAGGATATCGCGCTGGCTTTAGACTGCGCGGCCAGCGAACTGTATGAAAAAGGGCGGTATCGGTTGGAGGCTGAAAAGAATCCTGAGCGTTCATCCGAGGAAATGGTGGCCTATTACGGCAAGCTGTTGGATCGTTATCCGATCCTTTCGATCGAAGACGGCTTGAGCGAATTGGATTGGAAGGGGTGGAAGATTCTGACGGAAAAGCTCGGCAAGCGAGTGCAACTCGTGGGCGACGACATTTTCGTCACGAACGTCGAGATCTTTGCCAAGGGGATTGCAGAGGGCATCGGCAATTCGATCCTGATCAAGCTCAACCAGATCGGCACGTTGACGGAGACGCTGGATGCCATTGAACTCGCCAAGCGGTCCGGGTATACGGCCATCATCTCCCATCGCTCGGGGGAAACGGAAGATACGACGATCGCGGATGTCGCGGTGGCGACGAACAGCGGATTGATCAAGACCGGCTCGTTGTCCCGGACGGATCGAGTCGCAAAGTACAACCAACTGCTTCGCATTGAGGATGAATTGGGCGCAGCGGCCGTCTATCGAGGCCGTGCAGCGGTCCCATCGAGGGCCTAATCGTGATGATGATCAAGCCGAACCGGGGTCGCGACTGGTTGGATTGGCAACGGAAGCTCTGTTCCGCCGGCAAGTGGGTGGGGCTCGGAGCGCTGTTCCTCATGATGGGAACCCTGTTGTTCGGCGAGATGGGGATTTCGCGGTACTTGCATTTGCGTGACCATGCGGAGCAGCTTGATCAGGAGCTGGCCGAGCTTCAGCGGTTGAACGGTGAACTGCGCACGGATCTGGATCGTGTGCAATACGATCCGACTCGCATCGAAGAACTGGCTCGGGAGCGGTTAGGGTATGTGCGGAAAGGAGAAACGGTGTATCAATTGGCTCCGATTGGAGAGAAGGAACGGTTTCCCACGGTGAGGACACCATGAAGTTTGGAAGTGTGGCCATCATCGGACGGTCGAATGTCGGGAAATCGACGCTCCTCAATCGTCTGCTGAAAGAAAAAATCGCCATTGTCTCCGACAAGCCGCAGACCACCAGGACGCGGATTCTGGGTGTGGCGCATGTTGAGGGCGCTCAAATTGTCTTTCTCGATACGCCCGGGTTTCACGAGCCGCATCACTTGTTGAACCGCCGCATGGTGCGCACGACACTGGACACCTTCGACGATGCTGATGTGCTGTATGTGGTGGTCGAAGCCACCGCTCAGCCAGGCCCTGGTGATCTCGCCGTCATCGAACATGTGAAGCAGGCGGTTGCCAAGCAGGCGCGGCCGGTGGTGCTAGTGATCAATAAAGTCGATCTGGTGAACAAGTCGCGCTTGTTGCCATTGATGGAGCAGTATCTGCGGATTTTCCCCTGGACGGAAATCGTTCCGGTCTCGGCGGAAACCGCGGACAATGTGGATCGCCTGTTGTCGGTGACGGTGTCGCTCCTGGCGGAAGGTGAGGCGACGTTTGGCGACGATGTGGTCACGGATCAATCGATGCGCACCCTCGCGGCGGAACTGATCCGGGAGAAAATTCTGCAGCAGACCTACGAAGAGGTGCCTCACTCGGTGGCGGTCGAGATCGAGGAGTTTATCGAGACCAAGAAATTGACCAAGATCGGCGCCGTGGTGCTGGTCGAGAAAGAGTCGCAGAAAGGCATTCTGATCGGCAAACACGGCGAACGTCTCAAGCTGGTGGGGACGGCGGCCCGGGAAGATATGGAACGCCTGTTCGGGACGAAGGTCTTTTTGAAGGTCTGGGTCAAAGTGCGCGAATCCTGGCGGGAAGACGAACAAACGCTTGCGGAGTTAGGTTATTAACGACCTCACCATCCAACCGCCCGAGCCTGCGCGACTTCCTGATCGGGAGCCGCTCGGGAAAGATGCGTCTCGTGACGCCGGCGGCGGACAGGCTAAGCCCGACGTGCGGCTGGTCTCCATTCAGCGGCTTCTGCGCCGTGGCGCCATCACCAATCTGGCCAAGATGCTGGCGCGCATGCATCCGGCGGATATTGCCAACGTCATCGACCATCTTTCCTCACTGAAAGAAAAACGCGAAATCTTCGAACTGGTGCGCGGAGACGTCAAGCGTGGGCAGGTGCTCAGCGAATTGGACGGCGAGAGCATCACGCTGGTGTTGTCCGATCTGCTGCCTTCCGATGCCGCCTGGTTGTTGAAAGACCTTGGTTCCGACGATATCGCTTACATTTTGAGTGTGATTCCGAACGATCGCGCCAAGGAGATCCTGGCGCTGATGCGGACGGAGGACTCCACTGAAATCGCCGACCTGCTGAAGTATCCCAAAGGCACGGCCGGCGGCATCATGACCACCGAGTTTTTCGCGCTCTTCGAGGATGCCACGGCGCAGGAAGCCATTCGTCGCTTGCAGCAGGCCACCGACGCGGAAATGGTGTTCTACATCTATGTAACGGACAAGGAGGACCGGCTTGTCGGTGTGTTATCGCTCCGCCAATTACTGACCGTCCCACCGGCGACTCCGTTAAAGAACATCATGACCCGGGATCTGATCAGCGTGGCCGTGGACATGGATCAGGAGGAGGTCTCGCGCCAGGTTGCGAGCTACAACCTGCTGGCCATTCCGGTGGTGGAGAAAGACGGCAAATTGGTCGGCATCATCACGGTAGACGACGTCGTCGATGTCATCCGTGAAGAAGCGACCGAAGACATGTTGAAAATGGCCGGCGCCATCGAAGAGGATGCGATGTTCAAGTCCTCCAGCATGGCCGCTGCTCGTGTGCGCCTGCCCTGGCTCTTTACCAATCTCGTCGGGAGCCTTCTGTCCGGCATGCTGTTGTGGATGTTCCGGTATACCATTCAGGAAGTGGTGGCCATCGTCAGTTTTATCCCCGTCATCGCGGCCATGGGGGGCAACGTCGGGTTACAGTCCTCCACGCTGATTATTCGAGGGCTCGCCACCGGCCTGGTGGAACTCACCGACGTGTGGAAGATTTTCTTTCGCGAAGCGAAGATTGCCTTTTTGATGGGCATTGCCTGTAGTCTGATGCTGACGGTGGTGGGCTGGCTGTGGCATCAGGTCTTTTTGGGCATGGTGGTCGGTGTGTCGCTCATTACGGCGTTCCTGGTCTCGACGAGTATGGCGACGGTGATGCCGATCGTCTTGAAGCGGATGGGCGTGGATCCTGCCGTCGCCGCCGGTCCGTTCGTGACGACGGCCAATGACATCACCGGCATTGCTATTTACCTCACGCTGGCGACGATCTTCCTCGAGCAAATTCGATAATGATGCGCGGTGGGTCTCCTCGTTTCCCTGTCATCCTTCACGCTGGGTGGTGAGATGCCGTTGGTGAAGACTGCTGCCATCGTGCTGCACAGCCGAAAGTGGGGTGAGGCCGACCGGATCGTCACGTTCTATACGATGCGTATAGGCAAGTTGCGCGGGGTCGCGCGCGGCGCGCGTCGGTTGAAGAGCCGTCTCGGCGGGATGATCGAGCCCTTTACCCTCTGCCAGCTGGATCTGTTTGAGAAGCCCGGCGATTCACTCTACCGGATTTCACAGGTCGCGCTGGATGAGCCGTTCGCCAAATTTCGAGACGATCTGACCCTCATGACCGCCGCGGGGCGCATGGTCAACCTTGTGAGTGCCGTCATGGCGGAAGGCGATCCGGAGCCGCGGGTATTTGAGATGTTGGAGTCGGGGTTACGCACGTTGTTGGAGAGTCGGGACGCGGCATGGACGACCTTATTGTTCCAGATTCGTCTGTTGGGGATGACGGGGTTCCGGCCGCAAACCGAGCAGTGTGCGACCTGCGGCCAAGTGCATCGAAGTCCGCTCCCGCAATTTTCACCCATGGCCGGGGGGATCGTGTGCGAGCGGTGCGCGAGCCGTCAGCCGTTTCGTTGTACGGCGTTGTCCCGCGGAAGCGTCGCATTTCTCCATCAAGCGTTGCATATGCAGCCGGCGCTCTTGAATCGGTTGCATGCGGCCGGCCAGGTGCGGACTGAAGTCGAGTCGGCCATAGAAAGTTATGTCACGGTGGTGGCGGGGCGACGGCTTCCGCCGGTCGATTTTTTGACCAGTGGAAGCCCTGCGTAAAAAGGCATCCGGTTTGCGTGTTGCAGGTGTTTTCGGATTTCTAGTAAGGGAGTGTTGCCTGTTATGACTGAGACGGTGTTTGAACCGACCGACATGGAATGGGTGGCGAAGGGTGTCTTGAGCATCACGTGGAGTGACGGGCACAAGGCGCTCTATCCTGTCCGTTATCTCCGGCAGCATTGCCCGTGCGCCGCCTGTACGGATGAGTGGACGGGAGAGCTTCGGCTGAAACCGGATGACGTGCCGATGGTGATGATGTTGCAGGATGTGCAGCCGGTGGGACGGTATGCGTTCCAATTTACATGGAGTGACGGGCACGATACGGGGATCTATTCCTATACGTTTCTTCGGCGGATGTGCCAGTGCGATGTGTGCCAGCCGGTGAAACCTGTGGAGCCGCGGTCCAGACGGTTGCTCTGATCGGTCGGACGCAGGTGTATGACGGAACGGGAGGTCTACTCAGATGACACAAGCGCGAATCATTGCTGTGGGATGGTGGTGGCTTGTCGCTGTCCTCTCGGCGG
>Ga0208822_1002701_pt1 | contig 11120 bp, 9 predicted proteins | sample AD_STIC08_MetaG_FD_184435 | JGI IMG/M metagenome (GOLD analysis project Ga0208822, IMG submission 184435) | Active sludge microbial communities of municipal wastewater-treating anaerobic digesters from USA - AD_STIC08_MetaG (SPAdes) (version 2) | ecosystem: Engineered > Bioreactor > Anaerobic >...
GATCTGGATTCGCATCTGGCCAATTTGGCCGCAAACATGCGCAGTACGTTCGAGCGCAAAGCCGAAATCTTCGGGGAAGCGCCATGATCCTGCGCCGCCTCGCCCAATCCCTGAAGGAACAGAACTGGACCGCGATCACGATCGAGTTCGTGTTGTTGGTGCTGGGTGTGTTTCTCGGCATCCAGGCCGCGAACTGGAACGAAGCGCGCGGTGACCGTTCGCGCGAAGCCGTGTATCTCGCCAGTCTGATGCAGGACCTTCGGAGCGACATCGACGAGATCGACGATGATCGCCGCTTCCTGGCGCCGGCGTTCACGTGGCAGCCGAACGAGAAGACGACGCTGACGCGGGTGAAGGAAACGCCGCTGCTGGCCGAGTTCAGCCGCGACCTGACCGAGGCCGCCTCGCGCAAGGCCCTCGATCCGCTGGTGGGCCGGGAGGACGAAGTCGAGCGCGTGCAGCAGGTCCTGTGCCGGCGCACCAAGAACAACGCGGTGCTCATCGGCGAGCCGGGCGTCGGCAAGACCGCCATCGTGGAGGGGCTCGCCCAGCGGATCGTGGCGGGGCAGGTGCCGCGCGACCTGGCGGACAAGCGCATCCTGGCCCTCGACATCTCGCTCGTCGTCGCCGGCACGAAGTACCGCGGTCAGTTCGAGGAGCGCCTGAAGGCGATCATGAAGGAGCTCGCCGAGCACACGAACGTCATCGTGTTCATCGACGAACTCCACACCCTGGTCGGCGCCGGCTCCGCCGAAGGGTCGCTCGATGCGGCCAACATCCTGAAGCCCGCCCTGTCGCGCGGCGAGATCCGCTGCATCGGCTCGACCACGCCGGCGGAGTACCGGAAGTACATCGAGCGGGACCGCTCGCTCGAGCGCCGGTTCCAGGCCATCAAGGTGGAGGCGCCCGACGAGGCGCACACGATCGACATCCTGCTGGGCATCAAAGACCGCTACGAGGCGTTTCACGACGTCGAGTACACGCGGGACGCCATCGAGGCCGCCGTGTACCAGTCGAGCCGGTACATCACGGACCGGTTCCTGCCGGACAAGGCGATCGATCTCGTCGACGAGGCGGGCGCCCGGGCCAAGCTCCGTCACGCCAGGCCGGCGGAGGCGCGCGTGACGGCGGGCGGGGAACGGGCGGCGGTCGCCGTGGGCACCGCGGACGGGCCGGGGAAGCACTGGCGGCAGGAGGCCGGGGGCTGGGAAGGCGCCGGCAGGCGCGAGGCCGGGACCCCCTCGTCGGCCGGCAGCCGGATCTCCGTCGGGAAGCCGGAGATCGACGAGATCGTCGCGAAGTGGACGGGCATCCCCCTGTCGTCGGTGACGCTGGACGAGGGCGCGCGGTTGATGCGGATGGAGGCCGCGCTGCACGAGCGCGTCGTCAGCCAGGATCGCGCCGTTTCGGCCCTGGCACGGGCCATCCGCCGGTCGCGAGCCGGCTTGAAGAACCCGAACCGGCCGGTCGGCAGCTTCGTCTTCCTCGGCCCGACCGGCGTCGGCAAGACCGAGCTCGCGCGCGCGCTGGCGGCGTACTTGTTCGGCAGCGATGCCGCGCTGGTGCGCTTCGACATGTCGGAATACATGGAGAAGCACGCCGTGGCCAAGCTCATCGGGTCGCCGCCCGGCTACGTCGGCCACGACGAGGGAGGACAGCTTACCGAGCGGGTCAAGCGGCACCCGTACTCCGTCGTGCTGCTCGACGAGATTGAGAAAGCCCACCCGGACCTGTTCAACATCCTGCTCCAGGTTCTCGAGGACGGCCACCTGACCGACGGGCTGGGCACGCGCGTGAGCTTCAAGCACGCCGTCATCGTCATGACCTCCAACATCGGGGCCCGGCTCATCCAGAAACGGGCCTCCATGGGCTTCCAGTCCGCCGCCACAGACGAGCTGGCCCGCAGCATGTCCGAGACGGTGCTGGCGGAGGTGCGGCGGACGTTCAACCCGGAACTCATCAACCGCATCGACGAGATCATCGTCTTCGACGCGCTGACCGACGACGATCTCCGGCAGATCCTGCAGCTGCTGCTGAACCAGCTGAACGCGAACCTGGCCGACCGCCGGCTGTGGGTGAGCGTGCGGCCGGAGGTCCTCGACTTCCTCATCGACGCGACCTGCCGGGATCGGAGCTATGGGGCCCGCCCGCTGCGGCGGGCGATTCAGCGGTTCATCGAGGACCCGCTGTCCGAGGAACTGATCCGCGGCGACCTGCAGGGGGGCGAGATCGAGATCTACCTGGACGGCGCGCTCCTGCGCTACCGGCAGGCCGGAGCGGAGGGAAACGGCCGTCCGCTGGCCTGAAACGTCGAAAACCGAGTAAACTTGCCTGATCGCATCGGGCCGCCGGCCCGGGCTGACCCCGGGGCGGCCGGACGGCCGCCGGGCACAACTGAGAAAGGGACAGCACGAATGAAAGCCTTCACCGTCGCATGCCTTGCAGGATGTCTTCTCGTGCCTGGCGTCGCCCTCGCGCAGCAGGCCCCGGCCCAGGCTCCCGCCCAGCAGGCACCACCCGCGCTGGCGGTGAAGTTCCCGGACGGCGTCAAGTACGCGTTCATCAACATCCAGCGCATCGCCAGCGAGTCCGCCGACGGGAAGGCCTCCACCTCGCGGATCGAGGCGCTCCGCGCGAAGCTGGCCGCCGAGCTCGCCGAGAAGAACAAGGCCGTCGAGGCGCTCCAGGCCAAGCAGCGCAGCGCGGTGATGAGCGAGAGCGCGGCCGCCCAGGTGCAGCGCGACATCGACAAGGCGCAGGTCGAAATCCAGCGCATGACGCAGGACGCCCAGTCCGAGTTGCAGGACCTGCAGAACGAGCTGCAGATCGAATTCCAGCGGAAGGTCGGGCCCGTGATCGAGGCGGTCGCGCGCGAGAAGGAGCTCCAGCTCCTCTTCAGCCAGTCCGACTCCGGCCTCGTGTGGGCCGACATCAGCCTCGACCTGACCACCGAGGTGATCCACCGCCTCGACGCGGCCGCTGCCGCGAAGCCGGCCGCCCCCAAGAAGTAGCCATGGCCGACAGCGGCCAGCGGATGGACGTCGGATCGGTCCTGGAGCGGCTCTGCCACCGCTACCCGGCGGTGCTGGTGGAGTCGGTCAGCGACATCGAGCCGGGGCGGCGGCTGACGGCGATCAAGAACGTCGCGGTCAACGAGGAGTTCTTCCAGGGGCACTTCCCCGAAGCGCCCATCATGCCCGGCGTCCTGCTCATCGAGGCGCTGACGCAGGCCGCGACCGTCCTGCTGCTCTCCGAGGCCGACGAGGCGCTGAACGCGCGCACCGAGCTGCGCCGCGTGACCCGCGGGAAGTTCCGCCGGCAGGTGACGCCCGGCGACCGCGTGACGCTCGACGTCGAGATCCGCCGCCGGCGCGGGCCGATGGTGTGGGTGGCGGGCCGCGCCAGCGTGGACGGGCAGCTGGCGGCCGAGGCGGTGCTCCACGTGGTGGTCCTCCACGACGCCGTCAGCATCCACCCGACCGCGATCGTCCATCCCATGGCCATCATCGGCGCCGGGAGCGTGGTGGGCCCCAACGCGGCAATCGGGCCGCGCGTGAAGATGGGCCGGAACAACCGGATCGGCGCGTCCTGCGTCATCGAGGGCGACACCGAGCTGGGCGACGGCAACGTGCTGTACCCCTTCGGGTCGTACGGGATGGAGCCGCAGGACCTGAAGTACAAGGGCGAGCACACCCGCCTCGTCATCGGCAGCGGCAACACGTTCCGCGAGTTCGTCACCATCCACCGCGGGACCGGCGGCGGTGGAGGCGTGACGACCGTCGGAAACCGCAGCTACCTGATGGCCTATGTACACGTCGCCCACGACTGCCGCGTCGGCAACGACGTCATCCTGTCGCACGGCACCACGCTCGGCGGCCACGTCGAAGTCGGCGACTGCGCCATCCTGGGCGGCTACGCGGGCGTGCACCAGTTCTGCCGGATCGGGACGCACGCGTTCGTCGGCGGATACTCGGCCTGCACGAAGGACGTCCTGCCGTACTCGAAGACCGTCGGGAACCGCGCGTACATCTACGGCATGAACACGATCGGCCTGGCGCGCCGCGGCTTCCAGCCCGAGACCCTGCGCAAGCTGAAGGCCGCGTACCGGTACCTCCTGGTGTCGAAGCTGAACACGACGGAGGCGCTGGAGCGCATCGAGCAGGACGCCTCCATCGACTGCCCGGAAGTGCGGATCGTCGTGGCGTTCATCCGGTCGTCGGAGCGCGGCGTCGTGCTCAAGCGCCCCCCCCGCGGAGCGGCTGCCGGCGCGCCCGACGACTGAGGGGCGGGCATGCGTCTCGGCCTCATCGCGGGCAACGGCAGCTTTCCGCGGCTGGTGCTCGACGCGGCGCGCCGGCTCGGCCACGACGTGACGGTGATCGCGGTCGAAGGCGAGGCGTCGCCCCAACTCGAGGCGGCCGCGGCCGCGACGCCTGGCGTCGACGTCCACCGGGTGCCGCTCGGGTCCCTCGGGCGGGCCATCGACCTCATGCGCGCCGCCGGCGTCTCGCAGGCCGTCATGGCCGGCCAGGTGAAGCACGTCAGCATCTTCTCGGGAGCCGCCCCCGATCGCCTGCTGCTCTCGATCTTGCTGAGGCTCCGAACCAAGAACACCGACGCCATCATCTCGGCGGTCGCGGACGTGCTGCACGAGCACGGCATCGATCTCATCGATTCGACGACGTACCTCGCGCCGCTGCTGGCGCGCCCGGGCGTCCTGACGTCGCGGCCGCCGACCGCCGAGGAGCGCGACGACATGGCGTTCGGGTACCGGATGGCCGACGAGATCGCCCGCCTCGACATCGGCCAGACGGTCATCGTCAAGAGCCGGGCGGTCGTGGCCGTCGAGGGCATGGACGGCACCGACGCGACCATCGAGCGCGCCGGCCGGCTCGCCGGAGCGGGCACGCGGGTCGTCAAGGTGGCCAAGCCCGAGCAGGACATGCGGTTCGACGTGCCCGTTGTCGGCCTCGAGACGATTCGCGTGATGCGCGACGCCGGCGCGACGGCCCTCTCGGTGGACGCCGGGCGGGCGCTGGTGCTCGACGGCGACGACATGATCCGCGCGGCGGATCGCGCCGGCATCGCGGTTGTCGGCAGGGCTCGGGAAGCGCAGCCGGGAGGCGTCCGTGGCTGAAGCCGTGCTGAGGGCGGCGGTCGTCGGGGTCGGGCACCTGGGGCGGCATCACGCCCGGATCCTGGCCTCGGCCGCGGGCGCGGCGCTCGTGGCCGTCGTCGACGTCAACGAGCCGCGGGCCCGCGAGGTCGCCTCGGCTACGGGCGCACGGGCGTTCACTGACGTTCGCGACCTCGCGGGCTTGGTCGACCTCGTGTCGATCGCCACGCCCACCGAGACCCACGCGAGCCTGGCCTGCGAGCTGCTTCGGCAGGGCGTCCCGGTGCTGGTTGAGAAGCCCCTCGCGCGGTCGGTCGCAGAAGCCGACCGCATCGTCCAGGCGTCGGCGGCGAGCGGGGCGCCGCTCGCTGTCGGCCACACGGAGCGGTTCAATCCGGCGGTGCTCGCCGCCCGCTCGGCGATCCGGGACCCGCGCTTCGTGGAAGTCCATCGGCTGGGCACGTTCTCGGCCCGCAGCTTGGACATCGACGTCGTGTTCGATCTCATGATCCACGACCTCGACCTGGTCCTGTCGATCGTGGGTTCCGAGGTCGAGTGCGTCGACGCGCTCGGCGTGCCGGTCCTGACGGATCGGTTCGATATCGCCAACGCGCGCCTCCGGTTCGCGTCCGGCTGCGTCGCCAACATCACCGCGAGCCGCATCAGCCGGGACCGGACGCGCAAGATCCGGTTCTTTCAGCGAGACGCCTACATCTCCATCGACACCGGGGCCAAGGCAGCGGAAGTCTACCGGCTGGTCCGGACTTCCGGCCGCGGACCGGCCATCGAAGGAGGCAGGATCGCCGTGGCTGACGGCGAGCCGCTGCGGAACGAGCTGCAGGACTTCGTGGACGCCGTCCGGTCCGGCCGCGCTCCCCTCGTCAGCGGCGAGGACGGCCGGCGCGCGGTGGCCTTGGCCGCGGCGATCACAGAGCGGATGGCGGCGCACGCGGCCCTCTGACGCCGGGGACAGCGGTGCGCGATCTCCTCGCCTATCTCGCCCTCGGCGGCGGACTGGGCCTCGGAGCCGCCCTTCAGCCAGGCCCTTTCCAGGCGTTCCTCGTCTCGCGCACGCTCCTGTTCGGGTGGCGGCGGACGCTGCCGGTCTGCCTCGCGCCCCTGCTCAGCGATCTTCCGGCCGCGCTGCTGGCACTGCTGGTGCTGGGGCAGCTGGGTGCCACCGCCCAGCACGTGCTGCGCGCCTGCGGCGGCCTGCTGCTCGTCTGCCTGGCGGCTCGCGGCGCGCAACAGAGCGAGCCCGGAGAAAGCACGACCCCCGGCCGCGCGGCCCCGAGGTCGATTGCCGAAGCCGCGCTCGTCAACCTCCTCAACCCGAACCCCTATATCGCCTGGGCGCTGGTGCTCGGGCCGGCCCTCGTCTCGGCGTGGAGCCATGGCCTCGGCTGCGCAGCCGCCTTTCTCGGGTCGTTCTACGCAACGATGCTTGGCGCGAATGCCGCGCTCGTCCTGCTCGTCGGCACCGCCCGCTTCCTTGATGCCCGCTGGCAGCACCGCCTGGTCCTGGCCTCGTCGGGGCTCCTGGGCGCCCTCGGCTTCGTCCTGCTCGCGGCCGGCGTCCTGGGCATTGCGTCCGGCGTCATGCCTCGATAGCGGCCCAGCCGGGAAGGCCGGGCCGGCGGGATGGCCGCGCCGCCGGGGGCGGCGCGGGCTGGACCGCGAGGCGGCATACGAGGAAGCGCCAGGGCCGGGCGTGCCCGGGCGCGTCGTGCCGAAGGCGTGCGCCTGCGCGTCGCCTCCCGTGCTCCTCGCGGCGGCGCAGGCCGAGAGGAACCGGGTTCGCGACGAGAGGGCGGCGCACGGGTTTCCAAGGCCGCACGTCAGCGCTCCCCCCGTCTGCCTGGGCGGTCCGGCGTTGCCGCCGCACGGCGGGCTGCCGGCAAGCGAGCCGGCGTCCCCGATCGGGTGCGCCGGCCACGGCCGCGAAACGCCCGGCCCGGGGCCGGCGATCGCCGTGGTCAGCGGCCGCTTGGCCACGTTCACGGCGGCCGGGCCGCTCGGGATGGTGTGGACGCGGATTCGGCCGCGGGCCGCGCGCCCTATCTTGTTCGCCGTGCCGCCCGGCGCGCCGGTTGGCGCGCCGTCGCCGAAGTGGGGGAGGGTGGCGCTCCGCCCGGCGCCGTGCTGCTGCATGTGGCGGAACGGGTGGTATCGTGGACATGCTCGGGCCTGGCGATGGCGCGGGCGCCGCGGCGGCCGGGCGCCGGCTCGCGTCGCACCCGGATGCCGGCCGATCTCGCGTTCGGGATTCACGAAAGGAGCGTCGTGGCGGCGCTGCTCATCAAGAACGGCACGGTCGTCAACGCGGACGCGCAGTCCGCCGCCGACGTGCTCGTGGATCGCGGCGTCATCGCCCGCGTCGGCCCGGCGCTCGATGCGGCCGCCGACACCGTGCTCGACGCGTCGGGCCTCTACGTGCTCCCCGGCGGCATCGACGCCCACACGCATCTCGACATGCCGGCGGGCGCCATCCGGTCCAGCGATGACTTCGAGACGGGCACGATGGCCGCCGCCTACGGCGGCACCACGACCATCATCGACTTCGCCACGCCGGAGCGGGGGCAGGAGCTGGGCCGGGCGCTCGACGCGTGGATGGGCCTCGCCGGCGGGCGCGCGCTCATCGACTACGCCTTCCACATGGTGGTGCCGGAATGGCGCGACGGCACCGCGGCCGAGATGGACCGCCTCGTGCAGCGCGGCGTCACCTCGTTCAAGCTGTTCATGGCCTACCCCGGACGCCTGATGCTCGACGATGGCGCCATCTTCCGCGCGCTGCGGTGCACGCGCGGGAACGGCGGCTTGGTGGCGCTGCACGCCGAGAACGGGGCGGTCATCGACGTGCTCGTCCAGGAGGCCCTGGCGCTCGGCCGAACCGCCCCGAAGTTCCACGCGCGCACGCGCCCGGCCGGCGCCGAAGGAGAAGCCATCCGGCGGGCCATCGCGCTGGCGGAGATGGCCGGAGCGCCCGTGTACATCGTGCACGTGTCGTCGGCGGAGGGCGTGGCGGCCATCGCCCGCGCGCGGGAGCGAGGCGTGCCGGTTCATGCGGAGACCTGCCCGCAGTACCTCTGCCTCTCGGACGCCGAGTACGACCGGCCGGGGTTCGATGCGGCGAAGTTCGTCATCTCGCCGCCGCTCCGCCCGCCTGAAGACCAGGACGCGCTCTGGGAGGGCCTCGCCGAGGGCGTCCTCGACGTCGTGGCGACCGACCACTGTCCCTTCGGCATGGACGACCCGCCGCACAAGCGGCTCGGACTGAGCGACTTCTCGAAGATCCCGAACGGTGCGCCGGGCATCGAGACGCGCCTGCTGCTGCTGTGGGATCAGGGCGTCCGGACCGGGCGGATCAGCCCGAGCCGGTTCGTCGAGGTGACGGCGGCCGCCCCGTCGAAGATCTTCGGTCTCTGGCCGCGAAAAGGCGCCATCGCCGCGGGTTCGGACGCGGACCTCGTGCTGTGGGATCCGTCGGCGCGCACGACGATCTCGGCCTCCACCCACCACATGCGCGTGGACTACTCTCTCTACGAGGGCCGCACCGTCACGGGCGCGCCCGTCACCGTCGTGTCGCGCGGCGAGGTGATCATCGACCGCGGCACGGTCACGGGCCGGAAGGGCCGCGGCGTATACCTCTCGCGCACGCCTCGCGCACGGCCGGCGGGCGGACCGTGAGCGGGCCCCCGGACACGCTCGGGCACGACAAGGCGCCGCAGCGGATCGCGGCGATGTTCGACGCGATCGCGCCGCGCTACGACCTGCTCAATCACGTCCTCAGCGCCGGCTTGGACCTGCGCTGGCGGGCGAAGGCCGTTCGGTCGCTGGGGCTGACCGGCGGCGAGAAGATCGTCGATCTTTGCACCGGAACCGGGGACCTCGCCCTCGCGCTCGCGCGCACCCGGCCGCGGGCCGGCCGGGTGGTCGGCGTCGACTTCTCAGGCGGAATGCTCCGGGTGGGCCGGGCCAAGGCGTGCGCACGCGGCCTGGCGGATCGGATCCGGCTGGTGCGCGGCGACGTCACGCGGCTGCCGCTGGCGGACGGATCCGCCGATGCGGCCACGGTGGCGTTCGGGATCCGGAACGTCCAGCGACCTGCGGACGCGTTCTCGGAGGTGTTCCGGGTGCTGCGTTCGGGCGGCCGCTTCGCGATGCTGGAATTCAGCACGCCCAGCGTCCCGGGACTGCGAGGGCTCTATCTTTGGTATTTCACTCGCATCCTGCCGCGGGCCGGGGCCCTGATCTCGGGACACGGCTCGGCGTACGCCTACCTGCCGGCATCCGTGGAGGCGTTCCCCGATCCTGGGCGGGTGACGAGCGACCTGGCGGCGACGGGCTTTTCGCACATTCGGGCCGACCCCCTCGCCCTTGGCATCGTCTATCTTTACAGCGCGCGGAAGCCGCCACGGTCGTGACGGAGCCGGCCCGGCCAGCCGGCCGCGAATGGGCCCGATGCTATAATCGATTAAGTTCTTGATGTACTTCAATTTCGACGACCGTGAGCTGGAGCAGCAGGGCATCGAACGGGCCATCTCGTGGCACGAAGGCCTCCTGCTGTCGCTGCTGGTTCATGCCGTTGGCGTCCTAGCGATCGTTTTCCTGCCCGACCTGATGCCTGGCGTGTTCAAGGTGTTGATGCCGGACACGAGCGAAGCGGAGCGCCGCATCGCCGTCATGCGCGAGCGGGAGGCCAACCAGCGCCGGTTCGTCTTCGTGCAGCCCCGCGAGGAGTTCGAGGCGAAGCGCCCGCCGGAGAACCCCGAGCCGTCGGATCGGGACCGTGTGATCATGACGCCGAGCGCGCCGCTCCCCGATCCGCGGAACACGCTGCCGTACTCGCGGGGCAACACGATCGACCGCGTCGACCAGCCGGGGAGCGATGCGCGCCCTGCCCCGAGAGAAGAACCCGCCGAGCGGGCCGGCTCCGGGACCGAGGCCGGGACGCCGGCGCCCGGCCCGACGGCGGAGCGGGAACCGTCGGCCGACGATCCCGTTCTTCGCGGCCTGCGCGGGCCGCGGCCGCCCGTCAAGTCCGGCAGCGACGGGTCGGGAAGCGGCGGGGGAGTCCTTGGCGACGCGCTGCGCAACGTGACGCGGTACGTGCCGCAGCAGATGTTCGACAACCCGCAGGGGGGCGGCCAGTTCGGCTCGGCCATCCAGTTTGACACGAAGGGCGTCGAGTTCGGGCCGTGGGTGCGGCGGTTCATCGCGCAGATCAAGCGCAACTGGTTCATCCCGTACGCGGCGATGTCGCTGAGCGGGCACGTCGCCGTGTCGTTCAACGTGCACAAGGACGGCACGATCACGCAACTCGGCGTCGTCGAGCCGAGCGGGGTCGAGGCGTTCAACAACTCGTCGTTCAACGCCATCGCGGCGTCGAACCCCACGCAGCCCCTCCCGCCGGAGTACCCGGCGGACCGGGCCTTCTTCACGGTGACGTTCTACTACAACGAAATCCCTCCGCGCTGACGACCATGCCCAATCGCGCGCAGCGGCTCGGCTGGCTGATCCTCCTCGGCGCCCTCGTCGCCTGGACGCTCGTGAAGCTGGCGGGCGCGCCATGACGGCGCGCGCGCAGCCACGGGTCGTCGCCGCCGTGCTGGGCCCGACGGCGAGCGGCAAGAGCGCGCTCGGGGTGGCGCTGGCCGAGCGGCTCGGCGGCGAGATCGTCGGGTGCGATTCGACGGCCGTCTATCGCGGGTTCGACATCGGCACCGACAAGGTCCCGCTCTGCGAGCAGCGGGGCATTCCGCACCACTGCGTGGACATTGTGGAGCCGGACCGCGACTACACCGCCGCCGACTACGCGCGTGACGCGATGGCGGCGATCCAGGCCGTCCACGCGCGCGGGCGGCTGCCGGTGATCGTCGGCGGGACCGGTTTCTACTACCGCGCGCTCGTCAGGGGGCTTTTTCCCGGCCCGGGCCGCGATGACCGCCTGCGCGGACGGCTGGAGGCGCTGGCGGCGCGCCGCGGTCCCGAGCGGCTGCACCGG
>Ga0208822_1002735_pt1 | contig 11025 bp, 10 predicted proteins | sample AD_STIC08_MetaG_FD_184435 | JGI IMG/M metagenome (GOLD analysis project Ga0208822, IMG submission 184435) | Active sludge microbial communities of municipal wastewater-treating anaerobic digesters from USA - AD_STIC08_MetaG (SPAdes) (version 2) | ecosystem: Engineered > Bioreactor > Anaerobic >...
TTCGTTCAGCAATATTTTATACTCCTCTTTTATGTTTTTTGAGTCGGCTGGTATGACAAAAAGCAGGATTGAGTTTCGTTCAATATGTCGTAAAAACCTTAAACCAAGCCCTTTTCCTTCGTGAGCGCCTTGTATTATCCCAGGAATGTCGGCCATTACAAACGACTGGTGATCGCGGTAACCAACCATTCCAAGATTTGGCTTAAGGGTTGTGAACGGATAATCCGCAATTTCTGGTTTGGCTGCTGAAATAGCGGCAAGCAATGTAGATTTTCCTGCATTGGGAAATCCTACTAAGCCAACATCAGCTAAAAGTTTTAATTCGAGAATTTTCCATTCTTCTTTTCCAGCCTCGCCCGGTTGGGCATATCGCGGAGCCTGGTTGGTTGCCGATTTAAAATGATCGTTTCCTAATCCGCCTCTACCCCCGTAAAGTAGCACTTTTTCTTCATCCTGCTGAGTGATTTCGAATTCAATCTCACCGGTATCGGCATTGCGGGCCACGGTGCCCAATGGCACTTCAAGGATTACGTCTTTTCCTGATGCGCCGCTTTTTAGTTGGGAGCCGCCATCTCCCCCACGTCCGGCTCTTACATGTTTAGTGTATTTAAGGTGTAGTAATGTCCATAATTGTTGATTACCCCTCAGGATGATGTGCCCGCCACGTCCTCCATCCCCACCGTCAGGGCCGCCACGCGGATTCAGACGCGATCGGTGAAAATGAGCTGAGCCCTTGCCACCATGACCGGAACGACAAAAAATCTTTACATAATCAACAAAGTTGGATGAACTCATTATTTATCAATAATTTTGTAAATATCCGGATAGTTACGACCGAAACCATCATAATCTAAGCCGTATCCCACAATAAAATCATTTGGAATCTCTATGCCTATATAGTCAATCTTGAAATCCTTTTGAAAAGCTTTGGGCTTGAAGAGGAGCGTTGCAAGATACACCTCTGCAGCCTCAAGTTTATATAGCTTATTAATGGCTTCGGCCATAGTTAATCCAGTATCAATGATATCTTCTACAATAACGATCGTCCGGCCATGTAGTATTTCATCAAGCCCGATAAGTTCACGGACGATATTGGTTGTTTTAGTTCCGGAATAACTCGAAAGCTTAACAAACGATACCTGACAATCTATTTTAATTCGTTTTAAAAGATCGGCAGCAAAAATGAAAGCGCCATTTAACACTACAAGAAAAAGTGGATTTTTACCATCAAGGTCAACGGAAATTCTATCGGCAAGTCTTTCAACAGCTTTTTGAATAGTTTCGGATGAGATAAAAAGTTCAAAACTTTTATCATTAACGTTTATTGTTGGTAAATTCTGGCTCATGTTTACTATTTTTAGGCAAAGATACTCTGATATATGTATGCCGGTTTTAAAAAAATGTAAAGATTATCTTTAATCTTATTATGATCAAGATCAAAAAATGAAAATACTACTGTTTTACGAAAACCTTTTCTTGACAATGGAGCGATAATAAACATTGCAGATTCCGGAATCCCATTTGATGATGTAGATGCTGAAGCGGTTGTAACTCCTTCTTTTTTTAGTAGAGCAATGGTAATGCGGACAAACACGAATTAAATCATTAGAAAGCCTATTAGGTTAAACCAATGTTTTTATTAAGTCAATTTGGGTTTTGCATCTGTTTGCTGCAACTCTTATTGTGTTGATTATAAATGTTTGATCATTGAAGGATTTTCAACTATTTGATCCGTGTTTTATAAAGTTGTTTATCTCTTTAAACCTCCTTGATTATTAATTTACATTAAATTTGTCCACTGACTTAATATTTAAATTATCATTTTAAATGAGGCCAAAAGTAAGTATCATTATGGGCAGCTCTTCCGACCTTCCTGTTATGGAAGCTGCGGCCAAACTCCTTAACGAGTTTAGAATTCCTTTTGAAATCAATGCTTTATCAGCACATCGCACTCCCGAAGAAGTTGAATCATTTGCTCGTTCGGCATACGATCGGGGGGTTAGAGTAATAATTGCCGGTGCGGGGATGGCAGCACACCTTCCGGGTGTAATAGCTGCAATGACGGCCATTCCAGTTATTGGAGTGCCGGTGAAATCATCACTTGAAGGGCTTGATGCTCTTTTGTCTATTGTTCAGATGCCAACGGGGATTCCTGTAGCAACAGTTGCAATTAACGGCGCAGGAAACGCAGCAATTCTTGCAGCACAAATTCTATCAATATCCGATAAAGAGTTATATAATAGATTGGTTGAATACAAAGAAAAGCTGAAAGATAAAGTGATCAAAGCCAATGACGATCTATCTAATATTAAATACGAGTTTAAAGTATAAACCTGTTTTTAATCAGATTATCAATGATTTATAAGGAAGAAATCGCATTTAAAATGGCCGAACTGCTTTTAAAAATTAAGGCAGTAAAGATTAATGTAGATAATCCGTTTACCTGGGCTTCCGGACTCAGATCGCCAATATATTGCGATAATAGGATTACCCTTTCTTATCATACAATCCGAACTTTTATAAGGCAACAATTCAGCGCAATAATAAAAGAGGAGTTTGGTAATATTAATCTCATTGCCGGCGTGGCAACCGCCGGGATACCTCATGGAGTATTGGTGGCGGAAAATTTAGGACTACCTTTTGCTTACGTCAGAAGCAGTAAAAAAGATCATGGGCTGGGCAATGAAATTGAAGGGATAATAGAAACAGGGCAAAGCGTGATTATGATCGAAGACCTTATCTCGACCGGCGGTAGCAGCCTTAATGCAGTAAATGTAGTTAAAGAAAAAGGAGGGATGGTAAAAGGATTGTTAGCAATTTTTTCTTATGGTTTTCAAAGCGCTGAAGAGAAATTTGTAGCAGCCGATTGTAAAATGTTCACTTTAACGGATTATCCGTCACTTTTAGAGTTTGCTCTGGAAAATGATTATATTCGCAAAACCGACCTTCCGATACTTAAAAAATGGAGGGAAGATCCTGAAAATTGGTATTTGGAAATAAAAAACTAAATTAAAAGTGAATTTTATAGCTGACAATATAAGTCTTGATGTTTCAAAAGAGAGTATTGATAATTTTTTTAAGGACATAAATGCTCTTAAACTTATTATGCCCGCCGGAGTAGAGCAATGGCAAGCTGAAGGGGATAAATGCTCGTTTTTTATAAAAAATCTTGGAAATTTAAAAATGAAAAGGAGTTTTGATATTCCTGTTTCAGAATATGCATACAGATCAACAGCAGACTCGAAAGTGGACTTTACTCTTTTATTTCATTTTAACGAAAATGGACAAAACAAATCAACGGGCTATTTTGAGTTGCAAGCTCAGGTCAATCCATTTATGAAAATGATGTTGGAGCGCCCTGTAACAAATTTTGTAAATCTACTTACCCAGAATCTGCACAACCACTTTAAAAATAAATGTTTTTCATTTTGAGATATGAATTAATAATACAATCATAACATATTAATAGTGAATATATTAAGGTTTCTTCTTTACCCATTCGGCTTGATTTACGGCATCTTGTTGATGCTTCGCAACAAGATGTACGATTGGGGTATTTTTAAAGCAACCAGTTTTGACATACCCATAATTTCGGTTGGCAACCTTTCGGTTGGTGGAACAGGTAAAACACCGCATGTTGAGTACCTGATACGTTTGTTAAGTGATGAGTATAAAATAGCAGTGCTTAGTCGGGGTTATAAACGCAAAACTAAAGGCTTTAAAATTGCCGATGACAATTCAACCGTAGCTGATATCGGAGATGAAGCGCTTCAGATCAACAAAAAGTTTAAAAATATCCTGGTAGCAGTAGATGAAAATAGGGTGAATGGTATTCGTAAAATCAAAAAACAGTATCCTAACATTGAGGTTATCATCCTCGACGATGCTTATCAGCATAGGTCTGTTAAGCCTGGTTTGTCTATTCTTTTAACCGATTTTCATAAACTCTATACTTCAGATTACATTTTGCCGGTTGGGAAATTACGCGAGTTCAGAGCAGGAGCTTCACGCGCTGACATTATAATAGTTACTAAAACAATGAGGCCTCTTTCTCCAATTTTGGCCAGAGATTTAAACGATACTATAAAACCATTATCACATCAACAATTATTCTACTCTTATATCAATTACTTACCGCTTCGGCCAACAACCTTAACTGATAAAAATCAGTTAGCACATAAAATCAGTTCGGTGTTGATCTTTGCCGGAATTGAGAATATTTATCCATTGCTCGATCACGTTTCAAGAATGGTAAATTACATGGAGTATTTGAAGTTCAGCGATCATCACTTATATTCGGAAAGAGACCTGAATCTGATAAGAGAAAAATTTGATAACCTGCTGGGAAAAGATAAAATAATTATAACTACCGAAAAAGATATAGTTAGGTTGATCTGCCCTCAGGTACCGGCTCAACTTGCTGATGTGCCCCTATTTTATTTACCTATTGAAATAAAAATACATAACGAATACAGCAAAGAATTCAATAATAAAATTAAAGATTATGTACGAAAAAATAGAAAAGACACGACTATTCATTGAGAATATGATTGGCATAAAGCCAGAAATCGGTATTGTATTAGGAACTGGTCTTGGAAATTTCACAAACAAGATGGAAATTATAAAATCTATTCCTTACAATACAATTCCAAATTTTCCTCTTTCCACAGTACAGGGACATCGGGGACAATTGATTTTAGGTAAAATTGGAGGCAAAATCTGTATTGCCCTTCAAGGTAGATTTCATTATTATGAGGGTTATTCCATGCAAGAGGTAACTTTTCCGATACGTGTAATAGCAAGGCTTGGCATCAAATATCTGTTCCTTTCTAATGCCAGTGGTGGAACCAATCCCGACTACGAAGTTGGCGACATAATGATAATTGAAGACCACATCAATTTAACAGGTCAAAACCCATTGATAGGACCAAATGACGATCGTTTAGGTCCTCGTTTTCCCGACATGAGCGAGGTATATGATAAAAAGCTGATTGCTTTAGCTAAATCCATTGCAACAGATTATAAGATCACAGTGCAATGTGGGGTTTATGCTGCTGTAACTGGGCCTAATTATGAAACGCCTGCCGAATACCGGTATATCCGAAAAATTGGCGCCGATGCTGTTGGTATGTCCACAGTACCCGAAGCTATAGTAGCGCGCCATATGAATTTGCCCTGCTTTGCAATATCAGTCATTTCAGACCTTGGCGTTGAAGGTAAGATAGAAAAAATTACACATGAAGAGGTAATTGATGCCGCAAGTCTTGCCGAGCCACTTATGACCAAACTGATTAAAAAAATGATACAAGAATTATGATTTTGGTCAACATCATTTAAAAAGTTATTATGAGAAAGAGTTAAGTGTAACAAAATCGGCAATTTAGAATATTTCCTTAATTTTGGCGCCAATTTTTTAAAATTAATAATAAAAGAAAATAGTAAAAAAATTATGAAAAGAGACGTTCAGGTATTTGATATTATTAAGCGCGAACGCGAAAGACAGATGCATGGTATTGAGTTGATTGCATCAGAGAATTTTGTTAGCGATCAGGTTCTGGAGGCTATGGGTTCGGTAATGACTAATAAATATGCCGAAGGTTATCCAGGGAAACGTTATTATGGTGGTTGCGAAATGGTTGATCTGACTGAGCAGTTAGCTATTGATCGTGCCTGCGAACTTTTTAATGCAGAGTATGCTAATGTGCAGCCACATTCCGGTGCACAGGCCAACATGGCAGTATTTTTAGCTTGTCTGAAACCGGGAGATACTTTTATGGGGCTTGACCTTTCGCACGGTGGGCATCTGTCGCATGGCTCTCCAGTAAACTCCTCCGGTATTCTCTACAATCCAATAGCTTATGGTGTTTCAAAAGAGACCGGCATTATTGATTATGATCAAATGGAAAAAACCGCTAAAGAGCATAAACCTAAACTGATTGTTGCTGGCGCTTCGGCCTACTCACGCGACTGGGATTTTGCTCGTATGAGAGCCATTGCCGATGAAGTGGGCGCACTGCTAATGGCTGATATTGCTCATCCAGCCGGACTCATCGCTCGAGGAGTATTGAATGACCCATTACCACATTGCCATTTCATTACCACCACAACCCACAAAACGTTACGCGGACCACGCGGAGGTATGATACTTATGGGGAAAGATTTTGAAAACCCATGGGGGCTTACAACGAAAAAAGGAGAGGTAAAGATGATGTCAGACCTGATCAATTCAGCTGTATTTCCCGGAATACAAGGAGGGCCGCTTGAGCATGTTATTGCAGCAAAAGCTGTTGCTTATGGTGAAGCGCTATCCGATGAATATATGGAGTATATAGTACAAGTAAAGAAAAATGCCGCAGTAATGGCTAAAGCTTTTATCGAAAAAGGATATCATGTAATCTCCGGCGGAACAGATAACCATCTGCTGCTTATTGATTTACGCACTAAATTCCCTGATATTACAGGAAGAAAGGTGGAAAATACACTCGTACAAGCTGATATTACAGTAAATAAAAATATGGTTCCCTTTGATAGCCGCAGCCCATTCCAAACTTCAGGACTTCGCTTAGGTACGCCAGCAATAACTACACGCGGGCTGAAAGAGGAACACATGCAACCAATTGTTGACTATATTGATAAAGTTATCTCCAATATTGACAACGAATCATTAATTAGTGAAGTGAAAAAAGAGGTAAACAAAATGATGAATAAATTCCCATTATTTGCCTACTAATTTTTTGCTAACTATCTTTATTACAGAATAATAAAAAAATATATAAATACTTTTGAACTTCTTTTTCAAAAAGAGGTTTATTTCAAAAATTTATTAATCCAATAACTTAACAATTAATAATTTTTATTTATGAGAAAGATTTCATTGTTAATCCTTCTATTTATCGGGCTTACAGTTTATTCACAAGATGATGCGAGCCAGCAAGAAGCGCCAAGCCGTTGGAAAAGAAACGGTATCGCCAGTCTCCAGCTCAATCAGGCAAGTTTTAATAACTGGTCGGCTGGTGGTGAGAACTCATACGCATTTCTTGCATTAATGAAGTATTACGCTGATTATGCACACGAAAACTTTTCTGTTGACAACAACCTTAACTTAAAATATGGACTACAAAGTGTAGGTAAAAATGCTCTACGAAAAAATGAAGACCTTATTGAGTGGAACACTAAGATTAATCAGAAGTTTTCGAAAAAATGGAGCGCTAGCGGCCTTATTAATTTTACCTCACAATTTGCAAATGGTTACAATTATCCGGATGATTCAACGGTCATTTCCAAATTTTTAGCGCCAGCGTACCTGACTATCGCACCCGGTATTTTATATAAACCGGTTGACTATTTCAGTATTTTGTTTACACCTGCCTCTTTACGTGCAATCTTTGTTACCGACCAAGAACTGGCTGATCTGGGAGCCTTTGGCGTTGATCCGGCAGAATTTAACGAACAAGGTGCAAAAGTTACTGACGGGAAAAATAGTAAGATTAAACTTGGCGCCTTTGCTGAGTTTTATCTTAAAAAAAATGTAAAAACAGATCTTGATCTCGAATCAAAATTGAACTTTTTTTATAACTATTTACCCGATAATGCCTTACCAAGTGGAAAGATTCCATTGGATATAAACTGGCAAAACTTTGTTAATTACCGGATCAGCAAATGGTTTTCGACTACCTTTTTTATTCATCTGGCATATATGCCTACCGATATCCGTATTGAATCCATACCTCCACCAAGTGGAATTGGCGGCAATGAATTGAAAGTAACGCCGAATAACAAGGTTCAATTGAAACAGACATTTGGAATTGGAATAGCTTATAATTTTTAACTTTTCTTAATCGAACTATATATTCAAAACTATGAGTATAATAAAAGAATTTAAAGAGTTTGCCTTGCGTGGCAATGTAATTGACCTTGCTGTAGCTGTGGTTATTGGCGGGGCTTTTGGAAAAATTGTTTCATCTTTTGTTGCCGATGTGTTAATGCCTCCAATTGGCTTGCTTTTGGGTGGCGTTAATTTTACTGATTTGGTTATTACCCTAAAAAAAGCTCAAGGCGATGTGGCTGCTGTAACTTTACAATATGGAAATTTTATACAGGCAGTTGTGGACTTTCTAATCATCGCTCTTGCAATTTTCATGATGATAAAAGCAATAAATTTAGCGAAGAAAAAAGAAGAAGAAGCTCCAGCGCCTCCACCAGAACCAACAAAGGAAGAGACACTATTAACAGAAATCAGAGATCTGTTAAAAAAGTAATTTTAATTTTGGTAAACGAAAAAAGCCGCCTTGAAAATTATGGCGGCTTTTTATATCGAATCACGAGTTGTTCAATAACTTACACTATCTTCTTTATACTGAAATATTCGGAAATCATTATCCCATCAATAGTTATTTTATTACAATTTCATCAGCAAAAATCCAGGCATTATTACCGGCTCCTTTATGCCAATCGGGACAATACCCTCTGTTTTTTCCAATGATTTTTATATATCTTGTGGAAATAGGAGCAAATTTTAAAGTGAAATCGTGCGATTGTATGTTCCAGTCATCCTCAGATATTGGGTTTTTAACATTTCCAATAAATCTGAATTTTTTGCCATCATCCGAAATTGAATATTCCACAAACTCCGGCATAAAAATCCATGCATTTACATCTTGAAAAAAGCCGGTACTTAAAGTGCTGATCCTCATAGTTTTTCCTAAATCAACAACAGCTTCGAGATTTACACCTTCATAACCTTGCCAACGTCCGGTACGGAAATCGTTGCCACCGTGTTGATGATCAATTAGCGCTATGTTTCCCCCTGCGCTATACTGCGGAGCGAAAGGATATTTTATAGTAATAGTCCTCCCAGGCTCTATTTTGACAAATTTAGCCTCAATTATAAAGCTATCAATTTGATCATTTCTCTTTGCTTTCGCCTTAATTATAGTAGTGGATTCAATAGTGATTGGGTTAGTATATTGGATGAATGTGTTGTTTTCATCATTCATGATTTTATATTTAATTTCAGCCAGTGGGTCGGCGCAAGCAAGCTCAATGGTTTGAGTGTCAAAAAAGACGCTATTCCCTGATTTTATGAAAGGAACAGGGGTTATTAGCTTATCGGTTATATGTGTTATTGGTATTTGTTCTTCTGATGTCCCCCAACTTTTATTGGGCTTATTTCCCATTTCGAATATCAATAGACCCCCATTCATTATCTGCTGATGTGAAATATAACTGTTAGGCCAGATTTTACCGTTTAATGTTGCTTTTTGAATGTATTTGTTCTCTTTCGATAAGCCCTTTGCCAGTATTACAAAAGTGTTTCCGTTTTCTAATGAGATAGTAATCTTATCCATCATTGGCGTACCAATTGTGTAAAAAGGCGATCCTGGCGTTACCGGATAAAAGCCCATTGCACTAAATACATACCAAGCTGACATTTGGCCACAATCTTCGTTTCCGCACAACCCGTCGGGATGATGAGTATAAAGATTATCCATAATCTTCCGAAGAATTTCTTGTGTTTTCCAGGCTTTACCGGCATAGCTGTAAAGATATGCCATGTGATGACTTGGTTCGTTGCCGTGAGCATATTGCCCGATGAGGCCTGTAATGTCGGCTTGATGCCTGCCAGTGGTAACTGAACTTTCGGTAAACATCTGGTCAAGGCGTTGAACGAAATTCTCTTTCCCTCCCATTAATTCCATTAAACCTGAAATATCCTGCGGAACAAAAAAGCTGTACTGCCATGAGTTTGCCTCTGTATAATTGAAGTTAACCTCTGCAGGGTCGAAAGGGGTAAAACGGGTTTCGTTATTTTTGGCACGCATGAAGCCGGTTTCCGGGTCATAAATATTTTTATAGTACTGTGCCCGCATGATGAAGTCATCGTATGTTTCAGTATCGCCCATTTCTTTTGCCATAACTGCTATACACCAGTCATCATAGGCATACTCGAGAGTCTTTGACACCGATTCCGGTTCAGCATCAGAGGGGATATATCCTTTAGTTTTATAACTATCAAGACCGTAATGGCTTTGTGTCGCACTTTTAACACAGGCTTGTAGCGCTAAATTAACATCGAAATTCCTGATGTTTTTCATATAAGCATCAACAATGACAGGCACTGCGTGATATCCAATCATGCAGTTGGTTTCGTTTGCAGCAAGCTCCCAAACAGGTAGTAAACCACCTTGCTTGTGATGTAAAAGCATTGTGTTTATTAAGTCGCTGGTAAGTTGTTGATGTGTGATGGTCAATAGCGGATGTAGCGCTCTGAAGGTATCCCAAAGGGAAAATACTGTATAAATCTCTCTATCCTGACTAATATGTATCTTCATATCGTGCCCACGATATGCCCCATCTGTATCGGTAAAAATGTTAGGCGCTATCATGCTGTGGTATAGCGATGTGTAAAAAATTTTCTTTAGATTTTTATCATTGGATTCTGCCTTTATTTTACTAAGTTCCATTTCCCATTTTTGCGAAGCCATTGTTTTTGTTTGTTCAAAATCCCAACTTGGAATCTCTTGCATTCGATTCAGCTTTGCTCCTTCGGTATTTACTGCCGAAATGCCTACTTTTATTAAAACAATCTCTTCGTCTTCAGTTTGAAAATTTACCCATGCTTTAATGTTTTTCCCTTGGGCATATTGTAATCCTTCGTCTATTTTGTTATCTACCGAAATACCGTAACCGGCGAAAGGTTTCGAAAACTCAGCATTAAAAAAGACCCATTGGTTATCAGCCCAGCCCTTAGTGCGGCGTAAGCCCTCTATTTCAGTATCACTTACAAACCTTATCCATAAATCGAGGATTTGATCTGAAGTAACACCTTCGAAAAGATCAATTATAATGTTTGCATTTTCAGTTTTTGGGAAGGTGTATTTGTGGAAACCAGCCCTTTGGGTTGTGGTTAACTCTACGTTAATGTTATAATCATTAAGTAAGACCTGATAATAGCCTGGGCTGGCAGTTTCGGTTTTATGGCTGAATTTCGATTGATAACCAGATTCATTATTTTCATCTTTAGTG
>Ga0208822_1002741_pt1 | contig 11004 bp, 9 predicted proteins | sample AD_STIC08_MetaG_FD_184435 | JGI IMG/M metagenome (GOLD analysis project Ga0208822, IMG submission 184435) | Active sludge microbial communities of municipal wastewater-treating anaerobic digesters from USA - AD_STIC08_MetaG (SPAdes) (version 2) | ecosystem: Engineered > Bioreactor > Anaerobic >...
GGCGACGACCACGCTCTGGACATGGCCCGTCGCCTTGTGGAAAATCCGAAAATCCTTGGATTCAAGCTCCAGCTTCTGGTTCAGAATTTTTATCCGTTCGACGAGCGGCTCTTCGGCCTCTACGACCTGGTGATGAAAAAGAACAAGCGCATTCTTTTTCACACCGGAACCGGCCCGGTGGGGAATCCCTATGTCGGCCTTGAGCCGTTCATGAAAGTTCTGGATCGGTTTCCCGACCTGCCCGCTACCATCGCCCATCTGGGAGCACATGAATATGCCGGTTTCATGGAGCTTGTGGACCGGCATCCGCAGCTGTATCTTGACACCGCCTTCTGTTTTTTGCCCGCGCCCTACGACGGATACAACCTCGGCCCCGGGTATCTTGAAAAATACAAATCCAGGATTTTATACGGATCGGATTATCCCAACCTGATCACGCCGTGGGAAGCGGAGATTGAAAATCTTCTGAAAATGAATCTTTCTCCGGAATTTTACGATCGGATTTTTTACGACAACGCAGCCGCGTTGATCCGTTCCCTGACGGCGCAAGGAGAGACCGGGGAATCCGGCCTTACATCAGGTTGAAAAAAAGACGCAGCGCGCTTGCAGGCTGACCTGACAGCTTGGTTGACGTTAAAAAATGCAAGCCGGGCAAAAGCGCGAACGGGCGCCCGGGAGAAAAGGAGAAATTCCATGAACCATGTCCACCACGTACATCTCTTTGCGTCGGATATCGAAAAGAGCCTGGCCTTTTATCAAAACGCCTTTGGCGGAAAAATTATTCTGGATGAGAATATGGCCGGGGCAAGAAACGTGTTCATGAGAGTCGGCACCGGGCGGATTCATTTCTACGATCAGGCGCCTTCCTTCTCCGGCAGGGGAAGCATCCACCACTTCGGGATTCAGACGGACGATATCGAAGGCGTGGTCGAAAAGCTCAAGGCCATGGGCGTGCCTTTTAAAAAGGGCGTCACGGACATCGGCGTATGGAAATACGTCATGGTGCCGGCTCCCGATCACGTGCTCATCGAGCTGTTTCAGGTGAACCGGGACGCGCTTCCGGAGGACTACCGAAGCTATTTCGATTGAATCCCGCCGTTGCGGGACGAGCAGTCATCCTCCGCAGCCTGCCGCGATATCATGACCTTCATTTCATCCCTCGACAGCTTGCTCTGGGGGGGGATCCGCCCCGGAGGCAGGCGCGTTTTCCGGAGTCCGGCGACTACGGCAGGGCCGGGTACCGGCCCGCGCTGCCCAAAACATTGATGTTCTTGTGCTTGATCAGTTCGATCAACTCGGCGCGCGCAGGTCCGAGATACTTGCGTGGGTCAAACTCACCGGGGTTTTCAGCGAAAACTTTGCGAATCGCCGCGGTCATGGCCAGCCGGCCGTCGCTGTCAATATTGATTTTGCAAACGGCGCTTTCGGCGGCGCGGCGAAGCTGCTCTTCGGGAATGCCGACGGCCGCTTCCAGCCGGCCGCCGTATTGATTGATCATCGCGACATACTTCGGTACAACCGACGATGCACCATGCAGAACAATGGGAAATCCGGGAATGCGTTTTTCGATCTCCTCCAGAATATCAAAACGGAGCGAAGGGGGAACCAGAACCCCATCTGCATTCAGGGTGCAGTCTTGGGGTTTAAACTTGAACGCGCCGTGACTCGTCCCGATGGAGATCGCCAGGCTGTCCACGCCTGTTCTGCCGGAAAATTCTTCCACATCCTCGGGGTTTGTATAATGCGACTGTGCGTGGGAAACTTCATCTTCGATTCCGGCAAGGACGCCCAGTTCAGCTTCTACCGAGACATTCCGCGGATGCGCATATTCCACGACTCTTTTCGACAGGGCAATATTGTCTTCAAAGGGAAAATGTGACCCGTCGATCATGACGGATGAAAATCCACTGTCGATACAGGATTTTGCCAGTTCAAAACTGTCGCCGTGGTCTAGATGCAGTGCGATGGGGATCGTGCCTCCCATCCTTCGGGCAAAGGCGACGGCGCCTTGCGCCATATACCGCAGAAGGGTCTGATCCGCGTATTTCCGGGCGCCGCCGGATACCTGCAGAATGACGGGGGACGCGGTTTGAACGCAGGCGGCAATGATGGCCTGAAGCTGTTCCATGTTGTTAAAATTATAAGCGGGAACGGCATACTTTTCAGTAAAGGCCTTCTGAAACATTTCCCCGGTGTTCGACAAACCCAGCGATCGATAGCTTACGGTTTTCATTTTTTAATCTCCCAAATCCCTCATCTTTTTCCCGGCCTTGAGATTTCCCTCGATCTGCTCCAGCGTCACTCCCCGCGTTTCCGGAACAAAAGCCGCGACGAAGGCGATGGCCAGGATGCAGAAGAAGGCAAACAGGAAAAAGATGGAGGCATGGCCGTGAGCCTCCATAAAAGTAAGGGCGTTGTCCATCAGCAGACCGGCGAAGGTCCAGTTCACCATGGTCGTCACGGTCATTCCCACTTCGCGCCCCCTGATCGGAAAGATCTCCGAGCAGACCAGCCAGGCCACCGGCCCCCAGGAAACGGCAAACCCGAAGATGTAGAAAATGACCGCGGCCAGCAAAATGCCCTTGGGCGCTAATCCGATCGCCGCCGGGTCGGACGGGTTGCCGATATAAGCAAAAGCTCCGCCCGCCGCCGTCATGCTGATCATCATGCAAAGTGCGCCTACGTAAAGGAGCTTCTTTCGGCCCCATTTTTCCACAAGCCGGATGGCGGGAAAGGTAAAGAGCATGTTGACCGTCGGCACGGTCATCATCGCGATCATGCCGGCCAGTCCCGCATATCCGAAAATGGTCGGGGCGTAGTAAATCATTACGTTGATTCCCACCAGCTGCTGGAACACCTGCAGGAAAATTCCCACCAGCAGGATTTTGATGAAGTAGCCTTTCAACAGGTTGCCGATCCGGAAACCCCGGCGGCCTAAGGTCGCCTCCATATCATGAATTTCGCGCAGGACGTCTTCCGGGGTGTTGAGCGTTTTTTGAAGAACCGCCGTTGCCTCATCTTTTCTTCCCTTCAACATGAGCCACCGCGGACTCTCCGGCAGAAAAAGGCTCCCCGCGAACATCAGGCCGGCAAACACAACGATCACGGAAAACATCAGGGGAAGCGCCGTCTCGGGGGATGAGATCCACTGGGCGATGATGAAATTGGTCAGGGAGATCAAAAAGATGCCGATGGTGATGAGCAGTTGAAACAGCGTTCCCATGGCGCCGCGAATTGAAGCGGGGGCCGTTTCCGACAGGTACAGCGGTACGATAAAGGAGGCGATGCCGATGGCGAATCCCAGCAGGAACCGGCAGACGTACATGACTGCCAGCGGGGGAAGCAGCGCGGAGACAAGGGAAGAAGCGCAGAAGATGAATCCCGAAAGCACCAGACTTCTTTTACGCCCCAGATACCGGGCCAGGAGGCCCGAGAGAAGCGCGCCGATGACGCCGCCGGTTGCCAGAATGGAGGAATAATGTTCTGCGGACCGAATGTCCAGTCCGTAAACCTTCCGGATCGTGTCCAGGGAATTGGCGATGAATCCCTGATCCAGTCCGAAGAGAAGGCCGCCCAGCGCCGCGGTTCCGCAAATGTAAAAAACAGTGGTCTTGTATCCTGATCTCATGTCACCTCCCCGAAATCCCGGATTTAAAAATCTACACTGACCTTCACGCCGACGGCCAGCGCATTGGAAATGGCGCCGGTTCCCGCCGGACGGATGATGTACTGGATGTCCGGCTGAATGCCGATTCCACGGCCGACGAGGAACAGGTGGTTGAACTCGATGACGGCCTCGTGGCTTTTCGTCTCCAGTCCGGCGGCCCGGAGGCCGTCCTTGTAGTCTTTTCCGAAAAAGCCCGCGGTAACGGCCAGCCCCGTCCGATCCCGTGGACGGGTGCAGAAGAGCCCCTCATAGACCAGCCCGGCATTGAAGTAGCTCGTCATCGGATTGGTCTTGTCCGTGAGGCTCAGGACCAGCGAGCCGAAGGCGGAAAGTCCCCGTCTTTCGCCGGGCGATTCGCGGTAGAGCATCTGATCCGCGAGCAGCCAGATCATCGCGCCACCGGTTGTGGTGACGTTTCCCATTCTGCTTACGTCCAGAAACCGGCCGGTCATGTAAAATCCGCCGATCTTGTACACGCCCGGCAGAGCGCTGTCCGAGCCGCGGTTCACGTGGTAGCGGATTTCGCCCGCCAGCGTGACGCCGTTGTTGCCGAATTTCCACCAGGTGCCGTGCAGGTTTTGGTTTTCACCGGCCGGGTCGCCTCTTCTTCCCTCCGGATCTCCGTCGTAGAGGGCGGCCTGGAAGGTCCAGTTGCGCGACGGTGTGTCGAGGGCCGCCCGCGCGCCCCACGTGGCCAGCGGGTAGGCGGTGAATGTGAAGGGGTTTTGGAGAAAAACCGGCTTCGGGCTGCCGCAGAAGGAGTTGTTGAGGAACTGGCAGTAAAGATCCGAGCGGAGAAAGTCATCGTTGGCGACCAGACGGCCGTAGGCTAAATCGATCCGGTCGTCCGCGAGGCGGGTGTTGAACTGCACGTTCACCAGCTTGAAGGTCTGCCCGCCGTAGAGTTCCTGAACGGGAAAGGTGTTTCCGTCCTGGGATGGCGCGATGAAGCGCGCCGACACACTGTCGCCGTCACGCTGCGACATCTTGACCAGAAACGTGGTGCGGGGAATGCCGGTAAGCTTTGCCAGATCGAACAGGAGCGCAAGGTCGATGTTGTCGGCGTAGGTCCCGCCCTGCTTTTCGCCGCCTGCAACATTGAACATGGTTTCCGTCGAGTAGTTCAGACCGACCCGGACGCCCGAATGATGCAGGCGGTCCCGTACGCCGCTCCAGTTCCCGGTCAGGTAGTCGCGGGTCGGAAAGGCAGTCTCCGCGGCCGGTGCGATTTCCTGTGCGGCGGCGAGGACTACCCCGGAGAAGAGAAAAATCAGGACGATGGCCAGGGCGGCAAGAGGCGGGGCGGGATGAAAAAGAGGCGGTCGATTCATGGGCCGGTTGCTCCTTCCGGTCGGTGATGCGCTATTTTTTCAAATAATCATGGACCACTTTCCCGTAAGGCAGCGTCAGGTCGGATGTAAAATGAACGCACGACACAATTCTTTTGACGGGGAGGGACGCCACCGGCGCCAGGGCGTGATGAAATAACTGAAGGGCGGCGGGCCCTGTCCAGGCGCCCTTGACCGTCACGTCCCTGAGGTTGTACTGCACCAACTGCCGGACGACGGTGGAGCCGTCCGGGCCGGGGATGATTTTGAGGAGATAATTGGGAACGTCTTCCAGCGATTTTTTAATGGCCTGGCCGTCAACAGGTGCGTATTTGAATCCCATGGTGCCGACGGCAACCTCCACGGAGCCGTACTTCAGGCGTCCCACCAGGGTGTCCCTGCCGACGGGATCGACGCCCAGCGACGGGTAAGCCAGTTTTTTCGGGAAGCCCCAGATTTCGCGCCCCGCGACAATCGGCGCCTCATCATCCAGAAACATGGAAAGCACATACTGTCCTTTTTGTCCTTTGAAGATGACCGGGACAACCTGGCCGGCTTCGGTGTAGCTTCCGAACCCGCTGGAATCGGGCATTTTGATGAACTCAAATTTGACCAGCGCTTCGGGGATTTCCAAAGGCTCGGGTACCTGTTTGCGCAGCGCTTCCATGTCGGTTTCGTAGGTGATGATGAGAAATTCCCTGTCGATGAAGCGATAGGGCCCGGGAGGATAGGATGGACTGTGCGCCGGCATGGCAAAAGCGCTTCCGACGGGGACCGGTTGACCGGGATTTTCTGCGGCGCAAACCCACCCGCAGGACAAAAAACACAAAGCGACAGCGAGACAAATCATGATTTTCTTCATCGGCTTCTCTCCCCTTTTGTTTTCATCATCTCAAATCTTCAACAGTCTTCTTTTGCCGCGTGGCCTGAAAGCGGCTCGGGCCATTTCGCTAGGCAGCGTTTTTCTCGCTACGGCGCGGCCGCTTTTCCGCCCATTCGAAATAGGTTTCGATCACGTAAAGCGCCTCCTGAATGGTTGGATAAACGGGGAATCCCGCCTTGCGCAGCGCGTTGAAGGTGGAAATCCGGACGCGCTCGGCCTCCAGATCATTTTCCAGAAAACACGACAGAACGGGGATCACCGGCTTTTTGATTTGCCGGGCCATTTCCATGATGCTGTGCGCGCTGTTGGTCACCTTGAGAAACAATTCCGCGTGCATGATATATTCAACGGAAAAATAGGGAACGATCACATCGATGTTGTCGTCTTCGTTCAGGGCTTTCATGGTGTGCAGCATCACGTTGAAGTCGAAACCGAAGGCTCCGAGATCGACGGGATTGGTCGTCGAGGTGTTGACGCCCATGATTTTTTCGCTGATCATCCGCTGCGTGCGGGGGCTCAGTTCGGGAAGCAATACCCCCGAGGCAGCGGCCAGGTCGGAGAACAGCACGGAGATGCCGCCGCCGGCGCCCATGAATCCCACGCGCCTCCCGCGCGGGAATCGTTGCGCGGTGCCCAGCATCGCCAGATTCATCAACTCTTCGAAATTATCCACCAGCAGGCCGCCGTGCTGCCGTACGGCCGCGGCCCAGATCGTGTAATTGCTGGCCATGGCGCCCGTGTGGCTGGCCGCCGCCTTCGAACCCAGTTCGGTCTTGCCTCCCTTGAGAATGATTACCGGCTTTTTGGCCGTCGTGCGTTTCAGCGCTTTCAGAAATTTGTTCACGTCCTTGATGTCTTCCACGTAGCACGCGATCAGGCTGATCTTGTCGTCATCCGCCAGATACTCCAGATAATCCTCCAGGCGCAGATCGATCTGGTTTCCGTAGGAGACGACTTTGTTGAGCCGGATGTCCCGGGTGGTTGCCATGGCCACAAAGCTGGACGTGATTCCGCCGGACTGTCCCAAAAAGGCGATTGAACCGGGCCCTTCCTGCAGATTCGTCAGTCGGAAAGAAACTTTCGATTCGAAGCATTGAACGCCGATGCAGTTGGGGCCGACGATCCGGAGATGTCCCTTGCGGGCTTCCCGGATGATCTCCTGCTCCAGTTGAAGATTCCCCGTTTCTCCGAAGCCGGATGTGAAGAAATGAATAAACTTGATTTGTTTGCGGACGGCCGCTTTGACAATGTCCACGGACTGCTCGACGGGCGCCGCGACGATGGCAAAATCAACGGGCTCCGGGAGGTCGTCGATGGACGCATAGGTCTTCACGCCGGACACTTCAACGCGGCGGGGGTTGACAGGATAAAGAGCGCCGGTAAAGCCGTTTGCCTGCAGAATCTGGAAATAGGGCAGTTTGCCGCCGCCCAGATTGTCGGATGCGCCGATGACGGCGACGCTTTTGGGATAAAATAAGGGGTCTAAACTCATAGTGTTTCTCCTTCTTCAAATTTTCTTTGTGGGCGTGGCGCAGCGCCGATTTTTTTACGCCCGCAAAGGACTTTTTTAAACCGGCGCTATATTACAGCTTTGAAGCAACGTTGCAAGAAAAATCATTGACCGTCAAGACGGTCTTGACAAACGGACGGTCGTATCTGTATGTTGACACAAAATAAATTTACAGGATCCAACCATGTCATTTGTCAGACCGGATATCATTCGACCCCCCAGCGAGCATGCCAGCTATTATCTGCCCCTGACGTCGGGGTGTTCCAACAATTCCTGCGCCTTTTGCGCGTTTTCCTTCACGACTCTCGGCATTCGCGACCTCGATGACGTGAAACGTGAAATTGACGCCATGTCCCTGTATGCAAAAAGCCGCATGTGGATGGCGGGCCAGCCGGACATCGTCTATGCCATCCTCCGCCAGTGGGACGGCAAAAGGGTGTTTCTCCAGGACGGCGACGCTCTGGTTTATCCGTATCCCCGGCTGATGGAGGCTCTTCAGTATCTCAATGGGAAATTTCCCGCCCTGGAACGCATTGCCAGCTACGCCACGCCGCAGGATGTTTTGCGGCGAAGCGTTCAGGAGTTGCGGGACCTGAAAAAGCAGAAACTCGGCATTCTTTACATGGGGGTGGAAAGCGGCGACGACGACGTCCTGAAGAAGATCCGGAAAAACGTCAGTCATGACCAGATGGTGGAGGCCGCCAAAAAGGTGAAGGCCTCCGGCATTCTCCTGTCCGTCACCGTGATCCTCGGGCTGGGCGGCGTCGCGGGAAGCGAGAAACACGCGCTGGAGACGGCGAGAATTCTGACGGAGATGGACCCGGATTACGCCGGCGCCCTGACACTGACGCTGATTCCCGAAACGGAGATTTACAAAGAGTGGGAGAGCGGCCGGTTTGAAATGATCACGCCGTTTGACTCGCTCAGGGAATTGAAAACGATGGTGGAGCATTCGACCTTTTCCAACTGCTTTTTCAGCTCCATGCACGCTTCCAATTATTTCTCCATCCGCGGTTCGATGCCGAAGGACAAAGGCAAAATCCTCCGGCAGCTTCAGGCGCTGCTGTCGCGGCGGGATCCCAACATGCTTCGCCCGGAATTTATGCGGGGACTGTAAAAGGGATGTTTATTGCCCGAAGAATGTAATAGGAAACTTGGCGAGCGGTATTTTTGATTTCATGCATCCTGTCTTCAACCCTGAGAGGCGATGACGTGTATGACAAAAGACTCCCTGTCCGTTCCGAGAAATTTTGTGCGAACCTTTCCGTCGCGCCTGATCATCCTGTTTTTGACGATTCTTTTTGTCTGCTGCGCGGCGCAGATCTTTTCCGCCGGGATTTCCTGCGCCGCCGCACCGCCGGATACGCAAGGCGCAAACGGACAGAACTCTAAAAAGCATCTCCTGGTTATTACTTCCCAGCCGTATCTGACCGACTGGTTCGATACGCTCAATCGCGCCATGCGGAAAACCCTTTTCCCCGCCTTGTCCTCCGACAGCAAGATCAGCTACGAATACATCGGCAGTGAGAGTTTGACGGATGAGGATTACGACGTCAAGCTGATGGATTTTCTCCGGGAGAAATATGCCAATATTAAAATAGATATGGTCCTGGCCTTCATGCCTGTGAGCTGTCAGTTCATCCTGGACCACGGGGAGTCGCTTTTCCCGGGGATTCCCGTCGTCTTTGTTCTTCCCGCCAAAAAACAACTGGCGGTGATTTCCGGCAGACCCCAGTCCGGTCTGGTCCGGAGCGGCGCCAACGCCATACCGGATACGATCGAGCGCATTCGCGTTCTTCTCCCGGAAACGCAGCGTCTGGTCGTCGTGTGCGGCAGCGGCGCGGACGATCTGAACTATCAAAAAGTAGCCCAAGAGGCTCTTGCGGGAAAGGGATGGCCCAAAACCGTGGAATATCTGCAGGGCCTGCCGGCCGGGGAACTGGCGGCGACGCTCGAGCGCCTCCCGGAAGCATCGGCCGTTCTGATGCTCGTTTATCTTCAGGATCGGGATGGGAAGCCCCTGACCACGGTCCAGGTCATGAAAGCCGTCGCACCGCGTTCGAAGGCGCCGATCTTCTCCTTTTACGACACGGTTCTCGGACTGGGCATTGTCGGCGGCAAGCTGTCCAGCGCGGAAGCTTACGGGGAAGCGTCCGCTCAAACGGCCCTGAAGCTGCTTCGGGCGGGGCCGGACGCGCCGCTTACGGAAACCGTTGCGGAGGCCCGCGACATCTACGACTGGCGGCAAATCGAGAAATGGAAGATTTCCCCGGAAAGACTTCCCGACCGCAGCGATATCCGCTACCGGCAGGTGACCTTCTGGGAGGAAAACAGAGGCAAGATTATTGCGGTGGCGGCGATTATTCTTCTCCAGGCGGTGCTGATTCTGGCGCTGCTGTTCAACCTGTCCCGTCGAAAGCGCGCGGAGGCGGCGCTTCGCGACTCTGAAAAAACCTCCCGCAGCCGTCTGGAGGAGCAGGTGCGCGAGCGCACCGCGGAGCTGGAAGTCGCCAAGGAACGTGCCGAATCCGCGGACCATTTGAAATCGGCTTTTCTGGCCACCATGTCCCACGAACTGCGCACGCCGCTCAATTCCATTATCGGTTTTACCGGCATTTTGCTGCAGCGTCTGGGAGGGCCCCTGAACGAAGAGCAGGACAAGCAGCTATCCATGGTTTATAACAGCGCCAGGCATTTGTTGAATCTCATCAACGACGTCCTGGATCTCTCCAAGATCGAGGCAGAACAGCTCAATGTCGCCCACGAGTCGTTCAATCTGCGCGAGTCGCTGGAGAATGTGTTGAAAACGTCCCAGCCGCTGGCGGACAGCAAAGGAATATCGCTTTCGGCGGACATCGCGCCGGATATCGGCACGATCATCAGCGATCGCCGCCGGGTGGAGCAGATCCTTCTCAATCTGCTGAGCAATGCCGTCAAATTCACCGAGCAGGGAGGTGTCCGGCTGCGCGGCTTTGTGAAAGACCGTAAAATTGTTCTGGTGGTTTCCGATTCGGGAATCGGCATCAAGCCGGAAGACATGGGCAAGCTCTTCAATGCTTTCCGGCAGATTGAATCCGGCCTCACGCGCAAATACGACGGCACGGGGCTGGGCCTGTCCATCTGCAAGAAGCTGGCTCATTTGCTGGGCGGTGAGATCGAGGCGGAAAGCGTTTGGGGGCAGGGCAGCACCTTCACATTTTCATTACCGCAAGAAGGAGACAAGGCATGAAGGGGAATATCCTGGTCATTGAAGACAATGAACAAAACCTTTATCTGGTCCGGTTTATTCTGGAGAAAAACGGCTATACGGTACATGCCGCCATGGACGGGCAGACAGGCATTGACAGGGCGGCCGAGTTGAAACCGGATCTGATTCTGCTGGATATTCAGCTGCCGGTCATGGACGGTTATACGGTCGCGAAACATCTGCGGGCCGACCCTCAGGTATCGGGCATCCCCATTGTTGCCGTGACGTCGCATGCCATGGTCGGCGACCCCCATTGTTGCCGTGACGTCGCATGCCATGGTCGGCGACCGTGAAAAGGCCATGGAGGTCGGCTGCAACGGGTATATCGAAAAGCCCATCAATCCGGACACGTTCATGTCGGAAGTGGAG
>Ga0208822_1002743_pt1 | contig 11002 bp, 8 predicted proteins | sample AD_STIC08_MetaG_FD_184435 | JGI IMG/M metagenome (GOLD analysis project Ga0208822, IMG submission 184435) | Active sludge microbial communities of municipal wastewater-treating anaerobic digesters from USA - AD_STIC08_MetaG (SPAdes) (version 2) | ecosystem: Engineered > Bioreactor > Anaerobic >...
CTTTACGTTCATCTCCCCATACCCATCACGATATAGATCTCTAGCCGCCACAGGCATACCTAAAATTTTCATATAGGCTGACCTTCCTATTGGCTTTACAGAGTTGAATTGCGTTGTATGAAGTTTGCTCCATTCTTTTGTCGGCGACATTTTCAACCAAGACTCAGTCCAATATATATTAGCGTTTATTGGAACAGGCGTGTTTATATATCCACAAACACGAAGGTATTTTTTTAAAGACTCAGGTAAATCTTTTATTAATTCTTCGGTAAAAACTTCAATCTTATGAGCTTTATTCCTTTCTATCAGTTCGGATTTATCTTTGATAAAAACGCTTTTCATATCTGTACAACTTGTAAAAATTAGCAACACTAATAATACCGATAGTATTCTTTTCATTTCAAATTTAGTTTGTTGTGTTTAAGTTTAAATCAGACACTTAAACTCGTTAAAATTGCCGCTACTACACCCATGAAATTACCTGCCATGTGTACAAAAATTGCATACGCATTGTTATCATATTTTTCTTGATAATAACCGGCAATTAATCCAAGAACAAAAGTGAAAACTAGTGTTCTAACAATAAAAAAAGTGTTCGCGCCCGACGTTATCAGAATTAGATGCGCTAAACTAAACGCAACGGCACCAATCATTACCGGAACGCTAATATGCCTTTTAAATAATTTTATCCCCTTATTTTTTAAGGGCTTTAATATGTTCTGAAGAAAACCCCGAAATAAAACCTCTTCTGCCGCACTTGCATAGATAAATATAAAGAGGAAAACCTGCAATGGGGACATCAAATCAAATGCAAAATGAGATTCGACTTCGCCTCCTAAACCTTTTGTCAGAGCAACCATAAAAGTATTGACGATTATCGCTGCCAAGAACCCGAATAGTATTGGCTTTAGTATCTTTTTAAACTTAGGCCATGCCAAATTATACTTCACATGCTTTTTTAAACCGCAAATCAAAGCTATGGAAAGTATCAGCAAAGTCGTGTGCGTTACAAACGAGTAGGGAAGAAAGTTAATATTCAAATTGATGTTTCTACCCGCTAAGGTTGCTAATAAGAATACTATTGCTGTTAATAGAATTCCATAAATCATTCGTTTACTAATTTTCATTTTTCTATCTCCTATTTAATAAGTTTTTATATTGTTATTATCAAAAAATCAACCACTTGTTAACGAGTAGTTGGTTTTATATTTTTACTTCCGCAAACGATTAACCAAATTGCGAAAACCACTTCCCACAACCCGCCTGGACCGAGAAAATAGATGCTCCACTCCTTTCCAAATAGCTCCATCAGAAAGCCAAAAGCAAAAACAGCATAGCCTATGGCCCCCCAAATCGCCAACCAAGATGGTGAGACTTTATGTTTGTACAATGTCAAACACATTGGAATACTGCCAATCCCTAAAACCAACATTGCAAGAAAATATCCCAAGTCGTCGGATACAACACCTTTCAATAATATTGTCGAAAGAGCTAAGGCTTCAAAAATTCTTGTAAAAAAATAAATATTGCCAACTATTGGATTGTATCGGGTCAATGTTTTTCTCAATAAAATCCCGATAAACAGGACCATTGCCGAGTTGGCGAGAATTAGTAATGCGCCTAAATATTTTTCAGGCTTATCAGCACTTTCAAACAATTGTCTTCCGATACCGTAGGCTAAAAAAGCCAATAAAAAGAAAATCCCGATTATTCGGGCATTAAAAATTGTAACTGAATTATTTCTATCTTTCATTTCTTCAATATTCGTTGAGTTAATGAAATCATTGTCCTATAAGAGATATCGGGGTGTGCTGTTTGGTTTACGGTTCCGGCGATATAGATATTTTCTTTTGGACTGTAAAATGCCAAAGCGCCTGAAAGTCCTGAATGCCCTATAAAATATGGAATTGCACCTGTAGGATCAAAAATCCAAGGAAGCTTAAACAAATGAATGCCAACACCTGCACGCATTGGAGGAAAAATTCTGTTCCATTCTTGCAATTCGTCAATATAGGATAGTGGGAATAATTTGCCCGTGAAAAATGCTTCAATAAAAACAAGCATATCCGCAGAAACCGAAACCATTCCACCATCTGGTCCGAAAGAGGTCATTGCTTTGGGAATTTTCAACTCCTTGCTTTTATGATATAACATCTTTGGTTTTTCATCGGTTGCATCTTGATAGAGATATGTTTTTGTTAAACTAAGTGGCTGAATAATACGGTCTTGACAATTTTCAGCATACGATTTACCCGTTATGGTTTCAATGATTTTTCCTAAAAGCTGAAAATTAGCGTCCGAATATTTTGCTTTTCCTTTTGTTCCGGGCACAAAGAGAGGAGACATTTTTTTTGACCTATCAATTGATTCTTCAAAAGTCCAAAACTGATCATTGCCAGCCATTAATTCATTTTCCAAACTCTTACCGCTTGCTCCTTTGTCTTGAAAATAATCAGGAAGTCCCGATGTGTGGGAAAGCAAGTGTCTGATGGTTAATTCTTGGGAATAATCTTTGCCTTTGTAAAAGTGTAATCCCGACAAAATTGAAGCGTCAATGTATTTACTTATTTTATCTTCAAGACTTAACTTGCCTTCTGCTCTCAGTTTCATAATTATTGCAGTAGTAAACAGTTTCGTGGTACTTGCAATAAAGTAAGGCCGGTCTGTAGTTAAATTACCCGATGCCCCTTGCCAAGTTTCCGTATCTTTTTTAAAAGCAAATGATGTCCCGAATACTTTTTTGCCATCAACCACTTTATCCAAGTGAGCTTGAAGTGATTTTTCTTTTTCCGTTGTCATTTCTTATTCTATTGATAGGTTAGTGATTTTTATTCTGTTGTTTTTAATAAAGTCAAACGTCAATATTGTTAAGGAGAGTAAAGAACTTATAATTACAACCCAATAACTGTACTCATCATACTTATTGTCGGCTAATGTGTTAACTAACATTATTATAAAAAGCGCTGAGTAAACAACCCAAAAGTTTCTAAGAAATAGATAACCCAGCGCTAATAGCAATCCAATAAATCCCATAGTAACGGCTAACTCTATATCTTGAAACAGTGAGTCAATGTAAAATGAGAAAAAGAAAAAGATGCTGATTGAAATAACTAACAATACACTTTTTATATTGTTCTTTTTCCAATCGTTTATCGTGTTCGGAATTAATAAAAACGCAAACAAGCCAATTCCAAGAGACATCGGGAAAAACAGAAGTATATATTTCAGAATTAAACCCCAAGAATATTTTAATTCAATCACTTTAACAAAAGCTCCTGATAATATTGTTGACAACAAAATGGCTAAAACCAAGAAAAGATAACCTATTATTTTGTTTGAACTTTGTTTGTTGTAACTCCAACGAAATCTGTTTTTAAAATATATTGGAATAAAACATCCGATTATGCCTGTAAAAACAATGGAAAATAGTAAACTTGATAGTTGTGAGTATTGCGTTTTGATGCTTATCAGTTGAGAAACTCCCCAACAGATATAAAAAATCGCAATCGAAAAGATTACTAAAAAAGCTGAGTTCGTTTTCACACATCTAAAATTCAGATAAATACAAAAATATTCATCTTACTTACAACTAAGAGAGAAAAGGTGTTAAGTTTCTGTGAAGATTTTCCTTACTCGGATTTTACAAGTTAAGCTGTCGCCACTTGCGGTTGCTAACGGTTTGGCGCTTGGCGCAATGGCGGATTTTTGAAAACCACTCTGTCAAGCCACGACAAAGTAACATAAAAACCGCAAACTATAATATCTGTTTCAACCCCGCCATTGTGCAAAGCCTTGCTGTTGGCAGAAGTATTTCTTTTCATTGCATTCTATTTACGTCTTGAGTTGTTTGTAAAGCTCCGATAGCTTCAAAAACTTCGTCTTGATTTTGCGTTTCCGTCCAACCCTTTAATGCTAATTCCTTTCTTATTTGGTCTTCGGTTTTGTCCTTTACAAAGTGGTAAAACGCAAAGTCAACAACTTCTGGTTGAACTCTATCAAGTTGGTATTTCGTTAAATTTCTTATAACTGCCATTACTGTCACATAGTAGGTTATAACAAGTTGCAAAATCCAATGAATTACTAAGCCAATCCACCCTGTATTTAGTGTTTTGATTGTAAGTCCTTGTTCAAATTTGATTTTTAGAAACTCAAAAAAACCAATTCGGTCATAATTGTTCTCATATAATATTATCTCGTATTGAAAGTATTGATTTAATAAATATGTCAAACCAATTGTCCCTAATATTACATAATGGAGTTTGTCGTAATTAGTGAAGTTTGAAAACTTAATTAAATACTTAAAAGTAAAACCTATTGCAAATCCGACTAAAAACTCAAAAAGTCCAATAATGTAAAATCCACTTATGGAAACCTTTGCAAGTAAAAAAGCAATTAAGATTGAAAGTATTGAACATCCAACAATATGAATGTAAAATTTTGGTTCTCTAATTTCTTTAGGTTTGGGTAAAGAATCAGGAACTACATAATCGTCCCAATTATTTACAGTTTCTTTTTCATTTACAAGGTTTTGAAGTTCTTCTCTATCAAAGGATTTTTCTATTTCTTGAAATGCGTAAATGAATAATTGGACACGTTTTGAATTTTTACCAACATCCCACATTTCATTTCCAAGAGTCACGCTTTTTACTTGAATTTTTCCATAATCAAAAGTTGCTGTAATTCCTTCTGTCCAACGCTCTGTCCCTAATGACTTTTCGCTTCTTTTTGCTTCAATTGATTTGTCGTCTTGATAAACTATGTCCCAACCTAAATCTTTAAATGTCTTTTCTGCGATTGCAATAAATTCCTTAGCACTTAGTCTTGTGCTAAATTCTGAAGCATATTTCGGTGTCCAAGCGAAACTATGCTTCTTTTTAATTGTCTTTTCGTATTGTTTATATTTCTCTTCCATTTACAAGGTGTCTTTTTAATATTTCTGCCAACGTCTAATTTACGAAGCAAATATACAATATTCGCAAGAAACAAATAACATAAGTTTGTCATTTCAAAAATAATTAGACATGTATTCCATACACGTCAGTAAAACGTATTTCATCAAGTTGGAGAATTAACTGTTTGGTCTTTTCGCTCGTTTTTGTCATCTACCAACATAGATAGCGCCTATTCTGTTAAGTAGTTGAAATAAATAATACTTGATCTCCAATATTTATATCATAAAAATTGTATCTCGTATCAACTATTTATTCGTCAATTCGTTTTCAATCATAGTGAATTATTTTTCTACCGCAGAGTTCACAAAGGATGCGCTAAGGTCGCGGAGTTTTTTCTTTGCGTCCTTTGCGTAAAACCTTTGCGTTCTTTGCGGTTTAGCTATTGTTCTTTTAACCGCAGAGTTCGCAAAGAAGGCGCTAAGGTCGCAGAATTTCCTTTGCGTCCTTTGCGTAAAACCTTTGCGTTCTTTGCGGTTTCATTATTGTTTTTTAACCGCAGAGTTCACAAAGGATGCGCTAAGGTCGCGGAGTTTTTTCTTTGCGTTCTTTGTGTAAAACCTTTGCGTTCTTTGCGGTTTAGCTATTGTTCTTTTAACCGCAGAGTTCGCAAAGAAGGCGCTAAGGTCGCAGAATTTCCTTTGCGTCCTTTGCGTAAAACCTTTGTGTTCTTTGCGGTTTCATTATTGTTTTTTAACCGCAGAGTTCGCAAAGAAGGCGCTAAGGTCGCAGAATTTCCTTTGCGTCCTTTGCGTAAAACCTTTGCGTTCTTTGCGGTTAGATTATTATTTTTTTAACCACTCAAACAAGCGGTAACGATTACCATCCATGCCCAACTTTTCATAAACATGAGCTGCAATTCTATTGTTATGTACCATATATAGTCTGATACCGGCTATTTCATTATCTCTTTCAACCTGTTGTTTGATATTTTCATACATTTTCCTAAACACACCTCTTTTCCTGTATTTTGGGATTACATATACTGATTGTATCCACCATACAATAGAGTTACGCCAATCGCTCCATTCATAAGTGATCAAAAGGGAGGCTACAATAAGATTATTTGCTTTTGCAACATAATACCGTCCAAGATTTGGATTTTTGAAAACATTTTGCACACCAATTCTTATGGTATTCTCATCAAGCTTTACCTTTTCAGTTTCCCAAGCCATGTCAATCTGAAAACCGATTATCATTTCCTGATCTTCCGGCGACGCCTCTTTTACAGTTATTTGTAATGCCTGATCCTGTTGCATAAAATAATTATTTGAAAGTGATCGTTTACCTTAGGTGCATATTGCACGTTTTAATTAATAACTTACTACTTGCAAAAGCTCCTCGTTCTTCGGGGAGTTTTTTTTATTAGTAGTCTTGCAAGTCGTTTACAGTTCATGATCAATCGTTAAAATAGCTCTTAGTTATTCCATTTCTATTTTTTAAGGAGCGCCTGATACATTATTTCGATCGGATGATAAGCCGTTCGGCCAGTACCATCCTTTATCTGATGTCGGCACGATGTACCCGGAGCAGCAATAATCACCTCTGTTGACGCTTTGCGCACCTCCGGAAACAGTACCAACTCGCCAATCTGCATTGAAAGTTCATAATGCTCAGTTTCGTAGCCAAACGAACCAGCCATGCCGCAACATCCCGATTTAATCTCCTCTACCTGAAAATTTTCAGGTAAAGAGAGCATCGCTTTCGTAGGTTCAATTGAGGCGAGCGACTTTTGATGACAGTGACCGTGCAGTTTGATTTTTCTATGTTCCATTGTAAACAGGTCGCGGGATATTTTTCCGGCTTTTATCTCTTTTTCGAAAAACTCATCGAACATAAGCGCATTTTGGGCCAATAATTTTGCCTCCGGCCTAAGTTCTGGATCAACCAAATCCGGATACTCATCTCTGAAAGAGAGTATTCCTGACGGCTCGATACCAACTAACGGAGTTTGAGCATCAATGATATTTTTAAAAGTTGTTACGTTGAAATTGGCAAGTCGGGCGGCCTTTCTTATCAGTCCTTTCGAAATAAATGCCCTGCCACTCTCTTTATGAACAGCTATTTTTACTTCATAGCCAAGCCGTGTGAGCAACTCCACTGCTTTAATACCGATTTCGGTATCATTATACTCGGTAAACTCATCAATAAAGAGGTAAACACTTCCTATTGGTTTCCGGTGAGGCAATAATTTATGTTTGTTCCTTTTAAGCCACCGAGATAGTGTATATCGGTATAGCAATGGAATGGATCGTTTTGGAGCAATTCCCAATACCCTTTTAAATAAGTTGGCAATGAATTTATTAGTAAACAAATAATTGGTAATAGCAGGAAAGAGCATTCCGATCCTGTTAAGAGATGATATATATGCTACTGCACGTGTTCGCAAAGGTATTCCATGCTTATCCCACCAATGTTGTAAAAATTCAGCTTTATATCTTGCCATATCCACACTTGACGGACACTCAGATTTACATCCTTTACACGATACGCATAAATCCATTATATCATAAATTTCGCTATGATCGAAAGGATTTTTCTTTGGCGAGAGTGTCAGAAATTCACGTAAAATATTTGCTCGTGCCCTTGTTGAATTTTTTTCATTTCGCGTAGCCATAAAACTCGGACACATTGTACCGCCAATAATTTCTGTTTTGCGGCAATCGCCCGACCCATTACATTTTTCCACTGCTCGCATCACCCCTTGGTCATCAGAAAAGTTAAAATAGGTCCTGATTTTACGAGTCTTCTTCCCGGGATCGTAACGTAAATTCGTCTTCATCGAGGGGGTATCAATAATCTTTCCAGGGTTAAAAATGTTGTTCGGATCCCAGGTTTGTTTAATCTCTTTTAGGAGGTTGTAGTTGTGTTGTCCGATCATCAGAGGGATAAACTCTCCGCGCAGCCTGCCATCGCCATGTTCACCACTGAGCGATCCGCGATATTTCTTTACCAGTTTTGCCGTTTCAAATGCTATAGTATGAAAAAGTTCGACATCTTTTGGATCTTTTAGATTAAGTACCGGTCGAAGGTGCAACTCGCCTGTTGCAATATGGGCATGATAAACCGCTTTTAAACCATATCTATCAAGAAGTTGTTGAAATTCTGCAAGATAATTTGGTAATACTTTCGGATTTACCGCAGTATCTTCAACCAATGACACCGGCTTTGCATCGCCCGCAATATTTGACAACACCCCCAACCCTGCTTTACGCAATGCCCATACCCTTGATATATCCGAACCGAATATTCGAGGAAAATGATATCCAAACCCCGCTCCACGCATATCCAATTCCATCTTCTCAGCAACATCGTCAATCTCTTCTTTAGTTTCCCGTGCCCATTCAATAATTAAAATAGCGGCTGGGTCGCCCTTAACAAAAAATCTGTTACGCGCCTGTTCAAGGTTATTTTTGGTTTGTTGTAAAATAACATTATCCATAAGCTCAACAGCGCCAGGCATGTATTTTAGTGCGATAAGGTTAGCCTGAAATGCCTCTTCGAGCGAATTAAAATGAACACATATCAATCCTTTTACCTTTGGCGGCAACGGAACAAGGTTCAGTTTTATCTCGGTAATAAAGGCAAGCGTTCCTTCTGATCCTGCTAAAAGCTTACAAAAATTAAAACGAACATCTGATTCACTAAACGGCTCCGACTCAAGTAATAAATCAATTGCATAGCCCGTATTTCGCCGCTTCACCATAGGGTCGGGATACTCCTTACGAATTTCTTCTTTGTTTAGCGGCAAAGACAAGATATCGGTAATATTTCGATAAAGTTTGTTTTCAAGTGTTTCGCCAATTTGTTTTTGTTGAAATTCCTCCTTTGATAAGGCTTTAAATTTTACCATAGAGCCATCGCTCAGAATAGCTTCTATTTCGAGTGTATGATCGCGGGTGCTTCCATAAATAAGAGAATGGGCACCGCAAGAATTATTACCAACCATTCCACCAATTACACAACGATTCGAAGAGCTGGTTTCAGGTCCGAAAAAGAGGTCATGGCGAGCCAATGCAATATTCAACTCGTCGAGAACAACACCAGGTTCAACCCTCACCCACCTCTCCTTCGGGTTGATTTCTATAATTTTGTTCAGATATCTTGTAACATCTACCACAATACCATTACCCACTACCTGACCGGCAAGAGATGTACCGGCGCCACGCGGTATCAGGGAGACTCCATGCTTACCTGCGAAAAGCACTAATTTACGGATATCCTCTTTATTTCGGGGCTTTATTACTGCCAGTGGCAATTCCCTATATGCTGATGCATCAGTAGCATAAAGGATTCGGCTTGAGTAGTCTTTTAGTAAATCACCCTCAATTTGATTTCTAAACTTTTTAAGCTGATGTAGAATATATGATTCGCTCATTAAAGGCAAATTTTTGAGTGTAAAAATAGACAAAAATGAAGTTCCACGAAGATTGGCCTTCAAGTCGTAATAATAACTTATAAAAAAAAGAATAACAGATCACTCGCTCTACTCTTAAATTCAAGGGATAGATTTTGATTTTTCATTAACAAGGTTTTAAAATCTATTTACTACAAGATGTAAAGAAAATAAATCTACTTTTGTATGTTTGTATAAATTTATTGTCAGCAATTATTAATTCCGGACAACATTCATAAAAAAACAAAGAGACTACCGGAAAGACTTATGAGTAAATTTCTAATATTAACTTAAATTTAATGATATGGCAAAGAAAAAAATCGTTCACGTTGGAGGTAACAACTCATCGAATATCGGAACTACCGAGACCTTTAAACCCACTGCCGAAAGCAAAAGCAAAGCCACTCGGTTGCGTGTAATATCTGCTATACTTTGGCTATTGGCCATTGGCGCACAGGTTGTAGCGATCTCCCTATTGTTTAGGCAACCCATCAATATGATGTGGATAATAATTCTGATAGTAATAGATTTAGCATTGGCAATAACAGGTTCCATTTTATGGAAAAAGTCAAATCGGTTAGACCCTGCATCAGAGAAAAACAAATTTCTGTTTTTTATGCAGAGCCAGTTAGGGTTGGTAGTTGCCATTATCGCATTTTTACCGCTTGTTATATTTATACTTACAAATAAAAACCTTGACGCTAAACAAAAGGGAATCCTTGGTGGCATTGCTGGTTTAGCTTTGATAATAGCCGGAGTTACAGGAATAGATTTTAATCCGCCATCAGTTGAACAATATACTGAACAAACTCAAAGAGTTGAAGAGTTAACTGGAAAAAACGAAGTCTATTGGACAAAGTCGGGAACAAAATATCATATTTACGAGGATTGCCATGCCATTAATAAGGATGTAACAACAGAGATTTTTCAGGGTACTGTTGCCCAAGCAAGGGAATTGAAAAATATCACCGAGCTTTGTAAATTTTGCGAAAATAGGGCTGCTAAAGAAGTTGAAAGCGATACAAAGCAAGAAAAATTGTTGGAAATAGAAAAAGAAGAATAGTCAAGCAAAAAGTATTTTTTAACTGTATTCTTCAACAATTTGGCCAGTTAAGTTAGACACCCCTCCACAACTAACTTACACAAACTACTGATTTTATCTTTATTTTAAAGATAGTTGATGTCAATTTGACTCAAATTTAGTTTTTGAGAACATTAAACAATTAAGTGCTAATTATCAGCAGAATAAAAATTGTATTGAACAAATACTAAATCTTAGTTATCTTCATAAAATCAATAGTTCGCCCCAAAAAGGCTTTCTATTGATCAGTTTGGGTTAAAAAGCGCCTTATCTTTTTTTCAAATTCTTCCGGTTGATCTGCATGAAGCCAATGTCCGGCATTCTCAATGGTTTCGATCTCCGCTTTAGAGAAATTGCGATAAATCTGATCAAAATCCTCATGAGTGATGTAATCGGATTGGCCGCCACGAATAAATAGCGCAGGTTTAGTAAAAACATTTTTCGATTCTATTCCATCGAGAATCTCATCCATATTCGAGTTTATAGCTTCTAAATTAGGCTTCCATGCAAACTGGCCACTTTGACGTCTGTAAAGATTTTTCATAACGAACTGCAAAATTCGCTGGTCTTTTATCG
>Ga0208822_1002751_pt1 | contig 10978 bp, 5 predicted proteins | sample AD_STIC08_MetaG_FD_184435 | JGI IMG/M metagenome (GOLD analysis project Ga0208822, IMG submission 184435) | Active sludge microbial communities of municipal wastewater-treating anaerobic digesters from USA - AD_STIC08_MetaG (SPAdes) (version 2) | ecosystem: Engineered > Bioreactor > Anaerobic >...
AAGGGCACCACCACCACTCGGACATGGGCAGGTCCAGGCAGCATAGAGAGAGGAAGCGCATGTGCTGACGGAGATACCAGTACCAGCAGATTCCTAGGCCCCGTCACCTCTGAGGAGTCCCGTCCAATGATCGCCTTGGCAAGTCGAGCAAGCAGGTCACGCTCTGTTTGCGAAGGCTGCTGGCCGAACGAGAAAGCGTAGTTCGCAAAATTCACAACAAAAGCTGTTGGTCGATCGGTGCCATCTACCATCGCGGCGAGCATAACCGCGGCAAAGTCCTCTACGGTCACGAAGGCTCGTTGCGGCTCGTTATCGTAATACGCCTCCGGAGCAACAGCATAAGTGGCGCCACGCGCCTCGTTCGGCCCTACCGCTCTCGCAAGTTCTTCCCATCTCGCGGCGTCGCGACCTTGAATCCCTGTCACGGGATCCCATTCGATCACCGTCTTGAATGCCACTTCCCGAATAGCCTCCGCGACCAATTGCGGCACACGTTGATACTCCATCGTCCAGGGATTTCGACGCATATCATGAACTTCGCCGTCAACGACTATGCAGGAAACTAACCCCGCGTTTGCTTCAAGACTGCGAAGCCAAATTGGCCGATGCACAGTGCTCATTTTCTGCGCTCTCCGGAACTCTCGGGCAGACGCTTCTCCGACTTGCCGATCATGTCCGGATTCCGCCAAGATATCCTCTCATCTTCGAGTTCAATCCCATAGATGTCTTGCAGCCGGGGCAGAACTTTGACCGCGTCATCGAGGCAGGTTTGACCTTGGTAGTGGTCGAACTTGTAGGTCATCCCGTCCAAATTCACGCGAAAGGCCGCCTGTGCGCCCGACGGGCGTTGCGCCTTGATCACAACGGCAGCAGCCTCACCACCTTCTAGCTTCGGTTCGGAAACGATGAAACCTGCATTACGAAGTTCGCGAAGCAGACCACCGACCACGTGCCGCCGCGCCGCCTCTTGAAGTGCGCGTTCATCGGCCGCCTGACGGATTGTTGCTAGGCTGTCATTCAAGCTTTGCATCGTGACCCGTTCATCGGCCAGACTCGACTTCAGATTTCGGATCGCCGACTGCGCAAGATCGTCGTTCATCCGCGCGTAGACCGCCAACGCGTCGTCCAGAACGGCTGACATTTCACTTCGTTCCTCATCGCGTTGCTCGGCAATCTGTAGTGCTTCCGCCTTCGTCCGGGCGTTTGCCTTCACCGATTCGAGGCGGTTCTTCAACTCGAGCCGGACCTGCCCGAGTTCTTCAAGGTTGAATATACGACGTTCAATTTCGTGACTTAGCGCTATAAAATCTGCCTGGCAGAGGTCACGCTCGATCGCCCCCGGCATCGATTGGCGGGCCTTGCGGATCATGTCGAGCAAATCATCGCGCGCAGCTTGTTCCTGCGAGATTCTATCTTCGCGCGCATCGCGTTCGGCTGCCAAGCGTTCGCGCGCAGAGTCACGTTCCGCATCGACTGCCGCTTGTGCCGCTTCCCTCTTGGCTATCTGGGCTGCTCGACGGTTATCACGGGCGTGCGCGCCCAAAGAGCGCATCATGGCGGACAGGCGGATATTCTCGTCTCTCGCCTGCTCGGGGTCTTGGGACAGGAGTCGCTCGACCCGCTCAAGCGATGCACGACACCTATGGTAGTCGTCGCTAATGTAGATATCCAAACCTTGCGAAACCAATGACTCAAGGCGTTGCCGATTTCGTTCGGCAAAGCCCTGCGTCACATCTCTAATGCGGTCGAGATACATCTCTTTCCGCCTCTGTGCCTCGATCCTCCAGCCCCGATCCGCGACAAAGCTCATTGTTCGGCACCTCTTCTTTGTGCTTTTGTATGACCCATAAACATTTCGGCTGTCATCGATTCTATACCGTAGGGTTTGCATCTAGCTACAAAGTCCCCATCCTGCGTGACAAGAATGACTTTACTAACAGCCTGGCTATATGGGACCAGCGTTGCGATGATTTGCCCATCCACGTTTTGGATATCGCTTGGCGCGAGAAAGCTGTAGTCGTGAAAAGGTGCCGCCCAGCGGTCTTCTGGCAATTGACGAATTGCCCTCAAGTTCCTCCGGCTTATTTTGCGGAAATCCTCGTGCTGTCCTTTCTTCCTCTCGACTTCGCCTGCAACAGCCTGCGGAAAAACAAGGAAGTCCGTCGGCAAAAGATGATCGACAAGTTGATCAAATTGAATGAAGGACGAAGTATCAAATGCGATAACTCTTTCGCAGGTTCGTGGGACCGCTGCCACGCTATGGGCACCTTTTTGTTTTCTTGACACCAATGCCTTTGCTGTGGGGTCGAGATCTGCAAGCTCCGGATGTGCGCGGCTGAGTTGGTCCAGCCGTCGATCATGGAACAAGGCTTCCAATAAAGTCTCGAGAACGGGAGAGGGTAGCTTCCTCAATGCGCCGACGATACCCGCCATCCATGTTCGACCATCGGTTTCCCTACCCGACCGTTCAGACAAGCTGCACCAAAAGTCTGCGGGGTCCAGCCAGAAGGCAGGCAGCACAAATATCTCAGGGACATCCGAATATCGACATTCTGCTTCAAGCGCCGTGATCACACCGCCCCATTCGGATCCGCCCTGCTGAAGCCCTTGCGTGGCTCGGAATACGCCGATTTCAGCATGCAGGCCTTCCCAAGTTACCGGAAGCCGCAGATACTCTCGCCCTTCGTTCGACAGAAAGATTCCCGCAATGCCTGGGTTGTCGTTGCGCGGATAAACGACCTGCATCGCGCATCCCTCTGCAGCCGCTGGGATGAGCATAGGCTCCGTAGTATCGTCCGAGGGATCGAGTCCGACGAGAACAACGGATGGTGGCATGACGAGCCCCGTCCTTACTGCTTCGGGGAGGCCGCGGGTTAAGACCAGACCACCCATGCTTAAGGGCAACTGGCAGTGGATGGAGAACTCCGCCCCTTCCTCAACTCGACTGTGCATAGTTCCCAAGCTACTGGGCAGCAGCCATGATCGCCTCACACGTTGGCTCAGACCTCGCAGATACTCAGTCTCTCGAGAATCCCTGCATTCGACCGAAAGTTCGCCGTCTTTGAGGAAAAGTTCTGCTTCACTGCACCGCCATAGGTGACCAACCAGTTCGGCAGCAGCGGTGTATACATTTACGTCGTCGTGCAATTCCGCCCTGAGTTCGCGCTCCACCCAATATGTTGGAGGGTGAATCAGGAAGGGTTCTGCAGGCACGCAAAAATGGTCAGTGTCTTGCGGATTGGGAACGAGATCGTCTGAACCGACGATCTCTTCCAGCACCGGATCAAAGTGTCGCTCGATCTTTCGGGTTTGAGCTGCTTGCTTGGCTGCCTCGGACAGAATGGGTTCATGCGCCATGTCGCTTCCACTTCGTCCGGGAGCCAGATCGATAATTCGAACCAAGGAAGGAACGCGACCATCTTCCACGACTCGATGGATACGGCCTCGTTCGATCAGATCGTCAAGCACATCGGGCAGGATATCTTTGGCACCAGAGATCCCAAAGAGATGACGGAAAAGGTCAGGAATGGGCGCAGCAGCTAATGCATTACCACCGCTCGAAAACTCCTTCACGGCAGCCTCCAGGGCCCGATGCAGGGGAGTTAGTTCTGGAAGAAGGCGATAAGTCACCGCTGCACTAATGTGCAGGACCGGAAACCAGACAGATACGGCCCCGAGCTTCATGCGCGGCGATCCGCAGATCGGTGCGTCCCTGTTCCAAGTATGTCCTTCGCCTGCCATAGTCCTCCTATATTCTTGATGTCCTCGATAATCTGGCCATACACACAGGTCCTTCGCGGTGGACCGCCATCCACAGGCTCGATCGCAACATCGAACCTCTCGAAGGTCTTTCGCGCACCGACGACAACCAACAGATCGCGAGCGCGAGAGAAGGCGACGTTGATCCTCTCGAATTTCGCTGGATTCGAATTGCTCCCTAGGCGCCGAGATCTGTTGCGGACCATGCTTACGATAACGATGTCTGCTTCCTTACCCTGGAACCGGTCGACCGTCTCGACGTCAATCTGCAGATCCATGAACCGTCGACCAAGCTTTTCCTGCAGTGCGCGTCGAATTAAACGCTTCTGACGATTGTAGAAGGTTGCGACTGCGATGGACTTCCCTCGCTTATCCCTTTCGCATGCATCAACGATGTCTTCGACAATCTGGGCCACAAGGCGAGCTTCAAGCTTGTTGCCGATGCCGGTGCCGTCGCTGTCTTCATAGGCGGGCCTGCCGACTTCGTCCTCCGAACTGTCGATCCAGAGCACATGCAGATGCGGTAAAAGGTATTGCCCTCCCGTTCGAGAGTTCAAGCTGAGACCATGCGTCCGCCATGACCAGCGGGAGCTTTCATCCAGCCCATCAGGATCGACCAGCCCCGACTCCAGTCGCCCGTCGTAGAAGCGATTCACTAGTGACATTATCTGAGGATGCATGCGGTACTGGGTTCTCAGTGCGGCTCTGGCTCCCGCATCGATTTCGGCGAATCCGTCGCGAAAAAGCGACGCCGTGGTTAGTCGCTCATACTTACGAAGCAATTCCGCCTCGCGCTCAAGAGAATCCTGGTCCTCATCCTCCGTCGGTACCTTGTCGGACGGACCAAAAGACGCGAAATCGAAGGTCGGAGGAAGTTGGCGATGATCTCCGACAAGGATGGTCTTTGGGGCTAAGAGCATCGGCCGCAGAAGTTCAAGTGGGGTTGCCTTGCTCACCTCATCAATGATGACCACATCAAATCGAGGAAATCCGTTGTCCAATAATATTCTGAAGTCGGAATTGCACGTAATACCGATGACATTCGCGCTTCGGACGTATCGCTCTCCCATCCGATCGGTGGCAGGCGGGTTCTCTGCTTGCTGTCTCAGGTCGGCGACCCATTGGTCTAATAAAGGCAACCAATCCCCGAGTGGTTTTATGTCGTCCAACCGAATTCGTTGCAAATCGGCATGACGTTCGACGACGTCAATCGCAGACGCGAGATCTGTCGGAACCTCAGGCAAATCGAGAAGGCCGGTAATCTCGGACAACAAAGTCCGGGTCTTCTCTTGAATCTCGTTCGCACGGCTTTGTGCATCCTCAAGCGACTGTCGCGCTCGCAGAACTGCTGCCTCAGCCTCCGCAGAAACAACTGTGACGTCATCTTCCCCATCGAGGCATCCTTGCGAGGGCAACGTCACGTTGGGCCATGTGTCGAGTATCTGGCGTCTGATCCGCTCTGCGTCCTTGGCCCGATCACCGCCTGAACTCAGCTGAGCCTGGATGTCCTGAACGCGCTCCTGCGTTTGACGGTGTAATGCACCTGGCGAGACGTCAAGGCGCGGGGCTTTGCCGTCAAATGTGGCAAGTAGCCTGAGCAGATCGGTCGTCTCCGGAGCAAGTGCGGGAGAGAAGCAGGAAGGATCCCATTCGGCCAATGTGGCGAGGGCATCATGCGCCATGGCCCACCAAGCAGCGCGTGCTCGGGCTTCCAAATTCGCCTTTTGAAGCTGCTGGATCTCATTCAGCCTAACTTCCGACCGGCGCAAATCGTCTTCGCGCTTCTGCAACTCCAAAGCGGCTTGGTTTCCGCTCAGGTAGAGCTTTTGGGCACGTTCAAGCCAGCTCAGCAAGCGCTCGACTTCGTTCGTTAGCGTCCGATAAGTATTGCATACCGCTTTTTCCGAATGATCCGCCGCCATACGATACCAGTCCGCTATTGCAGCGGATCTCTTCTGATCACTGTCGTTCCTGCTGAGCCAAAGTGGTCGGACCTCGGAATCTCCGATCAGGCGCTCAAGTGCGTTCTCAACTGCAAGGTTTGTCTGCGATGCGATCAGTACCCGCTGTCCTGATCGCACGAAATGTGCGCAAGCTGCAGCAATCATCGTTGTTTTGCCGGTCCCGGGCGGGCCTTGGATGTAGGCGACTTCGGGTGACGCAAGCATGACTTCGACCGCTGCGCCCTGATCCTCATTAAGCCGGTAGGTTTTGGCGATATCCCTATTAAGCAGCCGACCTTTTATAGCCGTGGGTGTTGCTGCCTGCGTGACATTGAAAAGAGACGCCATTAGGTAGGGGGCGGAGGGCAGCCGGTTCCCAAATCTGCCACCTGGCATGGAGAGTTGAAGCTGCATCAGTGCATCCCTGTACCGCCCTATCTGGGTTCGCGCACCAGCGGCTTCCGACACATTACACAATCCGAGCAGTGTGTCCTGGGTAAAGTCAACTAGTCGAGTGGCCTCTTTGGCTGAAAACTCAATGCGGACGAGAAGTGCTGAGGCCTGTGACCAGGGACATGTTCTCAAGAGATCTGTCGTTGGGTTATTGTCCATGACTTCGAGGTTTTCACAACGAAATCCACGCTGCCTGCTTGCCACGCCGTCCCACCGCCACGGCGACTCCAGCTGGAACATCTCGAAACGTTGTCGAGAATCGGCAGAACCGGTGCCGGGTATGAACATGCTAGCCGTGCTTCTGTACTCGCAGAAGATCAGCCCTTCCCAGATAACACCCTTCCATTCCCCTGGACCAAGCACTGCCCAAGGGGCCTTTGCAAAAATTTGCTCATCGGCCCAGTCCAGATAGCCCTGCCAATCCTGCAGACGGTCTTCGAGTTCGGTCATCAGAACAGGGGGATGCGACCCCACTTGGTCAAGCAACGCGTCCAGAGCGTGAGTAGCCATCGGCAATCGACTTCTTGCAACGTGGCGTACTAGTGCGATGTTGCGCTCAAAGGGACGTGGCTCGCAGTCTGGAACAAGGGCGCAATCCAGGACATATAAGATGGTGTTCTCCGGGGTCTTTTTCTCGCCGTGCACGAAGCGGCACAGAACGGATATCGACATCGCACCCGGAAGTACATCGTGCAGTTGAGGAAGTACCCTCGCAGGTCTGATGAGTGCGAGAACGCTGTTGGTCTCCTTTGAGACTAAAGATATTAGGAACGCACGTTCCTCGTCATCGTCCCCGAAAAACATATCGCAAAAATGGTCAATAAAGTCTACTCGGTCTTCTTCAGCGGGTTCATCATCTCCGAGAAGGGATGCAATGACAGACGATAACCTCTCATCATCTTTGCTAACGTAGCCAGTCTGGGCCCGGCGCTGCAGCAAGATCGGCATGTTGATCAGAACAGATGGCTCATCGCCGTTACGCCGATACGTGACGCGGATTTTTTGTGTCGGATTCCGGAGAAATTCTTTTTTCTGGAAGGTGTTAGAGGCATGATCATGGACCATGCCGGCACGCGATGCACGATCCCGAAGTCGGAGACGCAGTCTGCGTACCTCATACTCAAGATGTTCGAGTTGGCCACTTTCCTGACGCTGAAGATTCAGAAGGTCGGGGTCCGTCTTTGCGCGCCGCCTTTCAATTATTCGCATTAGACGTGTACAGTTCTCCTCTGTGCGCACTTGACGATCGATTAAAGCGGCGATGCGCGTATCGATATCCTCAAGATTGCATGCAGCTTGACGGAGGGTATCCACAAAATGATTATCGAGATACTGCTGATGTTCGTCGGCATAGCGTGCTTTCCGCGACGCTAAATCGGATTGCTGTGCGTCCAGATTTGTCGAAATCTGATCAGACATCCGCGCGATCTCAGTGAGACGCATGGAGGCACTCCTCGCATCCTGACCGGCTTCGTCGATTAGTTTTTGTCGAGCAGCCTTTGGCAGCATTTCCATTTGTTCTTCGTGCTGCCGCCCCAACTCATCAATCTTTGCTCCGAGGGCTGTGACCCCGCTCCACAAGTCATGGACTCGGTCTTGCTGCAATTCAAGGTCCCTCTGTATGACATCTACTCCACGCCTATACAGACTCCGGGGATCGAGACGGCGAACAATCCATTCAAGTTTTCGAGCCGATTCCAACTGTGACGCGCGAATGCGAGCCTCGTCGAGTTCCTTTTCTAGCTGAGATAGTGTTGCGCGAGCAGACGAGTGCGCTTTATGCTGCTCTATAAGCTCGCGATGTGCGTTATCCGAAGCTTTTTGTAGTTCAGCCTCAAGGCGTATCCTTTCTTTTGTGAGAAGTTCCTGATATGAAGTCGGTTCAAATCCGGCAGTCAGAATTGACAGGAGCTCCTCGCTGGCCTTTTTGCTCGACGCCCAGGTTTGCTCTTCTTGAAAGATCTGGTCACGTTGGGTTCGCAGTGTCTCGATCTGCTTCTCACACTGAGCGATTTCCATTACAGTATCTAACAAAGATGTATCAGCATTCGACTTCGCGGTCTCCCTTTCCAAGTCGGTCCAACAATCCGTCTGCCCCCTGTGAAGGAGTGATAGAAGGTTGTGACGATCAGACTTAAGGTTCTGGAGTTGGGCGGTCGCACCCTCGCCATCGGAGGACAGGCGCTCTAGGCAAGCCAGCAGCTTTTCAAGCCTAAACGTGGCTCTATTTCGCAATCTATATTCAATTTCCTGAGTGCGTGCTTTAACCTGATCAATGCTCTGGCTAATGGATTGGAGTTTCAGTTCGTCTTCGCTAAACGATGTACGCACATGATCGATAAGCAGACCTTCAATACAATCGGTGAACTGATTTTCTGATGTCCCCATGTTTGTTCCATCCAATGATTTCGCCCTCTCTCTACTGCGTTGCTCTGATATTGACCGAACGCGTTACAGTGCTAATGCGGGTAGCGGCTGCGTGCCATTCCCAATAAAAATATAATCACCAACAAGCACGCCAATCGGTGACAGAATCGCCCGCAGCCGACTTCGCACGAGTTTTGCGCCTGACGTTTCAGATCCGTTTGCCTGCAAACGCATATGCTGTATGGTAGCTGGGTTAATCGTGCAGGGCATGTGAATTGTTCACGGCATTGGCGCATAAGCTCGCGTAGCTTCCCGAGGGGCACCTTTGCTTCAGTCTGGCCGTTAGCGGGCCAGTTACCCGCCCTTCACGTTTACTGGAATTTTTCAGCTCCTATGTCTCCTGATGGCCGGACTGAGACTTCCAGTTCACACCTGCGCGGGAGCGCGGCAAGCCGACTGCGGCTGTCTCGACCCGACCCACTGCCGCCGTTGAGCTTTGAGGAAAGAAGTCGCTCAACGGCATGGTCATCTGGCACCGGATCTCGCAGGGTGGAGGGGGCCAACGTAACCCATGTCAATGCCGAAGGCATGGTTTATGTTGCTGTCAACGTTGGACGCACAATGAAGCGTTACCATGACATGTAAGTATCTTTCTTATGAGAACCACGACAGTGCCACGCTGGTGACGATAGAAACCGCTAGACCCGCAATTAGTACTGTGCGTATTACCTCAGCCGAACTGTGCCGGTTTTCACCTTGCCCAATTGAAAAAGTGCCAATTGGGAAAAACTTGTCTCTGACTAAGTTTAATGCGATTCCAACTGCTACGGGCACAAACCCAATGAATGTGAATTCCAGAAGTTCTCTAGCATTCATTGGCCCACCTCCCGAAAACGTCACCACCTTGTCGCCAGCGAGTGCGAGTTTTAGAGCGATAAGTACGAACTGGGTTCCAAGCCACCCTCCAAGAACCAGCCAGTACCAATCTGCTCTTGCTACCCATGAATACCAAGGGCGAAGCGACTCTACCGAGTCGGTAGCCAGATCATTGAGGACAGTGGCATTCTCCTCATCTGCGTCCAGCGAAATACGTACATTGAGCTTGCGGTGATTGCAAAGGGATATGGAGAATCGTTGATCCCGTTCGAGTTCTCGCCCAGTAATAGTCAGCTCTTGAATGGCTGCGCGGCTAGGATTGCCAAACTCTTCGAGTTCTTGCAGTGACGCGAACTCTCGATCTAGCTTGTCGGCGCATTTCGCGGAGATGTAGACCTGTGAAAAACGAGCGGAGACAGAAGAGTGGAGATTTTTAAGGGATGCCCAGTTCAAAACGAAGGGGTGAGTTTCAAGGGTCGACCGGCTTAGCTTCATACGGTAAATTGTGTCGCCTAACGTTTGAACTCACCGGACTGCGCGGCCTTTCGCGCAGGCCCGGTGGAATGAAAGGTTAGATCTCTACCAGTCACGGTAGGGCACCATCGAACGGCCTATGCCATTGACAGGCCGAATCTTTTGGAACAAATGAGCGGCGGAGCTCATTGCTAGTTCAATGTGCGGAGTAGGACCGATCAGGATGTTCCATAACAGTGCACTATCCAAGGACAATTTGAGGTCGATGGGCGCGTACGGCACAAGCATAGACTTGCCAGGACGCAGCTGTACTCGAGGATCATTATCGGAAATTAGCGCTACCAATCGCCACTCCCGTTCGTCTGAAAAGGCGTTATCTTTCATGTAAGGGGCGAACTTAATCAAGTCATCCAGAAAGACCCCAACTGCCTTTTCACAGAATAAACGAGGTTCTTCGGTAGATGGGCATGAATTAGTGAGGCTGGCTAGGGTTTTGTCTACCCACTGAGTTGCTGCTTGATCCTGATCACGCCGACTATAGATGCACTGCTGAAGTGAAAAACCTTGTGGCGTAGCGATTTCTCTTAACTTGTCGCCATCAAAGCCAATGCTGTAGCCGAACCCTGAGGGACAGTAGCCTCGCCACTGACTAAGAGAGTCCTCGACTTCGGAGAAGCAGGCGACGTAGAAGGCCATTCCAGAAATTCTTTCGAGGTGCTCGATCAGAGCATCGCAAAGGGCCGAGAATCGCTCATTGGATTGAGCGGCCTTACGAGTTCGAATTGATCTGTCTGCCAGCTCAATAGCATGAACGAATTCCTTCGAGTCGTTCATGTACTGAATTTTAGTGGCCCAGATGGAGCCGCTTCCAATTATTCCAAGCAACCCATGGCCACTTGTGTAGTGGTGCAAGCGCAGAGATGTAATGTGCATAAGCAAGAAATCTGATTTGGTTTTGGCGACAGCCCTGCTGCGTGTTCTGGAAGTTACTGTTTAGAAGTAGAAACTACGCGCAAGTCAGGATAACAATACAGGAGAAGCCGCAGCCGACAGAATAGTCGGGTAATGCGATCCATGTCGCACGTAGGTACGTACGCATGTAGGCA